>Ga0222663_1000038_pt1 | contig 115243 bp, 108 predicted proteins | sample AntAcemetagen602_FD_179852 | JGI IMG/M metagenome (GOLD analysis project Ga0222663, IMG submission 179852) | Saline water microbial communities from Ace Lake, Antarctica - #602 | ecosystem: Environmental > Aquatic > Non-marine Saline and Alkaline > Saline | place: Antarctica: Ace Lake... | reverse complement strand
TTTACGCCGTTTGCGTCTATCTGCCATCGTTAAGTGCCCACTTAGGTTAAGTGGGCACCTATTGCCCGCTTAGGAGCCATAAAATCACAGATCAAGGAGTCAGATGGAAGGTGTATGAGCCCGGACGGTTACGCCTTATCGCGAGACTTGCCAATCATTACTTAGAGCACCGCCGCATCGTGTCAGTGTTCGCCCAAACGCCTTCACCGCCCACAAAGATAGCGGCTCAACCTCATCAAAGTGCAAGATTATGATTAACAAAGCCTTACAAAACAGCTTTTTAAGGGCAGCAGCAACCGAATAAGTTATAATAAAATCAGCGATGTACTTGCCAATGCAGGCTATGGCCTAACCCCAGAGTTAGGGTAAGTTGCGATCCCATTCTGCAATCACTGCGCGAACAATCGGACGCGCTTGGGCAATGGTCATCCCAGGCTTCACCCGCCCATCGTACAGCGTTCGGATGATAATTTCATCCGAACGCGACGGCGATATAAGCTGATCGTGGTCACTGAAAATGGAGGGGCGCAAAATTGATGTGTCATTTGGCAGCCCCATTGTTTGTAACATTTCTTCCAAAACACAGTGCTCAATGCCGCTCATTTGACGCTGGTTGTTAACAACAATCACGCCGCGTTTGATCTGAGAGGCGGGCTCTTTGAATGATAGAAAATAACACCCCCCAGGGGCCGCAAGCCGTTGCAAAAGCTCTGGCGAGACCTGCGGCAAATTCAAGTTCGCCATTTTATCACGGGGTAAAAAGACGAACGTCAGGTTCGCAGGCGCCGCATCTTTTTTAACAGCTTCAAAGGATAACCCTGTGATTTTACGAACAAATTGTGCGTGGCGTTGTATGATCGCCACCTGTTCATTATTGACTTTACCCTTCACATCAATGCGGACAGACCCCGCCCATTTGGCAATCACTTTGCTGGCCATCGCCGGATCATGTTCGGAACCAAAAACCACGGTTTCAAAAAAACCAACCAAATCATCAACGGATGGACGCTGCTGTGCAGACGCCGAAACGGGCCAGCACACGATTGCCAGAGCGACAGTTAGTCGGCGGAGTAACGACATCGTCATTGCAACGGAGCTCCATCAATTTGCCGACCAATACGCCAAGACCCTAGCATCCATTCTGCAATGGGTCGAAAAGCATCAAACTGATTATCAGGCGCCGCATAAGACCAAACGTGCGCAATGGTACCGTCTGTTCTAGGCGCAATGATGGTCCACTGTCGGTATAGTCGGTCCTCTCTCGCATACGACACAACAAACTGCCGACCGGGCAATGCCATACCGCCTTGGTCATGAACATATTCAGCTTCAGCCAAAAACGTCAGATCTTTGGCTCCACGGTTCAGTTGCGATTTTAGGTTTTCTAGAACCCGAAGGACGGCATCCCCCGCGTCGATCGCAGACGGTGGCTTCACGTTCTGAACGCTGACCGTCGTAAAGTAAGCGGGTGAGCCTTGCGGTCCTGAAAACATCGTGGTGAAGGCAGACGGCTTGGCCACGACCCAATCGCCAGGATGGCGAATGGCGTATCCAACTTCTCCATCAGCGAAGACGCGGCCACCATCAACGGGCGGTAACAGGGCGGCTGATGCCTCAACCGACGCCGTTGAATCGGGGGTCGCGCTGGATAGCTCGCCTTTCGGCGCGACCGATTGCGGTGCCTTTTCTGCCGCAGCCGGCCTAAAGTTTTCAAGCATCCAATCAAAGTCACGCTCAAGATCAATAAAGTTTTCCGGCGAAGCCCGAAAGACAAAGACAAAATCTGTTAAAGCACCCCGAGCGATAACGACGCGCGTGCGCGTGTTGGCCCCTTCATAAACACCATCATAAGCCGGCAAGGCAGAGACGGTAATCTCACGGTCGCCAAGCTTACGTTCCCAAGCTTTTCCGCTGCCCAGGTATTGGCTCTCCATCCGGGCTGCCATCATACCCAAATCAAGAGCCCGGTTGGCGTCGCCGGTTTGAATGGTCACAACAAAGCCACGGCGTGATTGAACAAATAGGTCCTTTTTTGCGCCGCGTTCACCCATCCGCGTACCCGCAGGAACCGCGATTGAATACTTTCGAATGGGGTGGTCATACAACCGGGCGCGATTTTCATCGCCGGGCAACATTTGGATGTCAGGGTCATTTACCTGTGGCTGGCTGGACCTTGCGCGACCGCATCGGTCGTGCAGAAGCCTGCGATCACGACAGCCGCAACCGCCAAACTAGCCGCTAAACCTTTCATGGCGACGAACACCTTCTATCCATCCTTAAGCTTCGTGCCTAGTGTGGTGGTTTTGAAGTTCGCCACATTATTTGCAGCAAACACCGAAACGAACTTCAGAACCATAACCACACGCGATCACTATGTTGCTAGTGTTCCAATCGAATCTTAAATTCAAAATCGACTGAACCACAATGAACTGAATTGCAGATTCGAAACACTAGTGAACACTAGTGACGTGATAAGGCAAAAGAGAGGCACCTGTGTCAGCCCTGTTCCGCGGTCCAGCCCCTGTGGAAGTCTGCAAACTGATTCTGCGGCAAGGGCTTACAAATGTAATAGCCCTGGATATGGTCACAGTTATACTTTGCCAACAGATCATATTGCTCTTTTGTTTCAACACCCTCAGCCACGACACCACGATTAAGCGTTTGCCCCATCGTAATGATTGTTCGGATGATCTCAGCATCGTCAGGGCTGGTTGTGATGTCAGCAACAAAGGACCGATCGATCTTGATTGTATCGATTGGGAATTTCTTTAGGTAACTTAGCGAGGAATAACCGGTTCCAAAATCATCCATTGCAATATGAAGTCCCATGTCAGACAGCGCCTGCAAGGTCACAACAGTACGCTGCGAGTCACTCATCAGCATGCTTTCGGTGATCTCGATTTCAATGCCGTCCGGCTCGACGCCCGTCTCATCTAAAATATCACGCACCAAATTGACGAAGGATAGCTCGCGCAGTTGCCGCGCCGATAAGTTGACGGCAATTCGAACTGGTGACAGTCCTGCATTGCGCCACGCGACATGCTGTAGACTGGCAATGCGAAGCGCCCACGCGCCCACCTCGACCACCTGCCCTGTTTCTTCCAAAATTGAAATAAAGCGGCCCGGCGCAACGAATCCCAAATCAGGGCTTTGCCACCGCATCAACGCTTCACAGCTTGTGATCTCGCCGGTTCGCAAATCAACCTTGGGCTGATAGTGCAGCAAGAACTCATCGCGTTCCAAAGCTTTAACCAAGCCATTCTTGATGACCAGTCGCTCTTTGACTTCTTTGTTCAGATCCGCCGTGTAGAATTGGAAATTCGCTTTGCCCTGATCCTTGGCGCGGTACATGGCTGTGTCCGCATTCTTCAGCAGCTCAACGGCATCCTCCGCGTCATCGGGATAAATCGTAATACCGATGGAAGCGGAGACAAACGCCTCTTGGCCATTCAGCACAAAAACTTTAGCGAGTTCGTCTAGAATACGTTGTGCGAGCAATGGCGTATGACGGGGATCAACCAAGTTCGGCATCACAACGGTGAATTCGTCCCCGCCGAGTCGGGCAACCGTATCGCCAGATCGAATGCATTTGTTGAGCCGTTCAGCTGCCTCGCACAGCAATAAATCACCGACATCGTGCCCCATGGTGTCGTTCACCAATTTGAAGCCATCCAGATCAATAAACATCAAACCCAATTTGCTGTTGGCACGCGCCATGTTGTTCAAGGCTTGGTTGAGGCGATCTAAAAACAAACCTCGGTTGGGTAATCCGGTCAGAGCATCATAATTTGCCTGGTAGCGAATACGCTCTTCATCTTCTTTACGCTGCGTAACATCATTAATGACCGCAGCATAATTTTGCACCAAACCAGCATCATCTTTGATCGCTGCAATGGATAAATGCTCGGCATAGTCGGCCTTATCCTTGCGCTGGTTCCAGAACTCGCCTTCCCACCAGCCGTTCGCACTGAGGCTGCGCCATAGATCGGCGTAAAGGGCGGCATCTTTGGCGACGGCTTGATCGAATGACGGCGGTTTCCCCAAAGCATGCTTTACCCCGTACCCCGTTACGCGCGTGTAGGCAGGGTTGATAGAGGAAACCTGAAAATTAGCATCCAAAATAGCAACGGCTTGGCCAAGACTGTTCAAAATACGAGATGCCAAACCGGCTTGCTCTTCCGCAGATTGGCGCGCAGCGGTCTCTTCATCTAGCGATGCATTGGTGGCTTGAATAACGGTCTCAAGCGAGGCGATCTGGTCACTCAGTGCCAATTGAGCCTGCTTGTGGCCGCTAATATCGCGCGCATCAATCAGGTAAACGTCGTCCTCAATTTTTTCGATAGCCATCTCGACAGGAATTTCTGTCGATTTTCCTTTGATAAACCTAATCGTGATCAGTGCGCTTTGCCTCGCCACATCGTCAATGTCTGCGCGGACCTTTGGTTTATCAGATTTGTGAACAAACGTCGAAAACGTCGATCCCAGCGCCGCTTTCTTAGAACGCAATCCCAACATATGTCGGCCCGCAACATTCATATAGACAACTTTGCCACGACGAATAACGCAAACCAGATGCTTGACGACATCAAAGGCCTCGAATGGCGTCACGTCTAATTGGTTGGGCGATAAAACGACGCCCGCAGGCTGTGGCTTGGACTGTTTCGACATGTGCGCCTTCGCTTCACGCAGTTTGATAACATTGTTCATAATTGCCGACCCAACAATGACGGGGCTTGGACATACCATACCAACGACTGAATACACAAAACCCCTTCGATTCTTAGAGTTAAACCCAAATCCTTAACGAAATGCAGACATTGCAATAATTGCTTTTGGATCGGATTGATTTTTGTTGTTGTCGATAATGGCTTGAGGCACGGGTTCAAAATCATGCCACACCTTAATTGGGCCAAACCAACTAAGATGCCATTTAGGCCTAAAGTTCCAGTTGTACGGCAAGACAAAAGGCGCTTGCGCTGATTGATCGACCGCCACAGCGAAACCCGCTTGATCGTTCAGCGGCATTTTTTGCTGAGTTCCGTTGTGCATAAACACAATGCTTGAATCGACAGAGCGAACACAATCGCGCCACGCATCAAATATCGGTTTTGATTTTGGCGTAAAAAAAAGAACACCCGTATTGTATTCGATCATGTCTCCTTCGATGCCACCATAACGGCGAGCCCAAGGACATTCGCAGACGCTGACAGCCAAACCGAACTTCTGCGCCTTTTCCATGGCATAATCCAACCGACCTAACACGACTGTGTCTGTATCTAAAAACACAGTCTCTTCATAAGGGCTTATATCTGCCATGGTAGCCTTGTCTAAAAGCGTCGACCCCTCTGGCAGTCTTTCCACATGAATAGGAAGTTCCGGATGAATCGCTTTAACAGACGCTATCGATCGTTCTAGCAGGGCCTCATGACGCTTGCCCCAAACAATGTAAAGTATGCCACGTTCGGCCATTTTTGCTTGTCCTATTAAATGCTGCGCCTCAATCCGAATCGTTGCCTAGTGTAAGCGACAAAGCATCGTAATGGTGTCTGGCAAATTAATTGGTTTTGGCTCCAGTGCTTCGATTGACAATGAACAAACGAAAGGCGTAAAGACGGCAAAGTCCTATTTTTCTTAGGGTTTTAACTTCAAATTTTCCGCTTATGCGGCCACCCGACATAGGTTTAAACGGTGCAGATATACCTGCCGATTGCCGAAATCTCGGTGAACATATTTTTGATTTTGGGCTTAGGCGGAGGCATTGGGTTCTTATCCGGGCTGTTTGGCGTTGGCGGCGGATTCTTGATGACGCCCTTGCTGATCTTCATCGGCATCCCCCCTGGCGTGAGCGTTGCAACACAAGCGCCGCAAATTCTTGGTTCCAGTGTCTCGGGCGTGCTGGCCCATTGGCGACGCGGCAACGTCGACCTGAAAATGGGCGGTGTGCTTTTGGTTGGCGGCGTTGCCGGGTCCACCTTTGGGGTGTGGCTGTTCACCTGGCTAAAGGGGCTTGGCCAGATCGACCTCGTCATACAACTAAGTTATGTTGTTTTCCTAGGCTCCGTTGGCACTCTGATGTTAATAGAAAGCATTCGGGCCATGCAAAAACGCAACAAGTCCGCTGGCTCAGTTAGCACAAAGCCTCATCACAATTGGATGCACGGTTTGCCGTTTAAGACGCGGTTCCGTAAATCTCGTCTCTACATCAGCGCCCTGCTGCCTCTCATTATTGGCGCCCTTGTTGGCGTGTTGTCTGCAATCATGGGCGTTGGCGGTGGTTTCATTATCTTGCCCGCAATGATTTATATATTGGGCATGCCCACATCTGTCGTCGTCGGCACCTCGCTGTTTCAAATCATTTTCGTTACGGCAAACGTCACGATGTTGCAGTCCATAACCAATCAGACGGTCGACATCGTTTTGGCACTTCTCTTGCTGGTTGGTGGCGTCATCGGTGCCCAGATTGGCGCTAGATTCGGAGCAAAACTTCAAGGAGAGCATTTGCGTGGTCTGCTTGCTCTAATGGTCCTGATGGTGTGCATCAAAGTTTGTTTTGATCTGGTGATTGAGCCCGAGGATCACTATTCCCTCTCTACAACGACAGTGGAATCTGCTGATTAGGATGACCCGTTGATCACCTGTAGTTTGGCTGACCAATGACGTTATAGGCAAATAAAACTAAGTTGTAGGTGGTCCGTCGATTGACAATCCAACGACGATGGGCGTAAAGACATAAGTTCCTAATTTTCTTGGAGTTTCTGGCTTTAGAATCTCCCTTTGTTGGCCTTCCATACCTGGGTTCATAGCGTGCAGATCTACCTGCCGATTGCCGAAATTTCCGTGAACATCTTCCTTATTTTAGGGATGGGTGGTGGCGTTGGTTTCCTTTCGGGCCTCTTTGGTGTTGGGGGTGGCTTTCTGATGACGCCCCTTTTGATCTTCATCGGCATTCCACCCGCTGTCGCCGTTGCCACAGAAGCCAACCAGATTGTCGCCTCAAGCGTGTCTGGCGTGCTCGCCCACTGGCGGCGCGGCAACGTTGATTTCCGGATGGGTGCCGTCCTGCTTGCTGGTGGTGTTGTCGGGTCTACTTTTGGTGTGTGGTTGTTCACGTGGCTGCGGGAACTCGGCCAAGTCGATTTGGTTATTAAGCTGTCTTACGTTGTGTTTCTTGGCATCATTGGCGTGTTGATGCTGCTGGAAAGCGGTCGCGCTATGATGAAGCGCAAGAACGCCAAGCCCGTCAACGAAAAGTCCCACCATACGTGGATGCATGGCCTTCCGCTTAAAATGCGATTCCGCAAATCGCGCCTATACATCAGTGCTTTGCTACCGTTTACCATCGGTGTGGTCGTTGGCATCTTGGCGGCCATTATGGGCGTTGGCGGCGGTTTTATTATGGTGCCTGCGATGATCTACCTGTTGGGCATGCCAACATCTGTGGTTGTTGGCACATCGTTGTTTCAAATCATTTTTGTCACGGCGAACGTGACCATGTTGCAGGCGGTTACGAATCAAACCGTTGATGTCGTCTTGGCTATGCTATTGTTGCTCGGCGGTGTTATCGGTGCGCAAATCGGTGTACGCGTCGGCGTTAAGTTACACGGTGAGCAGCTTCGCGGCCTGTTAGCCCTGATGGTCATTGGGGTGTCTCTCATTCTAACATTTGACTTGGTTATTGAGCCCAGCGATCTCTATTCGATTGGCCCGGCTAACCACAGTGAAGGTCATTGATATGACGACGCTAACGCGGCATTTGTGGTACAACCGCTCCGGAGTCAGCAGAATTCTTATGAGTCTGTGCCTTGTTGCAATGACGGCCCTGGTAACACGCATGGCCATTGGGCAAGACTTGGTTGTCGATCTGACAAAAAACGTTGTGCAGGTCACGACGGGCTTTACCGGATCTGACGTTATGCTCTACGGCCACAAAACGGGGCCTGGTGATATTGTTGTCGTAATTCGCGGCCCGCTTCAGCAGATCGTGGTGCGACGGAAGAAGCACATTGCTGGCATCTGGGTAAATGGCGACAACATGACATTTGATGCCGTGCCAAATTATTACGCCGTTGCATCAAACAAACCGTTAGATGACGTCATCACTTCTTATGAACGCGATACGTATCAGGTTGGTTCCGGCAACGTTGAATTTGAGCCGCTGGACATCAACGCGCCGATCAACGAAATCAAGTTTTTCCGCGAAGCCCTTATTCGCTCGAAATCACGGCAAGGTCTTTACGCCATTGCTGAAAATGATCTGATCTTCCTCAGCGAAGATATGTTTCGCACAGAATTTCGGTTTCCAGCGAACGTTGCGACAGGTACGTTTTCCATTGATGTCTTGCTTGTTCGTGACGGTTTGGTCGAAAACGTCAAAACCAAACTGCTGAATGTCCGAAAATTTGGCATTGAAGCCGCCGTCTATGACCTCGCCCATCGGCAGGCATGGATTTACGGCGCGCTTGCAATTCTGATCGCTGCTTTGGCAGGATGGTTAGCGAACGCCGCGTTCCGACGCGCCTAACAACGGAAAAAGCATGTCTGAAGAAGCGCCACTGGGTGAAAACCCGACCCACGAAGCCCCGGCGACAACCGCAGAAAAGCCGGTTCGTACCTTTCTGTGCGTTGTCGATGAATCAGACGAATTGACGCAAGCGCTTCGGTTTGCGTGCCGTCGCGCGACCAATACCGGCGGTCGCATTGCCTTGCTCTACATTATCGAGCCCGCCGAGTTTCAGCATTGGTTGGGCGTTGGCGCGCGCATGCAGGCCGAAGGCCGCGAAGAAGCCGAAGAAATGCTAATGGTGGTCTCGCAGGTCGTACAAAAACGCACCGGCCAAGTGCCTGTCCTATACATCCGGGAAGGCCGGGCCGAGGAAGAACTCATCAGCTTGATTGATGAACAAGAAGACATTTCATTGCTGGTTTTGGGGGCGTCAACAGGCCAAGACGGCCCCGGTCGCCTGATCAGTCACCTAATCCAGAAAATGGCAGGTAAGCTGCGTATCCCAATCACCATTGTTCCCGGCAGCCTGACAGACGAGCAAATCGACGCGATTTCTTAACTGATGTTTGCCTAAATTGAAGGCCGCAGCGCCGCAATATTGGTGGCATAATCTGAGGCTGAGCCTTTAAACACAGCCGACCCGGCAACCAAAACATTGGCTCCGGCAGCAATAACACGTTGGGCATTATCGGCTTTGATACCGCCATCAACCTCCAGGTCGATATCGCGATCACCAATCATTTTGTGCAGCAACTCGATCTTGCCGATCTGGCTTTCGATAAAGCTTTGGCCGCCAAAGCCTGGGTTCACCGACATAACCAAGATCAGATCAATCTTATCCATAACATAAGCAAGGACATCAGGGGGCGTCGATGGATTTAGCGATACCCCTGCCCGTTTACCCAAGCTTTTGATCGCTTGCAGGCTGCGGTCTAGATGGATATCGGCTTCAGCATGAACGGTAATAATGTCCGCACCGGCATCCGCGTAATCCGCCAGGAAGGGCTGCGCCGGATCAATCATCAAATGCACGTCGAACGGCTTTTCGGTCCATGATCGGATGCAGGTAATGATTGGCGGGCCGAAGGTCAGGTTGGGCACAAAGTGTCCGTCCATTACGTCGATATGGATGTAGTCGCAACCGGCCTTATCAATGGCCTGAACCTCTTCACCCATTCGGGCAAAGTCGGCTGACAGGATCGACGGCGCAATTTTGACCGGTCTATTGCCCATGATTATTGAACAACCGGGTCCAAGCTGCCACTCGCGTAGCGATTTGCCATGTCAGCCAACGGAATGGATTTAATCTTACTGGCGTTACCGGCTGTGCCGAACTGTTCGTAGCGGTCTTCACAAACTTGCTGCATCGCCGCAATGGCGGGCTTTAGATAACTGCGGGGATCAAACTCCGCTTTCTTTTCCGTCAAGACTTTGCGGATTGCACCCGTGATGGCCATGCGGTTGTCGGTGTCGACGTTGATCTTGCGCACACCGTTCTTGATGCCCACGACAATTTCCTCAACTGGCACACCGTAAGTCTGCGGCATTTCACCGCCGTTGGCATTGATGATGTCTTGCAGGTCCTGCGGCACGGAGGACGAGCCATGCATGACCAAGTGTGTGTTTGGCAGCTTTTGATGAATTTTGCGGATTACATCCATCGCCAAGATATCGCCGGTTGGCTTGCGGGTAAACTTGTAAGCGCCATGCGATGTGCCGATGGCGACCGCCAACGCATCTACTTTTGTTTTGGCGACAAAATCAGCCGCTTCATCTGGATCAGTGACCAACATGTCTTTGCTGAGTGTGCCTTCAAAGCCATGGCCATCTTCTTTTTCGCCTTCGCCGGTTTCCAGCGATCCCAAGCAGCCCAGCTCCCCTTCGACAGATACCCCAACCATGTGCGCCATCACGGTAACGGCGCGGGTCGTATCAACGTTATAATCATAGGACGCGGGCGTTTTCGCATCTTCTTCCAGCGATCCGTCCATCATGACAGACGAAAAGCCGTTGGTGATGGCCGACATACAGGTTTGCGCATTGTTGCCGTGGTCTTGGTGCATACAAACGGGAATGTCCGGGTACATCTCAACAGCGGCCTGGATCAGATGCTTCAACACCGTATCGTTGGCGTATTTGCGGGCACCCCGGCTGGCTTGCATAATCACGGGCGAGTTGGTTTTGTCCGCTGCGGCCATAATCGCCAACATTTGTTCCATGTTGTTGATGTTGAAAGCCGGAACACCATAGCTGTGTTCCGCGGCGTGATCGAGAAGCTGACGCAATGAGACAAGAGCCATAATAATCCTCCAGGGCTGTTTATTCGTTTAGACGCAATAACCGAAAATCAGTTAAACTCGCGCTTTTGCTTCGGCGACAATGGCCTCTGCCGTGATTCCAAAATGCTGATACAACTGATCTGCCGGTGCAGAGGCGCCAAAGCCATCCATCCCAACAAACCCACCTTCTGAGCCTATATAGCGATCCCACCCCATTCTTACAGCCGCCTCACAGGCAATTTTTGGGGCTGAGCCCAAAACAGACGCTCGATAGGCGTCGCCTTGAACGTCAAACAACTCCCAACACGGCATCGAAACCACGGCACAACCGATGCCGTCGGCTTCCAGGGTCTCGCGAGCCTGCATTGCCAAATGAACCTCAGACCCGGTCGCCAGGATGGTGACATCCCGGTCTTTCGAGGCTTCAGCTAGAACATAACCGCCCTTGGCCGAGAGATTGTCATCGAAGTGCGTTGTCCGAAGGGTCGGTATGCCCTGACGTGTCAACGCCATACCCGACGGCGTTTCGGCGGCTTCTAGGGCTGCGGCCCAACACTCAACCGTTTCAACACCATCACACGGGCGGAACATCATGAAGTTTGGCATCGCGCGAAGCGTAGCTAGTGTTTCGACTGGCTGATGCGTTGGCCCATCTTCACCTAAGCCGATTGAATCATGGGTCAGCACGTAAATCACCCGTTGACCCATTAAGGCCGACAAGCGCATCGCACCACGCATATAGTCAGCAAACACCAAGAACGTACCGCTGAAGGGGATCAACCCGCCATGCAACGCCATACCGTTCATGGCAGCGGCCATGCCATGCTCGCGCACGCCATAGTGCATGTAACGCCCGGTGAAATCATCGGGTGTGACAGGCAACGTCGATTTCGTGACCGTGTTGTTTGATCCAGTCAAATCGGCGGAGCCTGAGATCATGACTTCGATCTCAGCCGTCAAAACCTCAAGCGCTTCGCCAGATGCCTTTCGGGTCGCCCACCCAGGCTGTTCGTCAGAAACGCGCTTCTTGTGGGCATTAACGGCTTTCAGCCATCCCGCAGGCAAATGGCCAGAGACAGCGTCTTCAAATCGGGTACGAGCTTCCGCATCCATCCGATCAAGCCTGGTTTGCCATTCGGCGCGGACGTCAGCGCCCCGCGAGCCCGCATCACGCCAAGCCGACAAAATAGGGGTCGGCACATCGAAAGGAGCCGCAGACCAGCCCAAAGCGGCCCGCGCACCAGCGAGCTCTTCATCGCCCAGCGGCGCACCGTGGGTCGCAGACGTACCGGCCTTGGTTGGTGCGCCAAAGCCGATGGTCGTCTTGCAAGCGATCATTGATGGTTTATCCGAGGCTTTTGCCGCTTCAATGGCCGCTGCAATAGCCGACGGATCATGGCCATCAATCGACTGCACATGCCATCCAGAGGCTTCAAATCGCTTTGGTTGATCATCACCAACCGAAAGATCGGTCTTGCCATCAATTGAAATGCCGTTGTCGTCAAACAACACAATCAGTTTCGACAGCTTCAAATGACCGGCCATCGAAATCGCTTCGTGGCTGACGCCTTCCATCAAGCAACCGTCACCCACAATCACATACGTATGGTGATCGACCACGTTTGCGCCATGACGGGCTTCCATCAGGCGTTCCGCCAGCGCCATACCAACGGCAGTCGCAATACCTTGGCCCAAGGGTCCAGTTGTTGTCTCGATGCCCGTTGCATGACCGTATTCTGGGTGCCCAGCCGTTTTCGCACCGAGTTGGCGAAAATTGACGATCTCGTCGCGCGTCATGTCGGGATAACCCGTCAGATACAGCAGCGAATACAGCAGCATGGACCCATGCCCAGCGGACAGCACGAACCTGTCCCGGTCCGGCCATTCCGGGGTCTGCGGGTCAAACTTTAGAAATTGTGTGAACAATACCGTTGCAACATCAGCCATTCCCATGGGCATTCCAGGGTGGCCAGATTTGGCTTTTTGAACCGCATCGGCAGACAAAAAACGAATGGCATTGGCAAGATCGTTGTGGGACACGCCAGCGGTGCTTGGCGTGGTCTCAACAGCGGAATATCCGCCGTCGGAAGGTGTCATGTGATATCTCTCCCGGTGACAGGTCCGGCATAGAGGGATCAGAGGCGCCGGAATGCCCGCCTGTGTCGCCCATCGCACCCCAAATGTCCAGACCAAGACCGGCGGAAATCCGGGATAAAATTTGAAAAATTGATTGTGATGGCTGAATGCCGCAGCCGTAGGCGAAAAACCCGCTTACGCCGTCACCTGTTGATTGGCTCCACCTCCGCCCCGTCGATCAGGCCACGGCAGCTTATCACGTTCTTTGCGCCGACGGTCGGGGCCAAAAAACGATTCGCATTTGACAAAATAACGCGGATTCTCAATGACAGCCGAAATTTTTTCGTACAGCGACTTAGGCGACCACGGCTTGACAAGATATTCGTTGATGCCCGCATCACGGCCCATCCTGACGCTTTCCCACGTCGCAAACCCCGACATCATAACAATCGAGATGAACGGGTCCTTTGTAACCTGGGGCGACCGCAAGAGGCGGGTCAGCTCGTAGCCACTGATGTCATCGGTAATCGTGTCAACGATCACCAAGTCCGGGCGAAAAATGGGGATCATCGTTAAGGCTTCGGTGCCGCTGTTCACGACGGAAAGCTCTCTAACATTAAAAACCTGTAGCGTTCGCTGAACCAACTGCTGCATGCCATAGCTGTTGTCGATTGCTAAAACCCGAACTTTTGAAAGGTCATACGCTTGCATGGAACTCTCCGCACCTGATGTCATAAGATCAATTTAGAGCGGAACAACGCAGGTTTGGGTTTCAGAGTGTAACAATGTGCAACGTTGACGCCGTCACAAAGGCAGATTACAGACGAAAGGCGATGGAAATCGAAACGATCATCTTGGTAATATTTGTCGGTCTCGGCTTGGCTGGGATCATGATACGCTTTGTCCGCCGCCGGAGGCGCAAAACCAAACAAAAGAAATGACTCATTGAGTCAAGAAACGCGCTCAAAGCATTGATAATGAATAACTCTATTCGAACGCGACAGCCACAGAAATCCACAAAAACTGTCTGCCAAAAAAACCTCATAAATTTTTTAATATATACTATACCATGTGATCGAGGTCACTGATAACCACTGTAACATGTGTATGATGAGGGTGTGAGTAGAGGCACATTCCTCCTCACACTCTCCCTGTCAAACTTGCCGGGTCCTTCGGGATCCGGCCTTCTTTTTGGCCGTTTGATAGATTTGTAATAGGGAGAGGAATGGGGCGAATGATGGGGCTCGAACCCACGACCTCCTGGACCACAACCAGGCGCTCTAACCACCTGAGCTACACCCGCCACACGACCCAGCTATTTTAACAACCTGGGGGCCGATTGCATAGACCCTGCCCCTATTGTCGTCAAGAGACCGTGTACGCTCTTTTAAAAAATCTTCTGAACGGCAGACCTCGCAAGAATCGCACAGCGTCGTGATCGCGTTTGATTTCCCAACGCCGTCTGCTGGGGTCACTGTAACGCAGACACCCAAGAACGAAGGAGCAAAGCCCGTGCACCGCGAGACTGAAATCTCTCAGCACTCCAAACTGTCAGGGCTAGACGGCCTGTTCAGCCAGAACTTTCGCTCACAGTTTCGCTCCCCCCTGTGCTGGCGCATCACCGCCTTCATTTTTGGTGCCATCGTTCTGATTGAGGCCATTATTCTTGTGCCCTCCATCGCAAATGAGCGCCGGGCGTTAACGCTTGAACGCGAAGTCACAGCCTTGGCCGTCGCGCGGGCAGCACTTCGGCTCACACCCGCCAATTCGCCGATTGATAACGTTGTTGGTGCCCTGAGTGAGGTCAGCGCTGGAACGCCTTTGGTGGGGGGCACTCTGTTCTCTGCTGATGGAACGTGGCTGGCTACCTTTGGCGAGACCGCACGCCCTGTCAGCGCGACGACGGCCCCTCGGTACGCCGTAAAATGGTCGTCTGAACAGCTTGGCAGTGATGTTCGCATGGTTGCCCGGCTTAATACCGGCGGCATCGGAGACAGCTTGTGGGATTACGTTCTCGACATCAGCGCTCTCGTCTTGGTGATCTCAAGCTTTGTTACTATCGCGACCATGTACATGCTTGGTCGCGTTTTATTGCGGCCCTTGCTGGAATTGAGAGCCAATCTGCACGGCCTATCAAAGCACGACGCAACGCATCATCCCCACCACATGGTGGCCAAACGCAATGACGAATGGGGAGATGTGGTTTCCGCATTCAATGCGGCGCTGGATCGAATCAACGCAACACATCAAAAACGCTGAAAATTTAGCGCCCGACGAATGTGCATTTGCACAAAAAAGTGGCAGACGCGTTGACCGTTTTTTGCCTTCTTAAGCATGCCCGCCACGAGCCATGCCATGCTAACTCATTGAAAAATATAATAATCTAATGCTATCTCAACAGAGATGATAGTTGGCACAGTTTATGCGGAAGACGCGCGACTGCACGACGTGCGTTGGCGAGAGACCAGCGCCCGCTAAACCTTCTGAGGGGAAACCAATGAAAAAGATCGAAGCGATTGTAAAACCCTTCAAACTAGACGATGTGAAAGAGGCCCTTCACGAGATTGGCCTTCAAGGCATCACCGTTGTCGAAGCAAAAGGATTTGGTCGCCAGAAAGGCCATACAGAGCTTTACCGGGGCGCAGAGTACGTTGTCGATTTCCTGCCGAAGGTAAAAATTGAAATCGTTGTCGAAGATTCTTTGCTGGAGCGCGCCGTTGAGGCGATCCAGCAGGCCGCTCACACGGGCCGAATTGGCGACGGCAAAATCTTTATTCTTCCTGTTGAAGAAGTCATTCGCGTCCGCACCGGTGAGCGCGGAAACGACGCTATCTGACCCGTTATCCAAAAAAAACTTCATCATCACGGTCCCATCGGACCAAGACCATATGAGACCTTAGCCACACTAAAAAAGGACAGTCTATTATGACCCTCAACTGTAAAACCCCTGAAGACGTGCTTGCCGCCATTAAAGAACACGACATTCCTTTCGTGAACGTCCGTTTCACGGACCCCCGCGGCAAATGGCAGCACCTTGCGATGTGTTCAGATTTCATCACAGAAGAAACCTTCTCTGAAGGGATCATGTTTGATGGCTCATCCATTGCTGGCTGGAAAGCTATTAACGAATCGGACATGGCCCTGATTCCTGATCCAACGACTGCCGTCATGGATCCGTTTTCGGCGCAGCCACAGATGATCTTGGTTTGCAACATCATGGAGCCAACAACGGGCGAAGGATATGAGCGCGACCCCCGCAGCGTTGCGACCCGTGCCATGGCTTATTTGGGTTCTACCGGTTTAGGTGATACGGCTTACTTCGGTGCAGAACCCGAATTTTTCATCTTCGATGACGTTCGGTTCAGCGTTGAATCTGGTGAATGCTTTTATGCCATTGATTCGGAAGAACACCCTGCCAACTCGGGCCGCACCTACTCAGAAGGCAACCTGGGCCATCGTCCAGGCATTAAAGGCGGCTACTTCCCTGTGCCGCCTGTCGATTCTTCGAATGACATTCGGGCAGAAATGGTCACCACGTTGCTTGAGACGGGCGTGACGATGGACAAGCACCATCACGAAGTGGCACCTGCTCAGCACGAATTAGGCATGACCTTCGATACCTTGTTAAAAACGGCTGATAACGTACAAATGTATAAGTACGTTGTGCAAAACGTCGCTGCGACTTATGGCAAAACAGCAACCTTCATGCCGAAACCCGTTGCCGGTGATAACGGCTCTGGTATGCACACCCACCAGTCCATCTGGAAAGATGGCAAACCAACGTTTGCCGGTTCTGGGTATGCTGATTTGTCAGACACAGCGCTGTACTACATCGGCGGCATCATCAAGCATGCAAAAGCCATCAATGCCTTCACAAACCCAACGACAAACAGCTACAAGCGTTTGATCCCAGGCTTTGAGGCCCCTGTTTTGTTGGCCTATTCTGCCCGCAACCGGTCTGCGTCTTGCCGTATTCCGTTTGGATCTTCTCCAAAAGCGAAGCGCGTTGAAATTCGCTTCCCAGACGCCTTGGCGAACCCATACTTGGCCTTCAGCGCCATGATGATGGCCGGCCTTGACGGCATCGAGAACAAAATCCACCCCGGCGATGCCATGGACAAAGACTTGTACGATCTGCCCGCCGAAGAACTCGCCGAAGTGCCAACTGTTTGTGGCTCATTGCGGGAAGCTTTGGAAAGCCTGGATGCAGACCGTGACTTTTTGAAGAAAGGCGACGTCTTCACCGACGACGCAATTGACGGTTACATCGCATTGAAGTGGGAAGAAGTGTTTGCCTTCGAACACAGCCCACACCCTATTGAATTCAAGATGTACTACTCATCTTAATCACTCCGATAGAACGAAAACACGAAAGGCCGTCCGGATGGGGCGGCCTTTTTCGTTCCGGCTGGATGACGATCCCTAGTGTTCCGAATCTGAAATTCGGCTCATTGTGGCCCAGTCGATTTTGACTTTCAGATTCGATTGGAACACTTGCAACATAGTGATCTCGGGTGGTTTTGGGGTAAGGCTCGTTAGCGAGGCGGCAACTTAAGCCGGACGGTTCGTGTGCCAACACCATCAACACTGCAAACCGCACGCACGATCACTTCCGTTACACCAATCGGCACCTCAACATTCGACAGCGATTTTATAAAAACTTTGGAATCGCTCTTGTGGGGCGTAAATATTGGTCGTGCCGCGATGGTAACACCATCAACGCTGGCGACTTCAATCCGCTCGACGTAGTGGCTCCAGCCCTCATCATCATGACCGACTGTTGCTTGAAACGCATAGAGGCCACCTGTTTGAACCTCAACTGTCGCTTCTAACACAGATGGATTGCCTGCTTGCAAGAGTCCCGGACTCACCAAAACACCGCTTATTGCCATCGCAGCCAGCGTCATCTTGCGTCGTGTTTTTACATCAATTTTCATACCCCAAACAGAAGCAAAAACAGAAGAACCAAGCAAGGGCACAACTCGATTCCATCTTTTGAAAAAAAAGATGTTGACTTTGATAATTATAATGTTCATGTTTTGTTCTATTCATATGTATCCAGGAGAAAACATCATGTCGACGAAAAGCCATTCCTTCAAAACTCTCGTTGCGGAAGGCTGCGGCCTTGCCAGTTTGTTTATCGCCGGTTACGTGGGTCTTCTGATTGGCTAAGGGCTCTTTTGCTAAATATGGGGTGCCTATACGGTCTATGACACAGTATGAAGGTTGATTGATCGGTAGGCTATCGCGTACCTTTCACATGGATTGTGATCGTATCGGTCAGATTCTGCCCGCTCATAGCCCACAGGAAATAGCGCCGCCATGGCCAAGAAAGCGTCATCTGCATCCAAGAAGCCCTCAGCCAATAGCGACGGAACGGATGATTTATTTTCGGCACCAGTTGCGGCGAATGACAGTTCCGTAAAACACAGTCGGTCAGCACCGAAGGCAAAGAATGACAGCGGCGCCTCAACAGGTGGTTATACGGCCGCTGACATTGAGGTCCTTGAAGGCCTTGAGCCGGTCCGACGTCGTCCTGGAATGTATATCGGTGGCACCGATGAAAGAGCCCTGCACCATTTGGTCGCAGAGATCCTTGATAATGCGATGGATGAAGCTGTGGCCGGTCATGCCAGCCGGATTGAAATCGATTTAGCGGCAGATGGTGTTGTCACCGTTTCAGATAACGGGCGTGGCATTCCCATCGACCCGCATCCAAAGTTCAAAGACACCCCGGCCTTGCAAATCATCATGACAACGCTGCATTCCGGCGGAAAGTTTGGTGGTGACGCCTATGAAACATCGGGCGGCCTGCACGGTGTTGGGTTGTCCGTTGTGAATGCCCTGTCTGAGGCCTTGCATATTGAGGTTGCCCGAGATCGTGGTGTGTGGGCGCAAGACTATGCCCGCGGTGCCCCGCAAGGGCCTCTGACCAAGATCGGTACGTCACAGAACCGGCGCGGCACGCGGCTATCGTTCTTGCCAGATTCAGAAATTTTTGGCTCTGAGGCCAAATTAAAACCAACGCTGCTCTATCGCATGGCGCGGTCGAAAGCCTACTTGTATCGAGGTGTTGAAATCCGCTGGTCGTGTGATCCGTCATTGGTCACTGCGAAAGATGCACCACCTGCGGAAGAGGTTTTGCATTTTCCGGGCGGCATGGGTGACTTCCTAAGCCATGAGCTGAAAAGCCGCCGCACCCTGACGCCGACGCCGTTTGCGGGTCAGGCGAAGATGAATGGCCAGGGCCGTGTTGAATGGGCTATTGCCTGGCCCCTTGATGACGGCCACGACTGCTTTTTCGGGTCTTACTGCAATACGATCCCGACGCCTCATGGCGGCACCCACGAAGCGGGTTTTCGCGGTGCGATTTTGCGCGGCCTAAAGGCCCATGCAGAACGGTTGAATTTCAAGGCCGCGTCAAAGATCACCGCAGAAGATGCCATCAGTCATGCCTGTGTGATGCTCTCTGTGTTTATCCGCGAGCCGCAATTTCAGGGCCAAACCAAAGAAAAGCTGGCCTCGGCAGAGGCCCAGCGATTGGTTGAAACCGCCGTCCGGGATCATTTTGAACACTGGCTGTCTGCCGACCCAGAAAGTGCCCGTATTCTGCTAGAAGCCGCCGTTGAGCGTGCCGATATTCGCCTTAAAAAGCGCCAAGAAAAACAAACCAAGCGTCAATCAGCCACCCGCCGCTTGCGCCTACCCGGCAAGCTGACGGATTGCACCCGCAATACGTCAGACGGGACCGAATTATTCATTGTTGAAGGCGATTCTGCTGGCGGCTCTGCGAAGCAGGCTCGCGATCGGGCGACACAGGCCGTGCTGCCCATGCGCGGCAAAATCCTGAACGTTGCCAGCGCGACGGCAGATAAACTGCGAGGAAACAAAGAGCTTTCCGATCTAGCCGAAGCCATTGGCTGTGGCATTGGCGCGGCCTATGACGAAGAGAACCTGCGTTACGAAAAGATCATCATCATGACCGATGCTGACGTCGATGGTGCCCACATCGCAGCGTTGCTGATGACGTTCTTTTATCTCTCGACTCCAAAGCTCATTGAACAAGGCCATTTGTATTTGGCCCTGCCGCCGCTCTATCGCCTCACGCAAGGCAATAAGTCCGTTTACGCCATCGACGACGTGGACAAAGACCGCATCATGGCCGACGTGCTGACAGGCCGGGGTAAGATCGAAATCAGCCGGTTTAAAGGCCTCGGCGAAATGCCTGCCGCTCAGTTGAAAGAAACCACCATGGCCCCGAATAAGCGCAAACTGCTGCGGGTTACGGTACCGCTGGGCCTTGACGCAGAAGATATGGCGGATCGCGAAGATACAGCCATGATGGTTGAAAACCTGATGGGCAAGAAGCCAGAGAGTCGCTTTATCTATATTCAAGAACACGCCAAGTTCGTCTCCGATCTCGATGTATAGCAACGTTTCTTTACAGTTCGGGCATTGAGTTTCGCACCGAAGCGGATTCTAATCGGATTTACAGAGGTTCATCTGAAAGGGTCCGACGATGCGTTTTCTGGTTATTGCCGCTGCCGTCGCAGCAACAAGCCTATCCGCGTGCGTAGAATTACGAACAGGCTATGTTAGTCGTAATGGCGATAGCCATACCGGCAACCGTGCCCCGCTCGCCCGCGCCCTCGCCAGCGGGTCAGTACCAACCATGATTATTGGCAATCCCTTTGGTCTAGACCGGCCCGACTTCAAGCAAACCGTCAGCGATTATCTCAAGGGTGAGCCAACCCCGATGACCGCTGACTTCTATCCAATCCCAATCAGCAATGAGTACGACGATGTCCGCATTGTCATCGCGTTTGATTTACCCGAAGAAACAACGCCCAATCAGCTTTGTTCTGATCCGGAGAGCCTGAAACCAACCCATAATCATAGCGCCATTTACATGAATATGGCGGTTTGTGAACGCGATCTTGCCCGCGATGCGGTCCACGGGGCGGTGGATGATGTGTGGTCCCCCTATGACCAAGAGTTCACCTACTTTATTGGTGAGTCGATGAAGTACCTTGTTGGTGAACGCTCGTATCCAGGCCATCATCATTGCTTGAAAGTTGATTGCAGCTAAAAATTTTATATATTTCAATGAGATACAATGAAGCTTTCTGCCGCCAATGGTGTTGACCGAACAAAACACCTCACAAACCGAATGCGGCATGCATCGCTCAAACTGACTCTTTCTCTCGTGTACCGAGCATGATAGATCATCACGCCAATAGAGAGAGGCACAGGTGGAGAAACGAAGCCTGCATGACACGGTCGGCATCAATGATGGCCTAAAAGCCATCATTGAACGCGCGATCATTGATACACGCTTTCAGCACAATGATATCTTTCGCGGTGCTGTTGTTGATTGGACTCAAGACGCCACAGCAATCTTGGACGTCGGTAAATCGATGCGTGATCACTATGACCGGTTACCTGCCGGTGCCACTGAGACGCTCGATATTAACGATTTTGGCGACTACCCCGATATTCTCGGTGATATCTGTTCAACGTTTCCGCCACATTACCATGGCCATTACGATGCGGTGATTGCGCTGGCGATCTTAGAGCACGTCTATGATCCGCAAGCTGCGGTAGAGGTTATTCATTCAATATTAAAACCCGGTGGAACGGCCTATCTCTATGTGCCGTTCCTCTTTCGTTATCACGGTCCACCAGATCTCTCGTTCCAAGACTATCATCGGTTTTCCCGCGATGGGTTCGCCTATCTGTTACGAAATTTTGAAACGGTCACGCTCTATCCTGTACGGGGCCGCTTCTCGACCGCTATCAATTTGTTTCCCTTTTGGAAACGCAAAGTCGAAGCCCGATTTGGCGGCCGCATCAACAAATGGCTGGACCGCTTCGCCCGCCCCCGCAAGAACCTATTACAAGCGTCAGGGTATTACGCTGTGGCCCGCAAAGCGCCGAGTCCTTAAGCTAATTAGCCAACATCAGGTTAAGGTTCTGCACGGCCTGACCAGAGGCCCCCTTCCCCAAATTGTCCAGAAGGCCCATAACCACACACTGGCCATCGGCCTCGTTGGCGAATACATGCAGACGTAAAGTATTCGTGTTGTTGAGGCCTTCGGGTTCCAAGCCATTCATGGCCATAGTTTCAGCCAAGGGCGCGACCTCAACACTGGTTTCGCCAGAATAGTGATCGGCAAGCGCTGCGTGAATATCCATCGCGGTGGCCGAGCCAGGCATCGCCCATAACGGGAGGGGCACTTGAACAATCATACCCTGGGCAAAACGACCGACACTCGGCACAAACAGGGGCGAGTGGCTAAGGCCCGCCCACTTGGTGATCTCTGGCAGGTGCTTATGATTAAGCCCCAAGCCGTAAACACGAAATGGCGTTTCCGTATGATCTAACGCAGCCGCATCCTCGAACGACGCAATCATCGCTTTGCCGCCACCGGAATAACCAGAGATCGCGTTGATCGTAACCGGCCAATCAGTTGCGACCAAACCAGCTTGAACCAACGGATATAAGATTGCGACCGACGTTAACGCATAACAGCCGGGGTTTGATACCCGTGTTGCGGCGGCAACAACTTTGGCATGATCGGGCTGGTATTCGGGAAAACCATACACCCAGCCCGCCGCTGTCCGATGCGCCGTTGAGGCATCGATCAGGCGTGATGATGGATTTGTGGTCATTGTTGCGGCCTCAATAGAGGCTGCATCCGGCAAACACAGAATTGAAACATCAGCAGCATTCAGCATGTCACTGCGACGATTTGGATTTTTCCGGTCAGCCTCATCCAACCGAAGAACCTCAATGTCCGTCCGGCTTGCAAGCCGCTCACGAATTTGCAGACCCGTTGTGCCAACGTCGCCATCAATGAATACTTTGTGCATGTCTTATTCTCCTCAGCGTTCCCTAGTGTGGTGGAGCGACAACGTAGGCAGCATGATCAATGACCCTAAAACCTACCGCGCTTAAACCAAGTCTTTTCGAAAATAGACGCGCGAGAACCCCTTCTCGATAACGCGCTTCGTCTCATTGAAACCCAATGCTGGATATAACGCGAGATTCTCCGTCATGTGAATGTTTGTATAAAGCTCATACGACGTGCCGCCACACACTTGTATATGGGCTTCAACGGCCTTGATTAACCGCCGCCCCCAGCCTTCGCCTTGATGGCGATCATGGATGGCAATGTTATCGAGGAGGAAGCCTTCGTCAGATTCCATCACAACTGCATAGCCAATAACCTGCCCATCCGTTTCCGCGACAAGAGTCGTATCTTTCGCAATGTGGGTGGCAAAATCGGCAACCATCGGCGCCGGTTTCTTATTCATGCGATCAATATATTTTCCGTACGCATTGGCGGCGATATTGCGGCATGCGTCAGCATCTTTGGGAACGGCTGGGCGGATAACGAGGTCCTTGTTTGATAAGGCACGATTGATAGTTACCATACGTTGTATGCTGTCCCTCTAACTTGGAGAGTCAAAAAAATGCCAAAGATCATCTACCTATCCCGTGTTAGCCCGGTTGCGATTTTTCTTTGCGTGTTTGCTATGACAATCTTAGCCTCGTTTGACGCCAATGCCTATTGCAGCGAGCCATCATTCTTTCAGAATCCACCCATCAACGGTGCCTCGTACAGCAAGCCATCGGCTCCCTATTGTATGTCAAATTACAAGTATTCAGGCACGCATACCTGTGAAGACTACCAGATCAATGCTTACGTGAACGAAATTGATGCTTACGTCGAATCGTTACGCCGGTTTGCGCAAGAGGCAAACCGATTTGCTGAAGAAGCCATAACCTTTGCAAACAACGCTGTTGATTTTGCTAATTGCGAAATCGAAGACGCGTATCGTGAAATCGAATAAAGCCAATTGCCCCGCATCGCGGAACCGCGCAAAGTGCCCTTTGATCACATCTTCTATCGGAGAACTCAATGCCCCGTTTATTTACACTTTTGTTGGCCGCAACAATCACTCTAACCTTGGGAATTGGCACCGCCGCCGCGCATCAAGACGATCATGCCAACCAAGTGGCCCAGTCGGAAAAAGAACCGTCCATCGCCGCACAAAAACTGAATGACAGCCTGACGATGCTCTATGGCGTCGATGGCTTTACTGGCGGCAATGTCGTCGTCTCGAACGGCCCCGACGGCATGTTGATTATTGACGATAAACTGCCCACGATGACAGAGAAGCTGATCGCCGCGCTAAACAACATCGGCGGCATGGAAAGCCTTAAATTTGTTCTGAACACGCACTGGCATTTCGATCACGCGGGCGGCAATGCCACGTTGGGTGAAAACGCAATCATCGTCGCCCACACAAATGTCCGCAAACGCCTATCAACCGAACAACGCATTGATGCGTTTGAGATGGTACTGCCGCCGAGCCCCGCATCGGCTCTGCCCGTCATCACCTATGACGACAGTGTCTCGATTCACTTTAACGGCGAAGAATTGCAATTAATGCATATGCCCAACAGCCATACCGATACAGACACGGTGATTTATTTCTCAGGGTCTAATGTTCTGCATACGGGTGATCTTTTCTTCAACGGCATCTTCCCGTTTGTCGATATGCAAAATGGCGGCAACGTAGTGAACATGACCAAAAACGTTGCCAAGATGATTGAGATGTTCCCGGCAGATGTGACCATCGTTCCCGGCCATGGCGCGTTGGCAACCATCGCAGACCTAAAAGCGTTCTATCAGATGCTGAGCGAAACAACCGGCCATGTTGAGGGCCTGATCGCCGACGGCAAAACATTGGACGAAATCAAAGCGGCTGGTGTTCCTGCCAAGTGGGAAGGCTGGGCTTGGCGCATTGATGCCGCCACATGGAACAGCTTTATTCACGCAAGCCTCGCCATGTAACTGCGTCGCCCGGCTCAGCTTAGGCTCTCAACACCCTGCTGATTGCCCCCCACCCGATGCTGTAGGATAGAAAAGCAAAGGGGCCGCAGCGCACATGGTAGATCACTCTACACGACCCAAGCTGGCCGCAATCTTGGCCGCTGACGTCGCTGGTTATACGCATCTTATGGAAAGTGACACAGACGGTACCGTCGCTGCCTGGACGCATGCCCGTGATACGATCATTGATCCCAGTGTCGCGGGCCATTACGGACGCGTGGTGAAGTTAACAGGTGACGGTTTTCTCGCCGAGTTCGCCTCCGTCCGGTGCGCCTCTGACATGCAAGAGCAACTGGCTGCTAATCCGCTTGATTTTCGGATGGGCATCAATCTAGGTGATATTGTTGACGATGGCCGCGATATTCATGGAGAGGGTGTCAATGTTGCGGCACGATTGGATGAGTCTGTTGCGGCCTATGCTAGAGCTGTTGATCTAGCCCCTGACCATGCTGACTTGCGCGCGCTCTATGCGCTGGCACTGACTTTTGCTGAGCAACCGATGAAAGCCGCCAGCGAAGCGCAAGCGGCCATGCGTCTCAACCCACTCGACCCTGGTTGGTACTGCGGTGTCTTGGGGCATGCTTATCGTTATGCCGGACAATTCGACGACGCCTTGGCGATCTTGTCGGAATACAATCGCCAGAGTCCGGGGTTTGGTCTGGTCGATATCATTTTGACGCACGCAGATATGGGCAACGCCGAAAGGGCCGCGACGTATGCAAAAGCCCTGATAAAGGCGCGACCAAGTTTTACGGTCGCAACCTGGGAAAAGACGCAGAATTGCTAATATCCCGCCAGACTAAGCAAGGATCGAGAGTCCTTAATGATCGCAGGCTTACCGTAACAGTTTATTTGGGAATCTTCGCAATGGGGAAGGCCCGTCGCCATTCGCCTCGCTGGTAATCTATGTACGGAACGGCGTCGTTACCCTTGCCAAATTGGGACCCGATCTTTGCCGTCGCGGATGGATTCACAAATAAGGGAATCGAATATCGGTCTGCATTGCCGCGATTGATCACCCGATGTGGGGTAGATGAAAATTTGCCGTCCGTCCAAATCTGCATCACGTTACCAAGGTTAATTACAAACGTGTCTGGGATTGGCGGTGCGCCAACCCAATCGCCTGATTTTGACTGAACTTCTAATCCGCCATGGTCATCCTGCCATAACACGGTAAACGCGCCAGAATCCGAATGCGGCACCACGCCAATATGGCTGATAGAGGTCGGATTCTCTTGTGGCGGATAGTGATTTAGTTTCAGCAGAGATTGTGAAGGCTCCAACATCGCATCCAAGGCATCAGGTGCCAGCCCCAATGCCATCGCAAAGCCCCGTCGCAGCGTTTCCGCTAACGTTTCTACTGCTTCAAAATATGCCATCATCGCCGTTCTGAGGGCCGGTTGATCTGCCGGCCAATAATTTGGGCCGTCCAACGGGTTGGCGGCATCTAGGGGCCGGTCATGGCCGATCCAAAACCCTTCCTGACGGCTCTTAGCCGCCCGATCCTCGCCGGGATAACTGGCGTAATCCAGCGGCAAATAACCCCGCATCCGCTGGTCAATGGGCGCAGTCATTTTGGTTTCTGTGGGACTGGCAAAGTAGACGTCAGCCTCGGCGCGAAGCGCATCAACGACGGATTTTGAAATGCCATGCCCAGATACATAAAAGAAGCCAACGTCGCGGCACGCTTGCCCCATCGCCGCAATTGTTTCGGGCACGTCGGTGCTCGCCGCTATTGGCGACACATCGATAACGGGGACCTCGTCAAAATCGAGGCGGCGAGATTGCGGTAACGGCATCAATGAATTTCCTTGTTTAGAAATTATAAACTGGGGTTATCACAGAATTTCATCATGAAGCACTACAACCGCTCGCCACACTATTTACATGCATAATCGCCAGAGCAAAATACTGTAACATCTCCAAAAACACCTGAAAAATAGGGGAAAAAGAAAATATTTAGAATTAAATCTTGCATACTCCCAAAAAAAATGCATTTTCAATATTAATACTACTTTTGATTGTACTTTTTAAAAGAATCATTAAATGATAGATAAATCTGCGGACTTCGAAAATGAGCGTCTGCTAGAAGTAGGCCGTAGCGGTGTCCTTACTTTGCCCGCGAACAGCGATATTGATGACATCCTAGAACTCATTCGCACCATTTTTAGTGGCGTATCCGTACATTTTAGTGTGATCACAGATAGCCAGCAGATTGAAAAATTTCATGTCGGCAAGCCACTCGGAAATATTGAGAGGTCACAATCAATCTGCGGACACGTGGTCAACAACAATCGACCGATGTATATTCCAGATACTTCCAAAAAGACGGCTCTAAAGAAGCATCCTCTTGTGGTAAAAGGGCCGAAGATTGCATTTTACGCTGGCGCGCCCGTACATGGATTGCACGATATGCCTTTAGGGACGCTATGCGTGATAGGCAAAAGACCGCGCGACATCACCTCGGCAGAAAAGAAGATACTCGAATCTTTCTCGAATATGCTGGCCCGAAAAATTGTCCCTGAAACAGCATCTGGCCAATCAGGGAAATTGCCAGACCGCATCATGGCAGAAACGAAACTCTGCGATGAATTGGCTAAAACGTTGAAAAAGACACGAAAGAAAAAGACGTTAAAATCCGCTCTGTTATACATTCGCAAGCTAACACCAAATAATAATAACCAATTTATATCAAGTGCGGCTTTCCAAGAAGTCGAACAGCAAATTCTCACCCGCTTATCAACATTTGTCACCCGAATCACAGGGTTTAAAGCCGGTTTTGTTGGAGACGAACACTACGCCGTCTTGATGACTGGTAAGTTCGACCAAAACAACCTCAATACTATCGCACGAAGAATACACGCGGTGCTTGGTGCGCCAGTTAAAACACGCGGCGGTACCGTTGAACCAAGCAATTGTATTGCAGCGTTTTTGGATCAAGAAACGATTAATAGTGCAAAAGAAATACTCGACCATTGTAATACCGTCGTTAGTCGCAGCCGCAATACAGGCAAATCTGTCATTTCCGTCACAAAATCCGAAATTGTTTATTCCGCAAGGCTTGCAGCCGCCTCTACAATGATTGAAGACGCGATAAAAAAACAAACTCTTAGCTGCCACTTTCAACCAGTGACAAATCTACAAACGATGAAGCTAAGTGGATTTGAAGCTCTTATGCGGTGGTCAGAGCCCGTGCTGGGAAATTTTGGTGCACCGGACATCTTAGACCTTTGTGCCCAAAAAGGTTTGCAAGAACAGCTTGATTACTCAATTTTCGAAATTGCCTGCAACGCGGCGCAAAAGCGCCAAACCATCCATAAAGATGGAGCAAGCATTGCAATCAACATTGATACCAACACATTACAATCGTCCCGATTTGTGAGAACGATTAAGAAAATTTTATCTCGCACAAAAATTGATTCAAACTTGATTGAGATTGAAATAACAGAACATTCACTATTTCAAAATCATGCGGCCGCCATCCGCAACATGGAGGCCTTAATTGATATGGGCATAACCTTTGCGCTGGATGATTTCGGCACCGGTTTCAGCTCACTCTCGCACCTTCAAAATCTCCCTTTTAGAAAATTGAAAGTTGACCAAACATTTGTTGCGCGGGTTGACGATCAAAAATCACTGACCTTAATTCAGGCCATGATTTCTGCGGCAAATCTAATGGGGTTGGAGACGACAGGTGAGGGCGCGGAGACGAACAAACAGGTTATCGTTCTGCGCACACTTGGATGCACAAATGTGCAAGGCTACCACATTTCCAAACCTCTGCCGTACAAAGCATTTCTTGATTATACGGGCATGGACTTTGCGCCTACTGTGGCAACGCCGATATCCCCCGACCTTGAAGTAACCGAAATGAACCCGGCGCACGCAAGCGCTTAGACACCATCATTTGCACTGCGTTGCTTTGCCCATGATATTGCCGTATCCACCGAGTCTGTTCGTCACCTTCTTCTCCTTGTCAGTTCCCTCATGAAGCTTGTCTAATCAACAAAGCTGGAGCCAATGAGAGAGAATTAGCCCGACGATGACTGCCCTACGCGATCAAATCAGTGCGGCCATGGATTTGGTGGATCAACCCATAGCGCGTGCGTTCAGCTTACCCGCGCCTTTCTACACCGACCCAGCAATTTTTGAGCTTGAACGCAAAGCGCTGTTTCTGAGCGATTGGGTGCTTGCCTGCCGAGCCGACCAAGTCGCCCAGCCCGGTGATTATCACACCCTCAACACGGCGGGCGGCCCCGTTATCGTCATTCATGGCCATGATGGCACAGTGCGCGCCTTTGCAAACGTCTGCCGTCACCGTGGCTCCATCCTCTTAGAAGGTGTCGGCCGGTGCACCCGCATCGTCTGCCCCTATCACGCCTGGAGCTATCATACCGATGGCCGCCTCGCGTCGGCACCCGACATGGAATCAACGTTGAATTTTAATGCAGATGGTAATGGCCTCATTCCGCTCGGCATGGAGACTTGGGCCGGTTTTATTTTTGTTACCTACAACGAAAACCCCACACCGCTGCGTACACACCTAGGCGATTTCCCCGATCGCATGGCATCGCATCGGCTTGATGATATGCGTCACGTTTGGTCCACCCATATTCCCTGCGCTTGCAATTGGAAGCTGTTGTTAGAAAACGCGATGGAAACCTACCACACGGGATTGGTCCATCGCGATACGGTGGGAACACAAACATCACGCGATATTGAAACCATCGGTGAATGGCTCTGTATTCAAGTGATGAGTGGGCGCAGCATCGCGACCCTGCCGGATGCTCCGCCCCCCTTCCCGATCATCAATGGGTTGGATGACGAAGCCAGAAAGGGAACTTACTTCACGATCATCTTGCCAACCTGTCAGTTGGTCATGGCGCAGGATTGTTTGTGGTGGCTCAACGTCGTGCCCATTGCCGTTGATAAATCCATCTTAGAAATTAGTGGGTGCTTCCCAGAAGACACAATTAAATTGCCCAACTTTGATGCCCTTGCCGCACCGTACTTCGAACGATGGGAAAAAGTTGGGCATGAAGACGTTGGCATCTTGGAACGCCAGCAAAGAGGCTTAGGGTCTGTGCTGCATCAGCCGGGCCGCTTGTCGCATCGGGACGAGCAAGTCCGCGCGCTAAACTTGTGGGTCTTGAAAAAATTACAAGGCCACACCCCATGACCGCGCCTTTCTCCTTATCAAACACGCAAGCCCGCCAGCTATTTATGGAACGGCAAGGGTTATCTGCCCCGCCCCGCACCAAACTCACAACAGCGGGTCTGCTGGATATTATTCATGACTTGGGGTTCGTGCAGGTCGACAGCATCAACACGGTCGCTCGGGCACACCACATGATCCTGTTCGCCCGCAATCAAACCTACCAGCCAAAACATCTGACGCACTTGTTGGAAAAAGACCGGACCCTGTTCGAGCATTGGACGCACGATGCCGCGGTCATCCCAACCGCGTTTTATCCCTATTGGCAGCACCGGTTTCTGCGTGATGAAACGAGGCTCCTGAAACAATGGCGCATATGGCGCCGCGAAGGCTTCGAACATGCCTTGGCCAGTATACTAGACAAAGTCTCGCGTGATGGCCCGCTAATGACCCGCGACATCAGCACAAAACGCGCAAAAGGCAGCGCCGGTTGGTGGGATTGGCAGCCGGAGAAAACAGCGTTAGAATTTCACTGGCGCACGGGGAAGCTGGCCATAGCCGGGCGTGACGGGTTTCAGAAAATTTACGATCTAGCAGAGAATGTGATCCCAGCACCGCATTGCAATGACAGGGTCCACGAACCTGATTTCATCGATTGGGCTTGCCGGTCTGCCCTGACCCGGTTGGGTGTCGCAACGTCCGGCGAGATCGCCGCCTTTTGGGCCTTGATTACCCCGAAAGAAGCAGCGGCATGGGTTCAGACAAACCGTAGCGTCGGCGCGTTGATGGATGTCGTCGTTGAGAACCATGGCGACCGAAAACCAACAAAGGCCGTTGCCTTTTCTGATATGCCGGACACGTTGGAAACTGTGGCGACCCCACCAGATCGCGTTCGGATACTGTCCCCGTTTGATCCGTTGATCCGTGACCGCAAACGCTGCGAACGATTGTTTGGGTTTGATTATCGGATTGAAGTTTTCGTGCCTAAGGAAAAGCGCCAGTACGGCTATTATGTTTTTCCTCTTCTGGAGGGTAGTCGCTTTATTGGCCGAATTGATGTCCAACGCCAAGGCGATGCTCTGGTGGTTGAAAACCTGTGGCTAGAGCTTGGCATTAAGATGGGCAAGGATCGCAAAAAGGCCTTGGATGCAGAACTCGAACGGTACCGCCGCTTTACCGGCACGCACGCTGTCACATTTGCGAGAAGCGGGTTGCCAATGGGGCGAAAATCCCCATCTTGACGCAGAGATAATCACGAAATCGGATAGAATAAATAATGACCGACACCCAAGAGTACACACCCCCAAAAGTCTGGACCTGGGACGAAAAAAACGGTGGTGAATTTGCCAATATCAACCGCCCTATTGCCGGAGCCACCCATGAAAAAAAATTGCCCGTCGGCAAGCATCCGTTGCAACTGTATTCGCTGGCCACACCCAACGGGGTCAAGGTGACGATCATGTTGGAAGAGTTGCTAGCCTTGGGCCATGGCGGCGCGGAATACGATGCGTTTCTGATCAAAATTAAAGACGGCGATCAATTCGGCAGCGGCTTTGTTGAGATCAATCCAAATTCAAAAATTCCCGCCTTGCTGGATCGTAGTACACCAACGCCAACCCGTGTTTTTGAATCGGGCGCAATCCTCATGTACCTCGCCGAAAAGTTTGGTGCATTTTTGCCGACCGATCCATCGAAGCGCGCCGAATGCTTATCGTGGTTATTTTGGCAAATGGGCAGCGCGCCGTATTTGGGTGGTGGCTTTGGGCATTTTTACGCATATGCCCCAACGAAAATGCAGTACCCGATTGATCGCTTTGCCATGGAAACCAAACGGCAAATGGATGTGCTGGATCGCCGCTTGGCGGAAACCCCGTTCATTGCAGGCGATGACTACACGATTGCCGACATGGCAATCTGGCCATGGTACGGTGCCCTCGCCTTGGGCAAGCAATACAACGCCGGTGAATTCTTGGATGTGCAGTCTTATAAGAACCTGCAACGCTGGACCGCTGATATCGCGTCGCGGCCGGCTGTCATTCGGGGCCGCATGGTCAACCGCGATTGGGGCGATGATCCATCAGAGCAATTGCCAGAACGACATGATGCATCTGATTTTGATAAGATCGGCGCTTAACCTGCGCATGCGACGGGGTGGGCGAAGTGTGGGTTTTACGGCACGATCATAAGGGGCGATGCTACCCTAAGACACATTGCAACAGCGGGTTTGGAAAGCGGCGCTCAATGGTGACGGCGTAGAAGGTTTCAACGACTCCGGTCAGCACATGCGCTTCAATAAGGCGCTTTGATTGAAGCTCATCGTGAACAACAACGGGTGGAAGAACCGCAACGCCTAAATCCTCTCGTACCAACAATCGCAACATCGCCATATCATCCGCCTCAGCAACGATGCGTGGACTGATGCCCAATTGCCGGGTTAAAGCATCAAAACCAATCCGGATGGACCCACCAGACGAAGGCAAAATGATCGGATGGTTTTGCAGCGTGTCGGCAAGGTCCTTGGTGCCTTTTAGCCTTTCAGGCGTGCCAACCAAACTGACATGCTGCTCTGAAAGCTGGTGAAAGTGCAGGGATCGAGAGAGCTCTTGATTGGCAGTTGAGTTGAGAATAACGACATCAAGGCTAAGAGCTTCCAAATCAGCCAGCAACGAATCAATCGCCCCTGATCGCAAAACAAGGCTGACATCGCCCAGCTCTAAAAACTGTTTCAGAAGACCAATTTGGAAATTTCTTGATAACGTTGCAGTCGCGCCAACTCTCAGCACAGGGTTGGCAGCCTGTCCCAATGTCAGCGTGCCAATTAACTCGTCACCTGTGGCAAAGATGGCGTCCGCATGATCAAGCGCAATGCGACCGGCTTCGGTCAAATGCAAGCGCCCGCCACGTCTGTCGAACAATTGATGCCCAAGTTGTTCTTCTAGTTTCTTGATTTGCACGGATAGCGCCGATTGCGAGACGTTTAGGTTTCCAGCGGCGTGCGTCAGATTTCCAGCATGCGCAACAGCGTGAAAATAGCCCAAATGCTTATAGTTTAGTCGTGCCATAACGTTCTATTAAACAGAACACCTTGTTACAATCAATGAATTTTATTTAACATCTTTGCCTGCGTAGGGTCCCGCCCATTGAGCCTTTGAATAACGGGATGAATGCAATGGACCTCATAATAAATTTCACCCAAACACTTCTGTCACAGCTTCAGTCGCCCACGCTCGCGTTCTTGATTGGTGGCATGGCGATCAGTGCTTTTGGCAGCAAGCTTGAAATTCCTGATGCTATTTATCGGTTTATTGTTTTCATGCTTCTGATGAAAATTGGGCTGAAGGCTGGGATTGAAATTCGGCAAGCAGAGCTTAGCGCTCTCGTCTTACCCGCCATCATCGCCGCGACCGTTGGCTGTCTTATTGTTATTATTGGCCGCTTCACGTTGGTCTATTTACCAAATATCCGGGCCTCAGATGCCATCGCGACCGCCGGTGTATTCGGCGCCGTAAGCGCATCAACCATGGCTGCGGCAATGATAGTGCTTGAAGAACAAGGAATTTTCTATGAGGCGTGGGTTCCGGCTCTATATCCTTTCATGGACATTCCAGCCCTTATTCTCGCCATTGTGTTGGCTGGCATTCATAAACAACGCAGCGAGGCCACTCATCACCAGAAAATTGAGGTCCGCCGCATCATCACAGATAGCCTTAAGGGCTCGGCCGTCTCTGCCCTCCTCTTGGGAATGGCGATTGGCTTGCTCAGCACGCCGGATCGGGTTGTGGCGAGTTTCTATGAACCGCTGTTTCGCGGTCTACTTTCTGTTTTGATGCTGATCATGGGAATGGAAGCGTACACCCGGTTGGCAGAGCTTCGAAAGGTTGCCCAGTGGTATGCAGTGTACGCCATTGTCGGACCCATCCTGCATGGATCCATCGCCTTCGGACTTGGCACACTTGCCCATGTTTACGCAGGGTTTAGCCCTGGCGGCGTCATCCTTTTGGCTGTCATTGCCGCATCAAGTTCGGACATATCAGGCCCCCCCACATTGCGGGCCGGTATTCCTTCGGCAAATCCAGCGGCCTTCATTGGGTCTTCGACGAGCATTGGAACGCCAATGGCAATTGCCGTGTGCATACCTTTGTTCATCGCCGTTGCTGAGGTTGTGTTCGATATTTGACGGCTCAAGGGCCAAAATAGTCATAACATTTGGGAGTAAAATAATGATGCATCAAGCCAGTCGCGTCACCATCACAGCGGAAAAACTCATCCAAGACGGTCTTACCGAAATAATTGAGGCAGAAGGCGCCCTCGGATATTCAGTGTTCGAAGGCGGCGGCAAAGGGCAGCATGGCCTGCACGGGTTGCTCAGATCGCCAATTGTGGATGAGTTTGCCATCATCAAAATAGAGGTGGTGGTTACGGATCGGGCGGTTGCCGAGGCCATTGCGGAGAAGGTCACGAAAGCTTTTTTTGCCGACCATTCCGGTATTGTGTACATCGACAATGTCGAGATTCTACGTCCAACAAAATTTGGCAACAGCCCATGATAAAGGCCCGCAGCCTGCCTAATACACAAAAGAAAAGGCCCGCCGAGGCGAGCCTTTTCCAAACAATAGAACCTGAAAACGCGATTACCGTTTTGAGAACTGGAAGCTCCGGCGGGCTTTCGCACGACCGTACTTTTTCCGTTCAACAACCCGGCTGTCGCGGGTCAGGAAGCCATTCTTTTTCAACGGTGGGCGAAGGTCTGGCTCGTAGTTCGTTAGCGCACGGCTTAGACCGTGACGAACCGCACCAGCTTGCCCCGACAAGCCGCCGCCAACAACGGTGCAAATCACGTCATATTGGCCTTCACGGGCAGCAACCACAAAAGGTTGATTCACGATCATGCGCAACACAGGACGGGCAAAATACGTTTCAATATCGCGGCCATTGACCGTGATCCGACCAATACCCGGCTTAATCCAGACACGCGCAATGGCGTTCTTCCGGCGGCCCGTCGCATACGCACGACCCTGGGGGTCCAACTTTTGAACGTAACCCTGAACGGCTTCAGCTTCGATAATAACCGGGCCGCTGGCTTCGACAGTTTCGACGCCTTGAGCGTCCATAGCGTCCTTTAGGCCCGCTAGGTTGTCGATGGTTTGAGTCTCATCAGCCATGATTAGGCGATCCTCTTATTCTTTGGATTCAAGGCACCAACATCCCAAACTTCGGGTTGTTGAGCGGCATGGGGATGGTCAGAACCGGCATAGACATGCAGCTTCTTCATCTGAGCGCGGCCCAATGGCGTGCGCGGAACCATGCGCTCAACCGCTTTTTGAACAACGCGCTGGGGATGATCACCATCCAAGATTTGGCCCTTGGACCGCCCTTTGATGCCGCCGGGATAGCCCGTGTGCCAATAAAAGATGTCAGCATTCCGCTTATTACCGGTCAGCTTCACCTTTTCGGCGTTGATAATGACGATGTTGTCGCCACAATCAATGTGCGGCGTGTAAATGGCTTTGTGCTTGCCACGCAAACGCATCGCGACCAGTGAAGCCAATCGGCCGAGGACCAAGTCCTCCGCATCAATCAACGTCCAGGCCCGCGTGACGTCCGACGGTTTGGCGGAATACGTCTTCATAAGGTCTCTTTCCACTTTGGGACCCGGTGGCCCCGTTCAACAAAACAACGGCCAAACCTAGGCCGCTGGAAAGCGCGCACTATGCCGCCTTTTTTTTGGAAGTCAACGAAAACCGTGTGTTTTTAGAGAGGTTTATCAATACGGTATTATATTACCGTAAAAATATCCCCCTCTAAAGCACAGGCCTTATTCTGCCGCTACAGAAACGCCTTCGACGACCTTTTCAACCTTTGCCGCGCAGAATTTGAACTCTGGGATTTTGCCCATCGGGTCAAGCTGCGGGTTGGTCAACAGGTTGGCTGCGGCTTCTTTGAAGCAGAACGGAATGAACACCATACCATCTGGCACGTCACGGTCGGCACGGACGCGAATCTCGATCTCACCGCGCCGCGACGACACCCGCACCAAGTCACCCGGTGCCAGACCCATCTCACCCATTTGATATGGGTTGAGGTTGCAGATGGGTTCGCCTTCCAGCATCTCCAAAACGCTGGCACGGCGGGTCATGGCGCCGGTATGCCAATGTTCGAGCAAACGCCCCGTGGATAGCACCATAGGATAGCTTTCATCCGGCAACTCTGCTGGCGGCACCAAATCAGCGGCAACCAGTTTGGCCCGTCCTGATGCGGTCGGAAAACCATTGGTAAAGATGATGTCATTCCCCGGTTTGTCCGGCGCATCACAGGGGTAGGTTACCGCGTCTTCGCGTTCCAGGCGTTCCCAGGTGATGTTATCCAAAGACTTCATGGTCTTTTTCATTTCGGTGAAGACATCAGCAGGGCCGGTGTAATCCCAAGACTGTCCCAAACGGTTGGCGAGTTCTTTCAGAATCCACCAATCCTGTCTCGCTTCACCCGGCATATCGACAACGGGCCGCGCCAACTGGACCTGACGGTTCGTATTGGTGAACGTCCCACCTTTTTCCGGGAAAGCCGATGCTGGCAAGATAACATCGGCTTGGCTGCATGTTTCCGTGAAGAAGATATCTTGCACGACCAACGTATCCAACATCGCCAAGGCATCACGGGCGTGCTGCACGTCAGGGTCAGACATCGCTGGGTTTTCACCCATAATGTACATACCCTTGATTTTACCTGCCAAAACCGCATGAACAATCTCAACAACGGTCAAACCTCGTTTTGGATCCAGGGTAGACCCCCACAGCTCGTCATAGACGCCACGAATTTCTTGAGCTTCCACAGATTTATAATCGGGGAAAAACATCGGGATCAGCCCAGCATCAGACGCCCCTTGCACATTGTTCTGACCGCGCAGCGGATGCAGCCCGGTGCCAGGTCGACCGATCTGGCCGGTAATCATGGCCAACGCGATCAAACAACGAGCATTATCTGTGCCGTGAACGTGCTGCGATATGCCCATACCCCAGAAGATTATCGAGCGTTGCGCCGTTGCATACTTGCGGGCCACCGTCCGGATTTCTTCTGCCGCGATACCGCAAACGGCTTCCATGGCTTCTGGTGAGAACGCCTGGGCGTTCTGCTTTAATGCTTCAAAGCCTTCCGTATTGGCTTGAATGTATTGTTCGTCGGTCAGGCCTTCTTCAATGATCGTGTGAATCATCGCATTTAAAAGCGCGACATCCCGACCCGGCGTAAACTGAAGCATGTGCGTCGCGTGACGAGTCAGCATCTGCTTGCGCGGATCAATGATGATCAACTCAGCGCCCTTCTTGGCGGCGTTCTTCAAGAAGGTTGCAGCGACTGGATGGTTTTGACCGGGCCGCGCACCGATGACGATGATGACATCTGAATCCAGCGCCGCATTGAACGAGGCCGAAACCGCACCAGAGTTGATGCCTTCCAGCAGCGCCGCAACAGAACTGGCATGACACAACCGCGTGCAGTGATCGACATTGTTTGTGCCAAACGCTTGGCGAACCAGTTTCTGAACCAGATAAGCCTCTTCGTTCGAACCTTTGGCAGAACCAAAACCAGCCAACGCAGAAGAGCCATCCGTATCGCGAATGGTTTTGATGCCATTAGCCGCACGGTCCAGAGCTTCTTCCCAGGTGGCTTCACGGAAATGAGTCCATGGATTGCCAGGATCAACCAGTTCTTTGCCATCTTTGGCCACGCCTTCACGGCGGATCATGGGCTTGGTCAAGCGATGCGGGTGGCTGACGTAATCAAAGCCAAAACGCCCTTTGACGCACAAACGATTTTCATTCGCTGGCCCATCGCGGCCTTCGACATATTGAATTTCGTTGTCTTTGACGTGGAACTTCACTTGGCAACCAACGCCGCAATAAGGGCAAAGGCTGTCAACAGACCGATCCGCGTCACCAATGTAGACTTGGTTTTCATCAACCCGTGTTGCAGGCATCAAGGCCCCTGTTGGGCAAGCTTGGACACACTCGCCGCAGGCAACACAGGTGCTGTCGCCCATGGGGTCGCCCATGTCGAAAACAATTTCTGCATGCTTGCCACGATAAGCCATGCCAATCACATCGTTGACCTGCACCTCACGGCACGCTCGGACGCACAAGTTACACTGAATGCAGGCATCCAGGTTTACCGCCATGGCGATGTGGCTGCGGTCAGGTGCCGGTTGTTCTTCGCGTTTCGGGAAACGACTTTCAATGGCGCCGGTTTGCTCCGCCCAGTGCCAAAGCAGTGAGTTTGGATCGTGCGCCTTTTGCCGTTCTGGCTGATCGGACATCAGCAATTCAATCACCATCCGGCGCGCTGTTGTTGCCCGTTCATTGTCCGTGGTGACGTCCATGCCCGGCGTCGGCACCCGACGGCAGCTTGGCGCCAAGACTCGCTCGCCTTTGATCTCAACCATGCACGCGCGGCAATTTGCATCGGGTCGATAGCCGGGCTCATCACGGTGGCACAGATGCGGAATGGTATTTCCAAGACGCTTGGCAACTTGCCAAATGGTTTCGTCAGCAGCAGCTTCGACTTCACTGCCGTTCAGGGTAAAGGATACGGTATCGCTCATGTTACAGATCTTCCCGGAAAAAACGGAGGGCACTTTTGACGGGGTTTGGAGCCGCTTGGCCCAAACCACAAATGGAGGCATCGGTCATGGCGGTGGAAAGCTCACCCATTAAGGTGTCGTCCCACGTATCCGCATCCATCAGGTTCAACATTTTCTCGCAGCCAACCCGGCACGGTGTGCACTGGCCGCAGCTTTCATCTTCAAAGAAATGTAGCAGGTTTTTGCAGATGTCTTTGATGCTGTCCGACTTAGAAAACACAACTACGGCACTCGATCCAATAAAGCAGCCATACTTATCGAGCGTGCCAAAGTCGAGTGGCTCGTCGGCCAAGTTGGCAGGCAACACTCCACCTGATGCACCACCCGGAAGGTAGGCATAAAACGTTTCGCCGTCTTCCATACCGCCGCAGTGATCATCAATCAGTTGACGCGCCGTGACGCCGGCGGGGGCCAGTTTTACACCCGGGTTTTTCACCCGACCGGAGACCGAGAAAAAGTGTGGACGTCCCTCGCCCTGATACCATTCAGAACCTTTTTCAACGATGTCGCGCAACCAGAACATGGTTTCGACATTGTTGATCAGTGTCGGCTGTCCCCACAGCCCGGCCTGGGCTGGAAACGGTGGACGATTGCGAGGGAGGCCACGCTTGCCTTCGATGCTTTCCAGCATTGCTGATTCTTCGCCGCAGATATAGGCCCCTGCTCCACGCCGAACATGCAGGGCAATACCGCCCGTCAGGTCAGCCGCTTCAAGAGCGGCAATCTGAGACTTCAAATTCACAATACACTGAGGGTATTCGTCGCGAATATAGATATACGCGGCTTCAGCTTCGATTGCCCAACACGCCAACAAAACACCTTCTAAGAAACGATGTGGATCGGTTTCCATAATGTGCCGATCTTTGAATGTACCGGGCTCGCCTTCATCCGCATTAACGGCGACCAAGCGAGGTTTCGGGGCATTCTTCATGAAACCCCATTTGCGCGCCGTTGGGAAACCAGCGCCGCCCAAGCCGCGCAGACCCGATTCATCAACCGCCGTGATGATGGCATCTCGGTCTCGCTTGCCAGACAAACAATCTGACAAAATGGCGTACCCACCCCCCGCTTGATAATCAGTCAAAGAAACAAAGGCTGGTGTATCCATGGTGACGCGGCCAGCGTCAATTTCTGCGGTCACCGTTTCGGGTGTTGCTTGGAAAACCTGACGCTGTTTCACAACAGCAACCGGCGCGCGATCACAAGCACCAACACACGGTGCATGAATCACCCGCACGTCTGGTCCAACGATTTCCTTCAGGCGATCAGTTAGTCCCTTCGCGCCGCGCATTTCACAAGCAATGCCATCACAGACGCGGACGGTCAGGGCTGGCGGTGCTTGTTCACCTTCGCGCACCACATCGAAGTGATGATAGAATGTCGCGACCTCATAAACTTCCGTCTGGGCCAGCTTTAGCTCTGCGGCCAAGGCTGTCAAATGATCGGCAGACAAATGCCCGTAGGCATCTTGAATCAGGTGCAAAAACTCGATCAACAAATCCTGACGGCGTGGTTGATCACCAAGCAGAGCAACAACTTGCTCATGCGCTGCATCATCAAGCTGGCGGCCTTTTGGAAAATACGGACTCTTCATCCGCATGGGTTTTATCTCATTCACGTCTTACTACTCCCTCGCCCGCTAGCTTGCAGGCAATACAAAAAAGCCCTCATCATCAGACCCAAACTTTCGTTCAGCCCCGCTTGCGTTTCCAAAGCGCACGGCGAACCGTGTCACCAATTTCACTTGGGTTATCCAAAACAATGGCACCCGCATCTTTCAGCGCGTCGATCTTCGCGCTCGCATTCCCTTCACCAAAGAAATCAACCGTGCCCGCATGGCCCATGCGCCGTTCTTTTGGGGCATGGACGCCCGCAACATACGCAATGACCGGCTTCTGATCGCTTTGCTGTTTCAAAAACGCCGCCGCTTCTTGTTCATCCGTCCCACCCAATTCACCAATCAAAATAACGGCATGGGTTAGATCGTCTTCCCAGAACAGTTTAAGGCACTCGGCAAAGCCAATCCCATGGACGGGATCACCGCCAATTCCGACCGAGGTAGACTGACCCAAGCCTAATGATGAAATTTGATCAACTGCTTCATAGGTCAGCGTCGCGGCCCGCGAGGCAATGCCAACACTGCCCGGCATGTGTGGCCGGTCTGGCATTACACCGATCCTGCACTGACCAGGCGTAATGATGCCAAACGAATTTGGCCCAATCAGTTTGCAGTCGGTTTTTGCCAACCTGCGTTTTACGCGGGCAACATCTTGGATCGGCATCCGCTCGGTAACGCAAACGACCAAACCAACGCCCGCCTCTGCCGCTTCTATGATGGCGTCTGCTGCTTTGGCTGGCGGCACGAACACGGCGCTCGCATCGGGTTGAACCTCTGCCACAGCTTCCGCCATCGAATTGAAAACGGGCAAATCCAGGTGCGTTTGACCACCCTTGCCTGGGGTCACGCCGCCAACAACGCGGGTTCCTTGGGCTATCGCCCGTTCTGCCATGCGAGACGCTGTCGCGCCGGTGAGGCCCTGGAACACAACACGTGTGGTGCTATCGACAAGAATGCTCATGACGATGCTCCTCCGGCGGCTAAGCGGACAGCCGATTCAACGGCGTCATCAATTTCATCCACAATGGTAACCGGAATCGCCTGATTGCGCAGCGCCAACTCACCAATTTCTTTTGCCGTGCCCGCCGCACGAAACACAATGGGCACTGATGTTTTAGACTTACGATAGGCTTCGGCGACGCCTTCAGCGATCAGATCACAGCGCAGAATCCCGCCGCCCATCGTGTTCACGATGATCGACTTCACGTTTGGATTGCGCAGCAGCAACAGAACGCCTTCAGTGACTTGTTCCCGCGACGCGACCGGACGAACATCCATAAAGTTAGCCGCCTCGCCACCCTTTTGATGGATCAGATCAATCGTCGCCATGGCCATGCCAGCGCCTGTGCACATGAGGCCGACGGAGCCATCAAGCTTCACGTAGTTCAACTCATAACGATGGGCTTCAAGCTCTTGAGGATCGGCCTCATCATCGTCATCGCGCAAGGCGGCAAATGACGTATGGCGAAACAACGCATTGTCATCAATAACCATTTTGGCATCAATAACGGCGAGCGTCCCAGCTGCTGTGACGGCCACTGGATTGAGTTCGATTAAATTTGCATCATTTTCAACGAAGGCTTTGCAGGTTGCAGCCAGAAGCTCTGGCATCGCCGTCGCGGCATTCCCTGACAAGTTTAGCTTCGCCGGGATATGAGCAAAATCAGCCGCTGTCGGCATAGGGTCAAAATCACAATCAACCTGCTCTCGTTTGCTGGCATCCTTTAGAGTTTCTTCGACATCGACGCCGCCCGCACCAGAGACAACAACAGTCAATCGTCCCGTTGTCCGATCAACCATAACGGCGGCATAAATCTCTTGGGTGATATCTTGCGCTGCTTCGACTAAGACCTTTTTTACCAGCAAGCCATCTCGGGTTGTTTGTCCGGTGACAAGCTTCTTGCCGAGCATGTCTTTGGCAGCGGCAGCAACGGCATCGGCGCTATCGACAAACTGCACGCCTCCTGCTTTGCCGCGTTGTCCGGCACGGACTTGCGCCTTAACGACCCACCGCGCACCACCCAACCCGGCAGCGGCACCCCGCGCCTCATCGGGGCTAGACGCAACAACGCCCTCGGCTATGGGTAGTCCATAGCCTCTCAGAACGCTTTTTGTTTCATGTTCGTAAAGGTTCATGTCGACGTCCCCAGATATGTGGACCAGATATATGGCCCAGTCATAGATGCCTTGGCAGGTGCGGGGCGCTGACAAACGCGCTTACACACCTTTTATATACGCTCAAAAGCATAGCGCGTCACCGACCCGAAACCCACCCCGTCGTGCAGGATACACCCACCCCAGCCGGATGGATCAGCTGATAGATTTCCTCAATCAGCTGCCTTTCGCGCCTTTAGGACCCGGCTGACTAATGGGTAGCTGACCAACATGATCGCCAAGGCAATACAAATCGCTGAAATCGGGCTTTGCACGAACACCATTGGATCGCCTTGTGATCCCAGTAAAGTTTGGCGGAAAGACCGCTCAGCCAGCGGACCCAAAACAATGGCCAAGACCGCAGGAGCAACCGGATAGTTCAACTTTCGCAGCAAATATCCAACAATACCAAATAACAACATCAACCACACGTCATGCATGGTTTGCGTCGGCGCAAATCCACCAACAACACACAGCACGAAGATACAGGGGGCCAGAATAGTAAACGGAATGGTCAGGACCCGAACGAACAGCGGAATGAACGCGAGATTCAAAATAAGCGTGAAGAAGTTTGCGACGTAAAGCGACCCAATCAACCCCCAGACAAAATCCGGATGCTCTGTGAACAACAACGGCCCGGGACGCAATCCCCAGATGATCATGCCGCCGAGCAAAATCGCTGTTGTCGGCGAGCCGGGAATACCCAGGGTGATCATCGGCAACATCGACCCCGTTGATGCGGCGTTGTTTGCCGCTTCCGGGGCAGCAACACCAGAGACATTGCCCTTACCGAACGAATCCGGGTCTTTGGAGAACGTCTTGGCCAAACCATAGGCCATAAGGGATGCAGGCGTCGCACCAGCGGCGGGCAATGTGCCGACGAAGTAACCCAAAATAGAGCCCAACGTCGTGGTCATGATGTATTCGCGAACTGTTTTGACGTTCGCAACGAATGACTTCCAACTTGTTGTCACTTTATGAACGACAACCTCACCCCGGGTCTGCTCAATGGTCCACAACATCTCACCAATGCCGTAGATACCGATCGCCAACACCAAAAAGTTCACGCCGTGCAAAAAGCCTGTCACATCACCAAAAATCAGGCGCGGTTTACCAGAGATGATATCAAGACCAACCGTCGCCAGCACCAATCCAATAAGAATAGAGAAGATGGTTTTGGGGATGTCGTCACCACCCAACCCAATGAAGGTCGCGAACGCCAATAACATCAGCGCGAATTCTTCCGTTGGTCCAAACCGAAGCGCAAATTCTGCCAGGGGTGGTGCAAACAAGGTGAACAGAACAACAGAGATTGTTCCCCCAATGAACGACGCAATCGCCGCAGCAGTTAGTGCAACGTCCGCCTTGCCTTTTTGCGCCAAAGGCCTTCCGTCAAAGACGGTGGCCACCGCCGTTGACGCCCCCGGAATCCCTAAGGTGATAGAACTGATGGCACCGCCATACATCGCACCGTAATAGACGGCAGCCAGAAACATGATTGCTGCGGTGGGGGGCACCAAGAACGTAATCGGCAGCAAAATCGCAACACCATTGACGGAGCCCAACCCTGGCAGCGCACCGACAAACAGCCCAACGATACAGCCAATGATAATCATGGTCAGGTTCAGCGGCTCAAAGGCCTGAAGCAGGCCGCCACCCAGGGCAATTAATATGGTTTCCATCTTCGTCGTCCTCCGCCAGCGCGAACGCGCCTGGGCTAAGTTATCTGGCTTAGTAAATTAGGTCGTAGATTGGGTAGAACCATTCTTCGGTCATCGCCTTTGGCAATGGGATGGTCAAAGCCCATTCGAACAAACAGAAAATGAAAATGGGCACGCCAAATGTCAGAGATAATGTGAGTGGCCAACTGTGGCGGCCAACAAACTTTACATAGAACAGCATGAAGAAAAGCAGCCCAAGATAGATGCCGATAATGTGGATCGAGACTAACAAGAAGAAGATCGCCCCGACCGATACGCCCACGACGTAAATCGCTTCGCGCGGCAAGTACGGTTCCAGCGATCGTGACTCTGGGGTTTGTTTCAAGAACCACCGAGCCAACGTCCAAAGCGATGCAAGCAGCAAGCCTGTTGAGAGCCAAAAGGGCCAGAACCCCGACCCAGGCCCCTTTTCGGGAACCCAGGTGATGTGCAGTTCTGTACTTTTCCACATCAGCCCCATGGACATCAGAATGGTGGCAATGGCCATAAGCAATTCAGCGGTGCGGACGGTCATAACGCAATTCCCGACTGTTTCCGGCGTACCCACGGGGCAAGCCAATCCCGTTCCTGGGGCTTTACGCATACGCGAAAAGATACCCGGCGAAATTCATGTGCGCCATACGCACGAAGCATCAATAAAGGTTGGGAGCGCGCGTATTGCCACGCGCTCCCGGTCTTTAAACGGGCGACTTATTGGCCCGTAATGGCTTCGGCGCCGACCTGTTCAATTAGGTCTTTGTGCCGCTTCAACTGTTCAGCATGGAACGCCATCAGGTTATCCCCGGCGACCCACTCTTCACAGGTCAGACCATCTTCTTTGCAGAAGGTCTGCCATTCTTCAGAGTTGAACAGAGTTTCAAACAGGTTCGTGTACCAAGCCTTAGCTTCTGGATCCATGCCTGGAGGGCCATTGATCGAACGCTGCATAAAGTAAACGATGTCATGCCCCAACTCACGCGCTGTTGGCACGTCAGGATAGGCTGCCATGCGCTCTGGTGTGAACTGAACCAGCGGTTTTGATTTACCAGCGCGATAGAATTCGCCCTGTTCAGCCGGGTTGTTCACGGTTGAATCGATGTGATTACCAATCAGATTTTTGGCAACCGTACCGCCGCCTGGGAATGGAATGTAGGTTACTTCATACCCAAACTCAGCTTCCATCATAGCAGTCAAGATTGAATCTTCTTGACCCGCCCCGGTACCACCAACTTTCCAGCCTTTGCCAGCACTCTTAACGGCGGAGACATAGCCGTCCAAGTCATTGATGCCGCTGTCGGACGTGACCCACAGCAAAAAGGTATCAAGGGCCATGCGACCGATTGGCGTGAACTGAGAAACATCAACACCAAGACCTTCTTGAATGATCGGCGTTGTATAAAAGCTGTTCAACGTCACCAAAAGCGTGTGGTTATCACCCGCTTTATCTTGGATGTAGCGCAAAGCTTCTGCGCCTGAACCACCCGGTTTGTTAATGGGAATAAACGGCCGTGGGGACAGATCTTTCTTTTCGATCAATCCTTGCAGCAACCGTGCAATTTGATCCGCACCACCACCGGTGCCGGCCATAATAATAAATTCAACAGGCTTGCGCGGCTTCCATTCTGCATCAGCAGAAGATACAGGAACCACCGCCGACGTTGCCGTTGCGAGGGCGAACCCTACGCCCAAAGCAAGTGCTCTCAGCTTCACCATGATTATAAACTCCCTTGTTCTGACCATCGCGCCCTAAGACGTCTGGCCACTCGGATGTGTTTCGCGGAACCTTTTGAGGGGCACAATGACCCGTCTTTTGGTTATTCTCGCTTCTGGCATTTGGTATACCAGTTGTTTAATCGTAACAGGTGGGGGAATTTTTTCAAACCGTTTTTACTTCTGATACCCTCCAATAATCAAAAAAAACTCTATATTGCAGTGCAATACGGGAAATTAGCCCCGTTTGGTCGCTTTCATAACCCAAACAATCAGTGCGCCATCAATAGCGGGATGTCGGCGTGGTCCAAAACATACTGCGTGGCCCCACCCAGAACGAACTCTTGGCGTTTTTCGTTGCCATAAGCGCCCATAACCAAAGTATCCGCGCCAACCTCTGTGGCCGCGCCCAATAAGCGTTCGCCAATATCATGCGATGTTGCCTTAAAGGATTTGATGGTGGCCTCAATTTCGTGGTGAGCCAAATACGTTTTTAACGCTTCTGGCCCTAGTTCGGGCGATCGATCCCCTTCGCCAGACACAATGGAAACGGCTTTTGCCTTAACCAATAGACGAAGCGACCGTTTCACAGCACGGGCCGATTCAACACTACCGTTCCAGCCGATGGCCACGTGATCCAGGGCAACATCGACCTCTCTTCGGGGGGCCACTGCGGTCAACGCGCCGACCTCAAACAACGATGTCTGGAACGTGTTAAGCCCCAGGTTTGCCGAGCGATCCGGTTTGGCGACAACAACCAGGTCCGACAACCGGCCATGAACCGCAACAATTGATGCTTGTTTGCCTTCGGCTTCACGCCATGTTGCGGTAACGGTTCCAGGCTGATTATTGCGGGGAGCAGACGCAACCTCATGCAAGCCGTGCGAATCTAAAAACTGCCGAAATAAATCGTGCAGTCGATCTTCTTCGCCCTCGGTCGATGACCGTGCGGACGCCAGTATGGTTTCTTTCAGAGCACGCGGAAGCGGCACCCCAAAAGGCAATAAATCTTCAGGGCGGGCATGAACGTGAACCACATCCAAATGGCCGCCGAAAGGTTTACCGACAGCAATACCAAGCGCGAGAACACTGGCACCGTGACCGTCGCCCCGAACCGGGGTCAAGAGTGTCATCATGGTCGTGTTCCTCCGTCATGTGTGGGTCAGTCGAAACGGGAGGCGACTGTTTAAGCCGCCTCCTATATCGATTGAAATTAGAAAAGGCCTTCGATTTGGCCTTTCTTATTCAATTGAATGGCGTAGGCCGATGGGACTCTCGGCAAACCGGGCATCGTCATAATTTCACCCGTAACCGCGACAATGAACTCTGCCCCCGCCGATAAGCGAACTTCACGCAACGGAATGGTATGCCCCGAAGGGGCGCCCTTTGCGTTTGGATCGGTTGAGAAGCTGTATTGGGTTTTCGCAACGCAGATCGGAAAATGGCCGTACCCCGCATCTTCCCATTCTTTCAACTGCTTCAACACCGATGCATCGACAGAAACATCTTTGGCACCATAGATTTTTTTGGCGATAGTTTCGACTTTGTCGAACAAAGACATGGAATCTGGATACAACGGCTTGAACTTCGCTTTGCCGCTTTCAGCCAATCCAACAACATGCTTGGCCAGCTCTTCCGTACCGGCAGAACCATGTGACCAATGCGAGCAAATGATCGCTTCTGCACCAAACTTTTTGGCGGTTCTACGAATGGCTTCCAGCTCTTTTTTGGTGTCGGTGATGAACTGGTTGATCGCAACCACGACAGGCACACCGAAGGATTTAACATTCTTCAAGTGACGCTCGAGGTTTGAGCACCCGTCCTCAACGGCTTTGACGTTCTCTTTACCCAAGTCCGCTTTGCCGACACCGCCATGCATTTTCAGGGCACGAACGGTGGCCACTAAAACAGCAGCCGCTGGCTTCAAGCCCGCCTTGCGGCATTTGATATCAAAGAATTTCTCAGCACCCAAATCAGCGCCGAAGCCCGCTTCGGTGACAACATAGTCACCCAGCTTCAACGCTGTTTTCGTTGCGATCACCGTGTTGCAACCATGGGCGATGTTCGCGAAGGGACCGCCGTGAATGAAGGCTGGATTGTTTTCAAGCGTTTGGACCAAGTTTGGCATCAAAGCATCTTTCAACAAGACGGTCATCGCGCCAGAGGCTTTGATTTGCTTCGCCAGAACCGGCTTTTTCTCACGCGTGTAGCCAACGACGATGTTGTCGATACGGCGACGCAAGTCATTCAAATCAGTGGCCAAGCAGAAAATCGCCATGATTTCTGATGCAACCGTAATATCGAACCCGCTTTCGCGTGTGAAACCGTTTGAGACGCCACCCAACGGGGCCGCAATCTGACGCAACGCACGATCATTCATATCGACAACACGGCGCCACGTGACTCGGCGGGTGTCGATGGCGGGTTTGTGGCCCCAATAGATGTGGTTATCGACCATCGCCGACAACAAGTTATGCGCGGCACCAATGGCGTGGAAGTCACCGGTGAAGTGCAGGTTGATATCTTCCATCGGAACAACCTGAGCAAAGCCACCACCCGCGGCGCCACCCTTCATGCCGAAACACGGACCGAGTGAGGGTTCACGCAAACACACGATTGATTTTTTGCCGATGCGATTTAAGCCGTCGTTCAAACCAACCGACGTGGTCGTCTTGCCTTCGCCAGCCGGCGTCGGCGTAATGGCCGAAACCAAAATGAGCTTGCCGTCCCGCTTTTTCGAGACAGAGTTAATAAAATCAAACGAAAGTTTTGCTTTCGTTGGGCCATACTGCAACAACGCTTCGGCAGGAATACCAATCTTCTCACCGATATCGGTGATTGGTTGCATTTTAGATTCGCGGGCAATTTCAATATCAGACTTTGGCATAGTGACTGGGTTCCCCCCCAAAAAAAGATCCGTGACAGATCAACGATGACAATGGTGCGCCGAAACAAGCAGCGCGGCACTTTTCCTTGTAAACGCCAGCCGCGTCAATGCGCGATCAGCGAAACTAAAGATGACCGTTTAGGTTCCAAGTTTGGTTCCGACGGATATTCCTCTTTCTGCGACGAAATCAGCAGAAGACATTTTTTTGCCGCCAGCAGCGCGGACTTTGCGAATAAGAATGCCGCCAAGCCCTGCCGTTACGACCATGCCCTCCTTCGAAATGGCTGCAATTTTACCTGTGCGGCCATAGGCGGCGACCTTTGAGCAATCGTAAACCTGGACCTCGTCGCCATCGAGTGTTGTCCAAGCGCCCGGTTGCGGATCGCACCCCCGGATAAGGTTATAGACTTCGCCTGCCGACCGGTTCCAATCGATTTGAGCAATCTTCTTATTGGCCCAGCCTTCATAGGTTGCCTGGCTATCATCTTGTTTAATGCGTGGTGCGTTACCGTCACGCACCAAATCAATCGCTTCCAACATCGCCGCGACGCCAATCGGAAAGACTTTATCAAAGTAGATCGATCCCAAGGTCGCATCTGGTTCGATATCGACGTGCTTTTGTAACAATATCTCACCTTCATCCAAACCATCATCGGGCCAAAAAATTGTCAGGCCGGTTTCTTTGCGTCCCCAAATGATCGGCCAGTTGATTGAACTGGGACCACGGTGCGCGGGCAAAATTGATGGGTGAAAACAAATCGAGCCGTGCTTCGGAACATCACGGGCTTCTTCGGGCACAAAGATGATCATATAGGCCATGACCATGAGGTCGGCGTTTAGCGCCCGCATTTCATCCAAAACCGCCGCGTCCGTATAATTCGCTGGTTGGATACACGGAATGCCGTGGGCAATCGCCGATTCTTTGGCCGCATCGAACGGCTTACCTTCTTTGTCTGGCGCCGTGTAGACGGCAACAACCTCATCGACACCTTTTTCGATAATTGCGTCCAACGTCGCCTTACAAAAGGCCTGCTGGCCATTGACGATTAACCTCATTGCTTTCGTCTCCGTCTAAGCGGTGGGCCAGGATTAGACCGCGCCCGCTGCTTTTGCTGCCGCAATTTTGTCATCGGAATACCCCAAGACATCGCGCAGAATTTCATCGGTGTGCTCACCCAACAACGGTGAACGCGTAACCTCGGCGGGGCTATCCGACAACTTAACCGGACACCCAACCGTTAGGTATTTGCCGCGCTCTGGGTGATCGACTTCGACAATGGTGCCGGTGTCGCGCAACGACGGCTCTTCGGAGATTTCCTTCATCGACAAAATCGGGCCGACCGGAATATCAAGTGGGTTACAGATGTCCATCACCTCAAACTTGGTTTTGGTCATCGTCCACTGTTCAATCCGTTCAAAGATCGCATTCAATTTATCCAAACGATCCTTTGGCTTCGCATAGCCGGGGGCGGTTTTCCACTCAGGCTCGCCAATCACATCACACACTTTCTCCCATGCTGCCGCTTGGGTGATGAAATAGGTGTAGGCATTCGGGTCCGTTTCCCAGCCTTTGCATTTCAAAATACGTCCCGGTTGCCCACCGCCTGAATCATTGCCCGCACGCGGTGTCGCTTCACCGAATGGGATGCCTTCGCCAAACTGCGAATACTCATTCAACGGTCCCGCAGCCAAACGCTGCTGATCACGCAGCTTCACCCGGCACAAGTTCAAGACGCCGTCTTGCATCGCCGCCATCACTTGCTGGCCTTTGCCCGTCGCTTCGCGCTGATACAAGGCGGTCACGATACCAAGGGCTAAGTGTAAGCCCGTGCCCGAATCGCCAATTTGTGCGCCTGTGACCGTTGGTGGACCATCTAAGAAACCAGTTGTTGAGGCAGAGCCGCCCGCGCACTGGGCAACGTTTTCATAGACCTTGCAATCTTCATAAGGTCCCGGCCCGAACCCTTTGACCGATGCCATAATCATCCGCGGGTTGATCTTTTGGATGTTGTCCCAGCCAAAACCCATGCGATCCAAGGCACCTGGGGCAAAGTTTTCGACCAACACGTCGCAGGTTTCCACCAGCTTGGTGAAAATTTCTTTGCCTTCTGGTGTTTTCGGATTGATCGTCACGCTGCGTTTGTTGTGGTTCAGCATCGTGAAGTACAGCGAGTCCGCACCCTCAACATCAACCAACTGCTTACGGGTCGCATCACCAACACCGGGACGCTCAACCTTAATAACGTCGGCACCGAACCAAGCCAAAAGTTGGGTACATGTCGGACCCGATTGAACGTGGGTCATGTCGAGAATTTTTACGCCTTCAAGTGCCTTCGTCATAATGAATCAACCCGTTAATTGATGTTATTGTTCGCTGGCTGCACCGCAGACGCTTTATTTGTACATGGTCTGGTTCTTGGTTCCAGGCGCATATTCGTTGGGGTCAATCCACACGTTGACGACGGCAGACTTGCCGGTCGACTTAACGGCTTCACGGGCACGCTGCATGGCGGGCTGTATCATGTCCGCTTCACGGACTTCTTCGCCGTAACCGCCCAGCATTTCGGCGAACTTCGAGAACTCCACGTCACTTAGTTTGTTGCCAATATCGCCCCGTTGCTCGCCATACTTGGCGATCTGGCCATAGCGAATTTGGTTCATCGCAGAGTTATTACCGATGACCGCCACATACGGCGCACCAAACCGGTTGGCGGTTTCCATATCAAACGCGGTCATCCCAAACGAGCCATCGCCGTACAGGCAAACAACTTCTTTGTCTGGATTGGCCAGTCCTGCCGCCAGCGCAAAGCCTGTGCCGACACCTAAAGACCCCAGCGCACCTGGATCCATCCAGTTGCCTGGCCCGCGTGGCTGAACAGCCTGTGCGGAAATCGTGACCACGTCACCACCATCACCGATGTAAATCGTATCATCGGTAAGAAATTCATTGATCTCCCAAGCCAACCGATACGGGTGGATGGGGTTTTGGTCTGACTTGAACAGGGGCATCAGTTTGTTAAGAGCGACGCCTTCGGCTTCGCGTAACGTATCAAGCCATTCCTTACGACCGTTTGATCCATTATCGGTGCGACCGGTCGTCGCATCATGGACGGCTTTCAACACGGCACCCGGATCACCCGCAATGCCCAGGTCAATGTCGCGGTTCTTACCGACGGTCCGGTAGTCTTGGTCAATTTGCACCAGTGTCGCTTCAGCACGGATGCGTTTTCCGTAGCCCATCCGGAAGTCGAACGGTGTTCCGACAATCACAATCACGTCGGCCTTATTGAAGGCCAATGACCGCGTGCGGTTGAAGTAATGCGGATCACCCGGTGGCAAGATGCCCCGCGATGCACCGTTCATATAAAGCGGCACATTCAGATCACGAGCCAGGGCAATGGCCGCGTCGTGGCCACGACTCATGTATACCTGTGATCCCAACAAAATCGCCGGGCTTTTCGCATTAACCAAAATATCAGCCAGTTTCTCAATATCAGCGGGATCACCGACCGAGGCAACCGATGCCCTATAATGCCCCGGCTTTGGCAAAACTGCTGAGTCCAAAGGAATTTCGCGGTCCAGAATATCGCGTGGAATTTCCAAATAGCTCGGGCCATAGGCACCAGCAAAGCATTCCCGCGCGGCCATCGAAATCATATCAGCAACCCGCTCTGTCGATAGAACGCCCGCAGAGAACTTCGTGATTGGTGCCATGATATCAACGTGTGGCAAATCTTGCAGCGAGCCCATTTTGTGTTGGGTTAATGAGCTTTGACCGCCAATGTGCAAGATCGGGCTTTCAGACCGAAAGGCCGTCGCAACGCCAGTCACCGCATTGGTGCAGCCCGGCCCCGCCGTGGTGACAACACAGCCCAGCTTGCCCGTTTGCCGCGCATAACCATCTGCCGCATGGGCAGCGACTTGTTCATGACGAACGTCAATGATGCGGATGTCTTCTTCCAGACAGCCATCGTAAATATCGATGATGTGCCCACCGCACAATGTAAAGATCGTATCGACTCCCTCTGCCTTGAGCGCTTTCGCGACCAAATGTCCGCCAGAGATAACCTCACCCGAGCGGTCTTTTTTCTGTAGGGTGTCTGATGCTGTATCCGCCATAGTATCCTCCACTGTTTTCGGTCATTCTTCGGGGGTAAGGCGTCCTGCCCCGACCGTTATTGTCTTCATGTTCGACTAATCTAAAAAATTGCAGTGCTTCTCGACGTGCGCGGCCAAGCTGAGCGCATGCTCGCGCACAAGCTTTTCGGCCAATTCGGCGTCCCGCGCCTCAAGCGCTTCGATGATGTGCAAATGATCGATAATTGATTTATTCGCCCGGTCTTGGTCGGCGATGGTCTGAGCGCGAATGCCGCGCATGTGCAAAAACAAATGGTCTGCGGTATCGCAAATCAGTTGGCTATCCGATAAATTCAAAATGGCTTGATGAAATTCGATGTTACGATCCGAATACTCATCGATATGAGCCTGAACGGTATCGTCTTCGAACTCGGTCACAAAGCGCCGTAGCTGGGCAATGTCATCATCGCTGGCGCGCTCACATCCCAACCGCGCCGCCATACCCTCTAGCGCCGCCCAAACGTGAATGGCGTCGATGATCTCTGATTTCGTTTTTCTAACGACAAAAACACCACGTCTGGCTTTGATCTGAACAAGGCCTTCTTGTTCCAGTCGCGCCAAAGCTTCGCGAAGTGGCGTTCGGCTAATGCCTAAGCTTTCCGATAATTGCCGCTCATCAAGCCGCAGATTGGCACCTGGCTCGTAGATGTTCATCCCAGCAATCGCCGACTTGAGGCCCAAATAAATCTGATCCTTCAGACTGACAGATGCCTCAATAGGCTCGACGACGATGCCCGAAGATCCCATGTGTTTCGCTCCCATATTGCTGTCCCAATGGCACATCAACTGTGTACCTTACTGTGACAGCAACCCCTTTTTTGGGTGCCATATCGTAAAACGAGACGATCAGCACCTCTCTTTTAGGTTCTGGTATACCATACACCAAGAGATTTTTTATCGCAACTCTGTTTGTCAAAATTTCCTGACGCTGCCCATTTTAGACCAGAAAGCTACGCTGGTTTCGAATCCACCTTGATTAGCCCTGCCCTGGGCGATAAGCCCCTTGGGGCAGGAGCTTTCGGCTCCATGGGTCTTGGCGCGCGAAGCAACGACGCGCAGCTTTAAAGCAATTCAAGGGGGTCAGAAAATGACGCAGTGGGTCTTCGGTTTTGGCGGCGACGTAACAGAGGGCGCAGCCAGCATGAAGAACTTGTTGGGTGGCAAAGGGGCCAACCTCGCAGAAATGGCAAGCCTCGGTTTGCCGGTCCCACCGGGCTTTACAATCTCAACAGAGGTTTGCACGCATTACTATGATAATGGGCGCAAATACCCCGATGATCTAAAAGATCAGATTCTTAACGCCCTGGCCCAAATTGAAAAACATGTCGGCCGCACATTTGGCGGATCAACCTCACCGCTTTTGGTTTCTGTGCGATCTGGCGCGCGCGCCTCAATGCCCGGCATGATGGATACAGTTTTGAATTTGGGGCTGAACCGCGAGACGGTCGAAGCCCTGGCGTCCGAATCCGGTGATGCGCGCTTTGCCTACGACAGCTATCGGCGTTTCATTCAAATGTATGGCAACGTGGTTTTGGATGTCGAACACGATGAATTTGAAGACATTCTTTCTGATCACAAAGACATGCGCGGCGTTGCGCTTGATACAGACCTAACCGCTGACGACTGGCGCAAGGTCATTGATGCCTTCGAAGCCAAGGTTGAAGAAGTTCTGGGCGAGCCATTCCCGCAAGACCCACACGAACAGCTTTGGGGTGCCATTGGTGCGGTGTTCGGATCGTGGATGAACGCCCGCGCGATCACCTATCGCATGCTTCATGACATCCCCGCTGAATGGGGTACAGCCGTAAATGTGCAAGCCATGGTCTTTGGCAACATGGGCAATGACTGTGCAACGGGCGTTTGTTTCTCGCGCAATCCAGCGACGGGTGAAAACCGTTTCTATGGCGAGTTTCTTGTGAATGCGCAGGGCGAAGACGTGGTCGCGGGCATTCGCACACCGCAGCCGCTGACCAATGCGGAGCGCGATGAATCGGGCACCGGCTTGGCGTCGATGGAAGATGTGATGCCAAAGGTCTTTGGCGACCTCTGTGCCATTCGTGATCGGTTAGAATTGCATTACAAAGACATGCAAGACATGGAATTCACGGTCGAGCGAAACCGTTTGTGGATGTTGCAAACCCGCAGCGGTAAGCGAACGGCTGCTGCGAGTTTGCGGATTGCGTGCGACATGGTTGATGAAGGCCTCATTTCGAAGCGTGATGCGATTAACCGAATTGATCCGGCCCAGTTGGACCAACTTTTGCACCCCATGCTCGACCCGAAAGCAGAACGCAACATTATTGGGCGCGGCCTGCCCGCCTCGCCTGGGGCGGCAACGGGAAAGGTTATGTTCTCGGCTGAAGATGCCGAAGTGGCTGTTAAGGCTGGCGAAAAAGTCGTCTTGGTCAGAGCGGAAACGTCGCCCGAGGATATCGGCGGCATGCATGTCTCTGAAGGCATTCTCACCACCCGTGGCGGTATGACCTCGCATGCGGCTGTTGTCGCCCGCGGCATGGGTACGCCGTGCGTTTCAGGTGCTGGCGATCTGCAAGTAGATGCCCGTAACAAAGTGCTGCTCGCCGCTGGCCAAGAAATCCGTGAGGGCGACATCATCACAATTGATGGCTCAAACGGTGAGGTCATCTTGGGTACAGTCAAAATGATCTTGCCAGAAATGACGGGCTCATTCGGCAAGCTAATGACCTGGGTTGATGAATTCAAAAAGATCGGTGTTCGCGCCAATGCAGAAACAGAAAACGACGCTGAGACAGCCAAGAAGTTTGGCGCTGAAGGCATCGGTCTTTCCCGCACCGAGCACATGTTCTTTGAGCCAGAACGCATCGTTCACATGCGCCGTATGATTCTATCACGGACAGAAGAACAGCGCCGCGAAGCGCTGGCCCATTTACTACCTTATCAGCGGGAAGATTTCACCAAATTGTTCGAGGTGATGAAAGGCTTGCCGATCACCATTCGATTGCTTGATCCGCCATTAAACGAATTCTTGCCCCACACGGATGTTGAGATGCAAGAAATTGCGACAGCGGCGGGTGTAGACCTGCGCACCGTTCAGTTGCGCCGGGCAGAGTTGGACGAAGCCAACCCGATGTTGGGTCATCGCGGCTGTCGGTTGTCGATCACCTATCCAGAAATTTGCGAAATGCAGACCCGCGCGATTTTTGAAGCGGCGGTTAACGTTATTAAGGCGGGCGGATTGGCCCACCCAGAGGTGATGATTCCCCTGGTCGGCATGAAATCAGAACTGGATGCGCTGGAAAGCATTGTCCGCCGTGTTGCGGATGAGGTTATTGCTGAGTCTGGTGTCGAGGTTTCCTACCTCGTTGGAACAATGATCGAATTGCCACGGGCCTGCCTCATGGCTGGAGAGATTGCAGAGACCGCTGAATTTTTTAGTTTCGGCACCAACGATCTAACGCAAACAACGTTCGGTTTTTCTCGCGATGATTCAGGTGGCTTCATTGAAGACTATCACCGTAAAGGCATCCTCGCCGTGGACCCCTTTATGTCGATTGACGAAGACGGTGTTGGCGAGTTGGTCAAAATGGCTATTGCGCGCGGACGGGCACAGCGCCCAGACTTGAAGCTTGGCATTTGCGGAGAACACGGCGGGGATCCCGCTTCTGTTGCGTTTTGCCACCGCATCGGACTGACCTACGTTTCCTGTTCACCCTACCGTGTGCCGGTTGCTCGGCTCGCTGCCGCGCAAGCCGCCTTGGCCGATAATTAAGGTGACATAGAGTTTAATTCGAAGACTCGTTTGTCCGTCTAATGGCGATTCCTCAGAACGAATTAAACTCTATGTCACCTTAATTAAGGCCCAACTCACGTTGCAGCTTTTTCGTCAGGTTCAAAGAGACAAGGCGATAAGACTCGCTTAGGTAATCCCGCAAGTCTTCATCTGATGGCCCCGGCGCATCGAACCGCTGAATCCACTTCATGCCCCGACTGGCTAGATACGGTGCCGGGCGACACCCAGGGGCGTCGCGCAACATTTCATAACCGATTTCAGAAACCTTAAAGGTGATGCCAGCTAGGTTGTCGTGGTTCCAGCCGCCAATGGCGAAGACCTTGCCGCCGATCTTCCACACGTCGGCACCGCCCCACTGCACCACATGCGTTGTGTGCGGCAGAGAACGGCAAAAAGCATTGAAGTCATCGTTCGTGATGGGACTGATCCCCATATTGGCGCTAGGCCGAAACCTCTAGCACAATCTTGCCAATGTGCCCGGCGCTTTCCATCATCGTGTGTGCAGCGGCGGCTTCTGAGAGCGGCAAGGTTTGATTGACCACGGGCTTAATCTTGCCCGCTTCAATCATCGGCCAGACCGATTCCCGCAAGCTGGCAGCGATCTCGGCTTTGTTCTTCGCCGAGCGGCTTCGCAACGTCGAGCCCGTGTAGACAAGGCGTTTCAGCATCACCGCCATCAGGTCAATCTCGACCCGAGACCCTTTGGCAAAGGCCAGTTGAATGATCCGGCAATCAAGCTTTGCAGCTTTGATATTTTTCGCAATGTTATCGCCGCCGACAATATCCAAGATCACATCGGCACCTTTGTGCTGATCTCGGATAACGCCAACAAAATCATCGGTGGTGTAATCGATGACGGTGTCGGCACCTAGGTCTTTGCAGATCTGCAATCGGTCCGCCGGACCATCGACGGCGACAACCGTTGCCCCCATGGCTTTCGCCAGTTGAATAGATGTCGTCCCCAATCCCCCGGCCCCGCCGTGCACCAAATAGACCTGCCCGGCGGAAAGGCCGCCGTACATGAACACGTTGCTCCAAATCGTAAAAAACGTCTCTGGCAACGTTGCCGCTTCGGCAAGGCTCCAACCCGACGGCACGGGCAACACATGCTGATGGTCAACCGCGCAATACTCTGCATACCCGCCGCCGTTGGTCAGCGCGCAAACAGCATCGCCAACGGACCAGCCCGAAACGCCGTCACCGACGGCTACAATGGTTCCGGAAATCTCCAACCCCAATAAATCAGAGGCCCCTTTTGGCGCGGGATACAGACCTTTGCGCTGCATCAGATCGGGGCCATTCACGCCCGCATGCGATACCTTAAGCAGCACTTCACCTTCGGCAGGTAACGGAACAGGACGCTCGGCGATGCATAGGCCTTCAGGTGGACCAAAGTCAGCGATATCGATGACTGTCATACTTTTTGGAAGTGTCATTTGAAGGTGCCTTAAGCGGCTTCGATTCGAGCCATAATATCAGCAAGAACGCCATCCACATTAGCATCGGGAACCTGACACGTCGCGGCGTTGGCATGACCGCCCCCACCGTGCGACAGCAAGATCGAACCCAAGTTGGCGGTGCTTGACCGATCAACAATGGATTTACCGGCTGCAATCTCTGTCATGCCGTCGCGCAATCCTTTCTTCAGACTGATCGACACTTGGCAGTTCGGGTAAAGTCCATAAACCAAGAACCGATTTCCTGGGTATGTTGTTTTCTCAGTCCGGTAATCCGTCACAACAATATGACCGTTCTCACGTGAGCATCTTTCGATCTGTAATTCAGCAAACTCAACATTGAAGACAAAGGCATTAACCCGGTCGACCACGTCAGGCAATTGCAAGATTTCTTCGACCGGTGTATGGCGGCAATAGGTCATCAGGCGGCGCATGAGGTCGTCGCGCGAGACGTCAAAGTCTCGGAACTCTTCAAGGCCGGTGCGAGGGTCGAGCACAAAGTGAAGCAAATTCCACCCGGTTGGCATTAACAACTCTTCTGTCGTGAACGCTGCCGAATCACACTTATCGACAGCATCTAAAACATCAGCTGAAATTTGCGGAAATGCCGCCGCTCCACCGTAATGATCGTAAACGACCCGTGCCGTTGACGGTGCATCGCTCACAATAACATGACCGTCAGCTCCACCGACTCGTTCACGCTCACTGACATGGTGATCAAACACCATGTAAGCGCCTGGCTGATACGGCAGATTGGCAACGATATCATCGGCACCGACCGCAAACCTTCCAGCTTGCATATCATTGGGGTGTACGAACACCGCATCATCCAAGATGTCCAACTCTTCTAACAAGGCACCACAGACAATTCCGTCAAAATCAGGACGCGTCACTAGACGATATTTTGAATCAGACATACTCGTATATGTCCCTCCGTTGGCCATGCTGGCGGTTTTCAAGACATCATCATACCGCAAGCGCGCCGAGCATCAAACCCCTTCGGACCTTAATCCGTCGACTGCTCTTTTTTGACAGTTTCAATCAGCTGCTCAAGGCCGGTTTGTGGCTCTCGCTGCTCTAGATGAATTGGCAAATAATAGTCCAACGTCTCTTTAAACTCATCGACACAGGCGTCAGCCGTATCATCGGGGCTTGAGTCATGAGAGACGACAAATGCAGTAAAATTTGCCGCCGCATGCCGCATGCCTTGGGCGACCACATCTGGCGAAAGACCTTGCTCTAACCGGGCGTTGGCCGCGTTGATGAATTGGTTCGCAACTTGGATACCCAGTGTGGCGTCATCCGAATCGGATGCCATGATTCGTCTCCTTTTCTTTCTGATTCAATACGACCGAAGGAATTCCCCGACTCAGCGCATGCGTTGTGTTAGGCACGGATCAAGCCGGAATATCAAGAAAATTTTGTTTTGTTTCCGTGCATTAGCCAAAACAAATCCCGTTAATGTTAATCAAATAATAACCATCAATACCCCTATATGTACCCGGTGGTTGCCAATACACCCTCAAAACCTAGTATCACCTGTGGATAACCTAAAATTAGCTAATCATATAAAGCGTTGCCCCCCGACGGACTGAAAGACACAATGTTTAACTGCCGTAACACATCCTTATGCACAATCTCACGGCACGCCCTGATGACTGTCAGCATCTTGATTGTCTCATCCATGGCTGGCACGGCGATGGCTCAGGATGCGGTCACACCCGCCGGTGATGACGGCTTTTATCTTGGGGCAGGTATAGGCGGAAATCTTGTTCCTGACATTGACTTGGATGGCTCTGGCATCAATACGGCGGTCTCGATGGCGCCGGGTGTCGCTGGCACGGTCACATTCGGTCATCGTTTTGCGAATGGTCTACGACCAGAGCTAGAGATGACATATCGCCGGAATGAGGTCGATAATGTTAACGGTACCGTCGGCAGTACAGGCACGGTCAGCAGTTGGTCAACCATCACCAACATTATTTATGACTTAGAAACCGGCAATAACCTTCGCCCCTACGTGGGTGTCGGTGCAGGCGTCAGCATGGTTTCGATGGATAGCGTTAGCCCCGTGGGCAACACCCGTATTGATGACCTATCCGTCTCCCCCCTGCTTCAGGGCATTGCTGGCCTCAGTTATCGATTTGTCGATGAGTTAGAAGGCTTCGCCGACTATCGCTATGTCACCACGTTTGAGGGTGAATTCCGCTCAGACGCCGCGACCGACATCAATGCGGATATGGATAGCCATACGGTGATGCTGGGCATGCGATGGTACTTTAATGATCCTGGCAAAATTTCATCGGCTCGCGACGTTACGCCTTCTCTGGCGAGTGCCGAATCAGAAGGCGATGAACCGGCAGCCGCTATGGCACCCGCCGTGGCCACTCAACCGCCGCCAGAGCCTCAGCCTGTACAAGTCGTTGAAACAGCCCCAGAACCAGAGGCTCAGCCCGAGCCAGAGCCTCGCGTTTTACCGCAGTTCTTGGTGTTTTTTGGATTTGATAAGTCGGTCCTGACGCCCGAAGCATTAGACATCATCCGGATTGCGGCAAAGAGCGCGGAAGAAGGTCAACCGATTCGCATTGATGCGACTGGCCACGCGGATCGGTCAGGCTCTAGCACCTATAATCAGGCGCTTTCGGTACGGCGGGCAGAAGCCGTCAGAACGGCCTTGGTGTCTATGGGTATTGCCGCGACTGATATTTCGATCACGGGTAAAGGTGAAGCCAGCCCGCTGGTCAAAACGGCAGATGGTGTTCGCGAAGCTCAAAACCGCCGTGTCGAAATCGTCCTGAATTAAGGTCGTCGGGGGCGTCTGCGACAATTAACCGGCGCTACACGCTTGTATTTTTGCCCGATCCAATCGGCTGTATTTTTCTGCAAACGGGCCGATCCCCCCTGTGGAAACTTCTTCGGCAGCGGTAAAAATCTTGTCGGCACGATTACAAAATTCCACACGCTGAGCTGATTGCTGCGCAGAAACACGATTGGCCAAACCTGTCGTAAACCCGTCACGGTGGTCACTTCCAGTTGCCGGGCCATATAACCGCTGAAACAATCCTGCCAACGTGACGTCACCGGAAATCAACGGGGCGCGAAACCGATCAATAAACGCGTTGTAGTGAATTTCTGTGCCGCACGACAACGCGGCGACCATCAATTCAGTTCGCAAAGCTTCCAGGTGCAGCGACGTAATTTCTTCTTCAACCAAGCACGCCTGAGCCAAAGCATGAGAACCGATAGACGCTGTCATTACCATCGCAGCAAGCGGCACAAGAACGCGTCGCCTAAAGGGCATTTTTTTAGAGAGCTGAGACATAAAGTAGATGTTGTCCGATTCGCAGCCCTGTGTGAACCACAATTAACCCCATACCCAAACAATCATCGGCACGGCTGTCACAATCACCAAAATCGTCAAGGGCGCCCCCAGCCGGGCGTAGTCTGTAAACTTGTACCCACCTGGGCCGAGTACGATGGTGTTGTTCTGATGGCCAACCGGCGACAGGAATGCCGTTGAGGCTGCAACGGCAACCGCCATCAATAAAGCATCAACGGAAACTAGCGTTCGATCCGCAAGCGCGACCGCAATCGGTGCCATCACAACAGCCGTCGCCGCGTTGTTCAAAACAGCCGATAACCCAGCGGTAACGACCATCAAACCAACCAGCATCAACCACAAGGGCGCATCACCGACAACCATGAACAATATATTGGCAATAAGGGCTGTTGCACCTGTGGTTTCCATGGCAATGCCAACGGGAATAAGGGCGCCCAACAGAATAATCACCGGCCAATCGACAGACTCGTAAATATCCCGCAAGGGCACGATATTGGTAACAACCACAGCCATCACAGCAATGCCCAAGGCGATCGGAAACGCGATCAAACCCACTGATGCCGCAGCAATCGCGGCCACAAAAATAATAAGTGCTGCCAACGCAGCCTTTTGTTTTCCGAATGTTGCGCCGCGTGTTTCCAAAGGCAAAAGGCCAAACCGGGCCGTTGCTTCAGCGACGTGGTCTGGGTCGCCATGCAAAAGCATCACGTCTCCAGGGCGAAACCGAAATGTTCCCAGTCTGCCGTGGCGTCGCTGGCCTTCACGAGAAACCGCTAGCAGGTTTACGTCGAACCGCGCGGGCAATCGCAAGGATCCAACCGTTCGACCTTCAGCCCGCGACCTTGGCGGCACCACGGCTTCGACCAGTTCGGTGTCTTTAAAGTGAGTCGTGCCGGTTTCTTTGCCCGTACCAACGATCTTCAACTGCAAATCAGAAATCATCGAATCGATTCCTTTTGCCCCGCCTTCCAGAATGAGAACGTCATTGAGTTTAAGCGTCTCATCGCGTTGAGGTCTGGGAATCCGCTTGGCGCGCCGAATCAGGCCCGCCAGAACTAATTCATGCTTGTGTGCCTGGGTATCTGCATCGGCATAACTCATACCAAAGGCCGGTGTGTCGCGCAGAACGCGCGCCTCTGTGACATAAGCCTCAATGTTGAATAAATCAGTTGGGGCGTTTTCGGTATGGCCACGCTTGGGCAACAATCGCCACCCAAACGATGCAATGAACACGGCACCTGCCGCCGCGACCACGCCCCCGACAGGCAAAAAATCAAACATCTGAAAAGGGGCACCAACTGCATCCCCCCGAAAGCTGGCAATGATAATGTTGGGCGGTGTTCCAACCAGGGTCATCAGTCCCCCTAAAATTGATGCGAAAGCGAGTGGCATCAAGATGAACGACGGTGGCTGTTTGAGCTTTTGCGCCGCTTTCATGGCCACAGGCATCAACAATGCCAAGGCACCCACATTATTCATAAAGGACGAAAGAACCGCTCCCAGGCCACAGACAGCCGCGACATGCGGCGTTCTATGCTGTGTGTCTGGCAACAACATCCGGGCGATCTGATCTGTGGCCCCAGCGTTCATTAATGCTCGGCTTAAGATGAGAACAGCCGCAACCGTAATCGTTGCCGGATGTCCAAAACCATCGAAGGCCCGGTCGGCGGGTACAACACCAACAACAACGGCGGCCATGAGGGTGCCAAAAGCCACAATATCGTGCCGCCACCGGCCCCAGGCAAACAGGCACAGGGCAATCAAGATTATCGCGAATATGGCGGACTGTGCATAGGTCATTCAGGGTCCTTGGGTCCTTTAATCAACACGCTTAGTATCAGCTTATAACAGGGCAACGGCAACGCTGGCCTAATTGGCGACAATAGAGGATGATCCGGCAGTTTTGAGAATTAACAGGCATGGATTTGCCTGACAGGAGATATTTGATTGTTCACTGAAATGGCCCCTTCACAAAATCCACTCGGGTTTGACCTGATCGACGGATATCGCCCGCAACCCGGCGTATTCGACGAATTAATGGACGAGAACGGCCAACCCAAACCTCATTGGCAGTCTTTCCTTTCAGGCCTGGGTCGCATGTCTGAAATGGACATGGCCGAATCATGGTCAACCGCACTCCGGCTTATTAAAGAAAACGGTGTCACCTACAACATCCATGGAGATCCCGAAGGCCTGAATCGGCCGTGGAACCTGGACCCCGTACCGTTAATTATTGCGGCAAACGAATGGCGCGTTCTTGAACAAGGCTTGATCCAACGCGCCCGCCTGATGAACACGTTACTGAGCGATATTTACGGGCCGCAAAATCTAATTAAGTCTGGCAAGATGCCGGCGCCTTTGGTTTACGCCAATCCCCATTTTCTTCGAGCCTGCCACGGCATCCAGCCGCCTGGCGGCATATACCTGCATCTCATGGCCGTTGATTTGGCGCGCTCGCCTGATGGTGTTTGGTGGGTTTTGGCAGATCGAACCCAAGCCCCCTCTGGTGCCGGGTATGCGTTGGAAAACCGGGTCGTGTTGGCGCGTGCCCTGCCCCACTTATTCCGCGATAGCCGAGTGCACCGGCTGGCTGGGTTCTTTCAAAACTATTTGCGCGGCCTGTTGGCGCTGACCAAGGCTGACCAACCGCGCGTTGTCCTTTTATCGCCTGGCCCCTTCAACGAAACCTATTTCGAGCATGCGTACCTTGCCCGATATTTAGGTATCACCTTGGTCGAAGGCGCTGATTTAACCGTCCGCGACGACCGCGTGTTTTTGAAAACACTGGAAGGCCTACAACAAGTTGATCTGATTATTCGCCGTATGGATTCAGATTATTGCGACCCGCTTGAACTGCGGGCCGACTCGTCGATTGGAATTGCTGGATTGGTGCAAGCCGCTCGGGCTGGCAACGTCGTCATCGCCAACGCGTTAGGTAGCGGTGTGCTTGAGTCAGATGCGTTGATGGCCTTTTTGCCAAAACTCTGCCGTGATGTTTTGAATGAAGACCTAGAATTACCCTGTGTCGCGACTTGGTGGTGTGGCCAAAACGACGCACGGCAACATGTTTTGGACAACCTGAATGACCTGGTCATTCGCCCGGCCTTTGATCGGGCCAGCGTCTTTGGTGGTGCCGATGGCAGCATCATCGGGGCTGAAATGACCCCACAACAGCGCAGCGAGATGATCAGCACGCTTTCTAGGCGCGGCGTTGATCACATCGGCCAAGAAGTCGTCTCTCTTTCAACAACGCCAATTTTAGGCGGATCCGGCACCGCGCATCCAACGCTCCGACCTGGCACAATGGCGTTGCGGGCCTATGTCGCGGTGAATGCGGATGGCACCTATTCCGTGATGCCGGGCGGCTTGACCCGCACTTCCGAAAGCTTAGATGCCCGCGCGATTTCCATGCAACGTGGCGACGGCTCAAAAGATACCTGGGTTCTGGCTGACGGTCCGATCTCAAAGGTGAGTCTGCTGGGCAGCGATGATGCGCAGTTGCCCCTGCGCCGGGGCGGTCGAGACCTGCCAAGCCGCGCAGCGGACAATCTTTACTGGCTGGGCAGAAACGGCGAACGAGCCGAACAGTTATTGCGATACCTGCGCAGTTTGCTGTGGCGATTCAATGATCAAGAATCAGGGGCACCCCTGGGTCAACGTGAAACCCGCATGCTAACAACGCTGACGAAGCGCGGCGGCCTTGATCCAGAAATTTTAGATCGAGCAAAAGAGCACGGCGTCGATCAGATCGAACGTGATATCGAAGCGCTCATCTACGAGCCAACCGGCCCTGGCAGCTTGGGCGAAACGTTACAAGTTTTAGAGAGCATCGTCTTTTTGGTTCGTGATCGGTTATCCGGTGATGCCTGGCGCACGCTGAATGATATTTCTGAAAGATTTCGTCTGGACTGTGAACGCAAACGCCACACGGTTGATGACGCCTTACGCCTCTGTGATGCCATTTTGATGCGCCTTGCGGCCTTCACTGGTATGGAAATGGAAAACATGACCCGCACGTTTGCGTGGCGGTTTTTAGACATCGGTCGACGCATTGAGCGCGCCCAACAAACAGCCTTCATGCTCGAAGCGATGATCGGCCAAAAGAACGAAACTGAAAGTGAACTGCTGGGTCAAGTCTTGGAATTAGCCGACAGCACCATGACCTATCGATCGCGGTATATGGCGTCACCGCGCGCAGCCTTGGTTATTGATCTCCTGGTTTTGGATGAAACCAATCCGCGCTCTATCCGTTTCCAATTGGACAAACTAGAACAGCATGCAGCGATGCTGCCCCATGCCCCGCACCAAGAAGCGTTGAGTGTTGAAAGCCGATTGGTCGCGGCAGCAAAAGCACAACTCACACTGTCTGACCCCTATGACTTAGCAAAGCCCTCCGCAGACGGCAGAACCCGACCTGCCTTGATAGCCTTGATTGATAAACTCACCATCACATTGCCAAAACTGTCAGCGCATATTACCCGCACCTATTTTGCCCATGCCCAACCGCATCGACACCTTGGCCTTCATCCATCGCGAGATCAGGCATGAATTACACGATAAGTCACCGCACGACATTTGAGTACACGCAACAGGTTTCTATTTCACATCACTTGTTGCACTTGGGGGCCCGTGCCGTTCCCTATCAGCGGGTTCAATCGAACGCTCTGCTGATTGAACCAGCGCCTGCGGTTCAAAACCAGGGGATCGATTACTTCGGCAACCCGACGCACCATCTGACAATTCAAGATACGCACAACAAGCTAACCATTCTTGCGACCATGTCGATCAACGTAGAGATGCCTCCCTATGTTGACGCCAACGCCACACCTGCTTGGGAAGACGTTCGAGATACGCTGCCCGATAGCAAAGATCCGGAATGCCTAGAAGCTCTAGAGTTTTGTTTCCCATCGTCCCTTGCGCCCGTTTCAGATGTGGTCGGCGCCTACGTGCAGCAGTCGTTTTGGCCAGGACGGCCCATTCTTTCGGGCACTGAAGATCTGATGCAGCGGATCTTCACCGACTTCAAATATGAAGGCGGCGTCACAGATATCTCAACACCGATCGAAACCGTCTTAGAAACCAAAACCGGAGTCTGCCAAGACTTTGCCCATTTGATGATTGGCGGCCTCCGCACACTAGGTTTACCGGCGCGTTACATTTCTGGTTATATCCGGACGGCCCCGCCCGAAGGCGAAGAACGCCTTGTTGGCGCAGATGCGTCTCATGCCTGGGTCTCTGTCTACGCCCCTGGTTTTGGTTGGACGGATTTTGATCCAACCAATAACAAGCGGCGCACCGAAGATCACATCACCCTGGCCTGGGGGCGCGACTATAGCGATGTAAGCCCGATCAATGGTTTGATCGTTGGCGGTGGTGAGCATGAAATAGAGGTAGAGGTAGACGTTAGGCCGGAGACGTAAGAATGACCGCCTTTTCCTACAACGTCCTGCACAACACGAACGGTGACCCGGTTCCAATTGAACTGGGCGAAGAAATTCTCCGAACCGTCCTTGATGCCGGGCCAGTGCTGGATGCGTTGATTTTAGAACTCTGCCAAGAAGATGACCGGTTCCCAAATTTATCGACGTTCTTTCAGGCCGTCAGACACTATTTTGCACACCTTCTTCCTGAAAAAATAGAGCACGATTATTTTGGTCAGCCAATTGACCCGATCATTGTGCAGTCTCAGAGATGGATGACATTCGAGAATGAATTCAGCCGCGACGTCCACCGGCTTATCGTTGCTGAAGGTCAGCATCAGAATGCCATATATTTTCCGAATCCAACCCACGAGCATCACCCTGAGAGTCTGTTCAATATTCAGCCGTTTGTTCAGCGCCACCCGATCATCACGAAATCAACGCCCATTGCCTCTGCCGGAAGTTGTTTTGCGATTGAGATATCGCAACATCTTCAAGCGTCAGGTTTCAACTATGTCGTTGCCGAGCGCGAACCTTTCTGGCGGGCCATCTCAAAATACCCAGAATCCTCTGCTGCCTGGGGTCGTATATTTAACACGCCAAGCTTTCGCCAATTGGCCGATAAAGCGGCTGGGAAAATTAAGCTACCAGACTACGAAATCTACAACATCAATAATGAATGCTGGGAAGAGCCCTTTCGAGAGTCCGTTTTTTATAAATCAAAAAAAGATCTGATCGACAGCCGTGTCCCCCATAACGTTGCTTGTCGACAAGTTTTTAAAAAAGCCGACGTCATGATTATCACGCTCGGTTTGAATGAGGCGTGGCAACACAAACGCACGGGTTACTTCGCTTCAAACAATCCAACTTTCGCCAGCTACTATGCCTTGTTTCGCCACCGCGTTCTTTCTTATCAAGAGAACCTCGACGCGCTGAACAACATGATTGATACTTTGCGGTCAATTAACCCAGCCCTGAAATTTATTGTCTCAGTGTCACCTATCCCTTTTCTTGCAACCGGTTTGAGTGACCACACGCATGTCGTTGTTGCCAATTCTCGCTCGAAAGCCATGTTGCAGACAGTCGCCGAAGAGTTCGTGCGAACGCACGATGGGGTTTATTATTTCCCAAGCTACGAAATGGTCACCAATTGCATCGAAAATCCATGGGCGGCAGACCAACGGCATGTAAAGCCAGAAGCCGTCGCAAAAGTCATGCAGATGTTCGAAGAGATGTTTGTCGCTGACTAACGTCTTAACCGTCGTCAGCTAAACGCTGCCTCTCGCGCCCGAGCCACTGCACACACCGTATTATTGTAGGGCGTCGCTATGCCATGCTTACGCCCCAAGGCTGGCCAACAAACCCACGTAGATCGAACCCATGGCACCTGCACCAACAACCGCAATCTTCATGACGCTCCCCTACCCAGCATGTCATTATCGATAACATAGGCTTCATAACACGCGGCCATCAGGCCCGCCTGCGTGATTGAAAGAGCTTATTCCCTACTGACGGTTCACTGACATTACCTGCCTAGTGTCCCGAATCTGAAATTCGGTTCATTGTGGTCCAGTCTATTTTGAATTTCAGATTCGATTAGAACACTAGAAACATATTGATCTCGTGTGGTTATGGCTCTGAAGTTCGTTTCGGTGTTTGCTGCAAATAATGTGGCGAACTTCAGAACCACCACACTAGGTCAAATGTTTCACACCGGCTGAAATCGACGAGAGGAAGAAGGTAATTTGCCAAACTGCCGACGGTAAGCGCGGGAAAATGCGGACGCATTTTCGAATCCGATCTTAGCTGCAATCTCACTGATGGGCAGAGGGCTGTTGGCGAGAAGAGATTGCGCACGTTCCAGGCGAATTTGCATGTAATATCGGTTTGGTGTTGTTCGTAGATACCGCAAAAACAAACGATTGCTCGTGGCGGACGGCACTTGTGATTTTTGGCAAATGGCAGCGATGGAAAGTGGATGTTCCAAGTTCGTTTGCATGAGTTCAATCATGCGGGCCAACCGAGGCTCAACCCGCATAATCGTACCGTCACGAGAAGTTTCATCGGAGTTCGCCTCGAACGACAGCGGTCGATAATTTAGGACATGGGCAACTCTATCAGCAAGGTATTGGCCATGGAATCGGGCGATCAAACCAAGCATCATATCCAGCGTCGCAGTACCACCCGCACTGGAGACAATATCGCCATCAACTGCGAAATGGCGGTCTAGCAGAGTCGCGCGCGCCAACATTTCCTGATAGCCCGGCAAACTTTCCCGATGCACGGCTACTTTATGCAATCCCAGAATTTTCGCCTTAGCGAGAATATAGGATGCCGTATCAACACAACCGATGACGGCGCCTAATCGGCGTTGCCTCCGTAACCAAGCCAAAAACTCGGGGCGGCATGCTTCTTCTGGCTGATAGGACGACAAAACCAATACGACCGGTGCAAACAGTGTTGCAGCAAGCGAAGCGTCCGGCGCTAGCGATATGCTACTAGACGACGTGGCTACGGCGTCGTTGGTTGTCAGCAACGTTCGATTGAAGGCCACTTTCCCTAGCTCTCGATTAGCGATGCGTAGGCTTTCTGTACATGCGGAAAGCGACATTAATGGGAAGCCCGGCGCCAAGACGATTGCAACTGTAATCTGTGAAAAAGTCAAAACAACAAATTCCAAATATTGATTATTTGAATCAAATTATCGATAAAATGAGCATACTTTCAAATGACACGTCGAGCTAGGATGAATGCAATGTTGATTTGGGAAAAATGGAGATCACGATGGCCACCACACAAAAGCTAATTGATGCGAACACCGTTAGTGAATTAGAATGGGAGGCACGCGTAAATCTCGCCGCTCTGTATCGCGTAGTCGCACACTACGGAATGTCTGATCTTGCCAATGGGGCAATCGGTGCGCGGGTACCCGATCAACCGAACCATTATCTCACCCATCCCTACGGCATGTTCTGGGAAGAGGCAAAAGCGTCCCACTTCGTCAAAGTTGACGAGCAAGGGGATCCCGTTGATGCCGGTTCGGTCTGGCTAAACGATGGTGCCGTCAATCTCTGCAAATGGATTTTCGGGGCACGCGAGGATGTGAATTTTTTCGTTCACGGCCACGATCAAGAGGTCATGGCGGTAGGATCGATCGAGGACGGATTATTACCGTTAAACCAGCCCGCCATCTATCTCAGTCACATTCTTGATTACATCGAATATACGTTTGAGGAAGATGATGAATACGCCCAGCATTTCGTAAAAAAACTGGCAAACAAACAAATCCTGATGACGCGTAACCACGGTTACTACGTGGTTGGCAACACTGCGGCGGCAGCATTTTTCCGCGCATTTTTCCTTCGTCAAACTTGCGCCGCACAGATCAAAACGATGTCGATGGGGCGTCCGTTCCATCTAATCGACTCACAAAGAGTTGCGCGTTACCAAGACGAGATGGGTTCTTCGCCGGATTACAATTACAACGGCGAAACGGAATGGCCGGGTCTTATCCGCATGCTCGAGCGGACCCAGCCCTCGTATCGTATTTAGATGTGTTCCCATTACCGGGGCCGGCCAGCCAAAAATATCCATAGTGCGGGATGCGAAGTCTGGAGTCTTCCAGACAGATCGACCGTTCCACCAATCTCCGCTTCCAACGATGAGACGAAAGCATACATGGTTACTGTTGTGCCGATTTATACGGGTCTGTCGCACATAACCGGCCAGATCGGCGGTCTTCTGCTGCTGTCGATGCATCGGGAAAATCATGATCTGCACCTCGATCACAAACTCTATAGAGACCCGCGAGATAGATTGTCGGAGATTGAAGGTAACCTCGACACCATATCACCACCAAAAGAAGCTAAACTCCATTTCTGGGCAATTGTCAAAGCAGTCGGAACCTTGCGGCAGGCAATTGATCGTATGGAGAGGATCGCAGCAACAAAAGACGCTGAACGGTGCGATCAGATTACGGCGGACCTAATCCGTAGATTGCATAAGGTACACGCCCTTCTGCGCTTTACGGCAAACCCGGATGCCGGACTCACTTCCACTGATTTTGATAATACCTGCTGCAATTGCACCGGTCATGCTCACCATCACGAAAGCATCAAATTAGGAGTACACACCTAGATGGTCGACTATTCAATTCACGTTCTGGAATATGCCCGTACTTTAAACTACCCGAAGGCTGCCTTAGTATATGGCGCATTCGATGACGAGCCTGTCACGATGCCATTCAGTTACGTTCTTCTACGCGGCCGGGGACATGTCGCTCTGGTAGATGTGGGCTACGCACACCGAGATCACGGCAAGTATCTAGCGAATAAATACCACATCGAGAACTGGCGCTCACCGCAGGTGGTATTGGCTGAATGTGGAGTCGCACCTGAAGATGTCGACACCGTTTTCATCACACATGCTCACTTCGATCATTTTGGCAATGTGGAGGATTTTCCGAACGCTACCTTCTACATACAGCGCGAGGAAATCGAGCGGTGGACGTGGGTACTATCGCTTCCGGATCGTATGCGTTGGATGACTGCCTCCATTGATCCCGGTGATATTCTTCGCGCTGTCGACTTGTCGGCAGAAGGACGAATGAAGTTGCTGGACGGGGATATTGAGAATGCAATTCCTGGCATTGACCTACATATTGCAAAAGACAGCCACACCTACGGATCCATGTGGGTATCGGTACGCAACAACCAAGGACGGCACGGTGAAGACATTTGGATATTGCCGGGCGATTTGGTGTGCCAGTTCGAAAACGTGAAAATGGACGGCAGCCTGATCGATGTCGAGAGCATGTACAATCCGGGCGCACAAACGGTTGGCAGCTACACCAATATCGTCTTGGCCATCGAAGAGATGATGAAGTTGGTCGAATACGATGAACGTCGAATCGTACCTGTGCACGAAGCGAGACTAGCGGACCACTTTCCGTCCCGAATTACGAGCGAAGGTTTGACGATTTCGGAGATTTGCCTCGCTGACGAGGAAGACTCAGTTGTCAGCCCGGCAAGGGTAAGGTGAGGAGCCCGTACGCTTACGATGTTTGTCGCTGACTAACGTCTTAACCGTCGTCAGCTAAACGCTGCCTCTCGCGCCCGAACCACTGCACACACCGTATTATTGTGGGGCGTCGCTATGCCATGCTTACGCCCCAAGGCTGGCACTTGGCTATTGATCGCGTCCAATTCGGATCGTCGTTTGGCGTGGTGGTCTTGCAGCATGGAGGGGCGCGCTGGGCGCACGTTGGTCGCAAACGCGGTCACGTATTCGACGGGATCTGCAAAAGAGAAATTAATTTTTTCTGCAACGCCGACGTCATACGCTTCTTGCAAACACCCCATGGCGACTTGCCAACGGTCTTCATGATCCATCAGCTCGCCGACGGTGCAATCAAACACGGTGCAAGGCCCACTGAGGGTGACGTTACACAAAAATTTCTCCCAGATCAGTTGATGAATATCGGCAAAGGCCCGCACCTGAAACCCAGCCTGTTGCCAAACATCCGCAAGGTTTTCTAAGCGCTGCGTCATACCACCCGCCATCTCGCCGATCCGGATCAACTTCATGGCTGCGTGCGTCACATGCCCTGGCCCGACCACCGATGCGCCAAAGCCCTCGGCAACACCGAGTAAGACATTCTCTGTTCCCATGTTGTCTGCAATGCGTTCGCCCGCGCCCAGGCCATTTTGGATGGTCAACACCAATGAACTTGGCGCCATTGCCCCGCTCACGGCCTTTGCAGCGTCACCGACAGCCGATGCCTTGGTTGCAATGATATACAGATCACAGGCCCCCGCCTCTGCCACCGTCGCTGCAACGTTCAGCCCTGTGACGGTGCGGCTTGAGTCTGCTGAGTCAATCCTAAGACCTGTTTGTGTGATTGCGTCGAGATGATCACGCCATACATCAATGGCCCAGACCTCATGTCCAGCATCGGCCAACAAACCCGCGTAGATCGAACCCATGGCACCCACACCAACAACCGCAATCTTCATGACGCTCCCCTATGCGGCACATCCAAGCGAATATCGAATTGCCGCCGCAAAGCCTGATCAAGATCATCATCAATGTGGCGGGGATAATCACGGGCCAAGAGTTCCTTCGCGCGGGCTTTCGCCGCGGCCCGAATATCCGGTGCACCGGCTTCTTGCCACTCTTCAAAAGACCGACGATCAGAAAGATCGGGATATAGAAAATCTGACTTCATCCGCTGATACGTTTCTGTCCGCCCCAAAAAGTGACCTTCGCCGCGCACCACAGCACCGATGGCAGCAACCGAAAGGGCATCCTCGATCATGTCGATGGGCGCAGCGGATCGCAGGACTGTGCCCAGCATGTCATTGTCGATAACATAGGCTTCATAACACGCGGCCATCAGGCCCGCCTGCATGCCACAGGCTTGCGTGATCAAATTTGCACCGGTCTGTGCCGCCAACGTAATCGAGAGCGCTTTTTCGAACCCGGCTTGCGCATCCGGTATCTTACTATCGGTTGCCCCAGCGATGGTTGAATTTGGCAAGCCATAATACTGCGCCATCTTCACTGCCATAGCGGTTGCCAGGGCTTGCTCACCGCCGCCGCCACTCATGGCACCGGTTCGCAGGTCCGTAACCATAGGCCGTGGCCCACAGATCGCTTTAGCATCTGGATCAATCAGCCAGGCACAGATCATCCCGGCCAAGGTCTCTGCCATTGTCTGGACGACGGAACCAGCTAGCGCGACCGGACTGGACGCACCGACCTGACCAAAGGTATTGACCATCACCGGAATGCCCGCGCGAATGGCCGCAGCCATCACCAAGCAAGCATCTGGTGCGAACCGTAAAGGCGGCACAACGTGATTAATGTTCAGCGAAAGAAAGGGACGACCGCGAAAGGCTTGCTCTGATCCTGCAATAGTATAACACAGCGCGGCAATTGCCGGCACATGATCAGGATGACTCGCGCTCGCAATAACATGCTTTGTGGTGCCTGCCAAACTGGCGTAGGCCGTGTTCAAATCAAGTAAGGCATCCGTCGGCATATCCCGCGCAACGACCGAGCGTGAAAAAAAATGAACGTTGTCGAGTTGATCAACCAATCGCGCCACATCATACAAATCACCCAGCGTTGAAGGTCGATAGAGGCCACTTTCTAAATCAATAACGTTCGGTGCCGCCCCGCCTGTTCCCGCATAAACACGGCTGCCGGAGACTGTTAGATCAAGCGCAGGCTGCTGCCCACAAAGGGTGATAGATTTTGTAAGCCCGCTTAAGGCGGCATCAATTAAGCTGTTCGGAAACAGTAACCTCTCATCGTCTGTTAGTATGCCCCCGGCAGCGGTTACGGCATTCACAAAAACGGCTGGCGCTTCGGACAGACCAACAGTCGACAGAATTTTACGAACCGCACTGTCGATCTTTGCGCAATCAGTATCTGTCAGGGGTTGAAAACGCCCGCCGAAAACATCCGTGGATGCGGACGGTGTCTCGGCACTGGATGAGGCGGCATTCCGACGCCCTCTTCGACCACCACCAGCACGCCGCTGGCTGCTAGACTTCGTCACCGGTCCAACCAAAGAACGTCTGACCTACGGCATTCGTTAAATCAATTAGCTCTAGCTGGGTGGTATCCAAAAACTCATGCATGCCTTTCTGTACAACAGTCTCAATGGTCCATTTTTTAGCACTCGATTCCAAAATGCGGAGTTCTTTGCGGACCGCCCGAAGGACTTTTTTATCGTGGAACCATTCAAGGCCATCCACCAACGTTGATATTGACGCCACATTAAAGGTAAGGGACCGGGGGAAACGCGGATCAAATAACAAAAATCCTGCAACGGCCTCAATCGTCATGCCGCGTGGATGAATGCGCCGAAAACCGTGATAGGCCGCAGCAGACCGCAACAATGCATTCCATTCAGACATATCCACCGGTGAGCCGACGTCCGAAACAAACGGCAACAGGCGATGGTATTTTATATCGAGCAGCCGCGTGGTTTGATCAGCCCGTTCAATATGCCGACCCATTTGGTAGAAATACCAAGTTTCATCGTAATACAGTGTGGTTCCTGCAATACCGAAATGTTCGGCTACTTCTGACTTAATCTGCGAGCATAAATCACTGAGTGTCGACAGTTTAAGGTCTCGTTTTTTCAATGCAGAAACGGTGCTGTGCAGTTCATTCAAATGCCGCCAAAGCTCAATCGAAATAAGATGCCGCAGCCCGCGCGCGTTTTCCCGTGCCGCCCAAACAGAGCTGGCAATCGAATTGCCGTTCTCACGATCCGTTACATAATACTGGACCACCGCATCCGCCGTCGCCGCCTTGTGTTTGGCAAAAAACTCGACTTCATCGCCTTGGATTTGAACAACGGGCAGCCAATCATGGTGGCCCTTACTGTCGCGCGCCACGGTCTCATTTACATCAAGCATACGCGCAAGGTTCTCGACCCGCTCCATATAACGGCCTAGCCAAAAGCAGTTCTCTGCAAAACGCGCTAAAAGACTATTATTCAAGGACCCAGGTATCCTTTGTTCCACCACCCTGTGATGAGTTCACAATCAATGATCCGCGTTTTAAGGCGACCCGGGTTAAGCCGCCCGGCAACACCCAGGTGTCTTTACCCGTTACAGCAAAGGGGCGGAGATCAACATGACGCGGTTCCAATTTATCATCAATCAACGTTGGCGAAACAGACAGCGAGACAACGGGCTGACTGATATAGTTTGCGGGGTTTTCTCGCAGCAATTTACGGCAGGCTCGCAACTCTTCTGCCGTCGCCTTTGGGCCAATGGTAATGCCATAACCGCCACTTTCACCAACCGGCTTCACGACCAAATTTTTCACATTTGCCAGCGTATATTTGAGAGCATCTGGCTCGCGGCAGATGTGTGTCTCAACATTCTGGATGATTGGTTCTTCATCCAAGTAATACCGAATAATACGCGGCATATACGCATAGACCGCTTTGTCATCGGCGACACCGGTACCTATTGCATTGGCCAAATGAACATTGCCTTTGCGGTAGGCGGCAACCAGGCCAGGGACGCCCAACAAGCTATCAGGATTAAACGCTTCCGGGTCCAAGAACTCATCATCAATGCGTCGGTAGATCACATCGACTGGCTTCAAGCCCGCCGTCGTTCGCATGGAAACGCGATCATTCTCAACAACCAGATCACGACCCTCTACCAACGGAACGCCCATCTCCCGCGCCAAGAAGACATGTTCAAAATAAGCAGAATTAAAAACACCAGGCGAAAGAACCACAACACGTGGATCTGGAATGGCGTCACTCGCAAGGGCCTGAAGGGCACCGCGCAATCGGATGCCATACTCATCAACGGGCTTTAGGGCGACATTTTGAATCAAATCAGGGAAGGCACGAAGCATGAGTTGCCGGTTTTCGATCACGTAGGAAACGCCAGATGGCGTGCGACCGTTATCTTCCAAAACTCTGAACTCACCTTCATGATCGCGAACGATATCCGTGCCGCAGATATGAATGTAGGTGCCATGGCTTGGCGTAAAGCCCTGCATAACCTCGCGGTAGTTTTCGTTTCCAACAACCAAATCTTTGGGAATAATCTTGTCTTTGATAATGCTTTTCTTGTTGTAAATATCACCCAAGAAAAGGTTCATCGCCGTGACGCGTTGGATAACACCTTTGTTGATTGTTTCCCAGTCGGCTGGCGACAGCAACCGAGGCACCACGTCAAACGGCAAGATGCGATCAATGGCGTTCTTATCGGAATAGACGGTAAAGGTAATTCCAAGATTGAACAGTTCGCGTTCAACCGCATTAGCCCGTCTGCGCAAGGCCGGTGCTTTCAGCCTGCGCAAACGATCAATAACGCCGACATGGCTTTCGGGTGGCCTGCCTTTGCCAAACAACTCACAAAACGAGTTCCCAAAACCATAATCGTCTAATAGTCCGGTCGCCAAAAAGACCTCCCTTTTGGTCCTTCAAAATTTGCGCGTTGCTGAAAAATATTGAGTGTTTCCAACATGCAAGTCAGCAAACCACGTGGTTCGCCAAAGGGCAATCTTCAAGGTTAAACCGTCATCCTATTTTTTCTTAGCTTTTACTTTCTTCTTAGCCACAACCTTCTTCGCTGGTGCTTTCTTAGCCGCAACCTTCTTCGCTGGTGCTTTCTTAGCCGCAGCTTTTTTAGCCGCAGCTTTTTTAGCCGGAGCCTTCTTCGCCGCAGCTTTTTTAGCCGGAGCCTTCTTCGCCGCAGCTTTCTTAGCTGGTGCTTTTTTGGCGACAGCTTTCTTGGCCGGAGCCTTCTTAGCGGCAGCTTTTTTAGCCGGAGCCTTCTTCGCCGCAGCTTTCTTAGCCGGAGCCTTCTTAGCGGCTGCTTTCTTCGCTGGTGCTTTCTTCGCAACAGCTTTTTTGGCTGGTGCTTTCTTAGCGACAGCTTTCTTGGCCGGAGCCTTCTTAGCGGCTGCTTTCTTCGCTGGTGCTTTCTTGGCGACAGCTTTTTTGGCTGGAGCCTTCTTAGCGGCTGCTTTCTTCGCTGGAGCCTTCTTAGCAACAGCTTTCTTCGCTGATGCTTTTTTGGCCACAGCTTTTTTAGCCGGAGCCTTCTTCGCGACAGCTTTCTTAGCCGGTGCCTTTTTCGCTACTGCTGGTTTCTTCTTCGCCGCCTTCTTCGCCGTAGCTTTCTTTGCCTTGGCCTTCTTTGCTGCCGCCATCTCAACCTCCGTTTACCGGGGGCAACATTGCCCCCTCAGTTATGTTTGATTTTGGCAAAAACCCCTCGGCCAAAACCCTGACTGTTTGCCCGCATCCCAATGCGCGTCCCTCATATTAGGACTCTGCATTCGGCATCAAGCAACTAAGCGCGTCTGACCACTATGCCCCACTTGGCCCAGCCACACACACAACCCCGGCGACGACGACGTCGCACGAATCGCAGGTATACTAACACTTTTTTTGAAGATGCAAATTCTTGGATCACCCAGAGCTACTATCTTGGCACAGCTATGCGCCACCAAGCAGCAGAGCTTTCAGTGGATCGATCAAATTTCGAAACTGAAATAGATAGGCCGAGACCACAACAACCGACCACATCCAAAATAGAGATGCAAAGATACGAGACGTTTTGCGACTGACCATAACGTTCATAGCGTGTGCCTCTTTCTCCGCGCGGCAATCTCTACCAACGAGTAGCACTTTCCAGACTCATGAATAGAAGAGTAAACGGAATTTTCGCGTGAGCTGCGTCGACTACTCTCACAAAGATTTCATGCCAATCCAAGGGCCGTCAAACGAAACTCTTCGTAACGTCGTTGAAGATCACATTTCACCTTCAACGACGGTCAGACCGAGCGTGTGCCAAGCCTGCATGCCACCGCGATAGTAGAAAATTTTCTCAGGGGGATAACCTTCCCTAAGCATTGCCTTGATGGCCATGGGTGACTGACCACACCACTGCCCATTGCAGAAAAGCAAAACCTCTTCAGCATTTACACAATTCCAAGGCCCATTCGCGTCTCGGACACACCCAATTTCATCCAGTCGAGAAGCCATTTCCGTATAGGGCATATTGATTGCGCCCGGGATTGTCCCGTCAACATGCCATTCTATGGTCCGCCCATCAATTAGCTTGCCACCCTTCTTCGCAAACTCCAGCAACTCGATCTCACCGACAGTGGTTACGCCCGGTGCAACCTCCATCGGTTGAATGCAAAATGGCGGGCACGCTCGAGAGGTCTTCGCATACTTTGAATCTATTGTTGCGTCGGTATCTTGGTTTCGGATTATCTCAACGGGGCCGTTTACCGTATCTACAGTCACACTCGGCGTGCTCGAATTAATTTTTACAGTTAATTCTTCAGCGGACGCTGCTGTGACGGTCAGGCAAAAGATACATGCAATTCCTGCAAATATTTTATTCATTTGCAATTCTCCCTCTTATTATCCGGCTTAGGCAGGTTTTATTTTTCCTCAACTATCTATAATATTCAAATTTATGAATGTGTCGAGAGCAAAATATTATCTGCACGAAGATACAAACGGTCAGGCGTACCGGCTTGTCCACACACAGACATTCGCGCGGGCGCCTTCGGGTCCACAGTGCCGAACGCCCATTATCAGCTTATGGTTAGGTGGTTGTTGTAAGTTGGCGGGTAGCGCGGTCAAAACAGACGTTATACGCTCCGATACGGAGACGCCGGTTTCTAATTTTAGAAGAAACTATTCTCGCGCTTATTGTTGGGCGTCTTTCTTTCCAAAATACTTGGAAAGCTTGAAGCCTAGCGTTTCCTAGGGTTCAGTCCCGAATCTGAAGTTCGCCACATTATTTGCAGCAAACACCGAAACGAACTTCAGAACCATAACCACACGAGATCAATGTGTTGCTAGTGTCCGGATATAATCTGACGCTTGAAAAGCGGATGTCCCAAATGATACGAACTTCAGATTCGAGACACTAGCTGCTAACCGTGCGCTGGCGACCCCAACGGGACTCGAACCCGTGTTTACAGCGTGAAAGGCTGTCGTCCTAGGCCACTAGACGATGGGGTCGCTGGCACAGGCGGGGGATATGACATACGTTTTCGGAAAAGAAAACACCAATTTACCAGCGAAGCGTGATTCATCGGCACTGACCGTTGCACCGAGGCAGGTCGGCTCTTACATTCTCTCGACAATTGGCCCATCCCCTTAATTTGCGGAATTCCCCTATCATGCTTGAAGGTAATGTTCTGATCGCCCAAGGCGGCGGCCCTACGGCGGTTATCAATCAGTCTTTGGTTGGTGCTGTCTTGGCAGCGCGCGCCATCCCAACAGTCTCCAAAGTGTTGGGCGCTCGCCACGGTGTTCGCGGCATTATCGAAGAAGATTTGGTCGATCTGACCATGGAAACAGAAACTGACCTGAACGCCATTGCTGGCACGCCCTGCTCTGCATTGGGATCAACGCGGGACAAACCAGATGCGGATTACTGCAAACGCATTTTCCAGGTTCTAAAAGCCCACGACATTCGAACCTTCTTCTACATCGGTGGAAACGATTCGTCTGACGTCGCCCGCATTGTTGCCGACGAAGCCGCCGCTGAAGGTGTTGCCCTGCGGTGTGTCCACATTCCAAAGACCATCGACAATGATCTGGTGATTAACGACCACACACCAGGATTCGGGTCCGCCGCGAAGTTTGTTGCCTCGGCCTTCGCCGGTATCGACCACGACAACCGTGCGCTACCCGGTGTTTATGTCGGCGTCGTTATGGGCCGACATGCTGGCTTTCTTACCGCCGCTGCTGCCGCAGCCCGCGTTGAGCCCGATGACGGACCACACCTGATTTATCTGCCGGAACGCACGTTTGATGCGGCAAAATTCGTGACCGATGTCAAAGCCGTTTATGACCGACTGGGCCGCTGTGTCATAGCCGTATCCGAAGGTGTCCACGATGCGGATGGAACCCCCATTTTGAGCAAAATGTCAGAGGCTGTTGAAACGGACGCGCACGGCAACGTTCAACTATCAGGCACTGGCGCGCTGGCCGATTTGCTGGTTGGTGAAATTAAGGCCAAAACCGATATCAAGCGCGTGCGTGGTGACACGTTCGGTTACTTACAACGCTCATTCTTAGGCTGCGTTTCAGAGACCGATGCTACCGAAGCACGCGGTGTAGGCGAAGCCGCCGTCAGGTTCGCGCATATCCAAGACCGCAACGGCTCTATGGTGATACGCCGCACCGGTGATTATGCCAGCACCTATGACATGGTCGATTTATCAGAAATCGCGGCTAAGACAAAAGTGATGGATGACGCCTTTATTGCAAACGAGGGCAATGATATCACCCCGGCCTTCCTAAGCTACGTTCGCCCACTTATCGGCAACGGCATACCGCGCGTTGGCCGCATCCGAGCGCCTCAGGTTGCGAAAAAACTAAGCGCCTAGTGCCCCGAATCTGAAGTTCGTATCATTTGGAACATCCGCTTTTCGAACTACGAATCCAAAACCACACGAGGGCTAAGGCTGGTAAAGCTCGCCATCAATATAGACGGCTTCGCATCGTTCTGTATGAAACGCGTAGCGGTTCTTGATGCGGGCGGTCTCGGCGATGGGATCAGGGTATTGCCACACCAAATCTTCCAAGATGTCGCCCGATTCCAAGACCATCGAATAGTATTCAGCCTCGCCCTTATACGGGCATTGGGTGCGCTTTTGCGATGGCACGAGCATATCCATGCGAAGGTCTGTCTTTGGAAAATACAACCGCGGCGGCAACCCCGTTTCGAACAGCATCAACGTGCTGTTTGATGTGACGACCGTCTCACCATCCACGATGATTTGCGTGGTGCGTTTGCTGGGTAAGATATCGATCCGCGTAAAGGGGTCGCGTGGATGAACGAAGACTTCTTCGTCTTCTTCCATCCAGGTTTCGATTTTTGACCAATAGAAGGATTTGTAGCCCGAAATTGCCAAGGCTTCCGGCTGATCCGGCGCGGGATAACTCCAAACCGCATCTTCAATAATCTTGCCACCGGCAGAGATCGACCAATAGCGTGCAGTACCCTTAAAGGGGCAGTGCGTGCGGGTGTCGCTCGGCACAAGAAACGCGCTGTTGACGTCGTCGTCTGGAAAGTAATAGACCGGAGGCAATCCCCCCTCATACAACAAAATTGCGCGCTCGCTATCGACCACTGCGTCACCGCCGATCATCGCCCGCACCCGCTTACGGCATGCGTAGGCACCAATAGCATGAGGCTCACGAGTAAGCGGGTTAAACATCGGGCAATGTCTCCTATTAAAGTTTTAAGCGGGTGCTGCGTCTTCAACTTGGACGGATACTTTTGTATCGCCCCGGTACGTGTCGACCTTCAACCGCCCTGCAATATGAAACAAGCGGCCTTGGTGTCCGACCAAAGCAGGACCCAATGGCCCGTCGAATGCTCGAAAGGCAATGGCTTTTAAGGTGCCGCCGCCGTCGCCTAAACTGAGGCTGAGGTGATTATCACCAACCGGCTTTGAAAACTTGATGGTCTGCGCCGACAAGGCAAAGCGAGGTTCCGGATTGCCGCTGCCAAACGGGCCTAGCTCTTCTAACGACTGCGCCAAATCGAGCGAGGCACCACGTGCGCTAAGAACCCCATCCAGGGTCAGCGTTGGTTTGATACCTGCCACGTCAATACGCGCAGCGATGCGCTCGTTCATGAAGGCCTTGGCCTCTGCCAACCTGTCACGGCTGACAGAAAATCCCGCCGCCATCGGATGCCCGCCACCTTTGACCAGCAGGCCCGCCTGACGGGCTGCGATGACCACGGCACCTAAATCAACACCGGGAACGGACCGCGCTGACGCAACGCCCATATCACCATCAAACGCAATGACGGCGGCGGGTCTATCATAGCGTTCCTTCAGGCGACCGGCGACAATTCCGATCACCCCCGGATGCCATCCTTCTCCAACGGCGACAATGAAAGCAGCGTCATCGCCGCTGTCCGCTTCGACGGCGGCAATCGCGGCTTCTTGAACGGCGGCTTCGATCAGGCGGCGTTCGCGGTTAAATTCGTCTAACTGCTCGGCAAAGCCCCTGGCCATGACACTGTCGTTGCTCGACAACAACCGCGTTCCAAGATCAGAAGCGCCAACCCGGCCACCGGCATTGACACGCGGCCCCAAGACAAAGCCCAAATGATACGCCTTCGGCAGCTCATCTAAGCCTGACACATCAGCCAAGGCGGCAAGGCCCGCGTTGTGGCGCTTGGCCATGACTTTTAGTCCTTGGCGGACGTAGGCCCGATTGAGCCCTCTCAAGGGCACCACATCACAGACCGTGCCAAGCGCAACCAAATCCAAATAACTCATCAAGTCGGGCTCGGGGCGGGTCTTAAACCAGCCGTGCGCCCGCAACGCTCGGTTCACGGCAACCAGCAAAACAAAGACCAGCCCGACAGCGGCTAAATGGCCCAACGCGCTGGTTTCATCCAATCGATTCGGATTAACCACGGCCAGCGCTGCGGGCAACTGCGCCTCGGCCACGTGATGGTCAACAACAATCACATCAAGACCGGCATTCTGCGCATCGGCCAACGGCTGATAAGACGCCGTGCCGCAATCAACCGTGATGATGACCGAGGCCCCTTTTTTACCAAGGGCTAACAAAGCATTCGTGTTAGGGCCGTATCCTTCCTTGATGCGATCAGGAATATGAAAAATGCCGCGTCCGCCAACGTCATTCAGATACCGCAACAGCAAAGCGGTCGAGGTCGCACCATCCACGTCATAATCACCAAAAATGGCGACAGTCTCGCTTTGCATAATGGCAACAGCAACACGTTCAGCGGCTGTATCCATATCCAACAAGTGCGATGGATCAGGCAGGCTATCGCGCAGGCTGGGTGCCAGGTAAGACGGCGCTGTTTCTTCGTCTAACCCGCGACCCGCCAAGACACGCCCCAAGGCATCTGGAAGCTCGAACCGTTGTGACAGCATGCGAGCGGTCCGGTCGTCGACGTCGCGTGCAAGCCATTGTTTGCCCAATAATGAGTGTTCGACATTCAATATCGTGCCTGAAGAGGCATGAAGCTTTGCCGCCTCACTCATGCGTCTTCGGCGCTTCGCGTCACGCGCTGCTCTAGCGTTGCGCGGGTATGGTGCGCTTCGATTTTTCGCCACGTGCCGGTTTTTGATCGCAACACCAACGACTGCGTTATCAAATGATCATCACTGCGCGATACGCCTTGCAACAATGGGCCGTTCGTCACGCCTGTTGCCGCAAATGTCACATCACCAGCCGCCATATCGGTAATTTGCAAAACCGCGTCCGGGTCAGAAATACCGGCTTGTTGGATGGCAATTGCATCCGATTCAGAGCGGATCACTAACCTGCCTTGCATCTGGCCACCGCCACAGCGAAGACCTGCCGCAGCAAGCACGCCCTGAGGTGCACCACCAATACCCATGAAAAGGTCGGCACCGTCGCCGGCGAATAGGGTTGCCAACGCACCACTGACGTCGCCATCCAAGATAAGCTGAATGCGCGCGCCAACGGCCCGAACCTTCGCGACCAAATCTTTGTGTCTTGGGCGGTCTAGAATGCATACCACAAGATCACCAACCGGCAGGCCTTTTGCTTCCGCAACGTTACGGACAAGGTCCGTTGGATCTGCCGTAATGTCGCAAATGCCCTCTGGCAAGCCAGGCCCAACAGCAATTTTGTTCATATAAACATCGGGCACGGATAAGAAACCGCCCTTCTCTGCCATGGCAATCACCGATATGGCGTTGTACCCGCCCCTGGCAATGATGCTGGTGCCCTCTAAGGGGCGCAGCGCGATGTCGGACTTCGGCCCCGAGCCAACGCCAACAGACGCGCCAACAGCCAATGGCTTGAAGGTGTCGTCGCTCTCGCCGACACGCACGGTTCCATCGACAGGCAAGGATTGAAGGGCATCATGCATGGCTTCCGCCGCTGCCGTATCGGCAACGTGTTCATCACCGCGACCAAGGTGGCGCGCGGCAGCCAAGGCGGCGGCTTCGGTGACACGAACAGCTTCGAGGGCAAAGTTACGATCCATGAGTACAGTCTAAGCCAATTCTTTGTCGTCTAGCACGGCTCAATTCGCAAAATAACCGGTGGCTCGACGACAGATGGCATCGCGCCAATGGCATCGAAAGCCGCACGGACGTCTGATTCGTTGGCTTCGTGAATGGTCATGACTACAGCAACGGGCTCGTTTGGCGCGCGTGATTGTTGAAGCACCGATTCCATTGAAACCGCATGATCGCGCAAAGCAGCAGCAATATCAGCGAACACGCCGGGCTGATCTAAAACCAGCAGCCGCACATAAAACGCCATCACATGATCCGCCGTTGGGGCGTCCGGTAGGGCGACCAATGAGGCCGCAGGTACACCAAACATCGATGGTCGAATACCACGGGCTAAATCAATAATGTCTGCCACCACCGCAGATGCGGTCGGCTCTGCCCCCGCCCCTTTGCCTTCTAAGACAATTTCATCAGAGAAATCGCCATCCAAGACAACAGCATTGGTTGAACCGCTTACCGTTGCCAAGGCGGACGACTTTGGAATCAGGCACGGCTGAACACGTTGTGCCAAACCATCCTCGCCAACCGACGCGATACCCAAAAGCTTAATGCAATAACCAAGGCTATCGGCGCTTTTCATGTCTTGCACAGAGACATTCCGAATGCCTTCACAGGCAACGGCATCAAAGGCTGGCGGTGTGCCAAAGGCCGTTGCCGCCAACAGGGCAAGCTTGTGTGCGGCGTCAATACCATCAACGTCAAACGTTGGGTCAACCTCGGCGTATCCCAACGCCTGGGCATCAGCCAACACCTCTGCGAAGTCGCGCCCGGTGGCTTCCATTTCTGTTAAAATATAATTGCAAGTGCCATTCAAGATGCCCATTAGGCGTGTCACTCGGTTGCCTGCTAAGCCTTCCCGAAGCGCCTTCACGACGGGAATTGCCCCAGCAATCGACGCTTCATAGGCGATGGTAACGCCAGCCTGATCGGCCTTCGTGGCGAGGGCTTCACCGTGGACGGCCAGCAACGCTTTGTTAGCGGTGACCACGTCACGACCAGCATCTAAGGCGGCGGCAACAGCATCAAAGGCAATGCCGTCAGAGCCACCGATCAGTTCGACAAACACATCATAGTCGGCTTCGCGTGCCATCTGGGTGGCGTCATCAAACCACGCATAATCGGCCAATGGCACGCCGCGATATTTTGAAGAATCGCGGGCCGAGACGGCAACAACCTGAAGCGCGCGGCCAGAACGGGCAGCAATCAGTGTTCCATTCTTCGACAACAGTCGCAGAACGCCGACGCCAACCGTACCCAACCCAGCAATGGCAATACGCAATGGTGCTGTCATGACAATTCCCGTCAGATCAGAGAAGGCCGAAACACCCCAAACCGGTATTTAGGGGTTGGATCAGGTATCGAGATAGACTTCGGTGCGACGGTTGCCCGCTTCGCCGGACGGCATGACCTCAAAAAATATAGGGTCCGTGTCGGCAACCGCACCAACCAAAATGGCATCCCGCGGCACACCCATCCGAACCAAGGCAGACGCAACGGCATCCGCCCGTCCGGCAGAGACCGAATAATTCACCATCTTGTGGCGAACCGGGTCCATCGTCTTCGTTCGGCTGCTGGCATGGCCGATCACCCGAACAAAACCACCCCTTTGACGCTGGAGTTGGGCCACTTGTTGCAAGACACCTTGGTCAACACCGTCTAAGTTACTCGAACCATTGTTGAACAAAATGGTTGCCACCTTGACCGATCCCGGAGCAAGGGCGGCACCTTGCTGTCCATCAAGGGTGCGAAAACCACCCTGAGATGCCACGGCTGACAACCCACTGGGTTGTGTTTGATAGCCCGGTTGATACTGCGAGGCAGCGCCGTAAACATTCTCGGTTGAGACGCCGCTCGACGAAACAACAACAGTCGGCGGTGCGCCGCCATAAGTGTTGCCGTATCCGCCATACTGCCCCGTTGCGACAGGCATTGGCGCTGCTTGGCCGTCGGTCAGACTACCCCGCAAACGGTTGCGAAATTGTTCAAACGCCTGCTGTGAGCTGTTATCCGTCAGAATGGACGGCATCGGTGACGACGTTGCGGTTTGTGTCGCCGCCGCAGAAGGTACGGTCGGTTCTGCGGGCGGCGTCAAGATGTTGGTCATCTCTGATTCGTCAACAGGCGCAGCCGGTGCGGCAGGTGGCGCTGGCTGGACATTGCCTTGGGCGACCGTTGCTTGTGTCGCTTCGACCGCTTGAAGCGCCAATTGCGCATCGCCTTGACGCGGCACGGCGTCGGCATAACGCGGACGATTTGGATCGGAAATCAAGCCTTCCGCAACCGTCCCACCCTGCGCTGCGCTCGGGCGATCAGGCACCGATGACAGTGTTGGAAATTCAGCATCTGCCCCTGGAATAGGCTGAGACTCGGCAGCGGCGGCCTCAATTTCTTCGTCATCGCTGTCTTCGCCGGTGAAGAAATCGAGGGTCCCCTCGTACCAACTAACCGGATTTACAGCATCTGGAACCGAAGAACACCCAGCCATAACAGGCACCATGAGAACGGCAAACGGCATTGCAAAGGCGCGCAAACGGCTTCGAGACCGCGATTGCTGCGTTGCGAGATTGGCCGATTCGCCTGAAACGATCCCAGATACCTTCTGTGTCTCTTGTTTTTCTGTCGGCATACCCGATTGGTCCCCTTGCACGTTCAACATTATCATTCTGCCCTCAGCATCGCCCCAAAAGGCCACGTTATTAGCCAATAGTGCGCAATTCCTTCAATATCGTTGACAACCCCAACTGCCTTCATTCGCACCAAAGTCCTTTATCCTGCTGACTTTGGGACATTGCGACATCGGCCTCAACCCCTTACATAGCCTTCCAAGACCACATCGTCCAAGTCCTGATTCAATTACATTGGTCAGGATTGAAAGAGATGCGCTGCGGACTAAAAGAATCATAAGGGAAAAACGTATGACCAATCAACAGGCCCCATCAAACGACGCAACTGCCGACGGCAGCGATCTGGACTCTGTCTCCAACACCGTTGCCAATATCGCAGAGCGGTCGCAGCGCTTGGTCAGTGACTTCCTACAAAAGCAATCCGACCCCAACCACAAACCCGTCCACCACGACCCGATGAACGTTGGCCAAGCCTTCTTGGATATGACGACCAAAATGATGGCCGATCCTTCCAAGATGATGCAGGCGCAGATGACCCTGTGGCAGGATTATCTGAACCTTTGGCAGCACACAGCGACAAAGATGATGGGTGCCACAGCAGAACCTGTCGCCGCACCAGAGCGTGGCGACAAACGCTTTAAGGACGACGCCTGGTCAGAAAACCATATTTTTGACTACATCAAACAATCCTACTTGCTGACATCGCGTTGGATGCAGGAAACGGTTAGCGACGTTGACGGCCTGGACGACAAAACCTCCAAAAAGGTTGATTTCTTTACCCGTCAGTTTGTCGAAGCCTTATCGCCGACAAATTTTGTCATGACCAACCCAGAAGTTTTGCGTGCAACGGCCGAATCCGGCGGCGAAAACCTACTAAAAGGCTTACAGAATCTGCTGGAAGACATGGAAGATGGCGAAGGCCAGCTTCGGATTTCCATGACCGACGAAGATGCTTTTGAGATTGGCAAGAACATCGCTGTAACCCCAGGAAAAGTGGTGTTTCGCAATGATTTGATGGAGCTGATCCAGTACACGCCAACCACAGAAAAGGTGCGTAAAACGCCTTTGATGATTGTGCCGCCATGGATCAACAAGTTTTACATCATGGATTTGCAGCCAAAAAACTCACTGATCAAATGGGCCGTCGATCAAGGCAACACCGTTTTCGTGGTTTCTTGGGTGAACCCAGGCGCCGAATTGGGCCACAAGAAATTCGATGATTATATGTTGGAAGGCCCGCTTGCTGCCCTGGACGCCATTGAACAAGCAACCGGCGAGAAAAAGGTCAATGCGGTTGGCTATTGCATTGGCGGCACGTTGTTGGCGTCAACGCTGGCCTACATTGAGACCAAATCAAAAGCCAAAGGCGGCGCGAAGCTAAAGAACCGATTTGCCTCTGCCACGTTCTTTACGACCATGACGGATTTCACCGACCCCGGCGAGTTGGGTGTGTTTATGGACGAAGAACAAGTTTCTGAGCTTGAGCGGAAAATGAGCGAACGTGGCTATTTGGAAGGCCGGGAAATGTCCGGCACGTTCAGTGCGCTTCGCGCCAATGACCTGATCTGGTCTTTCGTGGTCAGCAACTATTTGCTGGGCAAAGAACCCTTCCCGTTCGATCTGCTCTACTGGAATGGCGACAACACGCGCATGCCCGCTGCGATGCATGGCTTTTATCTGCGTAAACTTTACATGGAAAACAAGTTGATCGAGCCCTGCGGCATTAGCATGGACGGTGTCGACATCGACCTGACAAAGATTGACGTGCCGAGCTATTTCATCTCTGCCCGTGAAGACCACATCGCGCCGTGGAAATCGACCTATGTAGCAACACAAACATTCACCGGGCCGATGAAGTTTGTTTTGGCCGGGTCTGGGCATGTCGCCGGTGTCATCAACCCGCCAGCTAAAAATAAGTACGGCTATTGGCTGAATGATACCTATCCAGTGGACCCTGACGCTTGGCTGGAGGGCGCAGAATCTTATGAAGGCTCATGGTGGGTTGACTGGGACAAATACCTGGGCGACCACAACACAGGCGGCATGGTTGCGCCGCGCGAACCCGGTTCGGGCAAGCTACCTGCCCTCTGTGATGCGCCCGGCACTTACGTTACGATGAAAGCCTAAGCAGGACAGGTGGGTGTGACCAACGATGGATGATGACACCCACCCAACACCTAACCCTGCGGAGGCACCGGCAAAGCCCGGCGGCCTCCATCAAATGTCGATGTCGTTTTCAGCAGAAGACGACAGAATTCTTTTCCGCCTGAGCACGACTGATCACGTTGAATGCCGCCTGTGGTTTACCCGGCGCTTTACCCGTGTGTTGTGGAAAGCCCTGCGCCAGGGTTTTGAAGCGGCCCCCGAGGTCAGCGCCCACGCGGACCCAAAGGTCAAAGATGCGATGCTGGCGATGCAGCATCATGACGCCCTTCAAACCGGTGATTTTTCCAAAAAATTTGACGAAAGCGGTGAAAACAAACCGGTTGATGAGCAACCTTTGCTGATCATCGGCGGCAACTGCACCCCAAACAAAAACGGCAAGGGCGCGCGCCTCAAATTCCAATCGCGCGAAGGCAAAGAGATCGCCGTCACCCTGAATGAAGAGCTTTTGCACGCGTTTTGCCATCTGCTGGTGCAAACATCGGCCAAAGGCGAATGGGACCTGAACATGGTCATGGGCGGTGCAAACGTGTTCATCCCCGACGACACCGGGTCCGTTGTTCACTGATAATTAAGGTGACATAGAGTTTAATTAGTTTTTGTCTATGTCACCTTAATTAGCTTAAGCGCTTCGAGCCGTGCTGGGTGTGAAAGATCGATCTGGCTGGCCATTCTTAATCATCACCAGCCCTTCGGCATTCTTGCCCGGCGCGGGGTTTGACCCGCTCGCGGCGGTCATTTCCAGCTTACCCAGACGGTGAGCCAGGGTGCGGGTTAGGTTTTCCAAACGGGCGACTTCTGGATCAGCCTTAACCTTCGCCGCTGGTTTAACGCCCTGGATTTGATCCATGCGTTTAAGGGCTTCGGTGGTGAACCACATCGAGATTAACCCAACAGCCAGGCCAAGAATACCAAACAGGATTGCCAAAGAAGTCATCGCCAAATCTCCAATTCCAGAGATTGACCATGCCTGTTTCCAGGTTTCAAAACGGTTAATGCGCGGTGGTGTTTCGGTTCCTGATTTAACCCTATTTGTTCAAAGCAACGTCAACATCGCCCCAGAACCGTTCAGAATTATGAACGTCTGCGAATTGTTCTAACTCTTGCCAGTAAGAGTTACGGGCTGGGCTGGCCAAATAAGTATTGAGGGCGTCCCGGCTTTCGAATCCATAAATCAACAAAATCGATTTCCAATGCCGGTCGTCTGCCTGATCCAAATTAACCCGGCGCGCCCACAAAACACCGGGCTGCGAGAGAATATCGGCCATGTGCTTACTTTCCAACCAGTCCAGGTATGCTTGGCCGCCGTCGGGTGACACCCAGGATCGGACCATATAAAATACGGGAACCGTGTTCATTCGGTCGTCTCCTTGCCCTCAGGGAGGGCCTTAGTCGTGAGGGTTTCTAAGACACGTTGGGCCGCATCAAACGGCGCGGCTGCGCCTTCTTCTAAAGAATGGATTGCCTGATTTAGCGCTTCTTTGCCATCAGTCAGTAATTTTTTACGCAACAAATTTTCGGCTGTTTTGATTGTGCGATGTCGCAAGCGTGCCACCTGGCGAACGGCCCGCTCGCCCGTCTCATTCAATGAGGTCCGGTGTTTATCGATGGTGGCCAATAGATCATCGACGCCCTGGCCCGATTGCGCACTGGTCGCAATCACCGGCACCGACCACCCAGCATGACCGGTACGATACCCACCAAGCCCAAGCATCGCTTCCAAATCAGCGATGGTGGTTTTCGCATCGGCTCGGTCGGCCTTGCTGACGGCTTGGATGTCGGCAATCTCCAACACGCCTGCCTTAATGGCCTGAACGCCATCGCCTAAGCCCGGCGCTGACACGACAACAATGGTTTCTGCGGCTTGGGCGATATCGACCTCATCCTGCCCGACCCCTACCGTCTCAATCAATACAACGTCAAATCCCGCCGCATCCAAGACATCAACCGCGTCCAAACACGGGGCGGCCAGACCGCCCAACGCGCCGCCGGTCGCGATGGAGCGAACAAACACGCCATCATCACTCGCAAGTGGCCCCATACGGACCCGGTCGCCCAAAATGGCCCCGCCGCTAAACGGACTAGAGGGATCGACCGCGATAATGCCAACCGTGCGGCCAGATGCGCGAATCGCTTGGGCCAGAGCCGTCACCAACGTCGACTTGCCGCTGCCAGGCACACCCGTCAGGCCGACCACATGTGCCCGACCTGTTTTCGGAAACAGCGCGCGAAAAAATGCCGGATGGCGCTCTGCGCCCGCCTCTGCCCAGGTGAGCGCCTTTGCCACGGCCTTGCGATCGCGGGCCTCAATGCCCGCCATAACGGTCTCCGTCGTCACCATTATTCGGCGGTCATGGTCGATGCCCGGTTGACCGTCCGTAAATCTTGGTCTGCGTCGACATAGTCCGCCGCCAAATCCACATAGTGCGGGGCAATGTAATCAATCATCGCTTGGTCTCGTTCCGTCACTTTGCGAATAAAGCGCGCTGGAGTTCCAGCCCACATTTCTCCGGGTGGAATTTGTTTGCCCGGCGACAATAACGCTCCTGCGGCCAAAATTGAGCCCTCTCCCACGACCGAGCCGTCCATGGCTGTGGCACTCATACCAACCATTGCCCAATCTTTAATGGTGCAAGCGTGAATCAGCGCCATATGACCGACGGTGACATCATCACCAATGACCACGCCAAAGGTCGCACTATCCACGTGGATGACCGTCCCGTCTTGGATATTGGTCCGCGCCCCGATCCGAATAGTGTTGGTATCGCCGCGAACCACGCAGTTGAACCAGATGCTCGATTTTGCACCGATTGCCACATCGCCAATCACAACGGCGTTGGGCGCGATGAACGCATCAGCGTCAATGGTGGGCAAAATACCCTTGTAGGGCATAATAAGACCCGGCCAATTGGAACCAGACATGGTTAAATCCTCCTTAATAACAAATAAAACAAACCGTGATCGGCGTTGACTTCCAAGCTTAAGTGCATAATATCCGCCGCGAAGGCCGACGAAGACGCCCTTTAATGTGTTGGGTTTTTAGTGTCTGGCCGAAAGCGCGGTGCTTTTCAACCCGCACGGTTTGCCGTAGAAGCCGATCCATTCGCCCCTGAAACCGATCAAAGCAAAGCATACATGAGCTTTTCCGACCTAGGTTTGTCCGACAATGTCCTCCGCGCCGTTCACGATGCGGGCTATACGGAACCCACACCGATTCAACAACAAGCCATCCCTCATGTCCTCATGGGACGTGACATTTTGGCCTGTGCCCAGACCGGGACGGGTAAAACCGCCTCCTTCACCCTGCCAATGATTGATATTCTTGGCGCGGGTAGAGCAAAGGCGCGGATGCCGCGGTCGCTTATTCTAGAGCCAACCCGCGAGCTTGCCGCCCAAGTTGCCGAAAACTTTGATACCTACGGCAAATACGTGAAGCTGACGAAAGTTCTGCTGATCGGTGGCGAGTCGATGGAAAACCAAATCCGCGCCATCGACAAAGGCCCCGACGTGCTGATTGCCACACCAGGGCGTCTGCTTGATCTGTTTGATCGGGGCCGCTTGCTGATGACCGAGGTTCGCACCCTCGTCATTGACGAAGCCGACCGGATGCTCGACATGGGCTTTATCCCTGATGTTGAGCGCATTGTGTCGCTACTATCGCCAATGCGGACCACGCTGTTTTTCTCGGCCACGATGCCACCAGAGATTAGGCGCCTGGCTGACAAATTTTTAATGAACCCAAAAGAGATTACGGTCTCAAAGCCCGCAACAACCGCCGACACCATCGAACAAGGCCTTGTGATGCTGGACAATGGCGGCGAAAAACCCGGTCGCCCAGGCACGATTTCGGCGGGCATGTTGGCCAAAAAACGCGCCGCACTGCGGGCCTTGATTGATCAAGACCAAGATGAAATCACGAATGCTTTGGTGTTTTGCAATCGCAAGCGTGACGTCACAGTTGTTCAGCGCTCACTGGTTCGCCATGGCCACAATGCTGGCCAGTTGCACGGTGACATGGCGCAATCCGTGCGATCAGAAACATTGGAAAAATTTAAAGCGTGCGAGATTAAAATTTTAGTCTGTTCGGACGTTGCCGCACGCGGCCTTGATATCGCCAGCATGAGCCACGTCTTTAACTTTGATCTACCAACCCACGCCGATGATTACGTGCACCGCATTGGCCGCACGGGCCGCGCTGGTCGGTCTGGTAAAGCTTATTCGATTGCCACATCGGGCGATGCCAAATACTTGACGGAAATCGAGCGCATCATTGGCAAACCGATTCCGCTGTTGACGGTGCCGGGTGTTGATAGCAAAGCCGCGCCTGTTCGGGCAGAGGCCGCGCCAACCTCATCGGAACCCGCTGAAGCCAGTGACGCAAAATCGAACGAAGCCAAAGAAGGTGCGCCAAAAAAACGCCGCCGTCGTAGCTCGAAGAAAGCCGCTGTGGCGGTCGCTGAAAACGTGAGTATCTCTGATCCAGTCACCACAATAGCAGCACCCGACGCCCCCGTCGCGGATGAGGCACCAGAGGCCGCCGAGGCACCCATCCCCGTGGATGCAGCAGCGCCTGCCGCTCGGGAAAAAACCCCGTCTTCTGACAAACAAAAATTCGACAATCCAAAACGTAACAACAACCGCAATGACAATCCCAATGGTAATCGGGGCGAAAAACCCGTGGTTGGCTTGGGCGATCACGTTCCAGCCTTTTTGACGCGGTCTGTCTAAGAGGCCCAATTGCGCGCGCGCTCTCTCCTTGCTGGTCTGGTCTTTGCGGGTGGCTTGATCCTGGCACCCGTGGCCCAGGCGAATGAGCTCTTGCCGAAAACAGAAGAGATCGTCCGCCTGTTCCACGACGTTGTTTTCAAAACGGAAAGTGGCTTTGGTTCTGACGGTAAACCGGTCGTTAAATGGGTCAGCCCTATCCAAATTTATGTTCATCAATTTCCTGGTGCTGAATACCTGACGCAGCTTGAAGCCTTGATGAAGCAGCTATCACGGCTGACGGGCTTGCCGATTACCCGCGTCAGCACACCGACCGACGCCAATTTGCAGTTGCACTTCTTGCCAACCTCCATCATCCGCGAACGCATGAAGGCCAAAAACCTAAACTGCGGCGGTAAGCTGCGCGGCAAGCGCGGCGAATGGACCATCACCAGCGCCGATGTTTATATTTCAACTGAATCGCCTGAGCGCACCGAGCATTGCTTGGTGGAAGAACTGGCGCAAATTCTCGGCCTAACCAACGACACCCGCTTAACCGACATGACGATCTTTAACGATCAATCCAAACGTATGGCGCTGTCGATCCCCGATCAAATTTTGATCAAAACGTTGTACGACCCAGCCCTGGTTCCCGGCATGTCTTCGCAACAAGCCGAACCGGTTGCCCGCCTGATCATCACCAATCTGCGGCAACGTTTAATCGATAATGGCGTTCCGGCTAATTAAGGGGACAGGTGAATTAACTCTATTTTTCACCTGTCCCCTTAATTATTAAATCAGCCCCGCCAGGGGTGATGACGGATCAGCATACATCTTTTTTGGCATCCGACCCGCCAGATACGCTTGGCGACCGGCAATCACCGCATGCTTCATCGCCCGCGCCATGCGGATTGGATCACCTGCCGCCGCAATTGCCGTGTTCATTAAAACACCGTCACAGCCCAATTCCATAGCCACAGCGGCGTCTGACGCCGTGCCAACGCCCGCATCAACAATCACAGGCACTGATGTTTGCTCAACAATCAGGCGAATGTTCACCGGATTCTGTATACCAAGGCCAGAGCCAATGGGCGCGCCCAGCGGCATAATGGCGGCGGCGCCTAAGTCTTCCAATCGCTTACAGATAATTGGATCATCAGAACAATACACCATGACCTGAAACCCTTCTTTAATCAGGGTTTCCGTGGCTTCCAGCGTTTCAATCATGCGCGGATACAGGGTTTTCTCGTCGCCCAAGATTTCCAACTTCACCAAATCCCAGCCACCCGCCTCGCGGGCCAGCCGCAATGTGCGCAGCGCATCATCGGCGGTAAAGCAGCCCGCCGTGTTCGGCAAGTAGGTGTATTTTTTCGGATCGAGCGAATCCATCAACATCGGTTTATTCGGATCGCTGAGGTTCACGCGGCGGACAGCCACGGTAATCATCTCTGAGCAGGCCGCTTCCGCCGCCAGCCGGTTTTGCTCGTAATCCACATACTTGCCCGTCCCAATGATAAGACGCGACTTGAATCGCCGACCGGCCACCACCAGCGAATCGTCTTCGGACGAATCGTCTGGGTCCGACATGCCGCCACCAATGAAGTGAACAACCTCTAACCGGTCGCCATCGGCAACAGAAACGGCGTCATAGGTTGATTTCGGCACAATCGCCAAATTCCGCTCCACGGCGACTTTGGCCGGGTCGACTCCCACGGCGCACAAGACCTGTTCTACGGTCATTGGTTGGTCAAAAGCGCGGGTTTCCCCGTTAATCGTCAATTCCATGATAGGCATCCAATGTGTCGTTTGGCGGTGATCGTGAGTAAACTATGGCGCGGGCGGGGACGGTTCAACCGCCCTTATGACTCCAATGCACCGGAAAGGGTTTGTCAGGCCCCAAGCCCTGCGTGATATAAGGGGCGTGAAATAAGGCGGGCGGGCGTCGATACTCGCCATTTGTTTGTTATTGAGGAAACATGACCGACACTGTGTTCATTTTGAACGGGCCTAACCTAAACTTGTTGGGAACCCGCGAGCCAGAAGTCTATGGCCACGACACGCTCTCCGATCTGGAAGCGCGGGCGCATCAACTCGGCAGAAAATTGGGCCTAAGCGTGGATTGGCGGCAAACCAATTCAGAAGGCACGATGATTGACTGGATTCAAGAGGCCCGCACGAAAGCCTCCGCCGTTATCATCAATGCTGCGGGCTATACGCACACCTCTGTCGCCATCCTTGATTCGCTTCGCGCTTTTGACGGCCCGGTTGTTGAGGTTCACTTATCCAATATTCATAAACGCGAAGCCTATCGCCGACATTCATACGTTTCCGAAGCCGCCGACGGCGTGATCTGCGGATTCGGTGCCATCGGCTATGACTTTGCCCTTCAAGCCGTGGCGGACCGCCTCGGCACGACCCAGGAGTCTGCATAACCCATGGCCGATGATAGCTCTTCCACCAAGGTTGACGCCGATCTGATTCGCACCCTCGCTGCTTTGCTTGATGAGACCGGTTTGGGCGAAATTGAATACAGCGAAGGTGATTGGCACGTTCGCGTTGCGGCACCCCAGGCAACCACGACGGTCTCTGCCGCGCCGACGATCACCGCCGCCGCCCTTGCCGCCGCCCCAGCCGCGGAAACTGCCGCTGATCATCCGGGCGCTGTGCGCTCACCCATGGTTGGCGTGGCCTACACGGCCTCTGATCCTGATTCGCCATCCTTTGTGAAGGTGGGCGATACTGTGGCCGAAGGCGATACCCTGTTGCTGATCGAAGCCATGAAGGTCTTTAACCCTATTACAGCGCCCAAAGCAGGTACGGTAACACGGGTCTTGGTGGCGAACGGGGATCCGGTGGAATACGGCGAACCACTTGTGATTGTCGAGTGAGCGTCGAGAGAACAGGAGTCCCGCCGTGTTCGAAAAAGTCCTAATTGCGAACCGGGGTGAAATCGCCGTCCGTATTCTGCGTGCCTGTCATGAAATGGGCATTCAGACTGTCGCGGTTCACTCCACTGCCGATGCCGAGGCCATGCACGTCCGCTTGGCGGGCGAGAGCGTCTGTATCGGCCCGCCCAGTGTGCGCGATAGCTATCTAAACATGTGCGCCATTTTATCGGCGGCAACTATTTCCAACGCCGACGCGATTCATCCGGGTTATGGCTTTCTATCAGAGAACGCCGAGTTCGCGGCCATGGTTGAAGAGCATGGCTTTACGTTTATCGGGCCGTCGTCTGACCATATCAAACTGATGGGCGATAAGATTGCCGCGAAGCAAGCCGCCCTCGAGGTTGGCCTACCCTGCGTTCCTGGCTCGGCCGGAGGCGTGCCAAACTTAGAAGCCGCCTGCGTCAGCGCCAAGGAAATCGGCTATCCAGTGTTGGTGAAAGCCGCATCTGGCGGCGGTGGCCGTGGCATGAAACAAGCCTGGGACGAAGCCGAGCTGCGCAAAGTATTCGACCAGGCCCGGGGCGAGGCCCTGTCGGCCTTTGGCGACGATACCGTCTACATGGAAAAGTATCTCGATAAGCCACGCCACATCGAAGTCCAGGTTATGGCCGATATGCACGGCAACGTCATCCATTTGGGCGAACGCGATTGCTCGTTGCAACGGCGTCACCAGAAAGTTCTAGAAGAAGCGCCCTCGCCCGCCCTGAATGCGGAACAGCGTGCAAACATTGGTGAAGTGGTGCGGTCTTCGATCGCCAAATTGGGCTATCGCAGTGCCGGTACGGTCGAGTTTTTGTATGAGAACGGCGAATTCTTTTTCATTGAAATGAACACGCGCTTGCAGGTGGAGCATCCGGTCACCGAAGCCATCACCGGCCTCGACTTGGTCCGTGAGATGATCCGTATTGCGGCGGGCCGTCCGCTCAGCATCACGCAAGATGAGTTGCGCATAGAAGGTCACGCCATCGAATGCCGCATTAACGCCGAAGACCCACAAACCTTTGCACCGTGTCCGGGCAAAATTGGCGATTATCACGCGCCGGGTGGTTTGGGGGTGCGGGTCGATTCGGCGATGTATTCTGGCTACAGCGTGCCGCCGTATTACGACAGCCTCATTGCCAAGCTGATCGTCCACGGGGCCAATCGAAATGAATGTTTGCTGCGCCTCAAGCGATCTTTGGACGAATATGTGATCGACGGCATTAAAACGACCATTCCGCTGCACCGTCGCATCGTTCTTGAGCCGCAGTTTATTGACGGGGAATACGATATTCATTGGCTCGAAAAACTGTTGGCTGAAGATGAGCCGTCGTGACGGGTTAATTCCAAAACCAAAATTAACGCCGGAGTTGTTGATCCGGGCCTATGCTGCTGGCCTGTTTCCCATGGCGGAAACCCGCGATGATCCAGATATTTTTTGGGTCGACCCAAAAGCGCGCGGCGTGCTGCCGCTGGACGGCATTCACGTTCCGCGATCCTTACGCAAAACCATCCGGCGCGGTGTCTTTGAGGTTCGCTGCAACACGAACTTTGCCGCCGTCATTGATGCGTGCAGCGAACCGAGCCCTGATCGGCCCGAGACATGGATCAACACCACAATCCGCGATGCCTATATTCACCTTCATGACATGGGATTCGCGCACAGCGTTGAATGCTGGCAGAATGATACATTGGTGGGCGGCCTGTATGGCGTATCTTTAGGTGCCGCGTTTTTTGGCGAAAGCATGTTCAGCCGAAAAACCGATGCCTCGAAGGTCGCCTTGATTCATTTGGCGGCGCGGCTGCGATTGGGTCAGTATCAGTTACTGGATACGCAATTCGTTACCGATCACTTACGCCAGTTCGGCGCAACAGAGCTTCCGGCCCGCGACTATCTGATGCTGTTAGATGATGCCATCCGCTATCAGTCTGTGTTTCATGCACAGCCAGATTCTCAGATTCTAAAAAATGAAATTGAAGGCATCTTCGCGGCCACAGACACCAACCCCTAATCGTTTGCCATTCCTATTCTGCGCTCGGGTGGCAGTTTCACATGCACCGTTGTTCCGACGCCAACAGCACTCTCGATTTCAAGCACTCCGCCGTGCATTTCGACCAATGATTTTGTGATGCTGAGGCCGAGGCCAACGCCCTGACGTTCACCCCGAATAAAAGGGTTGCCCTGCTGAAAGGGATCACAAATTTTCGATATTTCATCGGGATCGATTCCCTTGCCCTTATCGGTCACGTCAATGGAAACGCCAGTTGCATCCGACCAAACAGAGATCACGATCGGCTCTTGCGGTGCCGCATACTTAAGGGAGTTAGAGATCAGATTGTCGACAATTTGCCTGATTTTCGCCGGATCAACATAGGCGTTTATATGGGCTGATTCTTTGACATTAACGAGGTCGATAACGCGATCTGGGATCGACAACCGGAATGCCGTGATGCTGTCACCAACAACGTCTAACAAGTTTGATTCGTGTTCGATTAACGTTGTTTTTCCAGCCTCAATTTTTGACACATCAAGCAGATCATCAACAAGGTTCAACAGTTGTGTTCCGGCCAATTCAATGTGCCCCGCATAAGACTTGTAACCCGCATCCAGCTTCTTCCCCAAAACCTCTTGATGGATCATCTGCGAAAACCCGATGATGGCATTCAAAGGGGTGCGCAGCTCGTGGCTCATCTGCGCCAGAAACTGTGACTTAGCCTGATTAGCCTGTTCCGCTTGGCGGACGCTTTGTTGCAACTCTTGCTGGGATTGCCTTCGGTCCGTAATGTCTTGGTTAATGCCCAGCAGGTATTGCGGCTGACCATCGAAGTCCATGAGGGCAACCTTTGTTGTATGCAACAAGCGCCGCCCATTTTTTGTATCGATTTCCTCTTCAGGAAATTCAAAAATGCCACCCGTTTCTAAAACAAATCGATCATGCTGGTTAAACAAAATGGCTTGATGTTCGGCGAACAAATCCATGTCTGTTTTGCCAATAATGTCTTCGCGCGACAGGCCAAGCAACGTTTCACCGCTTTTGTTAACGAACGAATACTTCAGATCATTAGCCTCTTTGACGAACAGTGAATTGGGTAAATTTTCAATAACGGCACTTTGAAACGCCGCCTGACGGTCAATTTCTTTTTGGCTTCGAATGATCGCGCTGATATCGGTTGCGACGCCGCGGTATCCTACGAACACGCCGTCGGAGTCAAAGGCAGGCATGCCACTCAGGCTAACATGAACATCGGTGCTATCGGGTCGGATTCGATGCAGATAGAAATTCCTGAAAGGGCGGTGACATTCAAGATCTTCGAGATGCTGTTTTAGCTCCGCTTCAGTGGCCCCCGGCGCACCGATTTGCTCGCGGGTTTTGCCAATTACGGCTTCCAACGGCAACCCAGTTAACGCGGAATAGTCACTCGAAAGTTTGATGAACTTAAGGTCTTTGTCTGTCGCCCAAAAATAGTCGGAGCTGGCCGTGGCATAGGATTCAAAATCTCTACGCTGGGCCCGCAGCCGCTTCGCGGTCCGATCAACATCGCGAAACAACGGGGCAATCATCAGAACACCGGTCAACATCATAAGAGAGATCGCACATGCGATCCACTCAGCAGTTACATTGACATGATAAAGTTGCTCGCCAAACCATGAATAATACAGGGCGACACACTGGCGCAGCCCCATAAGCAGCAGACCAACCGAAATCAGGACCCAGGCCCAACGATACCCAGTGACCCAGACCAGACGGATTGCCGCCGCTGCTGCAATAAATTGAAAGAGGATCGAGGCACCCAACACCCAAAGGATCATTTCGTTTGTCCTTTTTCTTGGCAGCAACAGACCCACAGGTTGTTTCACCGCACGAACTCAGAATTGCCGAACCTTACAGCACTCTGACGGCGCTTGCTACTGCGACCACGAGGGCGGCGCACCCAATATCGATTTTTCTTTGCGTGCTGTTCACTGCCCTGCTAGCGTCTCATTTGATGGTTCCCGGCGGGCGTAGGTGCGTCCAATGGGTGAAAAGGGAACACGGTGCGGTTCTGCCCTTCCATCGGTTGGAACCAAGTCCGTGGCTGCCCCCGCAACTGTAAGCGGTGAGCGACGCCCAACAAACACCACTGGCCGTCTTCGGTTCGCCCCGAAGAGTTCACATTTGAACAGGGCTGGGAAGGTGGGGCCGAGCGTTGATCCGCAAGTCAGGAGACCTGCCATCGTATCTTTAACCCGAACCGGACGGGGTGTGCCGGGATGAGGAAGCGATGGAACACCGTTTTCAAATGGGCCCAGGCCCCCGCGATGCATCGCCGTCCGACGTCCCCGCTGCGCTCGTCACTGGGGAGAGACGACTATGGCGAAAATCAACACATCAGACGCATCTTCATTCATCATCACCACGCACACGAACTGCCCGCACACCGGCAAGCCCTGCGGACCCGCCACAGAGCTGCTGAAACGGCTTGAGGCAGGCATCGGCTTGGCCCACCGCTCAGGGATGGTTGAGCCAGACTTTTGCTTAGATGGCACGGTCGAGGTCACGGCCTGCGTGCAATCATGCACCCTTGCGTTTGAGGCATCGGCCCAAGCCATACGTTTGGTCGGTGATGTGTCAGCGGCAGACCCGGCTTTGGTGGTCGCCGAAAGCCGAAGGCCAGTGGTGCACTAAGGCCTATTTAAATCCCTTAAACATGTCGTCGAGGGGTTTAAAGCCCATGGCGTCGTTGGCGAAGGTAAAGGTGCCGTCATCCAGCATTTCGCGCGCGGCGCGGATGAAGCCCTGGAACATGTGCCGAGACAAAGCTGAGCCCACGCTGATGCGTTTGACGCCCGCCGCTGCCAACTCGGTAACGCCAAAGGTTGCACCGGGCAAACCCATGACCACGTTGACCGGCTTGGTCACGGAATGTGTCACCGTGCGAATAGTCTCTAAATCGGCCAAGCCCGGCGCATAGAGCACATCGGCACCGGCCGCTTCAAAGGCCTGTAATCGTTTGATCGTATCGTCCAGATCTTTGCGGCCATGCAGAAAATTCTCGGCCCGCGCCGTTAAAACAAAGCCACCGTCGATTGATGCTGCGGCTTCGACCGCAGCTTGAATACGTTCAACCGCATGATCAAAGGCATAAATCGGTGCGCCCAAATCGCCGGTAAAATCTTCAATCGAGCCACCGGCCAGACCGGTTTCGGCGGCATAGCGAATCAATTCGGCAACCGTTTCCGGATCATGGCCAAAGCCGTTTTCCAAATCGGCAGAAACCGGCAAGCCCGTCGCAGCGGCCATGTCGCGGCAATGCTGAAGCACTGCGCCTGGCGTCAGATTCCCTTCGGAAACGCCTTGGCTAAAGGCAAAGCCCGCACTGGTGGTAGCCAGGGCTTCGAAGCCCAGTCCCGCGAGCACGCGCGCCGTGCCAACATCCCACGGGTTTGGAATGACAAACGCCCCATCACGGTCATGCAGGCGTTGAAAACGGATGACGGCCTCATCGCGAGTCATTGTGCGGTTCCCTCAGCTTTTGGGGTTTCTGGTGTTACTGTTTCGGCTGTCTCACCTGCTTCGCCGGGCAAGGCTTCACAGCCCAAAACCCAAACGTCATAGACCGGATGCTCAAGCGCATTCAGAGCCGGGCTAGACGCAAACATCCAGCCCCTAAAAACCGTCGCCGTCGGGCGACCAGGGCTAACCGCCCACATCTCCAAAAACGCGGCACTCTCTGGTGTTTCCGTTGGTGGGCGTTTGTCACAATGGCGGGCGATAATCTCCAGCGTACCAAATCGAATTGTTTGGTTCAGCGGCACCTTAAACGTCGTCACCCGCGCGGTGATCTTGTCCAATCCCTGCAAGATAACAACAGGGTACGGGTCCGCCTGCGCGGTTCCAGGAAACCCTACAATCGTCCCCAACCCCATCGCCATCAATAGTGCTAAACGCATCAGCATTTCAGACCTTCACCGCCAAAAACCGCAATCGTACATAATCGACAGACCAAATACCGTCAGCATCGAACAAGTCATACTGCAAAGCCGCCGCCACCTCATTTTTTAACGCGATTTGGTCAGCGGCTGGAACGCTGCTTAGAAACGATTCGGCGAACGTCTCCAACCAATCCGTGATGTGGCCCGGCAAGGGTGTGGGGCGTGGAATCAGGTCGCACGCCTCAACACGGAAACCGCATCGTTTCAGGCGGACCGTCTGGTCTGACACGGTCGGGAATGTCCACGGCCAGAGCGGTTCCGGATCAATCCCCCTTGCCCGCAGGGCATCGCACAATGCATCACCCACCTTTTGCACATTGCCATACCCGCCCATCTCACAGGCGAAGCGTCCGCCGGGCTTCAACGCACGGGCAATGCCTTGAATGGCGGCGTCTTGATCTGTCACCCAATGCAAGGCGGCGTTCGACATCACGCCATCAAAGACCGCATCAAAGGTCAGGGCCGTCGCGTCCATGACATGGACCTCCAAACCCAAAGCCTGTGCGGCAGCAATCTGGTCGAGGCTGGCGTCAACACCGATAACGCAAACACCCAAGTCGGCGACCGCCTTGGTCAACGCACCATCGCCGCAGCCAACGTCTAAGATTCGTTCGCCCGGTTTTGGCACCAACAGATCAACCACCGGACGACCGAGCGTCGCAACAAAGCCCGCATTCAGCTTGTATCGGTCAGGGTCCCAATGTTGGCTCTGAGTCACTGTGCTGCCTGTCTTGATGGCGAGAGTCGCAGATGGCGCCGGGGCCGTCTCAGCCACCGGTCGCCAAGAAAATGATCTCGCCGACTTGATCTTCTAAAGACTTAAAGTCCTTGGTTTTTTTGATAAGACCACCGTCGGGAATCGTTGTCTGCGATCCGCCCGGCTGCAATCGAACATAGTTGCCACCCAAAATACCTTCGCTCCCAATAGACGCGACGGTATCATCGGGAAGGCGCAGTCCCTCTTGAACCGACATGGTGATAACCGCATCAAAGGTGGTCAGGTCCAATTTGCTTTCGATCACGGTGCCAACCTTGATGCCGCTAATGCGGACATCAGAACCCGCCGTCAGGCCCCCTGCCCGAAAAAAATTCGCCTTTACCTCATAGCCCTTAACAGCCTGAATTTGCGCCGTATTATAGGCAAACACGACAAAAATCACAGCAACGCTGATGACCAGCAAACCCAAAATTGTCTCAACTGCGCTGCGTCCCATGATCTTGGTTCCTCTTGGTTAACTTTATTCCGATTGTTCTTCGGCGGCGCGCCGGGCGCGGGCGGATTGACCTTCGGCAATGATAAGATCAAGCAAATCTGTCACCACCATGGCATCTTGGGTGTACCCAATGGTGTCGCCGTCTGCCAACAGATCATCAGAGCCGCCGGGCTCCAGCACCATGAATTTAGAGCCAAACAACCCATTGGTATGAATGGCGATAGAGGTATCATCGGACAATTTCAGTGAATTATCGATGCGCATGGTCACGGTGGCTCGGAATCGATCATCCAAAGAGGTCGCAATCACCGATCCAACTTTGATGCCAGACAACGAAACCTCATCACCGGGAAACAAACCATCAATCCGGTTAAAAACCGCCTTAACCAAATACCCGTTACCGGCCCCTGAATCGCGATGATCGGCCCCAACCAAGATAACAACAGCAAACACCACGCTACAAAGCGCGGCGATGCCTATCAGGATGTCGCGGGCTTCCTTATTCATCACGACCACTCGGCTTACTCTGGAACCCAAGGCTGATAGTCACCTGTTGCCTTAGCGCGCTGGCCGCCCCGGTAGTCATGTCCGGCTGGCCGATAAGCCTGCGATGTACCTGTCAAATTGGGCTCATGCGGCTTGTGCCAGTCCGGGGCCCTCGCCGCCTGCTCGGTCAATGGCTCATCAGTCGTGTGATGAATCCAAGCATGCCATTCAGACGGAATCTTCGACGCCTCTGGTAAGCCTTTATACAGGCACCAACGCCGTTCACGGCCATGCAGTGGTGCCCGTTTGGATTTGTAATACCGATTGCCAAACTCATCGGTCCCGACAAGGTCTCCGTTAATCCACGTGTTGATCATGGTACCAAGGGTCATGGTGTCCGTTCCATTCCGTGTCTGGGTCTGGCAATGCTTCAAAAGAACTGAGGCCGCACTATGGCATTGCCCGCACAAGCGGTCCAGTGGTCCGAACGAGGTCATGCCGTTGAAGATACAGTTGCTAGGCTAAGACAAAAACCGCAGCAGTGGCTCGACGAAACCACTGCTGCGCGCTCGAAGGCATAAACGGAATATACTCTACTGAAGAATCAATGCCGCTAAGGTTTCCGGCATCGACAGAGCCGGATAATGACCGGACGGAAGAATATGAACCGTTTCGACATCCCAATTGGTAATCATCTCATCTTGAAGTGCCGGAGAGGTGATTTTATCCAATGCGGTTCGGATATAAGTTTTTGGAACGGACCCAAATTTTTCATCACTCACCGAGACCTTGGCCATAAACGGCTCGGTGGCCTGCTTTTTGACCATTAAGGGAAGGGCATATTGAATGCGCTCCTCTTCAACGTCATGAAACGCAATCGTGCGCCAAGCCTGTTCCGGTGCCGTGGCATAGCTTTGATCGTCCGAAAAAACGAGTGCCGGAAGGAGTTCACCACCCGGGTCACGTTGCATGGCCTCAAACACGCTATCCCCATTCTTTAGCAGGAAGGCGGCGACATAGACCAGCCTGTCGATTTTCTCAGGCATGCGTTCCGCAACCTGAGAAATGATCGCACCGGCCATACTATGGCCAACCAGAATAACCTTACGATCCAGTAACATGACCGCATCCATAACCGTCTTCACATAGCTTTCCATCGTAATCTTCGAAATTTCTTGTTCGTTACCGTAACTACCGGGCAGATCAATAGCCGTGACGGTATGGCCCTTGTCTACCAACTGCGGTGTCGTATTTTCCCAACTCCAGGACCCTTCCCAGGCCCCATGTACCAATATGTAATGTGACATAATCATCTCCTTTGTGGACGTGGTCCGATCAAGCAGGTCCAGGCCTGCGGGGTTTTTCGCCGACCCGGACCCTGGTTAAAACCTAATTGGTTAGGTGTTCACTTGCGCCAAGTTGAAAGGTGACAACTTTGGCAGGCACTTCTGAAGAGGCATTGGTGATGGTGGCTTCAGAGCCCGCTTTTGGCAGGGCAAAACTACCCCCCGCAGCAATACGGTTTACCGCTTTACCGTTAATCCGAAGCTCAATAACGCCTTCAGAAACGAGTCCCAACGTTGGGGTATTTGCTATTAGGCGGTGAACATCGCTGCGCCCTAGCTCATGCGCATAGATATCAACTTGGTCAATCAGCTCGCCGGAAAGCTCGATGGTCGGCAGGGCACGCCGGTCAATGGCCTCTTTCGGTGCTTCTTCGAAGACAATGAACGGCTCACCCGCTTGTTCGAGATTGAAATCCAGAAAGATGGCTTCCTCAGTCGCTGATGCGTTATCGAAGCGCAAGATGCGTTTGTCCGTTGGCTCATAGAAGGCATCGCCTTCATTGAGAACCTGGGGTTTTTCACCTTCGACCTGATAGATAATCGCCCCTTTGGCGACATACCCAACCGCCGGTGCATCGTGGGTATGGATCGGTGCAATCTGACCCGGCTTAAAGTGAAAATCGCCAACCTCTACCTGGACCACCTGACGCGGCGCAAAATTCGCTGTCAGCAGTTTAACTGCCCCCTGCTGCACCTCGGCATTGGCAACGCCTGTATACCCAAGGGCCAGAATGGTGGCCGTCAGAGCTGCACGTTTGATGGTCTTTAAATTCGTCTTCATCTCAATATTCCTTTCTTGTGGAGGGTTGGATGGTTTTCATAATTACTTGCATTTCACAAGTTATTGGAATTTAGTTTTACTAATTGCGTTTTGCAAGTTATTTTTTTAAGATGTAAGAATGAGGAATCAAAATAAGATGCGCGACAGCGGATGCCCGCTTGCTTTTGGACTCGACACCTTTGGTGATCGCTGGAGCTTGCTTGTCCTTCGTGAGATCATGCTGATGGGCAAAAAGACCTATGGCGATTTTCTGGAAATAGACGAAGGCATCGCAACAAACATCCTCGCTGATCGCCTAAAGCATCTTGAAACTGAGGGCATCATTACAAGATCACGCGATCCAGAAAATCGGCGGAGTTATCTATATTCGCTGACAGATAAGGGCCGCGACCTCGCCCCCGTCATGGCTGAAATCATCTTATGGAGCGGTAAACATGATCACCGTACCGGGGCCCTTCGCGGCGTAGTTGATCGAATAAAGGCTAACCGCGAAGAATTCGAGGCGACAATCCGCTCCAAATAATTAAGGTGACATAGAGTTTAATTCCGAGGAGCAAGGCCGGTGATGAATTAAACTCTATGTCACCTTAATTATTACGACTCGAACTGAGACTGATATTTTCAGATATCAACAAAAATTTTACAAAAATACGCAGTCTGGTAGGCGATGGCCAATTGAACACAACATCTAGGGATGATAGGATGTCCCCTTGTGCGGCGATAGGCTCGCGCAGTGACACCAGGGGTCTTTGTTCGGACGGCTCAAACCAGGGGATTTAGGGAAAGTCATGCAGATTGCGCGCCTATTTACGCGAGAAGATGCGTCGCCGTTCGACGCCATCGACTTCACAACAACCACCAGCGAGATCAAAAACCCAGACGGGTCTGTGATCTTTTCGGCACACGGCATCGAGGTGCCGGCCGCCTGGAGTCAGGTCGCTTGTGATGTTTTGGCGCAAAAATATTTCCGCAAAGCTGGTGTGCCTGCCAAATTGAAAAAAGTTGAGGAAAACGACGTGCCGTCCTGGCTATGGCGGCGTGTTCCCGACATCGAAGCCTTGGCCGCGTTGCCAGAAGGCGAACAAACCGGCGGCGAAACCAGCGCCCGGCAAGTGTTTGATCGGATTGTTGGTGCCTGGACCTATTGGGGTTGGAAAGGCGGCCATTTTGATGCCGAATCAGACGCCCTCACCTACTTCGATGAAATGCGTTTCATGCTGGCCAGCCAGATTGGCGCGCCGAATTCGCCGCAGTGGTTCAACACGGGTATTCATTGGGCCTATGGCATTGATGGCCCAGCGCAGGGCCATTCCTATGTTGATTTCCAAACTGGTGAGTTAACCCAATCGGTCTCGGCTTATGAGCACCCGCAGCCCCATGCATGCTTCATTCAAAGCGTCGATGATAACCTGGTGGGCGACGGCGGTATCATGGACCTGTGGACCCGCGAAGCGCGGCTGTTCAAGTATGGGTCGGGCACCGGCAGCAACTTCTCTGCCTTACGTGGCGCAAACGAGCCGCTTTCTGGCGGTGGCAAATCATCGGGCCTGATTAGCTTTTTGAAAATCGGCGACAAAGCCGCTGGGGCCATCAAATCTGGCGGCACCACTCGGCGGGCCGCAAAGATGGTCGTGGTCGATGTGGACCACCCGGATATCGAAGACTTTGTATCTTGGAAAGTGATTGAAGAACAAAAAGTTGCAGCGCTGGTAACGGGGTCGCGCCTGGCAGAGCGGCACCTGTCGGCCATTCTGGCTGCGTGCGACAGCGATGACGACGGCGAAACCAGCGCATCGCGGTTTGAGCCTTTAAAAAATGCTGCGCTGAAGAAAGCCATTCGGAGCGCACGGCGGTCGATGATCCCCGATGCCTACATTCAGCGGACCCTGCAATTCGCCAAACAGGGCTACACCGAAATTTCATTCCCGACCTATTCCACCGACTGGGATTCGGAAGGCTACGCCACGGTTTCGGGACAAAACGCCAACAATACGGTTCGGGTCGATGACCGATTCTTGAACCGGGTTCTACAAGACGGGGATTGGGAACTCATTCGCCGCACCGACGGTGAGGTTGCCAAACGCATCAAAGCGAAAGACCTGTGGGCGCAAATTGCCGAAGCCGCATGGGCCTCGGCTGATCCGGGCTTGCAGTTTGATACCACAATCAACGATTGGCACACCTGCCCGCAAAGCGGCCGCATCAATGCGTCAAATCCGTGTTCTGAATACATGTTCTTGGATGACACGGCCTGTAATTTAGCCTCGTTGAACCTGATCCGGTTTTTGCTGGAAGATGGCCGCTTCGATACCCAAGGGTTTGAACATGCTGTGCGCCTTTGGACCGTGACCTTGGAAATATCGGTGCTGATGGCGCAGTTTCCATCGCCCCGGATTGCCCAACGCAGCTATGATTTCCGCACCCTTGGCCTGGGTTATGCCAACATCGGTGGCTATCTCATGGCTTCTGGCTATGCCTATGATTCGGAACAAGGCCGCGCGTTGTGCGGTGCTATCACAGCGTTGATGACCGGCGTTGCCTACGCCACATCAGCAGAAATGGCCGAAATGATGGGACCATTTCCCGGCTATGCCGACAATGCCTCTGACATGGCAAAAGTCATGCGCAACCACCGCCTCGCCGCCTATGGCGCGCCAGAAGGCTATGAAGGCCTCGCCACGTTGCCCGTCGCACTTGATGATCGCGCCTGCCCCGATCAAGCGGTTGTTCATGCGGCACGCGATGCCTGGGATCGCGCCGTCGATCTAGGCAAAGAACACGGCTATCGCAATGCCCAGGTCAGCGTGATTGCCCCAACCGGCACCATCGGTTTGGTGATGGATTGCGACACCACGGGGATTGAACCGGATTTCGCCCTCGTCAAATTCAAAAAATTGGCGGGCGGCGGATACTTCAAGATCATCAATCGACTGGTCCCCAAAGCCCTCGCGCGGTTGGGCTATGAGCATGACGCCATCGACGCCATCATTGGCCATGCCATTGGTCATGGCACCCTGGATGGCGCACCCGGCATTGACCATGCAGCGCTGCGGGCTAAAGGCTTTACCGACGCCGTGCTGGATAAGGTCGAGCCGTCTCTGGCCGAAGCGTTCGACATTAAATTCGTGTTCAATAAGTTCACCTTGGGCGAAGATTTCTGCGTTGAAGCCCTTGGCTTGAAAAGAGAGAAACTCAACAACCTCAGCTATGACATGCTGGCTGATCTTGGCTTCTCAAAGGCCGATATTACTGCCGCCAATACCTATGTGTGCGGGGCGATGACGTTGGAAGGCGCGCCCGGTTTGCGCCCTGAGCATCTCTCCGTGTTCGATTGCGCCACACCGTGCGGCAAGACCGGCACTCGGTTCTTATCCGCAGAAAGCCATATTCGGATGATGGCCGTGGCCCAACCGTTTATCTCGGGCGCGATTTCAAAGACCATCAATATGCCGAACAGTGCAACGGTCGAAGACTGTGAAAAAGCCTATATGCTGTCGTGGCGGTTGGGCCTGAAAGCCAATGCCCTCTACCGCGATGGATCAAAGCTGTCGCAGCCGTTGGCCAGCGCTATTTTTGATACCATCGATAGCGATGACGACGCAGCCTATGATAAGGCCCAGGCCATTCGCGATACGCTGGTGACGGCACCGACCATGCAGCGCGCAGAAATTATCGCAGAGCGCGTTGTCGAACGGGTGATTGAACACGCCGCCAAGCGCGACCGCCCGCCCCATCGGCGCAAGGGCTACACCCAAAAAGCCGTTGTTGGTGGCCACAAAGTTTACTTACGAACCGGCGAATACGAAGATGGTCGCCCAGCAGAAATCTTCATCGACATGCACAAAGAAGGCGCGGCTTTCCGCTCGTTGATGAACAACTTTGCCATCGCCATCTCTATTGCCCTGCAATATGGCGTGCCGTTGGAAGAATTCGTTGAGGCCTTCACCTTCACCCGGTTCGAGCCCTCTGGTATTGTGGAAGGCAACGACACGATCAAGATGGCAACATCGATCTTAGATTATATCTTCCGAGAAATGGCGGTGTCTTATCTGGGCCGGACCGATTTGGCCCACGCCGAGCCGAGCGATTTGACGCCCGACTCGATTGGTCGTGGCAACACGGAAGGCAATCTAGCCTCGCAAGAGGCAGATCGCGGTGCCACGGTGCATGAAATGGTCGCGCGCTGCACCTCAAAAGGCTATGTCCGCAGTCAATTCTTGGTGATCAATGGATCACGAGACGCAGACGTTAGCGTTGCGGTTGGGGCATCAGAAACGGCGACCTTTGCAGAAACCAGTGCTGCGGCCGCTCTGGACGCCATGTCCGTCGGCGGTGGTGTTTTAGGCACCGGATCAGGGGTCGGTATTGGCACCTTGAATGCCGGTGCCATGGCCAATGTCGTTCAGGCCCGTATGAAGGGCTACGAAGGCGATTCATGTATGGAATGCGGTAATTTTACGCTGGTTCGCAACGGCACCTGCCTTAAATGCGATACCTGTGGCGGCACGTCGGGGTGTTCATGACGATCATCAAAGCGCCATTCGGAAATTTGAGATCCTCCCTGGGTAAACTAGGGGCGTGATTCGGAATACGCGTTTCGACTCACGCCCATCTTTTTCGGCCCGACATCACCCCCACACTAACCAAGGCTATAGGTGAACCCCTTTTATCTTGAGGGGTATAAGGCCCCATCCACCATTTGGGGGTTGGTCCATAGCGTTCGCGTGTTTACACTTGATTTAAAGCAGCCCGACGAAGGGTGTGGAGGAATGCGCGCGTGGCCAATAAAAATTTGAAATCGTTGTCCTTTTATGTGGTCGACGATGATCCAGATGTGGGCGCACTCGTTGCCGCCCTGCTTGAAGCGAACGGTCACACCGTTACCGTATCAACGGACGCCAGTAAGGCGATCACCGAAATTCCCAATGCCCGCCCTGACGCGGTGATTTTAGATATGATGATGCCCGGCATTGATGGCTTGGGCGTCATCGAAACGCTAAAGCCCGAATCCAGCTTGGCCGACACCAAATTTTTGATTGTGTCGTCAAAAGCCTATGAATGGGACAAGCGGGCTGCCTTTGAACGTGGCGCAGATGGCTACGTGACCAAACCCATCATTCCTGAAGACTTCATAGCGCGCATCAACCGCATCTTTAACGACACTATCGACATGACCTATTGGGGGGTACGCGGCACCTTGCCTGTGACCGGCGGACGCAGCCTGAATTATGGCGGCAATACGTCCTGTCTGACCATGGAATTTCCAAAGGGCCAGTTCTTTATTTTTGACGCCGGATCAGGCATCAAAAATTTGTCTGATCACCTGTTGCGACAAAAGCGAATGCCGATGAATGCCAAAATCTTCATCACGCACCCGCACTGGGATCACATCAACGCCCTGCCATTTTTCGCCCCGCTGTATATCCAAGGCAACGAGTTTGAAATTCTTGGTGCGCGCCACGGCAACATAACAATGCGTGAGATTGCCTCGGCTCAGATGGACGGCGTCTATTTCCCCATCACCTTAAAAGAATTTGCCGCGCGGGTTTATTTCCGCAATCTGGAAGAAGAAGTCATCGACGTTGACGGTATTCAGGTGACAACCAAACTGCTCAGCCATCCCGGTAAATGCCTGGGCTACCGGGTAGATTATCACGGTCGGTCGATTTGCTATGTCACCGACAACGAAATGTTCACAGAAGACAGCGCGTTCTACAACCCGCACTACGAACGCCGCTTGGCTGAATTCTGCCACGGCACCGACATTCTCATCACCGATACCACCTATACAGATGAAGAATACAAATCGAAGGTCGGCTGGGGCCATTCGTGCATCTCAAAGGTTGTTGATCTGGCCCACCGCGCCGAGGTGAAAAACCTGCACTTGTTCCACCACGATCCCGACCAATCGGATGTGCACATCGATAAGAAACATGAGATCGCGTCAAAAATGCTGTCAGACATGGACTCGCCAGTAAAATGCGTGACGCCGCCAGAGGGGTCGACCTTCCGGGTTTAATCTGACCAACCATGCCTCTCACTCTCGAAATCGCTGAAACCATCATCGCCGCTGCCCGTGCCAAAGGTCGCGCGTTGGGCCTGAAACCCATTACCATCGTTGTCCTTGATGCCGGTGGCCACCCAACCGCGCTGGCCCGCGAAGATGGTGCCAGCAACCTGCGGGCAAAGCTTGCATTGGGCAAAGCCAGCGGCGCGATTGCCGTGGGCTTGGGGTCTCGCGCCTTGTTCAACCGGGCGCAAGAACAACCCTATTTTGTTGGTGCGCTCGGCACCATCATCCCAGACGGGTTGGTCCCTGTGCCGGGGGGCGTGCTGATCCGCGATGCCAACGGCACCATCATCGGCGCGGTTGGTATCACTGGCGATTCATCGGACAACGATGAAGCCTGCGCCATTGCGGGCATAGAAGCCGCGGGCCTGAAAGCCGACGCGGGATGAGCCCGCCAAAGCTGAAGGCCGAGGCTTACATCTCCATCACCGGCCTGCGCCTGAAACGCTTTTGGCACTTGGTTAAATTTTATAAGCTCGCCGCCCCTGCTGTTGAACAAGCCAAAGCCGCACCCGGCAATTTATTCACCGACGTGACCACGCGTGGCGGTGTTCATCACACCCTGACCGTTTGGGAAACCGAGGACGCCATGCGGGCCTATCTGTATTCCGGCGCGCACATGGCAGCGATCCAAGAATTCAGCAAAATCGCCACCGGCAAAACCTTTGGCTACATGAGCAAAGACATCCCGATCTGGGACGACGTGCAAAAAATGTGGGCGGAGCGGGCAAAAGAATACACGCCTAACTAGCGGATCAATCGCCGCCCACGGCGTGGAACACGCCTCGCGGCACACCGCAGCGGCGTTATTTGTCCTCTAACCGATATCCCCTGGCCTTGATTTTGCCGCCGAACATTCCCTCCCAATCCAACGATATAATAATCTCGTTCACGCCTCTTTTTTCAGCAACCAAAACAGCGGGGCGAGATGGGTTGTGATATCCGATAAGTCGCCTCGCACAGGCTAGTTGATTTGTTCATTTGAAACTTCAAAAGCAGCTTCAATGTCGGTGCCCTTTCGCCAACCTGATTGCCGAGCTTTTATTCCTTCTCGTGCGGATCAAACGGTATGCCCGGCCCGCATGATTTAATGCGGTCGCCAAACATCGGCGTCCAATCAATATCGTCTTCGCCGTAGGGGCCACCGTTTGCGGGCCAGACAGGCTGCGGCCAACCAACCAGATCAACCAACGAGCGATGGTCTTCATCAAACCACTTTTTGTGAATCAACCATTGATGATAATACCACGCCCGAACGTACTCCTCGCCCCCGGCAGCGGCATAATATTGATCGATAAACTCGGGCGTGCCGCCCAGAATGTGGTATTCGTCAAAACCGTCCGCGATGGCCCAATCCTCGCTTTCATCAAAGGCAATGATGCTACGGCTTGTAACGCCCATCATTAACGATCGGAACCCACATTCATAAAAGAGATCAACTGTGTAATCCAATTCGTCTAAACGCAGGGGGGATTGGCAATACAGAATTTTATTACTGGATTGCCATGTTACGTCGACGGCGGGCCAATCAGAGGTCAAAACCATCGTTTCAGACTTTCTGTTCTTCAGGCACCACAGCAAGGGGTCGCTGAACTGTTCCAACACCGGCAGCGGCGGTTCGCGCAGGGGCCATCCGCCATGCTCATCCCGATCAGCTTCGAAAAACCCCTGACCAAGAAGTCTTGGAACCAAGACCATTTTCCAGGATGATTGAACAAACGGGGATGAGCGATGGCCCACGGACGGTGGCCCATTACCAAAAGCCTTCACCAGACGCCGCCGGATGCCGGATAAGCGCTCTTTTTCGGGCCCCGTTGCGACCTTGATCCAATGCGCTTCTGTATCCTTAGTCATCATATCGCCTCTTGATCCTAAACATATCGTTCTTCTTGCCTTTTATTTTTGGTCCATCTCGCAACACGGGACGCTGGATTTCGAGGGTTGCCCCATTGCCATTGCTAGGGCGGCGCACAACCATCGTTCCATCTTTGATTTTATAATACGTTGCCGCCCCATCAACTTCGACCGTCCCATCATTGGGGTCACCGCCAAAATCCCGGATGGTCTGTTCCCAATCTGTTTTTAGTTCAGAACCTGGGCGGTGCGTGTCAAGGCTAATGCCATCAATCGCCGTGCCGGTGATTGTGCCATCGGCCATGCCGATCTTACGTAATTTCTCACGTATGTGCGCGGGCTGTTCAGCCAGGCCCTTTTCTACGTCCGCAGGAACACCACCGTCGTTGATGTCTCTATGCTTGCTCTCGTCCCATTCCTTAATTTCAACAATCGAGCCACCGCGCAGGTCCGGATCATCGGATTGATCGGGCGTGCTCAGGATGGTGTTGTCGTTTGCGCCGGTGGGTTCCAGCGGCGGCACACCGGGCGTTGGCTCGGCCTGCGGCAGTTCTTCTTTGTTGCTGCCTAGCTTAGGTGCATTAGCCGGAAAGCCCTGTATGGGCGGCGTGGGGTCGGCCGCGTCGGTGCGGCCCAGTGCTTTTTTCAACGCACTCTGAGCCGCCAGACCAGCGGTGGCCGCTATGCCAGCGGGCGTATCCTTTAGATCAGGCAAAAAGTCGGTCAGCGGCTTACCTGTTTCGCGTACTTTGGCCATCGCCGCATCCAATTGCTTTTGGGTGATCGCCCCCGCCGCAA
>Ga0222663_1000033_pt1 | contig 121614 bp, 107 predicted proteins | sample AntAcemetagen602_FD_179852 | JGI IMG/M metagenome (GOLD analysis project Ga0222663, IMG submission 179852) | Saline water microbial communities from Ace Lake, Antarctica - #602 | ecosystem: Environmental > Aquatic > Non-marine Saline and Alkaline > Saline | place: Antarctica: Ace Lake... | reverse complement strand
GCATAGCGATTAGCAACATCAAAAAATCCAAGCTGGCTCATATTTTGTCCTCATAATCTCAACGTTGTGATATCGTGATTCTATCAGATCAATGAGTGGAGTGGGTATTTTTAGAGATGCCCTTAGGTCTGTGGCGACACCCGGATGATCATCACCCAAGACTTTTTCATCAATCACCAAAGCCCGCTGATACAACGGCTCAGCGGCTTCGAAATTACCGCGTGAATAATGCAAAAGTGCCAGATTGTTTAAGGCCGTCGCAACGTCTGGATGCTCTTCGCCAAGCAATCGCTCTAACACCTTCAAGGCGGCCTCGAAAGCCGCCGCCGCTGCATCCATATCGCCGGCCTGGTAGGCTGCGGTACCGTGTTTATTCAGATACTCGGCGTGTCGTTCGTCATTCAGAGTGGGCAACGCATCAAGGGCTTGCTGATACGAGTCTGCCGCATCAGCAAATTCCATTTGAGCGAATTGCAGATCACCAGCAATGGTGCGTGCTGCTGCTGCCGCATTCAACTGCGCTTCCGCGTGTTTTTTAAGATCAAGGCCGACTTCAGCCTCGCGCTCGCCCAAACGCCCCATCCGGTAAATAACCGTTTCAAAGTCACCTGTGACCAACGCTTGTCGGGCTTCATCGACGGAAGGTCGCAAGGACGGATCACCGGGTTTCAAATCATCCAACAAGCTGCGCAATTGGATAAGCGTTGATGAAAAATCACGCAAGCGGATGTCTTGGTCTTTTGCCGGAACACCTTTGTCCTCTAAGATTTTCTGATACGCCTTAAACGCCGGGTTTTCTGGCTCCAAGGTTGCAACATCTTTTTGCTCTTGTCCCTCATTCCCGGTCGGTACCGGACCACCAACTGTGGGTTCTTGGCGCACCGGTGCAGGCCCGCGACGGCGGCCAACGGCCACGCCGACGCCGACGCCGATGACAATGGCCAGCCCCGCGACAATTGCGATTAAAACGCCCGTCGGCATGGTTTCAACGACAGATGAAAATGCATTGCCTAAAGCTGACAGTGCTTCGTCAAAACCTGTATCCACACCAGCGCCGTTCGGGTCCATAGACATAGGTTCCGCCACATCCATAACGCTGTCATCAGACGGCATCTCTGACTCTGCCTCAGATTTAGGCATGATGTCGGGTGACGCCTCTGGCATCGCACCCGTTGGCTCTTGCTCCATCACAGCGTCATTACCGCCGGTACCCAGCTCAAAGGTGCCTTCTTCCGAAGGATCTGGCATCGCTTCATCCGCGCCAAATCCATCCAGTTGATCAAACAAGCCTTGTTCGGTCTCTTGCGTCACGATGCCCCCCACGCCACCGGCTGAAACCATATCGTAAACTGTCCCCATATACTTGGCACGCCACTTGGCATCTTTGGCCTTATTTTGAACCGTTGACCAAAAAGCTTCGCGCGATCAAGGTGCGGCCATGTTTACTTTTGGATTGGCCAGCAGCGGTGCAACCGCCTTTGATCCCCTTGGTCTGCTTTTGGCGGCGTTGGCGATTGAAGCTTATATGGGTGAAGCACGCTGGCTGTTTCGCCTGATCCCTCATCCCGTGGTTTTGCTGGGCCGACTGATCGGCTGGTTTGATACACGCCTCAACCGTGAAGACCGCCCCGCTGTCGACCGGGCCTTTCGGGGGCTCTTCGTCGTCATTGTTATTGTGTCGATGGCGGTTGCTATTGGTATTGCGTTTGCTTGGTTGACCCGCATCCACCCCATGGGCTGGATCTTTGAGTTCTTCTTGCTGATTGCCTTGCTGGCTGGACGCAGCTTGCATGATCATGTGAAGCGGGTAGCCGTCGCACTGAGCAATGATGGGTTGGAAGCAGGCCGAGAGGCCGTTTCGCATATTGTTGGACGTGACCCAAAGCAACTGGACAGCCACGGTGTCTGCCGGTCTGCGATTGAATCGTTGGCAGAAAACTTTGCTGACGGCGTTGTTGCGCCAGCGTTTTGGTACGTTCTGTTCGGTTTGCCCGGCATTTTGGCCTACAAAGCCATCAACACAATGGACAGCATGATTGGTTATAAATCACCACGCCACCGAGCATTCGGCATGGTTGCCGCACGGTTGGATGATGTTGTTAATCTGATTCCCGCCAGATTGGCCGGCATGTTTGTGGTTTTTGCGGCGTTTTTCGTGCCGAAAGCGTCGCCCTATGGCGCGGTCAAAATTATGTTGCGCGATGCGTCGAAGCACCGCTCGCCCAACGCGGGCTGGCCTGAAGGCGCGATGGCGGGGGCTTTGGGCGTCGCCTTGGCAGGTCCGCGCCGGTACATCCATGCCGTGGTTGATGACCCCTGGGTTGGTGACGGCACCGCAATGCTTGGACCGCACCACATACGTCGGGCGTTGCATATTTTTATCGTGGCCAACCTAATTAATGCGCTTTGGATTGCATGTTTGGTGATTGTTCGACTGGCGGCTTGACGGCACGACGGGTTAGCCCGCTGTCTGCAAAAGTTTATCAATATCGACATGGGTTTCCAAATGAGTGGCTAATCCATCGAGCGCCCCATCAATACGGGTGTTCCAAGCTGATTCCGCAAAGGTGCCACTCTTGATGCGATTCAGAAAATCCCGCCGAAAATCATCGGACGCAAAAAGCCCGTGGATGTAGCACCCCATGATCTGGCCCGAACGCGATATAGCCCCTTCATCACGGGCACCATCGAAACTCAACCAGGGGCGCGTGCGATCTGGCCCGTCAGTTTGACCGATATGCATTTCGTAACCGTGAACGGATAGGCCGGATGCGGCCTCTTTGCCGGTGACTTCGATCAGTGCTTTATCACCACCCAAGATTGTTTCAACATCTAAAAGACCCAATCCCGGTGTTTCACCAGGCGGTCCTTCGATACCGTTTGGATCCGACACGCGGTGGCCAAGCATCTGATAGCCGCCACAAACACCAACGATGATTGCGCCCCGTCGCGCGAGGGCGTGAATGTCAATATCCCACCCTTCGGCCCGCAGATCGTCCATGTCCGACCGCGTGGCCTTCGATCCAGGGATCAGAACCATATCGGCATCTAAGGGCAAGGATCGCCCTGGACCCACCATATCAACCTCGACGCCCGGCTCGGCAGCCAAGGGATCGAGGTCGTCAAAGTTTGAGATTCGAGATAATCTCGGCACCACAATTTTTAACGTGCCGTTAGGCCTTGATTGGCTTGGCGCGTCCAGTGCAACGGCATCTTCTTTTGGTAAAATGTGGGCACCGTCAAAGTACGGTACCACACCAAAGGAAGGCCATCTGGTCTCTCGTTCAATGATGGTGAGCCCATCGTCAAACAAAGTTACATCACCGCGAAACTTATTGATCAGAAAACCTTTAATGCGCGAGGCCTCAGCCAGTGGCAGCAGGGCATGCGTGCCAACCAAGCTAGCGATGACGCCACCCCGGTCAATGTCACCAATCAAGATAACGGGAACGTCGGCAGCTTCGGCAAAGCCCATGTTGGCAATATCACCCGCCCGCAAGTTGACCTCAGCCGGACTGCCCGCCCCTTCAACCAAAACCAAGTCAGCCTGACCTGATAGTCGGTTAAAGCTTTCCAGCACCGCCGCCATCAACGTGGGTTTTAGCTTGGCGTAATCGCGGGCCGTCGCGTTGGTCAGAATTTTACCCTGCACGACAACCTGAGCCCCAACCTCGGTTTGCGGCTTTAACAAGACCGGATTCATATCAACGGTTAACGGCACGCGTGCCGCCAAAGCCTGAAGCGCCTGCGCCCGGCCAATCTCACCACCATCGCTGGTGACGGCCGCATTATTTGACATGTTCTGCGGTTTAAACGGACGAACGCGAAGGCCCCGGTTCGTAAAAGCGCGGCATAATCCTGCAACCAACAAGGACTTGCCAACGTCTGACCCCGTCCCCTGAAACATCAGGGCGGGGGTTGTTCGAATGGCCGGTTCTGACCCGTTACCGGCCATCAGATTAGTTTGGGAGTTGGGCGTTCTGAGCCGCTTGTTGGCTAAGAATGGAGCGCAAAGCATCTGCGTGGGTATTGCGATGTGTACCGCTGATGATATCGCGGGCACCGGCGGCGCTACCATAATACCCCTGGTTCAAGTCGCGCCGTTCGACGAAACCCATGCCTTCGATAGAGGCCCCTAAGAAGAGGCCCAACCGACCATTGGCAAAAGCGATAATATCTGCGTTTAAGTTCGTTGTGGTTGCGGCCTCAAAGCCTTCACCAAACGTACCGATGGTCGCGCCCGCATCGGCACCAATTTTACCCTGATGATTGACAATGGCGTTCATGCCTTTTTCAGTTCGAATAACCATCAACATCTCTGCGTCTTGAACACCTAACTGCAAACCAAATGATCCGGCACCCACGGTGTAGAACGCCGGATAACCCCAGGTGCCGTCTGCATTGCGCGGCACCAGAATGCCCGTGCCACCTTCTGCACCAAATAAGAAACTACCTTTGACGACTTGCGGGAAAATAGCGACGGCTTTGGCCTCCGGCATGAACCGCGCAATGTCATCAAGCGCTTTAATCTGGTTCATACGTTTCATGGTGACGGCGGCCTCGTCAACAACAGCGCGGGCATCAAAGCCTTTGTCGGTACGGCCATCAGCGCACGCTGAAACCGCCATCATAACCAAGGCCAGAACACTCATTTTTTTCAAATACATCATAAGGCGGGCCATATGGGTCTCCATTCGCGATTCCGATCAGCTTGCGGTATCGCACAGAAAGCCTTTGCGTTTGGTTAACGCCGCCCTGGCATAAAGCCTAAAATTCAATGCCTCGTTGTGCCTTCACACCAGACCGAAACGGGTGCTTCACCATTTCCATTTCGGTGACCAGATCGGCAATTTCGATCAATTCTTCTTTTGCATTTCGGCCTGTTACGCAGACGTGCAGCATTTCGCGCTTGTTCGAGAGCGTCTCAATCACCTCATCCAAGGGTAAGTTATCGTATCGCAGCACGATATTCAGCTCGTCCAAAATCAGCAGATCAAAACTTGGATCGGCCATCATCGCCTTGGCCGCATCCCACGCTGACCGTGCTGCGGCAAGGTCGCGTTGGCGGTCTTGGGTTTCCCAGGTGAACCCTTCGCCCATGGCTTGCATGACGCAAAGGTCTGGAAATTTTTCCAAAACTTTGCGCTCGCCTGTTTCCCAAACGCCTTTGACAAACTGCACAATACCGACCTTCATATCGTTACCAATGGCCCGTGCGGCCAAGCCCATCGCCGCCGTCGACTTGCCCTTGCCTTTGCCCGTGTGAACCATCAACAGGCCTTTTTCGATGGTTTTGGTCGCAATGATTTTATCCCGAGCAGCCTTTTTCTTGCGCATTTTCTCGGCGTGGCGGGCGTCGATATCAGTTTCTTCGGTCATGGTTTTGGCCTCATGAATCAATGGGGTTCAAAGGGTGTCGGTTGTTGCGCCCGCTGACAAGGCTTCCAGCAAGGGACGGGTATCATTCCGGCGCGATACCCAAAGCCCGCGGTCTTGGGCTTCTTGCAGTCTGGCAGCAATATCCTTCAGCGCATCTGGGTTCTCACGCTCCAAAAAGTCCCGAACGGTGTCGTCATTTAAGTACGCATCAAAGACCAAATCAAAATGATGATCGCCGACGGCTTTGGCGGTTGCCGCGAAGGCGAACAGATAATCGACCGTCGCCGCCATTTCAAAAGCGCCTTTATAACCGTGACGCATGACGCCTTCGATCCACTTCGGATTGACCACCCTGGAACGCACAACCCTTGCAATCTCATCAGCCAAGGTTCGCACCTGCGGATTTTCAGGGCGCGAATGATCGGTGTGGTACACCGCTGGTTGCGCGCCTGATAGGGTCCGAACCGCTGCCGTCATGCCGCCTTCGAACTGATAATAATCATCCGAATCCAGCAGATCGTGTTCGCGATTATCTTGGTTATGCACAACCGCATCCAAGGCACTCAACCGCTTCTCAAACAATCCGTGGCGAGCCTCGCCCGCCGCACCTTGGCCATAGGCATATCCGCCCCACGCGACATAGGCACGGGCCAGGTCCGCGTCCGTGTCCCAACCTTTCTCGTCAATCAGGGCCTGAAGGCCTGCGCCATAAGCGCCAGGTTTTGAGCCAAACACCCGAAACCCGGCACGTTGGACAGCATCGATTTCAGACACGCCCTCAGCGACGAGGGCGGCGCGATCCGCCCGCATGCGAGCGGCGATGGGATTAACGGAATCCGATTCATCTTCTGCGGCAACCGCGCGAACCGCTGAATCAAACAGATCAATCAGCCCGGGGAAGGCATCGCGAAAAAAGCCAGAAATGCGCAAAGTGACGTCGATGCGAGGACGCCCCAAAACCGATTGCGGCAACACCTCAAAACCCGTCACCCGGCGCGATGAGGTATCCCATATTGGCCGGGCGCCAATCAACGCGAGCGCTTGCGCGATGTCATCGCCCCCGGTTCGCATATTGGATGTTCCCCACGCCGACAATCCCAACGCGGTCGGCCAATCACCATGGATCTGGCGATGCAGCTCAACCAGCCGATCCGCCGAGGCCCAGCCCAATTGCCACGCCGCCGGTGTCGGCACCGTGCGTGTATCAACCGAATAAAAATTACGCCCAGTCGGCAAAACATCGGGGCGGCCTCGGGTTGGGGCACCACTGGGACCTGGGGCGACAAATCGTCCATCTAGCCCCGTTAACAAGGCGGCAATCTCCGCCGGACCGCACTCTTGAACGGTTGGCCGCAAATGATCATCAACATGCGCAAGCACGGCCTGGGATCGTACCCACGTGGCTTCAGGCGGTCGGTCAACTGCGATCAATGCCGACGCCAGCAGCTCAATCCGTTCAACCGTATCCCCATGGGTACGCCAAAGGTCGGTTGATACGCCCACCAAGGCATCTGGTTTCGGCCCATCCCACGGCGTGGCCATGTCACAATCGAGCGGATCGAAACCATCCAACCCTAAATCTTGCGCCAAAGACCGATGCAAAGAGGCGTCATGTGGCTCCACCGTTCCACGCGGGACCCGCACCAAAGCCACCAACAGATCATTCAGCAATCGGCCATCCGGTGCTTCGCCAAAAATATGCAAGCCGTCTCGAATTTGCAGCTCTTTTAGCTCACACAGATAGCCATCCAGCTTGCCTAACTTCGCATTGGCATCGTCACTGTCTGTAACGCCGAGATCTTTGTCCAAGCCCGATGTCGCCATCAACGTGACGATGTCTTTTTGCAGAACTTTCAATCGGCGCGGGTCGACACCCGATGCCTCAAAATACTCATCAACCAGTTGTTCCAGGTTTTTCAATGGGCCATAGGTTTCTGCCCGCGTGAGCGGCGGGGTGAGGTGGTCAATCACCACAGCAGCGGCGCGCCGCTTGGCCTGTGTGCCTTCCCCCGGATCGTTTACAATGAACGGGTACAAATTAGGAAGCGGCCCGAGGGCTGCTTCTGGAAAACAGTCTTCAGACAACGCCAACGCCTTACCCGGCAGCCATTCTAAATTGCCATGCTTACCAAAATGAACGACGGCATGGGCATCAAAGGTTCGGCGCAGCCAGGCATGAAACGCAAAGTAATTGTGCGGCGGCACCAGGGCCGGATCATGATAGCTTTGAACCGGATCAATGTTGTAACCGCGCGCCGGTTGTAGCGCGATGGCGATGTTACCCGCGCGAAAAACAGGCAACGTGAACTGACCGCAATCAACATCACCCACTTGGAAGAATGGATCGACGTCTGGCATACCCCATCGTTCTGTAACAACCGCCCGCACAGCATCCGGCAAGGATGCAAAGAACATCTGGTAATCTGCCATCGATAAGGTCTCAGAGATGATTCTGTCACTAAGTGCCGCGAAATCATTGGTCGGGCCACGCTTGATCCGGGCAATCAATTCATCGCCCGACAAAGGCACATCGCCAATATCATAGCCCGCATCCGCCATTGCCTTGAGTGCTGTGACAATGCCCGCTGGTGTGTCCAACCCAACGCCATTGCCCAAACGGGCATCCTTATTCGGATAGTTCGCCAAAACAATCGCGACCCGGCGGTCTTGAGCGGGCTGAGTCCGCAGCCGCGCCCAGTTGGCCGCCAAATCTGCCGTAAACCGAATGCGGTCCGGCACGGGATCATATTCAATGATGTCGGTCTCGGTCAGAGGGTCACGGCGGGCGCTGCCTTTGAACGAAACAGCCCTTGCCAGAACCCGCCCATCGACCTCGGGCAAGGCAACATTCATGGCAATATCGCGCGCAGAAAGACCTGTTGTGCCGTCGGCCCATGTTTCTTTGTTGCTGCCAGAAAACACCACTTGCAGCACTGGGCAATCAGCCGCATCAAACGGCGTTGCGGTGCGAACGGCACCCGGTGCTGAAACCGCAAACCCGGTCGTATTCAAAACAACGGCGGTTGCCGTTTCGGTCAAAGCTTCTGTCACCAGCGCCGCAGAAATAGGGTCTTTCAGGCTTTGCACGAAGATTGGTAAGGGGTTCATGCCAACATCAGCCAACGCCTCAATCAACGCGTCAACTGGTTTTAAGTTCGCCGCTTGAACCAACGCACGATAGAAAACGATGGCGCAAACGGGCTGGCCCTTAACCCAGGTTTTGCGCAGATCATCCAAACTTGGTGACGCAATGGTACGGGCATAAAACCCGGCACGCACCAAGGGGCGAGGCTCTTTCCACTCTGTTGCAACGCCAATCAGATCGAAAGCAAACCGCAGACAATGTTCTGCGTTGTCTGGGCCACCATGAACAAAGTATTGCCACACGCGATGGCGATCTTCAGCAGGCATTGTTGAGATTCGATCCAGATCCGGATCTGGTTGATCGTCACCCGGCACCACACACAATTTTGCGCCGGATTGCTGGCACGTTGCGGCCACTTGTTCGAGGCCATAGGGCCAGTATCCCTGCCCCCCCAGAACGCGGACGATCACGATTTTGGCGTGACGCACAACCGCATCAACATACAGATCAACCGACATATTATGCGCGAGGTGCATTAAGTTGGCGAGACGCACCGTCGGTGTGCTTGGTGCGTTCAAACCCGCATAAGCCCGAGCCAGCGAAGCTAGTTCCGTATCAGCTGCGGACACAATAACGATGTCACCGGGTGATTGGCCCAGATCAATCGCCTCGGACCCGTCAGAGACCGCGCCAGGTGTGGCCGCCAGAAGATGCATTAGGCAGCGCTGGCAATATCCCGGCCTTGCAGCGCCGCCGCAATCGCCGTGCGATCCATACCCGTTTCACCAATCACCACCAAACGACCCGTGCGATCTTCGCCATCGGCCCAAGCCCGGTCGTAATACCGTTCGGTTCGGCCTGCGACGGCTTGAACAGTGTGCCGCATTGGCTTGCCTGTGACACCGATGAAGCCCTTCACCCGCAGCACTTTGTGCCCGTTGGCGATGTCGGCAATGCGGGCATCCAAAACACTCGGGTCGGCAACCTCGGGAACATCAACCAGGAAGCTTTCGAAATCATCGTGGTCGTGATCGTCGTCGCCATCGTGGTGTGAGGGCCGGGCCTCCAAATCATCTTCGGCACCGGCAACCAAACCCAACAGCACCATAGGGTCAACTTGACCGCGTTCCGTCGCGATGACCTGAACGGATGCGCGAACATCATGATCGATGGCGTGACGCACTTTGTCCAAGCCCGCTTGATCCAGAAGGTCTGTTTTGTTCAGCAACACAATATCGGCGCACGAAAGCTGATCTTCGAAAACTTCGTGCAACGGGCTTTCATGATCCAGGTTCGGGTCGGCAGCACGCGCCGCTTCGACCGCATCAGGGAATGCCGCGAAAGTACCAGCGGCAACTGCTGGTGCATCAACCACCGCAATCACGCCATCAACCGTCACGCGCGAGCGCACCTCTGGCCACTGAAAGGCTTTGACCAATGGTTTCGGCAAGGCAAGACCGGACGTTTCAATAACGATGTGATCAGGCAGAACATCGCGGGCCAAGATGGTTTCAATGGTCGGCAAGAAGTCGTCAGCGACCGTGCAGCAGATGCAGCCATTTGCCAGTTCAATGACGTCGTCATCATTACAGCCTTCAATGCCGCAGCCTTTGACAATTTCAGCGTCGATTCCCAGATCACCAAATTCGTTGATAATAAGAGCAATGCGTTTGCCTTTGGCATTCTCTAAGAGATGCCGGATTAAAGTTGTCTTACCGGCACCCAAAAACCCAGTGATGACGGTGGCTGGAATTTTACTCATTCGACAGGTCCTTTAAGGGTTTGAACCAGGCCCGCTGTCACAAACAGAACCCGGTCGCAAGAGGCTGCACAGCTTTGATGCATGACTCCTGCCAGATCACGAAAGGCCCGCGCAAGGGTGTTTTCAGGGACAATACCTTGGCCGACCTCATTAGAGACAAGAACGACAGCACCTGGCGCGGTTTCTAAGGCATCAATCAAGGCCGCTGTTTCGGCAGCAACATCGCGTTCGGCATGCATCAGATTTGATAACCACAGAGTTAGGCAATCAACCAATATCGCCCCGCCCGCCACGCTGTTTTCCGTAATTATTTGGGCAAGATTGAGGGGTTCTTCAATGGTTTCCCAATGCTCTCCCCGGCGCGATTGGTGATGCCCGATGCGGGTGCGCATTTCATCATCAAACGCTTCAGCCGTGGCCAAATAAAGCGCCGTTGCGCCGGGTGCGGTTTGCGCCAGTGTTAGGGCTTCAGCGACCTGGCTTTTGCCCGACCGCGCCCCGCCCAAGACCAATGTTGTCCCCGTCATCACGATTTAGGCCCTGCGACCGCATGTGGTGGCTGGTTCATAGAAACAATGCGCCACGACTGATGCGCGCTCTCAGCAGGCTTCGCTCCGGGATGGCTTGATAGGATACCGCCCCGAATATGATCAAGGCGCGTCACCGACAGGGTTTCTACCGAAAGGGCCAAACTTCGCTCTGCGGATAAACCAAGGGCGTGGGCCAATGCCCCCCGCACCGTCCCCGCGTGACCAACCAAAACCACATCATGGCCTGCATGTTTTTCAGACCAGGATTCAATGCCCGCACCCACGCGCCGGGCGAGCTCGGCGCAGCTTTCACCGCCCGGAGGGGCGTTGTCTGCTGGCGCTTCCCAGAAGGTGTCGTATTTGTTTGGGTCTCGGTCTCGCATTTCGTTCCACGTCATTCCCTGCCATTCGCCAAAGAATTGCTCTAGAAAGGCTGGATCTTCGTCATGATCAATGTTCGGGTGCCCGGCGTCACGGATCGCTTGGGCTGTTTTTCGGGTGCGGCCCAAGGGTGAGACCAAAAACCGCGCATCATTGGGCAGCCCCGCAGCCAAGGCGGCAAAGGACGCTCCATCGGTTACATCGCATTCGATATCCATTTGGCCGTACAACTTACCCCGCATCAGAGGATCCACCGGCGCATGGCGAACCAGCCACCAGCGCGTCACAACAGTTTCGCCGGGACCATCCCACAATCGTTTGCCGCTCATGGCATGAACACTCCTGTTAGCGCGAACAAGGCACAGATTTGCGCCACTTGTTCAGCGGCACCCAAAATATCGCCCGTCTGCCCGCCGATCTGCCGCTTAGCCAACGCGGCAACAGCCAGTGCGCCCAACAACGCGGCTACCAACGTTGGTATGAGCGCAGCGGGTCCAGCAATAATCAGAACGGCAGCCGCAGCGATCAGCAGACTGATCACGCACGATAGGGCTGTGGGCCGACCCGCAGCCCTGGACAAACCATCTGCCTGAACCGACGGCAGCAACGCCATAACAATGGGGATTATTGACCGCGACACACCGCAGGCAACAATCACTCCAGCCAGGGCATAACCCGGTCCAACAAAAGAGGCCAACGCGGCAGCACGCAGCCCAACCCCGATAATCAGCGCCAACACGCCAAATGTGCCGATGTGATGGTCGCGCATAATTCTAAGCTTCGATGGGCGGTCATGGCCACCTCCGAAGCCATCTGCCGTATCCGCCAACCCGTCTTCATGCAGACCCCCACTGACCCAGGCGGCAACGCCCACTGCAATCAACGAAGACGCAATCGGATGCAGATGAAAGGCCGCCGCAGAGACCCATAAGGCGATACCGGCGAGGCCACCGACCACGATGCCTGCAATCGGGAATGCCCACGCCGCATGCGCCAGCGCATCCGGGCGGTGATCCCCCGCCCCCGGAACGGGCAGACGGGTCAGAAATCGGATCGCCGTTGCGGCTTCGGTCAGGCGGGTAGAGACTAGGCTTGGCATTGCAATTCGGTCTTTTCTGATGGTCTCTTCGAGAGATAGGCTCTCCGTCCCTTTTGGAAAAGCGTTGAATGACAAAAAATACCGCATCACCGACCTCATTTGCCGATCTGCGCGCTCTTTTGACCGCGTTACCTGGGCCAGATTCCACGTGCCAAAATGCCGCTATCGACCGTGAACCAACACTGACCAAACCACCTGGCGCTTTAGGACGCCTAGAGGCTCTGGCGGAATGGATGTCTGCGTGGCAGGGGCACCATCCGCCAACGGTATCAAAGCCGCACGTTCTGGTGTTTGCGGGCAACCATGGTGTGGCTGCGGCGGGTGTTTCGGCTTTTCCGCCAGAAGTAACCGCACAAATGGTTACGAACTTTCAAGCGGGCGGTGCCGCCGTAAACCAGATTGCCGCCTCGGTTGGCGCGGGATTTGATGTGGTCGCGCTCGACCTAGAAACGCCCACGCTGTCCATTCTAGATGGCCCTGCCATGACCGAGGCAGAGGCCATGGATGCTTTTCAGGCTGGGTGGAACGCTGTGCCAGATGATATCGATATCCTGGCTATTGGTGAAATGGGTATCGGCAACACGACGATTGCTGCGGCGCTGGGCCATGCCTTGTTTGGCGGCACGGCAGTAGACTGGACCGGACCCGGCACCGGCGTCAGTGGAGGCGCCTTGGATACCAAAGTGAAAGCAATACAAAAGGCTGTCGCCCTACATGGCCCCACACTTCACGATGGTCTTGACGCCCTCACAAATCTAGGCGGCCGGGAACTCGCTGCGATGGCCGGCGCGATTGTTGCCGCGCGCATGAAGCGGGTTCCTGTTATCCTAGATGGCTACGTAGCGACCGCCGCAGCCGCGACGCTGGCGAAAACCAGAACCGATGCTTTGGATCATTGCGTTGCCGGGCATGTGTCGGCGGAACCAGCGCATGGCCGGATGCTACAAGAACTCAGTATGCGGCCTCTGCTGGACTTAGGATTGCGCTTGGGGGAAGCTTCCGGTGCGGCACTGGCAATCCCGATCCTTCGTGCCGCTGCGGCCTGCCATGCGGGCATGGCAACGTTCGATACTGCTGGTGTTTCAAACAAGGAATGAGGGGCCAACCATGAGCAAACATTCTATCAGCCTCGCCCCCATCACGCCCGTAATTGGGGCTATGGTCTCTGACATCGACTTAAACGCAGACCTTGCAGACGGGGCGATTGACGATATCTACGAGGCTTTGGTGCGTCATCGAGTGTTGGTGTTTGCAAATCAACCCTTGGAACCTGTCGCCCATCAGGCCCTCGCGGCACGATTTGGCGAGATTGATAAACCGCACCAGATTTACCCGCACGCCGAGGGCGCACCCAACGTTACGATGTTGGAGAATGATGAAGATCGTCCACCGGATACGGCGGAGTGGCACACAGATCTGACGTTCTATGAAGACCCTCCATTTGCGTCTATTTTGCGGTCCGTCACGGTTCCTGAAGTTGGCGGTGACACCCTGTGGATGAGCCTAAGCGCGGCCTTTGATGCCTTATCCAATGGCATGAAAGCCGATCTGGAAGGCCTGTTTGCCCATCACGACATGGGATCCTTTCGCAATAATTTTGTGCAGCCTGACGGCAGCCATACGGTTAATGAAGCCATGGCAGAGATGGGGCATGCGCTGCATCCGATTGTCAAAGATCATCCGATCACGGGCGAAAAGCTCCTGTACGTCAATTCGGCGTATACCCAAGAAATAATTGGTATGACCAAGGGCGAAAGTGACCGGCTGTTGGCCTATCTATTCAACCACATGACTCAGCCTGAATTCCAAATGCGCCTGCGCTGGACGCCCAATACTGTCGTGATGTGGGACAACCGGTCGACCATGCATTACGCCTGTGCGGACTACCTACCTGGGTACCGCAAAATGCATCGGGTGACGGTGATCAATGATCGTCGACATCACCAACGCGCTGTCGCCGATGAATAACAAAATTTATCGGTTCGCGCGATCAACCACGGTCGCCAACAAGACGTTGACGCCAGGCACCGTATAGCTGGCCTCGATGTGTTCGCCTTCATTGTGGGTAATGCCATCATGGCACGGCGTGAACACCAAAGCCGTTGGGGCAATGCGGGTCATGTTATAAGCATCGTGCCCGGCTTGGCTGAGCATCTCGATACAGCCAACGCCCTGATCAGCAACCGCTTGTTTGATGCTTGTGATCAAATCCACGTCGAAAATTTCGGCCCCAAATGTCCACTGCTGGGCAATCTCAAAGTCGACGTGGGCACGGTCTGCACATTCAGGAATGGCCGCCAACACCGCGGCGAGCATGGCATCGGCCCCCGCATCTGTCGGATGCCTAACATCCAACGATAGCTGTGCATAGTCTGGCAGAATTCCCGGCTTATTCGGCCATACAACCATGCGCGGCACAGATGCTTTACCGTCTTCATGGGCGAAGGCCCAGCCGATTTCATTAACCTTCACCGCCAGCATTGAAGCGCCAATCAAAGCATTGCGGCGTTTCTCCATGGGCGTCGGGCCAGAATGTGCCGTTTCACCGCGCACATCGACATGCATACCGTGGGTCGGATAACCACCGGTGACAATGCCCAGCGACACATCTTCGCGCTCCAAGATCGGGCCTTGTTCGATATGAAGTTCGAAATAAGCATCAATCGTGCGTCCACCGACGGGCGCGGGCCCGTCATAGCCGATCTCAGCCAGCGCATCGCCGTAGCGCACACCGTCATCATCTTGGCGGTCAAGCACCCAATCGACTGCATGAACCCCGGCAAACGCACCAGAAGCCAGCATCGGCGGCTGAAAACGGGCACCTTCTTCGTTCGACCAACAGACAATCTCGATCGGCCTTTGCGTTTCAAGGCCGCGGTCATTCAACGTGCGGACAATCTCCAGGCCCGACAGCACACCGAGGATTCCGTCGTATCGACCACCCGCAACTTGGGTGTCCAAATGGCTGCCAATCATTACAGGTGCCGCTGACTCATCCGTGCCCGCGCGCCTTGCAAAGATGTTGCCGACGCCATCGACAGACACCGCCAGACCGGCATCGTTGCACCACGCAACAAAGGTATCGCGCATCACTTTATCATTGGCGTCCAATGCAAGACGACTAAGCCCGCCAGCCTTGCCAGGACCAATCTGGCCAGAGGCTTCCAGCGTTGACCACAGCCGCGCACCATTGATTTCTAACCTGTTGGGGCGATTCATCGTCAAAACATTCAGACGCGATCACGGCGCAAGGGCTGTGCCGCACAATGAACACCGCCGCCCATCATGGTGATCATGTCGAGTTCTGGATCGAACACTTCCAGTCCGATGGCCCGAAGCTTGGCATTCAGGTCCGTGCTCGCGGCTGGCGATAACACCCGGTCATCACCAAGGCACATTACATTGCAACCCAACGCCATGGTGTCTTTGAAACTGACGGGAATAATTTCAATCTTGCGGGACTTCAACCAGTCAACAACGTGCTCGGGCGTGGTGTCCAAGCAGACAGCCGCTAATTTTTCAGCCACCATGCAAACCATCAAATCAATATGAACGAAATAAGGATCAATGGGGGCGTACATCACGTCCCACCCTTCCGCTTCGACCCAAGCCCCGATCTGTTTGGCAGACACTTCTTCGCAGCGAAGCCCTGTATAACCAATCAGCACCGCACCCGGTTCGATCAGGTTAAAGTCACCACCTTCAAAGTTGCCAGCCGATACCATGTCATAAATCGGGATCCCGGCTTCCATGTAAAACCGAATGACAGAGGCATATTCGCCACGCCGACGTGGGTTTGCCAACTGGCATACCACCGCCCCCCAAGGGGTCATGAAACTGCTGTCGCGGGCGTACAATTGATAGCGTGTTTGCTCGTCCGTCGGCAGGGTATGCACGGTGACACCAGCGCTTTGATAGGCATCCACCATTTCACGGTGTTGGCGCATCGCCACCTGTTTATCGAACACAATACCGTCGCGTTCCGTCGCCCGGTAAATAGCGCTGAACGCACTGTTATCCATGACGCCAAAGGTTTCAGAGGGTCCCAATAGAACGTCACGCAAGACGCCGTATTCAGAATTGATCCCCCAGTTTTCCAACATAGGGGTGCCTCCGCCTTCTATACGAGCGCGAAGGGGGGTATTGACCTGTGCATCCATATCTCACCTGCTCTGTTAACCCCATGATGACACGGGGCCAGCTGTTTTTCAAAAAATACGTGCGCTCAAACGACGCAACCTATGTATATCCTAAACTTGTTGACGGGTGTGTCGTGTCCATGTCAATTATCGTTAACTTTGTGCCCCCATACAGGATCGTCTGACCCCTGTTTCAATCACCCTCGGTATCGGTCGGAATACAACAAACTAAATATTTAAGCCGAAGCACCACTCGGCTGCCTTTGTCTATGCGAAATAAGAGAGACCCTAGTTATTTTGGCCACTGGTTTTAATAATCTTTTGAATAACAATCATAGACATCATTATCTCGCGACCTCAGAAACCAAGACAAGGCTTTTCAGATGTACGACAGCACGACAAACAGCAATCCAGCAGAAGACGCCGCAATCGTTGAAGCAATTAATCGATCTCAGGCCACTATCGAATTCAAGATGGATGGTACGATTGTTCATGCGAACGATTTGTTCTTGGGCGCGATGGGATATACGTTGGATGAGGTTGTCGGCCAGCACCATAGCATCTTTGCCGAACCTGCCTTTGCCGCAAGCCAAGAATACAAAGACTTTTGGCGCTCCTTGAACGAAGGTAAATTCCAGGCTGCCGAATACAAACGCATCGGAAAAGGTGGTAACGAAGTTTGGATTCAGGCTTCGTACAACCCTATTTTTGATGCTTCAGGCAAACCGCAAAGAGTGATCAAGTTCGCCACCGATATAACCGCCGCGAAATTGCAGAATGCCAACTATCAGGGGCAAATTGATGCCATCAACAGATCACAAGCTGTTATTGAGTTCGATTTAGATGGCACCATTCGTTCTGCTAACGGCTTATTCCTGGGTGCGATGGGTTATACCCTGGGGGAGATTGTCGGAAACCACCACAGCATGTTCGCAGAACCCGGCGTTGCCGAAAGCACCGAATACAAAGATTTCTGGGCATCGCTTCGCGCTGGAACATACGCAAGCGGTGAATTCAAGCGGTTAGGAAAAAGTGGCAACGTGGTTTGGCTTCAAGCTTCTTATAACCCAATTCTGGATGCGGACGGAAAGCCTTTTAAGGTCGTTAAATTCGCGACTGACATCACCGCATCGGTCGAACGTCGTATCGAACGCGCAGAGACCCAAAAAATCATTGATGGCGATTTGGAAATCATCGGCCAAGCAATAAGAAACGTCAGCGATTTGGTTAGCAGCACAGCGGGCGCCGCGTCGGAAACGTCGGCCAATGTGCAGGCAGTTGCCAGTGCCGCAGAAGAGATGTCCGCCTCCGTCAACGAAATTAGCCATCAGGTAACGCGCGCTTCCAGTGTATCTGCTGACGCCGTTGAGCAAGCTGAACGCAGCAATGTAACAATTGGATCCCTTGCCGAAGCAGGCCTAAAGATTGGCGAAGTTGTTAAGCTGATTAACGATATTGCAGCACAAACCAATTTGCTGGCCTTGAATGCGACCATCGAAGCGGCCCGCGCCGGAGAGGCCGGCAAAGGCTTTGCCGTGGTCGCAGCAGAGGTTAAGAATCTTGCCAATCAAACGGCGAAGGCAACAGAAGAGATCGGAACACAAATCGCTAACGTACAATCTTCAACGAAAGAATCTGTAATGGCCATTGGCGGTATTACGAAGACGATTGAGCAGATTAGTGAGATTTCAACGGCCATATCCGCTGCCGTCGAAGAGCAGTCCCAAGTGACCCAAGAAATGACCATCAATATGCAAACGGCATCTGATAGCGTCGCCCAAATTGCGGCCAAGTCCGAAGAAATCTCTATCGCTGTTATGGGCGTCGATGAATCAGCCCGTAAGGTCAAAGAAGCCGCCCACACGCTGACTTAGTGCACGCCACCCGCAATCTGTTAACTGGCTAGCAACTGTATCTTCAACGGCAGCTCGACTTGATCTTTGGCAGTGCTAAAGGGCATCGCCCACCAACCTAAAACAGGTGGGCGGCATGACCACTTTCAACCATGATAACGATGCCTAAAACCGCAGTCGCGAGACCAATGCCACCCCGACCCCAGACATTCAATCGAGTCAAATAAGAAGCGGACCAATTTAAGGGCAGCGCAATCGCACCTGATAGCAAGACCATGCCAATTATCGAGCCAATCCCAAACAACCCGACATAAGCAAATCCCATTAACGGGTCCGTGACGTGCGCGCTGGTTAGAACAACCAAGGCTGCGGACCCTGCCATCCCGTGCATGAGGCCAACCATAAGTGCGCGCCACGGCATCGTTGATGCGTGATCGTGATGGTGGGGATGATCGCGATGCTCAATCTTTGTCTGCTTGGCTTCATACTTGTGGGTGTGGGCATGAAAGTGGACCGTGCCATCAGCGTGCCGATGAACATGAAAGTGGACTCGCTCGCGGATCAGCGTAACAACCACACCAATACCCAAACCAACCAACATAACGCCGACAACCATCTCCATCAATGCTGCCGCTGTGCCGTCGATGATCGAACTAAAAAATACAGCCGTACCAGCAACAGCGGTCAGGGTGATGGTATGCCCAATACCCCAAACGGCACCATGACGCACAACGGATCGCCAGTCTCGCTCTCCGCATACCATCGAAGATACGGCGGCTAAGTGATCTGGCTCTAAGGCATGCTGCAAGCCAATAACAAGGCCCAGCAACAAGATGCCACCAAGTGTAAGGTCAAATTCCATAAACGTCTTTCAGGGCCAATTAGGATTCTTTAGGGTTGACGTATTTTCTGTTTCTGGCTGGACTGTCGCACCCCATAAGAGGAAAAACAATTGATGGTTTGGGTTAAGTCAGCAACGCCAATCATGTGGTCTTCCCGCATGGCCATCTGCGGGCTATAGTGGAATCAGTTCAATTTTGAGTTGGGCAGAAACTGTACTTGGGAGCATCGATTGCATTATGGATCAAGGCACCGTCTTTATCATCGATGACGAACCGGTCAACCGTGAGCTATTCTCTGAGATACTACTGACGGTTGGGATTGAGCATTTATGCTTTTCGTCTGCACACAGCTTTTTGGATGGTTTTGATCAATCCGTTCCAGGGTGTTTATTACTGGATATCAGAATGCCTGGCATGAGCGGTTTGGAATTGCAACGTAAATTGATTGAAGATGGCATTCCGCATCCCATCATCGTGGTCACGGCGCACGGCGATGTTTCCGTTGCAATCCAAGCCATGAAAGCTGGGGCTTATGATTTTATTGAAAAGCCAATACGCAATCAGCAGCTTTTGGAAGCGGTTCAAGGCGCCCTCAGACAAGGGCAAGAACTGTCTGACCAGCATGACATAAAACAAGACCTGGTTCGACGTTTTGCAGACTTAACCCCGCGTGAAGTCGACGTTTTTCATCAGGTGGTGGATGGCGAGCCCAATAAGCGCATTGCCTATCACTTAGATATCAGCATTAAGACCGTCGAATTGCACCGGGCAAAAGTGATGCAGAAGATGGAAGCCCATTCTTTGGCAGATCTGGTGCGAATGTCTATTTCTTTGATTTAGAGTTCTGACCCTAATTAAGATATCTGGTCGACCACCTGCTTAATGGCTTCCGATACGGCTGCAACCTGGATGGGTTTGGTCATATACCGATCAAAACCTGCGGCATTTCCCTTTTCAATGTCACTTGGCATGGCATTTGCTGACAAAGCAATCACAGGTATCTCACGGGTTCGGTCATCAACCCGCAAGGCTTCTAAGGCTGCATACCCATCCATTCCTGGCAGATTGATATCCATGAAGATGAGACATGGCTTCGTGTCTCGCGCGATCACCAACCCAATCTCTGCCGTATGGGCCGAGACAAGCTCGAAACCAGAAATTCTCTGAATAATCTCGGCCATCAATTCCAAATTTGCTGGATTGTCTTCAATGTACAGAATTTGTCCCGGTGATGTGTCGTTTGCTTCCGGCATTGACTCACCCTTCTGTTCTTCCACTGCATTTCTTACCATGCCTGGCCGATCTGAGAGCGGTAATCGGAACCAGAATGTCGCCCCACCGTCATCATTATTAAACAAACCAATCGTCCCAGACATTCTCTCGACAAGGCGTTTTGATAAGGCCAAACCAATGCCGCTGCCTTCGGCATCTTCGGAATTAATAGGTAAGCGACTAAAGGGTTGAAACAGGTCCCCAAAGTACTCTTCCGGAATACCCGCACCTGTATCTGCAATTGAAAATTCGATCACGTCATCTTGTAAGACCACAGTTACGGCAACCCGCCCATTGGGCTTATTGTATTTAATGGCGTTCGAAAGAAGGTTCAATAAAACCTGCTTGGTTCGAATCTGATCGGCAACGACAGGCGGCAATGCTGAATACAGGGGATCAACAGAAACACTAATTCCCTGTTCGCCGCCCAATGTTTCTGCAATAGCGATACATTCTTCAACAACATCTGCTACCGTGAAAACATCTTGATTAACGACCAACGTTCCAACTTCGATTTTTGATAAGTCCAGAATTTGATCGATCAAGTCCAACAAGTGCGACCCGCTTTTTAGTATCTGATTCACAAAGCGAAGTTGTTTATCTTCTAGCGAATGTCGCGTGTCTTCGGCCAACAATTGGCCAAAACCCAAAATCGCGTTCAACGGCGTGCGGAGTTCGTGGCTAACGGACGATAAAAACAATGATTTACTTTTGTTGGCATCTTCTGCCTCTTCAATGGCAAGCCGCAATCGGTTCTCTGCCTCCACTTCATCCGTAATGTCGCTGGTTGACCCACGATAGCCAACTAACTCCCCTGATTCGTTGTAAAACGGCATGCCGCTGACATTGACCCAGCCATATGTGTTGTCACCGCGCGTCATGCGATATCGTAGATTCCTGAATGGTCTATGGGCATCAAGGTCTGCTTTGTGGGCGCGCCAAAACTCTTCATCCGTTTCTGTCTCTTTAGCGAGATCAAAACGGGTCTTACCGATTAAATCTGAAGCCGTCATGCGGGTTCCTGCAAAGGCGCTACGGCTGAAATACGTGAAGCGGTTCTGAGAATCCGTTTCCCAAAACCAATCTGACGATAGCTCTGCCAAATCGCGAAAGCGACGCTCACTATCGGCCAACAAGTTTTGCGCTCGTTTTCGATCAGTTATGTTTCGTACAATACCTGTCACGAACGCGCGGCGGCCAATTTTCCATTCGGCCAGCGACATTTCGACAAGAAACTCAGTGCCATTCTTGTGCTTACCGATGGCTTCAATTGTTTTGTTGAATTTTCCGTCAGGCCGTAAATCTTCGTTGGATAGTTTGGTCAGGGCTTCGATTTGCAACCCGATTCCAGGGATAAGTCTCCCAACCGGGGTTCCAAGGATCTCACTTTCATCGTATCCAAAATGGAGTTGCCCACCGCGATTCCAATAAACAATGCGGCCTTGGTCATCGACGGTTAGAATGACATCGTTCGCGCTATCGGTTACGGCTCTGAAGCGATTTTCACTTTCACCAAAGCGCGTAACAAGTGTTCCTAGATCGCGAGATCGCCGTGCGCGCCCAAGGACAGACGAAATCAGTTCATCATCCGTGATTCCCTTCTTGATAAAATCATCACCACCAACGGCAATGGCTTCCAGCCATGTGCTTTTTAACGACCCGCTTGTGAGGAAAATAATAGGTGTTTGTAAAAATTCATTGTCCTGACGAATAACTCTGGCCAATTCAAAGCCATCACATTCTGGCATTTTGACATCCATCAATATCACGTCGGGTCGCAATTCTCGAAGTGGGGCCATGATGCTAAATGGATCTGTGACAACGACCGTTGAAATACTGACCTTGTTCAAAATAGCCGCATTATTGTCAGCGACAGAGGCGTCATCATCGACAATAAGAACGCGGAATGGCTCTGGTGCCACTCGCTGCGACACACTATCCAACATGCGAATCAGGTCTGGTAAGACAATTGGCTTTACTAGGTAACCTTCGCCGCCGGCACGCACCGCTCCCAATCGTGCCTCTAGATCAGATCGAATGGACATAAAAATGGTCGGGCAGCTCAGTATGCCTTTTTCCCTTAAGGACCGAGCCGTCGTAACTCCGGCGTCCATTTTCCCAGGAAAAATTACGTCCAAAATCAACACATCTGGTTGATGTGTTTGTATGGCGTCCTCTAAGTCATGATGATCAGCAATCGATTCAACGCGGAAACCAAAATGCGAAATTTGGTCATGCAATATTTCTCGAAATTCTGAATCATCATCGACCAACAGAATGGTCTTTTGCTTCTCTTCTGAGAGGTCTTCAACCCGAATCAAACGGTCCCAGACAAGGGTATTTAAGGACGACGTGCTGCGGTCTTCAAGGCCGACTTTTGCCAGCTCACGCACCGTAACAATGAGCTTTTTCTGCTCTTCAACATCAATCGTTTCTATATTGTTCAGCCAATTCTCTGCCAAATTCTCAGCAGTGTCGGCTTGATCAGCCAACTGCGTAAACCCGAACGTAGCTGCCGCCCCTTTTAATTTATGCGATAAGCCATACAGGGTCTGAAGCGCTTGTTGATTTGTCAGCGGATCAAGCGTTTCAAGCATCAATTGATCGGAGGCGGCCTGCATGGCGTCGAGACGTTCATGCAGATTGCGCTTAAAGTCTTCGCGCATAGCCGCCATTCGACGAAGAAACACGCCAGTCTTATCGGTCATATTGCCGATCCCAGATTTCTTGGATGCGCGTTGCCAGTGTGAACGGATCAAATGGCTTTATGATAACGTCCTGAACCCCAGTTGCCATTAGAGCATCAATTTCTTCGGGCTTGGTTTTTGCTGTAACATAGATAACAGGAATGTCCTGCGTTTTTGCATGTGACTTCAATTGCGCGTGAGCTTCGGGTCCGGAAAGGCCCGGCATAAGAACATCCAACAGTATAAGGTCTGGTTTTGCTGCGCATGCTTGATCATATATTTGATCACCAGTTTCACAAACATCCACTTGGAATTGCCCCAAATCACGCAATGCAAACAACCCAATCTCACGAATGCTTGGCTCATCTTCTGCATAGAGGATGCGTTTCAGTTTTTTGGACAAGGATTTACCTCAGTCTCACTCTTAACCAACTGCCATTGCAAATTGGCGGTCATGATGGATCATCTTTCTGAACGTCCTCATTGCTGATCCAAGATGTCCATGCGCCTGTGAAATCAACGTGTTCATCAGAGAATACAGATCGCAAAGCGATAATTTCTGGTGATACTTCAATGAATTTTTCAACCATGTGCGGATCAAAATGAGCACCAGAAGAGTTCTGAATTTCGGCAAGCGCCTGCTCTGCGGTCCAGGCCTCTTTGTAGGGGCGTTTTGACGTTAAGGCATCAAATACATCGCAGATTGCTGTAATGCGACCTTCAACCGGAATTGACTCTCCTGCCATGCCATTGGGATATCCGCTGCCATCAAATTTTTCGTGATGAGTTGCCGCAATAGTTTTTGCTATTTTCATGATATCAGCCGAATGGCCATCCAAGATTTTTGCGCCAATTTCGGAATGCGCTCGCATATAGCCCCACTCATCTTGGTTTAGGCGGCCTGGCTTTAACAGGACTCTATCTGGCACGCCAATCTTACCAACATCGTGCATGGTGCTGGCGTGCATCACAAGTTCAGAAAAACGATCATTGTGGCCCAGAGCGCGAGCCAGAATCTGAGACCCTTTACCAACACGCAGCACATGCATGCCCGTTTCATTATCCCGGTATTCGCCAGCACGCGCGAGGCGACGGATAATTTCATATTGGGCATCAACAACCTCTGCCGTTCGTTCGGTAACTTTGTCTTCCAAGACCTCATTCATGCGCCGCTTTTGATTATAAGCGCTGCGGACATTTAGCATATTCTGGATACGGAGCAGGACTTCTTGCTTTAAAAATGGCTTGGTTATGAAATCTTTCGCGCCCAGTTCCAACGCTTTAATTTTGGTTTCTGTGTCGGTTTGCGCCGTCAAAACAATAGCCGGAACGTAATCATCACCGGCCAGGTCTGTCAGGCGAGCCAGGACTTCGAAGCCGTTCATTTTGGGCATCCGAATATCGAGCAAGATAAGATCAAACCCTTTTTCAACAAAAAACCCTTCAACTTGCGTTGCGTCGGTTAGGGAAAACACGTTCTCATAACCTGCACTTGCTAGAATGCTCTTTAGCAAAAAAACATTCTCATCTCGGTCATCGACAACCAAAATTCTGGCATGTGCGTGAAGAAAAGGCCCAGCACGATCAATCAATGTTTGGTCGTTGCTTTCTAATCCAAAAATTTGATTTTCCATCATGGTCCTATTCTTGCTACATGGTCCGCGGTCGTAGAAATCCGCACGGTTCTAAAACTGGATGGCGATCCCATCGTCTTGTCTTCTTTTCGCAGTGTGCCATCTCGCCCTTTGCATAGTTACCCGGTTGTTCCCGATTACAGCCTAGGGTTTACCCTTGCTTCGCGAAAATCTGAGAATCTCTAACCTACAAAGAAATATTCAACCCTTACGCGATTAAGGCGTTCTGTTGGGCACAGTACGTTGATCAATAGCCACCGTTATGAGTCTTGGTTCGTTTGCGTGGCGGTATGCTGCGTTATGCCTATGGTAATTAGATTATCGGCGAACGCTCACAAGAATCACGCCAAGATATCTGCGTTTAGAATCTGATCATCAGAGATTGCATTATACTTAGCCACCGTTGGCATCCGAACAGAAAACACACAACCGCCATCTTCCGTTTCAATTAACGTAAGGCTGCCACCCAAGTGCTGCATCAATTGGCGGCAGATCGGTAAACCCAAACCACTGCCACTGCTGCGCTTGCGGCTTTCACTCCAGCCTCGGGAAAATTTGGAGAATACGGCGTCCCTCTGATCTGTAGGAATTCCCGGTCCATTATCACAAATTCGAATATCCAAATAACCGGACTCAGCACCTCCACTATAACATTCCATCCAAGCGCGCGGGTTCGGACTGCTGTTAAACTTGATGGCGTTTGATAGCAGGTTGATAAAAACCTGAGACAACGGGTCTTCATCCGCCATCGCAAGCACGGGCTGATCGCCAAGATTGTCGATAAGGGTGACGCCATCGCTGATCGCCAATCCTTGCATCGTTAGCAATGACCGCCGGGCAATCTTTGCGACGTCCACAACTCTTAGCTCCAAATCAGAAACGCCTTGCTCAAGGCGCCCCAGTTCCAGCACCTCATCCAACAGCTTGGTCAGGCGCATGCTTTCTTGGTGGATAATGTCCAAGAATCTTTGCGCATCAGCTGAGTCAACGTCGCGGCCTTCGACCAAAATTTCTGCGAAGGATCGAATGGCCGTCATAGGGGTTCGCAATTCGTGGCTAACCTGACTAAGGAAGTCATCTTTCATGCGATCCAATTCGGTAAGCTGGTCGTTGGCAAGACGCAGGGCTTCGGCGGTCTCTTGCAACTCCCAACTCTTACGCTCCAGCTCTTTGCTGTAACGCATGATCTCTTGCTTCTCATCCAACAGGGCGATCACCGATTCCAATCCGATTGTCTCACCCTCGACAATACGTGACACCAGCGTGCGCGCCGACGCCGCACCGACGTTCCCTGCAAGTTGACGTTCGACGTGACCGATCAGATTCGCATCAGAATCTGCGATGCGACCAGACGTTCCATACATACCAGCATAGTCTCCGAAGATGCGTTCTGCCTGCGGCGCACCCATCACGCGCTTGGTGAGTTGAAAGAGATCATCCGTCGTGGCGGAACGTTGAAAGGCACGCTCCATCCCCTCGCCCCGTTGATCGTAAGGGTTAACAAACATCACAGACTGTAATTGTTCCAATGGAGATTGTCGCGCGGCTAGCGAAACAATCACGTAGAGGGCAACATTGATTGTGAAGCTCCAGAGCAATCCATGGACCAACGGATCCCAATTAGAAAATCCGAATAGGGCGCTCGGCTTCAACACTTCAATGCCGAAGGGGCCGTGCGTGACAATGTCGATGAACGCCCACCCAGCCCCGGCAAAACTAGGCAACAATAAAGTGTATACCCAAACAACAAACCCAGCGAACAACCCAGCCGACGCGCCCAATCGGGTGCCGCCCGACCAATAAATCCCACCAATCAACGCAGGCAAAAACTGCGCAACGCCAACAAACGATATCAGCCCGATTGAGGCCAGAGGGCCGGCACCGCTGGTCACTCGGTAATAGGTAAAGCCGCAGATCATGATGGCACCAATGCTCAGGCGCCGAATCAGCAATAGTTTTTTCGAAAGATCGCCACCGTCGTTGCCACCGAACATATGCAGCCGCAACAGGATCGGCATGACCAAGTGGTTCGACATCATAATTGACAACGCAATACTGGCGACAATGACCATGGATGTTGCCGCTGACAATCCGCCAATAAACGCGAGCAGGGCCAAGCCATCATACCCCGCAGCCAGCGGAACGCTCAGAACGTACAAATCGGGATTGGCTGTTTCCGGCAACGTCGTCAGACCACTGATGGCGATGGGAATGACAAATACGCTGACGAGCCCAAGATACAAAGGAAACAACCAAGACGCCGTGGCTAGTTTCCGCTCATCGGCGTTTTCGACAACAGCAACATGAAACTGACGCGGCAAACAAATCATCGCCGCCGCTGACAAGAAAGTTAGCGCGACCCACCGCAGTTCGAACCCCTCTTGGAAATGAAACAACCTTTGAACGCCCGTATTCCACGCCGAGCTGGTATACAAATCTTCGATACCGTCATGCAGAATGAACGTCGCGAAAAAGGCAATCGCGCCCAGGCTAAACAGCTTCACAGTCGATTCCACAGCAATCGCAACAACTACACCTGGATGGCGTTCGTTCGTTCCTAAATTTCGGGTACCAAACAGCACCACAAAAACAGCCATGCAAATCGCGACCCAAAACCCTGTATCACTTAAGATGCTATCACTAGCGAGCGGTACAGGACTCCATGTATCGCTGTCCGAAAAGGCATCAAAGCTCGACGCGACCGCCTTCAATTGCAAAGAAATATAAGGGGTAATCCCCACCAGGGCGATCAACGTGACCAAGGCCGACAACAGCGTACTTTTTCCGTATCGAGCCGAAATAAAATCAGCGATTGACGTAATTTTTTGTGCGTTGCTGATCGTAACCAACTTTCGCATCCAAAACCACCAGCCCATTAAGACGAGGGTTGGGCCGATATAGATGGTCAAAAATTCCAAACCATTGCGCGCAGCAGATCCAACTGCGCCATAAAATGTCCAGCTGGTACAATAAACCGCCAATGAAAGGGTGTAGATCACGGGCGAGTTGAGAAAACCGAGAGACCCACGCGCTGCCTGGCGGTCTGTCAAAAAGGCCAGTAGAAATAGAAACCCAAGGTATAGACCCGCAATCGTAAAAATCAGGCCAGAACTTAACATATCACCGCGACCATGGCTCAGAAGACACATCCTCTGAAGAGCCATCACCTGTCACCAACGGATCAATCGAGTATTCCGCTTCTTCAGGACCCGTTGCGCTCAGCCCTATTGCGTTAGGTGCTGTGGTGCTAGACCGCAGCAATAAACGCGACATAACACCCGTTAATACAAGGCCAACCAGCCAACACGTAAACAGTGCAACGTGTAAAAATGGAATGCCAAAAAAGTAGCCATCTTGGTCGAAGATTAAGACGTATGGCGGCAAAAATAAGACGACGCCACCGATTGGAATAACCAGCGCCGCGTCCCGCAGTCTGTTTGTGCGCCGGAGCATTAAACGCTCCGTCCTCGACCAGACGTCGATGAGGCGTCTTCGAACTTAACATCGTCTGCGGTTACGCCAGCAAACATCCCGGCAATTTGGTCTAAAAGATCAGAATTCGAGAACGGTTTTGTGATAAAGGCGTTCGCGCCCAACTCTGCCATACGCAACCGATCCGCATCTTGGCCTTTGGCTGTCAGCACCATCACGGGAAGGTCCGTCGATGATCGTTGGACCCGGATATGACGCAAAACATCGAAACCATTCATCTCAGGCAACATAACATCTAAAATCAATAAATGCGGCTGCCATTCATCAATGGACTTCATGACCGAAAGTCCGTCACCGACGGCCGCCGTCTCATAGCCTTGCCGACCCAATAGAAACATCAATGATTCGACGATAAACGGCTCGTCCTCGGCGATGAGGATTCGACCCGGCATACACGTTCTCCCAAATGTCTCGCCCAGTGGGTGGCCCGCCATCAGGTTTCTTTGAACCTGTTAACCAGCTTGTGGGCCATCCTTATTCGTTATCTTAGGGTATTTTTCTGACAGAGGGAATTGGAACCTTTTAGCCCGCCTTAACCCAAGATAAAGGGCGCCGCGCGCTGACCACAATCTTTGCGTGGACACGAAGCGCACGTGTAGCCCGCGGGGGTCGCTAAGGTCTTGCGGCTACCTTGATAACCATCCCCATAGACAACCCGATCCGCAAAGACCGCATCACACCCTATCATAACACTGTAGACGGTTTGCGGTGTACCATAGGCCGTCACCCGTTTTGCCAAACGCCGGGCGACAAACAAATAGGTCTCTCCTTGTGGCATTGTCGCCATTTGAGCCAGAGTCGTATCTGGCTGAGAAAACGCCGCGTACAAAACCCAGAGCGGACATGCGGACCCCAGACGCGGCATGCGCAACCCAATGGTGCTAAACGGCTTCGATAGATTACCCGCCGGGTCTGCCCGTAAGAAAGCAAAGGGAACGCCTGCCGCACCTGGGCGGCGCAACGTGACCAGCCGATGCGCGATTTGCTCAAAGCTCATACCAAACTGATAACCGAGTTGGTCAATATCGTACCGATGCGTTTCTGCTGCCTCTAAAAATTGATCGTAAAGCATTAGCAACGCTCCGGCCCCATAGTTAGCAAGGGCGCGACGGGCCATTGTTTGAGCACCATCGCTGGTCAAGCGCGCGTCAACAATATGTGTGTCGATGAGGTCCTGTAGCTCTAATTCAATGAGCTTTCGGGCCATTCGAAACCGCCGTGTTGCTGCTGTTGATTGCCTATCCAAAACAAGTCGCTTTGGATTATTCTCTGTTTCATCTGACAGAGGAACGGCGGGAACGGGTTTCGTGGCCTGAATATCGACGTCTACTTGCCAACGCAACGTCAACCAATCTAACAAGCAACGGTCGACATCTTGATCCTCGGGCATGAATTGCTGGCGCAATCGGTTAGCAGCGTCTTCCAACGTCGGAAAATGGTTTCCGCTATAAATGATAAAGTCATCTACTTCGGTGCGGGGTGTCGCTGGTCCCGGTGTATCTGATCCAGCACTCAGCAATTCAATCATGTCGCGTGCGCTAGAACCCAACAGATCGCTTTCAATGGAGATAATTTCCGAAAACCGCTGTCGCTGGATATCATCAATATCACCATCCGCATGCAGGATCGACGCAATTGATTTAATGGCCGTGATCCGGTTCAGCACCGCGTGGGTCAGTTCAACCAGTTTTGGATCTTGGCTGAGACGGTCCGACAGGGCCATGGCCGTGTCAGAGGCACCTTGATACCGGCGATGCACGCTGCGAAAGGCCGTTGCCCATTCAGGCTCGCGGGCGACAAAACGTTCCACACTCTGTTGATCAAGAGCACCAAAACCTAAGCCACGCGCCACTTCCAGTACATCTTGAACCAGAACCATGTCGTCGGTGCCAGTTAGGTGATCAACGTCAACACCAAGGGCCGCCGCAATGCGTTTAAGCAGCGCTCCACCAATCGCGCGTTTGTCGTGTTCGATTAAATTGAGGTATGACGCAGAGATACCAACCGCGATAGCAAGTGCCGTTTGAGCAATGCCAACCTCTAGTCTGCGATCCCGTAATCGTTGGCCAATGGGCAACCGGGCTGATGGTCTTTCTACGGAGATTGCAGGCTTCATTGTTCTCAAAATTTGATCTATGTCAGGAAGATTTGTAAATTATTTTACAATATTGTGCGCCGCAAAACAGGGTTTTTTACAAAATTTTCCAAATTTGATGTCTTCTGTTGCACGGGCAGCAGAACCTGACCTAGGGTGCCTGCGTTTGCTAGGATGCCCGCGTTTGACATTTGGCCATATAGAACAAATCCATCATCAAACGCTGGATACAATGATAACGAATGAAACTGGGAGTTTTCTCCATGGCTGATATTAACAAAACAACAACTCGTCGTTCCTTATTAAAAGGGTCGTTGGCAGTGGGCGCAGCCCTTGCCACACCGACCCTTTTGACAAAACCGGCGAGCGCCGCTTTCCGCAACGATCCAGGCAGCGCAGGCTCTGTGACGTTCGGTTTTAACGTACCGCAAACCGGCGCTTACGCCGATGAGGGTGCCGACGAACTGCGTGCCTACGAATTGGCCGTTAAGCACCTGAACGGTGAAGGCGACGGCGGCATGATGAATACCATGAAGCCATTGGCCCTTAAGGGTAACGGCGTTCTGGGTAAAAAAGTTGCTTACGTAACAGGCGACACACAAACCAAGTCTGACGCAGCACGTGCATCAGCCAAGCGCATGATCGAAAAAGACGGCGCTTTGATGATCACCGGTGGCTCGTCCTCTGGTGTGGCCGTTGCCGTACAGTCATTGTGCCAAGAAGCTGGCGTCATCTTCATGGCCGGCTTGACCCACTCGAACGACACAACGGGTAAAGACAAACGCAAAAACGGTTTCCGTCATTTCTTCAACACGGAAATGTCTGGTGCTGCTTTGGGTCCGGTGATGAAAGCCAACTATGGCACAGATCGTCGCGCCTATCATCTGACCGCTGATTACAACTGGGGCTGGTCACAAGAAGGGTCGATCAAGAAGTACTCAGAAGCCATTGGTTGGGAAACGGTTGAAGCCGTTCGCACACCATTAGGCGCTGGTGATTTCTCTCAGTACATCACGCCTGTGTTGAACTCTGGCGCTGACGTTCTGATCTTGAATCACTATGGCAAAGACATGGTCAACTCGCTGACCCAAGCCGTTCAGTTCGGCCTACGGGACAAGCAAGTCAACGGCAAGCAATTTGAAATTGTTGTGCCATTGTATTCTCGTTTGATGGCTCAGGGTGCTGGCGCCAATGTTAAAGGCATCTTCGGTTCAACGAACTGGCATTGGTCGTTGCAAGATGAGGGATCGAAAGCCTTCGTTAAATCCTTCGGTGCCGAATATGGCTTCCCACCCTCACAGGCAGCGCATACCTGCTACGTTCAAGCTCTGCTGTACGCGGATGCCTGCGAACGCGCTGGTACGTTCAACCCATGTGGTGTCATTGAATCCTTGGAAGGCTTCAAATTCGACGGCATGGGCAACGGGCCAACGGAATACCGCGCCGAAGATCACCAGTGCTTCAAGAAAGTTCTGGTTGTGAAGGGTAAAGAAAACCCATCGTCAAACTTTGACCTTCTTGAAGTTGTTCAAGAAGTACCAACAGCTCAGGTGACGTATGAAGCGTCCATGTTGGGCGGCGAATTGGGTGCTTGCAACGCAGGCGCCTAAGTTTTTTGTTGATGAGTAAGTAAGCGTTCCGTAGCTGGTCGGCACAGATGTGTCGGCCAGTTGCGGTATCGCTCTTAAACCATCTATAATTTTCGACCAACGTTGACGATTTTTGCGCTAAATCAAAGATGCGTGCTGGTTTGATCTATACGGTCGCGCCGCAAGAACGACCTATTATTAAAAATCACGGCAACTCTGGTTTAAATGCCGACATTAGGATGAGGGGACGAACATGGATGGCATTCTACTTCAAATATTGAACGGCTTGGACAAAGGCGGTGCCTATGCGCTGATTGCCTTGGGCCTAACATTGGTGTTTGGAACACTCGGTGTTGTGAATTTTGCCCACGGGGCCTTATTTATGTTGGGTGCCTTCGTCGCCGTGACATTGAACAAACTCATCAGCCTTGAACACATCACCCTTGACCCAAATAACCTGACCGCCTGGGGAACGCCTCAAGAAATTCGCATGCCTTACGTTGAAGAATGGTTCGGCACGTTCGGCTCTTTCATGATCGACTACTCCATCCCCATCGCCATCGTTGTGGCCATTCCCATCATGTTGCTGGTTGGCATTATTATGGAACGTGGCTTGATCCGGCATTTTTACAAACGCCCTCATTCCGACCAAATCTTGGTCACCTTCGGTCTCGCCATCGTCCTGCAAGAAATTGTTAAAGCCTTTTACGGTGCCAACCCAATCCCACAGGCCGCGCCAGCCATTGTCGCAGGCTCAATGGATTTTGGTGTAGCGCTAGGGTTTAGTGAGAACACTTTGGTCTATCCGTTTTGGCGGATGGTTTACTTTATATTCTCGCTTTCTGTGATCGGAGCTGTATTTGCCTTTTTGCAATTCACAACCTTTGGCATGGTTGTGCGCGCCGGTATGGCCGACCGCGAAACAGTTGGTTTGCTAGGCATCGATATCGACAAACGTTTTACCGTCGTGTTTGGCATAGCTGCCGTTGTCGCGGGTCTTGCTGGTGTTATGTATACGCCCATTTTGCCACCCGACTACCACATGGGTATGGACTTCCTGGTGTTGTCTTTTGTCGTTGTGGTCGTTGGTGGAATGGGCTCCTTGCCAGGGGCTGTTGCCGCCGGATTTCTGCTCGGTATTTTGCAATCCTTCGCTTCGATGAATGAAGTGAAAGAGATTCTACCGGGCATTGATCAAGTCATCATCTACTTGGTTGCCGTTATTATTCTCTTGACCCGGCCTCGTGGCTTGTTGGGTCGCAAAGGCGTGATGGAGGCATAAGACAATGTTTGGAACAAATACTGCCCGTAAGGATATGATCTTGATGGCCTCGTTTATCGTGGTCGTCTTGGCAGCCCCCATCATCTTTCAGCCCATTGGTGCTGGTTATCCGGATCTTTTGCAAAAGTTCGCGATCTTTGGAATTTTCGCCGTCGGCTTTAACATTCTGTTCGGCCTAACAGGATATTTGTCCTTTGGTCATGCGGCGTTCTTAGGCATTGGCTCTTACACCGCCGTTTGGTCGTTCAAGTTGTTGGGCATGAGTCCTATTCCTGCGGTTTTGTTCGGCACACTGGCCGGTGGGCTGTTTGCCTTTCTGATCGGCATCGTTTCGTTGCGCCGGGCAGGGATTTATTTCTCGATCCTGACACTGGCTTTTGCCCAAATGTCTTACAATTTGGCCTATTCTGTGCTGACCCCGATCACTAACGGGGAAACCGGACTTCGCGTCTTGAACTCAGACCCGCGGATTCTGGATGAAAAAAATGCCGAATATACAGGCTCTCTGGTCTCGACCTTCTTTGGCGTCGAGATGAATGGCTATCCTGGGTTTTACTTCTGCGGTGTGATTTTGATCATCACCTTTTATTTCGCCCTGCGTTTGAACCGATCTCCGTTTGGAATGAAGTTGCGGGCGATCAAATCCAATCAAACGCGAATGGCTTACACCGGATTTAACACGAGGCCCTATCTGATGGCAGCCTTTGTGATCTCTGGTATGTATGCCGGATTGGCTGGGTCTTTGATGGCTGTAACTGATCCTCTTGCAGGTGCTGAGCGCATGCAGTGGACAGCATCGGGTGAGATTGTGTTGATGACGATCTTAGGCGGTGTCGGAACCATGTTGGGGCCGATTATTGGTGCGGGCGTGATCAAGTACTTCGAGAACATCTTCTCGGCATTCAACGATCAAACGCTCAATGCCATCTTTGATTTCTTACCAGATACCCTACAACAAGGTGTTGTCGCTGTTGTGTCCTTGTTCGTTGGTAGTGGATGGCACCTCACCCTAGGCCTTCTGTTCATGGGCATCGTCATTTTCTTGCCCGGTGGTCTGATGGAAGGGTTCCGTCGGATTTATCGAATGATCAAGAAGCCTGACGATGACAAATCTGATACCCCCGCCGCGTCTACCGCGCCTGCCGAATAAAGGAATAAGATAATGTCCTTATTGGAAGTTAAAGGCATCAACAAACGCTTCGGGGGTCTAAAGGCCCTGGATAACGTTAACATCCAAGTTGAGGAAAACACCATTCACGCCATCATTGGCCCGAACGGTGCAGGTAAATCGACTTTGTTGAATTGCCTTGTTGGTAAGCTGGAACCCGACGAAGGGTCCGTCACCTTCAATGGCAGTTCGTTGCTAAATCTATCACCACACAAGATCAACCAATTGGGTGTCGTTCGCGTTTTCCAAACACCAGAAATTTTTGGTGATCTGACGATTATGGAAAACGTCGTCATACCCGCACTGGCTGCACACGATGGTTCCTTTAGTCTGAATTTCTGGAACCGGACATCGTCACGCAAAGAGGTCATGGACGAAGCGGAAGATCTCTTGCGGGACATGAACCTGATCGACCAGCGCGAGATGGTTGCCAGCAGTATGTCGCGGGGTGACAAGCGACGTTTGGAACTGGCAATGTGCCTGATTCAGCATCCAAAACTATTGTTGCTGGATGAACCCACGGCCGGTATGGCGCGGGCGGATACCAACAATACGATTGATCTGCTGAAACGCATTGGCCAAGAACGCAATATTACCAAGGTCATCATCGAACACGATATGCATGTTGTGTTCTCATTGGCTGAGAAAGTCAGTGTTATGGCGCAAGGCACCGTGATTGTCGAAGGCAAGCCCGACGAAATCAAAGGTGATGAACGTGTCCAAGAAGCCTACCTCGGGGGAGCCCACCTATGAGCGAGATCAGTGACATTAAACTGCCCCGGGTCGCGCCGACCGTCGGCACCGGGTCACAACCAGCCTTCCTTTCGGTTCATGATATTCATGCCTATTACGGCGAAAGCTATATTGTACAAGGCGTCAGCTTTGATGTTCGCGAAGGTGAAATTTTGGCTCTTTTGGGTCGGAATGGTGCGGGCAAAACATCAACACTGCGGACCATCGCGCGGCTTGATGATCCTGCCCTAACCCGCGGTGAAATTTGGCTGGACCATAAACCACTTCACACCATGAAAGCCTATGAAGCGTCACAGTTTGGGGTTGGCTTGGTTCCAGAAGATCGGCGCATCATTGCTGGCCTCACCGTCGAAGAAAATTTGAAACTAGCACAAATTGCACCACCAATTGGCTGGAGCATTGACCGTTTGTACGAGCTGTTCCCACGATTGGGCGAACGGAAATCGCAAGAAGGCATCACGCTATCTGGTGGTGAGCAGCAGATGTTGGCTGTTGCTCGGGCCTTGGCCCGCGACGTGAAGCTGCTGTTGCTGGATGAGCCTTACGAAGGATTGGCGCCCGTCATCGTTCAAGAAATTGAACGCACCCTGGAAGAGATCAAAAAGCTAGGCATCACAACGGTGATCGTGGAGCAGAACGCCATCGCAGCCCTGCATTTGGCTGATCGAGCCATCATCTTGGATATGGGCGAAGTCGTGTTCGAAGGGGCCGCGCAAGAGGTGTTGGATAACGCTGATCTTCGGTCCGAGTATCTCGCTATCTAAAGAAGTGCCTGCGCTCAGTTGAATTTTGTTGCGCTTGCTATGCTGCATCGCACAATATCACTGTATGTGCGGGATAAGAGTTCAAAACAAACGACACGTGCGCTCCAATGTATGATGGTGTGATCTCGCCCCCCTGGTTGGGGCCAGCCTAGAGGTCATGGAATCTGATACCAAACGGATGCGCGGCGACCGTCCGTTCGTATTTTCAAACCTGAAAATTGGGGCCAGCGTGACAGAGATTGCCGCCTTTATTGAAAACACCGGCGGCTTGGTTGGTTAGCCAATCACCGAAAAGCTACTCTCTTTGTTGATTTCGCGTTTGCGGGAATAGAACCCGGCGTTCACCTCTCGCTGAATGTACGGCAGCGTGAACTGCATGGGTGAGGTATCGTGGTCGTTGCCGTTTTCGCAATACTGCACCAGCGAGGCCATCATCTTGCCCGCAATCGGTGCGTTCTTGAACTGGTTGCCACTGGACCCGCACGACATGTAAAAGCCCGGCACCTGTGATTTATCATAGACCGGAATCCAATCGTCAGAGACATCATACAGATCAACCACGCCCTTCATCTGGCTGGGAATGCCCAGGCTGGGAACCCGCTGGGCATAGCGATACGCCTGATGCGTCCACTGGTCCGTAAAGTTGCGATCATAGGTGTCGCCATCAACATAGTCCTGCACATCACATGCCGGGTCTTCGCTGCCGATCAAGATAAAATTGCCTTTTTCTGGCCGCACGTAGCACGAGATATCGCTGTCCGAGACGACAAAACCATCGTTATAGAAATCAAACCCTTCGGGTGCGGGAACATGCACCACCTCTTGTTTCATGGCGCGGGTGGTGATTGTCATGTCATCCAAGGCACCGGCCATGGCGTTGATCTTTGCTGCATTTGGCCCGGCGACATTAACCACGATGGGCGCATGAATTTCCGTGCCGTCATCCAGTTTCACACCAGAAACCCGGCCCCCTGATTTCAGAACTTCAGTGACAGCTTTGCCAAAGATAAACGACCCGCCTACCGCTTCGGTGGCGCGTTGAAGGTTATGCGTCGATTGCTGCGGATCGGTGATGTAACCTGCCGTTGGGAACCACATGGCATTTTCAACGCGCCCGCCCGTTGGCTTGCCAAAATCGGGGTGATCCATGCGCTTCGCCGGAGAGAATTTTTCCATGTTATAGATCGGCAAGCGCTCCGTAATTTTGGCTTCATCCCAGACTTCATAGGGAATGCCCATGTCATCACAGAGACCCACGTGTTTCTTCAGGTAGCTGTTGTGTTCGGTGCACATAACCAAGCAACCGGTTTCGCGAAATTCGGCGATGCCCGCCTCGTCTTTCACGCCGATGTAGTCGGCCCAATCACGCCAATAATGATAGCCTTCCCAGGCAAAGGCGATGCCGTCATAGGTGGAATAGTGAACGCGGATAATCGCGCAGCTTCCGCTGGTCGGGCCGTACCCTGCCGCAGGCAGTTTATCGACGCTGATGGTCTTCATACCCGCGCGGTTTAGTTCCAGCGCAATGTTCGCACCGATCACCCCGGCACCAATGACAATGGCATCTGTTGTTTGCGTCATGGCTGTATCCTTTTCTACTTAACTCTCAGGCGGCGCACCGCCCTCTTCTGTGCGTTTCGCAACAAAGGCATCTACCGCCTCTTTGCAACTTGGGTCAAACGCGGGCGCCTCAAAATCTGCCAACAGGTTTTTCCAGATACCCGTGGCCCGTTCGGTGGCTGTTTTCGATCCGGCCTCTGTCCACTGACCAAAGTTCGACCAATCCGACACGAACGGCTCATAAAACTGTGTGTTGTAGCGTTCCATGGTCTGTGAGGCGGCAAAGAAATGTCCACCCGGTTGAACCTCGGCAATGGCATCAAAGCCAATGTCTTCTTCTGTGCAGGGAACCGGCAGCATGGTTTCTGCTAGGGATTGAAGGATTTCAACGTCGGTGATGAATTTCTCATACCCGAACGTTAACCCACCTTCGAGCCACCCCGCCGCATGTAAAACTAAATTGGCTCCACCCAACAGCGTCCCCCATAAAGATAACTGGGTTTCATAATCGGCCTGAACATCGGCGGTGTTCGATGCCGTGCCCGCAGCAGATCGCCAGGGAATATCAATCAGGCGAGCGAGCTGCCCACCGCCGAAATTGGTTTTGATGTGTTCCGGAGTGCCGAAGGCGGGCGCGCCCGATCGCATATCCACGTTCGATGAAAATGATCCATACACAACTGGCGAACCGGGGTTCACCAGTTGCGCGACTGTGATACCAAGCATGGCTTCGGCATGGCTGAGAGTTAAGGCTCCTGGAATGGTGATCGGCGCCATCGCACCGGATAGGCAAAATGGCGTAATAATGCTGGGCTGGCCCCATGCGGCAAAATCCATGATGCCCTGGGTCATCGGGATATCAAGCTGCCGTGGTGAATTGGTGTTGATCACCGTCACGCAATGGGGCTTGGCCCGAAAAGCCGCCTCATCAATGCCCCGCGCTGCCATCAGCATCTGGAATGAGTCTACACATTGTGGTGTGCCCCGCGAATAGACCCACGGCACTTTGTCCGTCAGTTCAATCTGACCCGCCATCATGGCGTAATGGCGAAACTGCACAGGCACATCTTGGGGCTCAATGGAGGGTCCCAATTGATGAATGACGTCAAAACTCTGGTGGAGTTTGCAGGTCTCTAGATAGTCCGCGATGGTGCCCGGTCTGCGACCCCGCTCTGCATCCGTGATATTCGGACAGCCTGATCCCGGCGCGAAGATCAGCATGTCATCGCCATAGGTGACAGAGCGGCCTGGTGCGCCGCCTTCTACATCGAAGGATGATGGCGCTGACTTAATGGCTTGCTCTACGATGCCCCGGTCGACTTTGACCATCCAGGTGTCTTCATCGACAGTCGCCCCGGCTTTCTTGAGCAAATCACGCCCAGCGGGCAGCAGAACGCGCATGCCGAGTTCTTCGATCACCCGCAACGCGGTATCGTGGATCGATGCGACCTCGTCATCGGAAAACACCTTGGCTTTCGGTAAGGTATTCTTGATGCGGCGATAGTCCGGTTTGCGAGCAGCAGGCGCGGCTTGGCTTTCGGCCCGGCCGCGACGGCGGCGTGCTGGCTTGGCGGTTGTTTCCATTATTGGTGCGTCCGTCACTGGCGCATTGCCGAACCGGTCGGATCATACGGCGAGGCCGCAATCACACGGGCTGGACATTCAACACCCACAACATGCACCGACAATTCTGTCCCCGGTTCAGAGAACGAGGGTTCGACCAATGCCATCGCCAGGCTTTGCTTTACCATATGGCCGTACCCACCCGATGTGACAAAGCCTACACGCTTGCCATCGGCCCAGATCGGTTCGTACCCGGAGGCATCCGCGTCTGGGCAATCAATGGCCAACGTCACCAAATGATGGCTCGCCGTGTTGCCTTGTTTTTCTTTCAAGGCCGCGTCGCGACCAATGAAGTCATCCTTCTCAAACGCGCACCAGCGGTCCATGCCTGTCATGCCCGGTGTGCGGTCTTGCATGAATTCGGCGTTCCAGATGCCAAAGCTTTTCTCTAGCCGTAGCGAATTCATGGCGTAAAAGCCCCATTCACGAATGCCGTGCTCGGTACCGGCTTCAAGCAGCATGTCGCGCAAGGCAATATGTTCGAGCGCGCCACAGTTAATCTCAAAGCCCAACTCACCAGCGACAGACATGCGGGCGACCCGGGCGCGGATCAAGCCGACATCCACCGTTTGGCAACCAAAAATTGGGAAAGCTTCATGGCTGACATCTTGATGCGTCAGGCTCTCCAAAACCTTCCGCGAATTTGGCCCGGCCAGCGCAAACCCACAGGTCGCATCGGCGATATCGCGCACCTGGACGTCACCTTTCTTGTGATCATGGAACCATCGCATGTGCCAGTTGCGCAGATAATAAGAACCCATCAACCACCAGATGCCATCACCCCAGTTGAAGACCGTCAGGTCGCCTTTCAGCTTGCCTTCCGGTGACAACATGGGGGCCAGCTTGGCGCGACCCGGCTTTGGCAATTTGCAGGCCAGCAATTCATCCAGCCAGCCTTCCGCATCGGGGCCGGAAATTTCATAGCGAGAGAACCCAGTTACGTCGAGCAAGCCGACGTTTTCCCGCACGGCTTTGCATTCTTCGGCGACCAGATCAAACGCATTGGATCGTTTCAGGGTCGGGTTTTCAGCGAAGCCTTTAGGGCCAAACACCAACGGTACTTCTAACCCCCAACTGTTACCCCACTGACACCCCGCCGCCGTCATATTGGAATAGGCCGGGGCCTTCTTCAAAGGCCGCCCAGCGGGTAATTGTTCGTTCGGGTAGGTCATGACAAAGCGCCGAGCATAAAACTGCCCCGTGGTTTGTTTGATGTATTCTCGGTTCGACGTGAAATCACCGTAGCGGGCAATGTCCATCGACCACGCATCGGTTTCTGTATCACCGTAGATCATCCATTCGGCCAAGGTCTTGCCGACACCACCACCTTGCAGAAAGCCCGCCATGACGCCACAGGCCAGCCAGTGATTGCGCAACCCCTTCGTTGGGCCAACCAAAGGGTTGCCATCGGGCGAGAAGGTAAACGCCCCGTTGACCCACCGCTTCACGCCGACTTCTTGCAGGCAGGGGTAGCGATTGAACGCCATTTCCAGTTCTTTTTCGATCCGGTCGAAATTTTCTGGCACCAACTCAAACCCGTAATCCCACGGCGCCCCGTCCATATTCCAGTGCTGGTATTGGGTTTCATAAATGCCGACCAAGACACCTTTTTGGTCCTGACGCATATAGGTAAAGCCTTCCAGGTCCACCGTCATCGGCACTTCGAAATCGAGAGCGGCGACTTCGGGAATATCGTCAGTTACGAGGTAATGGTGCTCGAGCGGTGAGACAGGCAGATCAAGACCAACCATCCGGCCGACTTGCTTCGCCCAGAGGCCTGCGGCATTCACAATATGCTCCGCATGAATAGTGCCTTTTTCTGTGACCACATCCCAGGTGCCATCGGGGCGCTGGTTCAACTCTTCGACCTTGTTGTGCTCGATGATATCAGCGCCATAAACCTTCGCGCCTTTGGCATAGGCCTGTACGGTGCCGGTCGTATCCAAATAGCCTTCGCGGTCGGCCCATAGGCCACCGATGATGCCTGTCGTGTCGATAATCGGGCACTTCTCTTTAACCTCGGCGGGGGTCATCAGATAGCAATCTTCAATGCCGATGGTTTGGAAAATTCGATAAGCAGATTTCAGCCACTCCCAGCGATTGGGGTCAGCGGCGATGGTGATACCGCCGGTCATGTGTAGGCCAATATCTTGACCCGAGACGTCTTGGATCTCTTGGAACAAATCAATGGTATAGGCTTGCAGCGCTGCCATGTTCGGGTCTGCATTCAAAGCATGGACACCGCCAGCAGCATGCCAAGAAGATCCAGCCGTCAGGACCGAGCGCTCCACCAAGGCCACATCGGTCCAACCGAATTTTGCCAAGTGATACAGAACCGATGCACCGACCACACCGCCGCCAATCACGACAACCCGATATTGAGATTTCATCGAAGCCTCCCCCAAACGTTATTGGTGTTCCTGTCAGGTGCGATCTTGACCGGCAAACTGCCTCATCGACAACACACGTCGCGCCCTAGATTGAAGATCAGAGCGGTTGACGATGCCGCCTTCTGATCTAACCGTCAAATGAATGCTTAAGGCTCTATGGCCCCTAAATATTCGTGACTAGAATATGCAGAAGGGTGTATGCCGAAGATCATGGCTTATGACCTTCCACCGCTACCGGCTTTACAAGCCTTCGAAGCCGCCGCGCGCCACGAGAATTTCGCGGCAGCGGCACAAGAATTGAACCTATCGCAAAGCGCTGTCAGCCACCGGGTCCGCAACTTGGAACGGCACCTGGGTTATCCACTGTTTGAACGTCTGCCCCGTGGCTTGCGATTGACCGAGTCGGCAAGAGCCTACTTGCCGTCTGTCCGCAAAGCCTTTGAAGATATCCTCAGCTCCACGTCTGGGGTGTTCGGCACGCGACATCGCAGTGGCCTCTCGGTGCGGGGGCCGTCTAGTTACATGTCGATGTGTCTACCGACTCTGATTGATCAGTTCCTGAATCTTTACCCGCATATCGACATGAAGCTGACCAGCACGATCTGGGCAGACAAACTTGCGATGGACGAAACCGATATTGATTTGCGGTACGGCTTCGGCCATTGGCCAGGATTCCAGGCCGATCTGTTATTTCGCGACCCGATATTTGCCGTGTGCAGCCCAGCCACTAGCGAACGATTAAACCAACACACAACCGCTGATAATCTTAATCATTGGCCCATGGTTCACATTTTGGGACCAGAGGATTACTGGGCTAAATTCTGCATAGCGCTTAATTTGAATCGCGTCCGAACAGGCCGTGATGTTCGGGTTGATTCAGCCATGACGGCCGCTGAGATGTGCGCCACGAGTGATCGTATCGCGCTGCTACCGCGACATCTTACGCAGCCTTACATCGACTCAGGCCGGTTGGTCCGGGCAATTGATACCGAGATCGATGTCGATCAGGGACTCTATATGCTGTTGGCCGACACAACAGATCGCCGAAAGCCCGAAGTCGTGCTGTTTCGCGATTGGCTGCTAAATTTGTATCCGCAGGCGTGACGTTATGGCTTTGATTTTTCCGTTAGCTTTGTCAGGCAGCAACCCTGCTTGCCCGGTGACCACAATTCAATTTCGTAATCAAAACCTGCGGCGTCGAGCGTGGCTTCGTCTTGGGCTGAGGCACAATACAGCAACGTGCAAATTTCTTCGTCGCTACATCCGGCCTCTACCCACGCATCCTTTATAGGACAGATCATCATTTGGACTTCGAGGCAGGTATCGTCGAGTCGTCTGATATCGGGCGAAAATGTTGCGCCATCGTCAGGGGATTTGGCAAAGCCTTCGGCCATGCCCGCGAAATCACGCGGGGCAAAACACGCCAGCGATTCACCGATCGTTTTACCAAACTCAGAACTTATACTGCGCATCACACTGATGGCTTCAGGCTCGCCATAGCGTTTTGACAGGTCGCGAAACACCACAAGATACAGTCTGCCGCGTTCTTTGATGGCATCGTAAACTAAGGGATTTGATGGTTGTTGGGACATTTCAGTCACTCCGTTTTGTGCTGGAAGCCATAAGCTGTGTGTCCCCACATTATTGTTCCAGGTTAGAATGACGCAAATCAGGATACCTGCGCTGGAGGGATAGAAATGCTGAGTCTACCAAGGGCCTTTTTTGTGTAAGGGTGAGCCAAGGAGAAAAACATGACCTATCGCCTTCCCTCACTGAACACTCTGCGCGCTTTCGAAGCGGCAGCGCGCCATCTCAGTTTCAAGATGGCCGCCAGCGAGCTCGGCGTGACCGCAGGCGCCGTTAGCCAACAGGTCAAAAAGCTGGAGGCATCTCTGGGTGTGGCGTTGTTCCGTCGGTTGCCGCACGGGCTACTTCTAACGGTGGAGGGCGAAACCTATTTGCCCCCCATAACCAAAGTTTTTGAAGATTTGACAGACGCTACAGAAGCCATTGCACCCGATATAAACGGCAAGAAATTCAGCATTGGCATTTGTTCGAAAGCAATGGCTGTTTTGCCAGAAAATTGGCCAAACCATTCCGAGACACTGAAGCCATATGTGCGAGAAAGAGTTCAAACCACGGATGTTGAATTAGTTTGGAAGAATGAGATCGATTGTCTGATCCGACTCGGCGGCGGCCCTTATGGTGAGCTTGCGTTGGTCACGATTCCAAACTCTCTGAGAACGCAAGATCATCAAGACGCCTTGCACTTCATTTGCAAACCTGGCCTCGCAGATTGCCGCCAATCCAAAGCAATCGTTGAAGACCTAAAGATTCATCAATTAAGATGACATAGAGTTTAATTCGATGTTTCACGTTACCCTGTTGGTACGATACAGGCTGTAGAATTAAACTCTATGTCACCTTAATTACTGATAAATCAACGATGTCACCCACACGGCCCAACAGACGTTATCGATAGGATGCATTATCACGCAAAGAACAAAGAATGGTGTGGCGAAAACCAAAATATCCCATGAGCGCTAATTTTTTAGGGTCCATTCCGTCGCGCCGCACCCAATAGCGAAACGGCGCAACGTCTGATGCATCAGCATAGCCATACCCAGCGCCATAAATCAGCGGCATAGGGGTGTCATCGAACAACTCGAGCGCTGCCCTGCGGTCTAGGGCAATAAACGGCTGCTTCTTGGAGAAAAAACTGAGACGCAACCCCATGGCGATGCGTTCGCCGAATTGATCGATAATCAAGCCAACATGGTGACGGTGGTGCGGGTTATAGCTTGGCCCCAAGACCCAACAAATACCGGAATAAAGCGCGGGCAAAGGCAAGTCATCAATCGCTGAACCCGCCTGAAATCGCGACCACGCACCCAAGTGAACCGGCGAGCACGCCTCAACCTGACAAAGCCCCGTTGGCAGCCCTGGCCCTAGATCAACTGTGGGCATATCGTTCGCCAATGCGCCAAAGGTGCCCGCCATGAATGAGGCAGCCAACGCAACACAACGCATGGCCAAAGCAATCGACATCGCCAAACTATAGCACACTTTCTTGCTGTGTCGTATCACGTCTTGGCGTTTACAAAGCGGGTCGTGATACGGCCCAGGGCGTGCCAACATTGGGGATTGGTCGAACCAATCATTTTAGGGTTATAATAAAACAATAGGATTCGAGGGACCCGTGAACGCAACAGCGCAACAACCGTTTATGTATACCCGCACCTTCCGCAAATTGGTGGAGGGCACGAACATCAATGGCGTCACGCTGTTGGCGACGGACTATTTGAACCATTTCAATGAGATCGTGATGATTCTTGATCTGGTGCCTGATATGCCGGAAATGCTGGAAGAAGCCAAAGAATGGCGGCCCAAAAGCTACGTTCAGCATTTTGAGGACTCGACCTTTAAGGATAAAACCCTCGCGGTTGAAGCCTATAAGCATGTTCCCGAAGAAACCCGCCAGGTGTTCGAAGAAATCGTGCTATCAATAGATGGCTTGGTTGAAAGAGGCATTAAACGCATAGACGCCACCATCGCAACTGCCGGAGGTGATGCGTTGCAAGACGTTGTTTCTGACATCACGAAACGCCTACAAACGCTCCTCGACAAGGCCTCAGCCATCATCAATGGTGATTCCAACACCTTGGATCAGGCAGAAATCGACTCGCTGATCGAAGTCTAAGTCTGCGTCTAGGTCTGGTATAAAGCGCCGACCTTCGCTATATCGCGGGGTCCAGCGCCTTTGCGCACCCACATACTTAACGAACGGAGTCCGGCCATGGCGTCGTACCAGTATTCTTACGTCATGAAACAGGTGTCAAAAACCTTCCCCGGGGGGAAAGAAATTTTGAAAGGCATCACGCTGTCCTTCCTGCCCAACGCCAAGATCGGCGTCCTCGGCGTGAACGGTGCCGGTAAGTCGACCCTGATGAAAGTGATGGCCGGGCTGGATAAAGATTATAACGGTGAGGCCTGGGCCGCCGAAGGCGTTCGCGTTGGCTATCTGGAACAAGAACCAGAACTCGACGCGACCAAATCTGTTGAAGAAAATGTCATGGACGCGTTAGGCGAAACCAAAGCGTTGCTGGAACGGTTTAATGAAATTTCCGCCGCCTTCGCCGAGCCGATGGATGACGACGAAATGACCAACCTTCTGACCGAACAAGGCGAATTGCAGGAAAAGATCGACGCCTGCGACGGTTGGGAATTCGAGCGCACCATCGAAATAGCTATGGATGCGCTGCGCTGCCCGCCACCGGACGCGGATATTTCCAAACTATCCGGAGGTGAAAAACGCCGGGTCGCGCTGTGCAAACTACTGCTGCAAAAACCCGAAATGCTGTTGCTGGATGAGCCGACCAACCACTTGGACGCGGAATCTGTTGCGTGGTTGGAACGACATCTGCGCGAATACGCGGGCACCGTGATTATCGTCACCCATGATCGCTATTTCTTGGATAACGTCACCGGCTGGATTTTGGAATTAGATCGCGGCCAGGGCATTCCGTACCAGGGCAACTATACATCCTGGTTGGAACAGAAACGCAAACGCCTGCAACAGGAAGAGCGCGAAGAAAGTGCCCGTCAACGCACTTTGAAAAGCGAACTGGACTGGATTCAAGCCAGCCCGCGCGCGCGCCAAACCAAATCGAAAGCCCGGATCACGGCCTATGACGACTTGCTCGCCCGCAGCCAGGATCAAAAAGAAGGCCAGGCACAGATCATCATTCCACCAGGGCCGCGCCTTGGCGACTTGGTTATCCAAGCGGAAAGTGTGCGCAAGGGTTATGGCAACCGCCTGTTGATCGAAGACTTGTCGTTCAAGCTGCCGCCGGGTGGCATTGTCGGCGTCATCGGACCGAACGGTGCCGGTAAAACGACGCTGTTCAAAATGATCACCAAACAAGAAGAGCCAGATGGCGGCAACATCCGCATCGGTGACACGGTCGAATTGGGCTACGTGGATCAGTCCCGCGATGCTTTGAAAGATGATGCCTCTGTTTGGCAGGAAATCTCGGGCGGTCTCGATGAAATTCAACTGGGCAAGCGGACCATGCAAAGCCGCGCCTATGTCTCTCAGTTCAACTTCAAGGGTGGCGACCAACAAAAGAAAGTCGGTCAGCTATCGGGCGGTGAGCGCAACCGGGTCCACTTGGCCAAGATGTTGAAGTCTGGCGTCAATGTCTTGTTGCTCGATGAACCAACGAACGATTTGGACGTTGATACCCTGCGTGCGCTCGAAGATGGCCTTTCTGACTTCGCTGGCTGCGCCGTGGTCATCAGCCATGATCGCTGGTTCCTCAACCGACTGGCGACGCATATTCTGGCGTTTGAAGGCGACAGCCAAGTGGTCTGGTTCGAAGGCAACTTCGATGACTACGAAGAAGACAAAAAACGCCGCCTCGGTGACGACGCGGTTGAGCCACACCGGATTAAGTACAAACCATTGACTAGGTGAGGCTTGTCTAATTAAGGTGACATAGAGTTTAATTCAAAACCGCACTGGGTGCTGCACGGCAGTTCCTCAGAAGGAATTAAACTCTATGTCACCTTAATTGCGATTCGAACACCACCAATCACGCCCCCACTTTTTCAACAGCCTTCGCCTTTTTCTTTGTGCATTTTTTGCAGAGGCAGCCACCCGGTTTGATGTATTCATCAAAATATTCCGGGCCATAATTGTAGGTGATTTCGTCGCCATCGATGATCTTTTTGATGGCCTCGATATAGATGCGATCTTTGGCTTCATCGTGAACGGCTTGGGCGTTGGGTTTGCATCCGTGATTAATGTACCGCGCGAGGTTTGAGCGTGGCGAGCCATCAATCGTCTTTTCATCATCCAGGCGAAACAGATAGCGGTTCGGGTTTTCGTCGGCCTCATCGTTGGTGATGATCGGGCCGGTGTAGTCCAGCAACACATCGCCTTTTTTAAAGTCTTTCAGCGCCCTCAGCCCAAACCCTGCCGAAGACCTGAATACCTTAAAATGCTTTTTCTTCGCCACTTAAGTCTCTTTCTTTAGCACAAGTTCACGGAGGATCTAACTTATCGGATCGCAGCGGGCGAAGACTCCGCCGATAACACCGAGTGCAACCGAAAGAGAAACCTCACCGATCCACCAACAATCGCACACCCAGCGCGCCCAACACCGCCGCAGCGATGCGATCAAAAATGGGTTTCGCCCGCAGGTACTGTCGGCTGACAATCTCTCGGCTCATCAACGCTGTAAGGACTGTGTAGGCGATCAGTTCTAGAACCAAATGATTGCCGAAGATGAACGCCTTTTCAGTACCGCTCAGGTCAATAGGGAACACGACAACCAACACAGCAGCGGAAAACAGCACGGATTTAGGGTTGGCGAGATTAACCAAAAATCCACCAAGGAACGCGCGCGCCTTTGGATTTTCAACCTCGGCAATGTCATCGTTTGCGTGCCGCCACGTTTGAATGGCGATGTAAATTAGATACGCCGCGCCACACACTTTGAACACCGCATAAGCCCACGGAAACATCTGGAATGCCGCACCCAACCCAAGCAATGCCATCAAGGTCCATAGCGCCGCCATAACGGCAAGGCCCGCACCCGTTGCCAATCCGGCTGTGCGCCCACCCTGCACGGTCGCGCGCAAGGCGTACAGCATGGCCGGGCCGGGGCTGAGAAACGCCGCGACAAAGGCAATGTTAAACGCAACGATGTGAGTCCATTCCATGATCGCACTCTCTCCAGGCCGCGTGATGATACCCAGTACTGTATGCTCGGGTTTCTATGTTTGGCAATTCTAGATAGGGTAACGTCATGAAGCCGCGCCCGTCCGATGATCTGAGAATTTTGTGTTGGGAAGGGTATGACTCCTCCACATTGCTTAGCTCCTTTGAGCAAAGGCACGGCATTGCTGTTGCGGCTGAAACATTGTTATCGGACGCCGCAGCAGTTCACCACATTCTGAACAGCCCGCCCGATGCATTTGATGTGATCAATCTGAACAATCCATTCGCGCAGCAGGTGCTGTATCCAAAGGGTATAATACAAGCTTTGGATATGGACCGGTTCGGCGGCCACCTGAACCAGACACCCAAGCCTTTGGCGCACTTCTTTGACTGCGTGAAAAGTGTGGATGGCGATGCGCTACTCGGCGTTTGCCAACGGTTTGGTCCCTTCAACATGGTTATCAATACGAACCGATTGTCTGTCGGTTTCGCCGAAGACCAAGGGTTCTTTTTGCCGTTTGACCCCGCCTTAAAGGGCCGATACGGCGTTTTATTGTATGATGACTTTACGGTGTTTCATGTCTGCATCAGTGCCGGACTAAACCCGTTCAAACCCCTTTCGGGCGCAGACCTTGATCAATTTTCAAAGGCGGCTGAAGTTTGGTTTTCTGGCGCAGCAATAGTAACCGATGACCACGACGCCCTGAATGCGGCCCTGCTTCGGGGCGATATTGATGTGTACCTAGGCGGAGGCCGCTACACAGTCGCCCATGCGCGGCGCGCGGGCCACACCACACTCCGCGCGATCACGCCACGGTCTGGTCCGATCAACGGCCGTGGGGCGATTGCGTTCGTTGAAGTCACATCCATTACCAAGAAAGCACGCAATATCGCCCTAGCAGAAGATTTTCTCGATCATATTTTGAAACCACGCAGTGCCTATACAATGGCCTTTGAGACGGGGCTGTGTAATCCCGTCGCACAGTTTTGTGATCCCGCCATCCGGGCGCTGGCGAGTGCCACAGACCTAAACGCCATCCAATGGGATACGCTGGAAGAAGAAATGCACCGCTGCGCGCCCTATCAAATCGCGCCGGATTATTCCGCCTTGCTCAAACGTTTGAAGCAAGCGCTGCTATAGCAGCGTTTGATAGATGTAAATCGTCAGCGGCACCGTCAAAAAAGACATCGCCGTTTGAATGGTAATGATGGCCGCCATCAACGGCGCGTCGCCACCCAATTGGCGGGCCAGCGTATAGCCGGACGATGCGGTCGGTACCGCCCCAAAGATCAAGGCGACGTACATTTCTAGATCCGATAGACCCATGGCTTGCGATAGCAACACAATCGCCACGGGAAAAATGATCATCTTGCCGATGACAGAGACAAACACCGGAAGCGTCGACGCTTTCATCCCTCGCAGTCGGATATTCGCACCAACACACATTAACACAATCGGCAATGCCGCAGCACCAATGATGCTGGTGGTTTGATGCAGAATTGGAATTTCACCGACTCCGCTTAGGTTCAACCCGATACCCAAGCCAACAGAAATCAGCAGCGGGTTACGGCCAAGATCGCGCACGATGGGTTTAAACAACCCTTCATTCTTGTGATCGCCGCGTAAGATCAGCATAACTGGCACCAACGACAAATTGGTGGTGGGAATCAAGATAGCTGTGGCCAATGCCGCGATGGAAAGACCTTCGCTGCCGAACGTCCGTTCGACAATGGCAAGGGCGATAAACGTGTTGTGCCGAGCCGCTCCCTGCAACACAGAGCTGGCCACGGTGTTTGGCATTTTGCAGATTTTGGCCAACAGCAACCCAACAGTGCCGGCACAAAAAAGCGCACCCACAATCACCAGGGCATACGATCCGGCAAAGCCAATTGATAGGTCCATGGTCGAGGTTTTGTAAAAAAGAAAGCAGGGGAACAAAACCCAATAGACCAGCTTGTCATTAAGGTTCCAGAAATCGACGTTCGGGATTCCACCACGTCGCAGAAGATGGCCTAGCACGATCATGAGAAAAATCGGCGCAATAGAGAAGATGAAACTGGTCATGGTGCCGCTTGCTGTTCAAAGCAAATCTTGTCGGCCTCTGAAGGAGCGAGGTCAACGGCCAACAATGCACAATGGCGTTTCTTGCCGCTCACTTGGTGATATTGGCAGTTTCTGCAAAGACCAAAGGGACGGGCATTGCGGGCCGTCAGCCATTCTTGCATGACCGCCGATAAATTTTCCGAAGCCGCGTCCGCAAGATCATCCGTAACAGGGAAGGTCGTGGGACTATCGGTAACGTATTCTTTAACGAGGGCGTGACCGTCATCCGTTAGATCATAGGAAATACTGCGTCGGTCAGCATCTGACCGTTGTTCGGCGATCAACCCTTTTTGCTGTAGCGCCTTTAAGGTCTGCGAGACCGTACCCCGTGTTGCCAACAAATAATCCGCGACATGTGACGGCGACCGCGAGAACCGATTGGCACGAGCCAAGTACTGAAGGGCAGCCGCTTGTGTGGGGTTGAGGCCTTCGGTCCAAGCCTCTGACGCCAGAAGGCGGGCCATCCGTTCAATCAACCACATCATTTGCTGTCGGGAATCATATCGCATGATCGAATAATAGCGATTCGAAATAGTTCTTGCAATAATATCGACTCGCTATTATTTAATGAACCATCACCCCAACCAATCGGAGGTTCCCATGAAAACCATTCTCACCGTGTCACTGCTATCTCTCGCCATCAGCGCCCCTGCCGTGGCCGATGGCTCCCATGCCGTTCATCAAAATGGCGCGGTCCTTTCCCCTATCAATACCGATAAGGTCGTCGCTTTTGATATTCTGGCGGCGCACGTTCACCAACAGGGATGGATCGTCACGTTTCATATGACAACCAATGGCGTGGCTGGCTCTGAAACCCCGGTCGCCATCGGGACCTTGGCAGGCGCGCCAGTCTTTTCTTATGTCTGGCCAACATCCTTAGACCCCGCATCCGTTGGGTTCGAAGGCGACACTGGCATTCTCGCCCTGGCGGCAACCAGTCATCCAGATTTTGACGACACGCCACTTTACGATGAAAATCGTGATGGCGATACGGCCAACGACGGGAACGATTGGCACAGCCATTGGGTGGTCTTGGTGCCGAATGAAACTTGCGGCCCTGGCGCTTTGGCAGTTCGTGATATTCCCGAAGGCTACGAGCCAAAAATGCCCGCAACGTGGCCGGGCCTACCCATCTTCATTGATAGCCCTGGTTTCACGCCGGTTTTTGATGGACCAGAGATTAAAATCAACGTCTCGTTTGCCGACCCATCCGTCATCACTGGCGCTGCCTACGACGGTGTGACATCAGCGCTGATGGTCCATCAGCAAATTCATGCCCCGTTGCTATGCGTGGTTGATGTCTTTGATGTCGCGTCTGGTGATCTGAGTTTGCCCGGAAAGATTCAATAAAGGTTCAGGAAAGCAGAGGCGCACGGGGCGGCGTGATCGATGAGCGTCATCCCCGCTTTGCCGCCTGCACGACGACTTCTAGTGATTGTAAAAACTTGGACCGATCCTGTTTCGAAAACGGCCTCGGCCCGCCGGTGATGGTTCCGGTCTCTCGCAGGTCTGTCATCAAGTTGCGAGTGGCAAGGACCATACCGATGCTGGCGGGTGTAATCACCTCACCATTGGGCCGCAGGACGGCACCACCCGCTTTAATGCATCGATCGGCGAGGGGAATATCATTGGTGATAATGATATCGCCTGGCGTGACGCGTTCAGCGATCCAATCATCTGCCGCATCGGCGCCTTGGCTGACAACCGTGATGGTAATCAGCGGCGAAGGGTGCGGGCGAACGCCGCCATCAGAAACCATATTCACGGGCACACTGTGGCGTTCGGCAACGCGGACAACCTCTTCCTTAACCGGGCAGGCATCGGCATCGACAAAGAGTGTTGGCACGCGATGCATCCTTCTAGTATCCCGAATCTGAAGTTCGTATCATTTGGGACATCCGCTTTTCGAACTTCAGAACCACCACACGTGATTATGCGCTGGCCCCATCACGTGGCGTGCGAGACCTCAATTCAAACATCTCTGCCGACCATGCCACGAGCGCACTGCCATGCCAATAGAAGGGCACGTTGCTACGCAATCAAAGCTAGGGTCCAAACTCATTTAATGAAGAACGCGTTCATCATTGACCGACGTCAGCACAAAAAAGTCCACGTAGCCTTTTTGCGTCTCGTTTATCAGCTCAATAGGAGATGCATTATGAAACAAAGCCCGATCATTGATGACCGCATAGTCCCCTGGCTTCAATTCGACATCAAGGAATGCATCATCAATCTGGTTTTGTGACAACCGCAAGTGTCCACCAGCAAGGTTAACAACGCCGATCATAAACACCGCAATTCGATCAAAACCATCTTGATGCCGACCTTCTGGTGCCATGACAGCATCACCCGTCTTACAAACGCGAATCTGATGGACACCGACATGGCTGCCAATGTTAATCATGGTGTGGTCATCGAAATGAGCAAACATCTTTTTAAATTGCGGGTGACGATATGTGCGCTCTTTAATAGGCGGATATGTTCGCACGACATCACCCAAAAACGTGTTAATGGTGCTACTTTGTGTGAACGTCTCTGGTGGCAAGAGATCAATAGTGCCGTGCGCGTATTGAAATGCGGAATACCGTCTGAAACGGAACCCCCCATTGGTGTAAGCATCGACTGGCAACGATTCAAAGCTTGTCTCTAACCCAACCAAAGTCCGGTCAGAACTGAATAGATAGTCCATCGTTCGGCTCCTTTATCAGATAGAACAGCTTAATTTAACATCTAGTATAGAGGCAAATTGAGGCAAAGCGTGGCAAATCAGAGCACAAAATTGTGACTGTGATGATGACGGCAACCAAAGAAAAGCGTGCGAATTTTTGCATCACTCAATTTTCATCTCATGCCCGCTACATTCACGAAAGAGCAAAACAATGACTAAAAAGTATAGCCCCAACACGCTGTATCAGCCGCACGGTCAATACCATCAAGCGGTAGAAGTTGGCCCAAACGAGTCGCTGATTTATTCGTCTGGTTTGATTGGTTGCCGCGCAGACGGGTCTGTCATTGAAGACCCCACCCAGCAAATTAACCAGGCCTGGAAGAATGTGGCTGCGTTTTTGGAAGGGTGTGCCCTAACCGTCGATAACCTCGTGCGGCTTAAAATGCATTTGGCCGATGCTGACCTCATCCCAGTCAGCCGCGAGGCCCGCATTCGCGCGCTGGGCGAGCCCATGTGCGCGGCCGTGACAGGCGTGATTGTTCAGTTGTTTGACCCAGCTTTGGTCATCGAAATCGACGTCATTGCATCAAGGCCTGCCTAAGTCGCAGACTTGTTGAAACCGATGGAACGGCGATCGCCCGGCTCAATCCAGCCCGCGAAAGCCAACATGGGTTGCGATCCCGTCTTCATGGCATGCATTTGCAGGGTATCGTGAAAGATAAGGTCGCCGGGGCTTACCTTAAACCAGTCGCCCTCATCCAGTTGCCACTGCGCCCCTGGTGTCAGTACCAAATATACTTCTTTCGGGGCATGATTGTGGGCCGGGTATGTCACGCTCGGGCCTAACAAAAACAATCCTCCGCGCGGCGCCGCACATACAATGGGTCCTTCCGGTCCAGAAATACCCGCATAGGCATACCCAGCCAGAAACGCCGGTTCACAGTTTTCTTCCGTGTAACTGGCGTTCTGCGACCACGGTAGGTCCCAGGCAACTTTGGCAAACTGGTCAACAATGTCGGTCAAATCAGACGCGCGGGCCAAATCGATGGCCGTTTCTAAATAATCCAAGACAGGGAACCGATTGTTGAACCGAGATTCTCCTATGATTTTTTTAGTCGGGATGGGGTCCGCGATATCAACATAGGTGCCCGTCACTTTGTTTGGTCGCGTTGAAACGGCCTGCCAGAGCGCCTCATTTAGCGCTTCAAGTCCCATTTGAGACTCATTCATTTACCTCACTCCTGACCCGAAATGCCTAGATTTCTGCCAACCATTGCCAAGTTTTAAAACCAGCGCAAGGGGCGTTCTCGAAAATTTTATTGCAATTTTTCCCGCCCTGTTTATCGTTAAAAGGCGTGATCAAGTCGCTGTGGCAAGTTCGAGTATCCGCTTTGACGGTAAAATTACACCCCCTCCGACATTGTAAACGTGACCCAAAGGGTGCCGCATAGGGCGGTGACTGGCTGTGCTATGTCGAGGAAAGGAATAGACGATGGCTAATGGGACTGTGAAGTGGTTCAACCCAACCAAAGGTTATGGCTTCATTGAGCCGGAAGATGGCTCAAGTGACGCATTCGTCCATATCAGCGCTGTTGAACGCTCAGGCCTACAAAGCCTGAATGAAGGTCAAAAAGTGACGTTTGACCTGATTGAAGGACGCAACGGCAAAATGGCAGCAGAAAACCTAATGGTTGTTGGCTGACGTTACCTTCAAAAGCAAAAGCGTTTACGGACTATAAAGGCGACATCTGCGGAGTCGCCTTTTTTCTTGCCCACCACACGGCCAGGTGACGCTCGTGTGGTGGTTCTGAAGTTTGAAAAGCGGATGCCCCAAATGAACCGAACTTTAGATTCAGGTGACTAGCTCGCTTCGATTGATTTAAGTTTATCTTTTAGCGCTTCAATTAGGCCCGTTAGGCCCGTGCCTTTTTGACGAATGATAGACGCAAAATCAGCGCGCAGCGTTTGGGCCATAGACGTGCCTTCAACAGCAACATCAATTACTTTCATTTCATCGCCCTTGGCACCAATAACCCAGTCCATACGAACCGGTGGCTTGGAAATGTCAGGGCGGATTAATTTCGTCTGAACCGTGGCTCGGGTGTCTTTATCAGCAACGGCGCGTACCATCTCTAGGGTCTCGCCTGAGTATTGCTCAAACCGGTCTACATAAGTTCTGACCATAAGGGTTTCGAACAACGCCAAATACTCGTCTTGCTCTTCCTTCGTGGCGTCTTTCCAGTGACGACCCAAGACAAACCGGCCAATCGTGGTGACGGCAAACCGTTCATTAAACAGAACTCTGAACTGTTTAACCCGGATATCACGCGGAATTTCTGGGTCTGTTAACGCGGACAATGCATCGGTCGCAAGCGCCTCAACAAACTGCGTTGAAGAACTTTCCATTGCCGCCATATCAGCCCGCGCTGGGCCAGCGAAGAAAATGGCAGTGGCTGCCATGACCATCGCAATTGCAACGGTTGCAGCGAATCCTCGAGCCTGAATTCCTAGAAACTTACTGTTATTGCTGCGTTGACGAAACTTGTTCATCCAAAGATGCCTTACCTGCCCTATCGGAAACGAGTGGCTCAAAGTCCATACCTATACTCGGCGCCGGAACGCGATCGCTGTTATCTCCATTCGAGATCGCAGCGCCCCTACGCTGGCGGTACAAACTACGCACCGTTGCATAAAAATCCAGTGACGAGTTTTGCAAATCATCAATCAATTCTAAGTTTTGTTCGCGAAACTTCAGCGTATCAACGCCCGTTCGGGTCCAAACGGCATAGTTTCTGCGGGTGTTGTCCGCCCAATGATTGAACGGGTCGGCAAAATAATCAGCAATTCGGCCAACGCCATCACGTGGATTTGATGGCCCCATCAAAGGCAACATCAAGTAAGGGCCATCTTCGACACCCCAAACCGCCAGCGTTTGACCAAAATCTTCTGGTCGATTCGGCAGACCCATTTCCGTTGCCACATCGGCCAAGCCCGCAACACCAAAGGTCGCATTCACCACAAATCGGCCCACCGTATGGCCCGCATGCTTCAAATCACCTTGCAATAACGCGTTCAGGGCGTTGACCGGTTGTGTCAAAAGGTTAAGGACATTAGCGACCGAAACGCGAAGAACCTCTGGCACACCCCAGCGATAGGCCCGAGCAGCCGGTTCTAACACAACCAAATCCAGTGCCAGATTGGCCTCAAAGATGGTCCTGTTCAGAGGCTCAAACGGGTCATTGATCCGTTCATATTCTTCGACCGCCTCCACATCCGATGGGTCTGGAGCACTGGCGCACGCCCCCAAAGACCCAACCAGCGCAAAGCTAGCCATCAGCAGACGAACGTGTCGCCAATGAGAAGAAAGACCACTTATCACGTGAACGGCTCCCAACTGTTACAGCCTATTTGTATCTGCATCATGGTTACCAAATGATTTCTACATGGCAGATTCATGGTCGAATTCAGGTCTTTTTACGGGCTGCGGCTCGCTTTGGTTTGGCGGCTTGTTTTGCCGGTTTTTTAGCAACTACCTTCGAACTTGCCTTCGGAACCACCGCTCCACGGTCTTTCATTTGATCGACAATGTTCAGCATTCGAGCATGCAAATCCAAAAAACCCGCAAGGCTCATTGCGACGTGGCCGACCACCACACGATCAGTCTGCTCGGCGTCGTCAACAGAGACACGCTCCGAGATCATAGTAATTCGGGCAATGTTCCGGCGGATCGCCACGCTGGCGACGCCATCGGCGAAAACTTCAGGAGCGTCGCTCTCTTGGTGGGTCTTGGCAGGGATTTTTGCCATTGGTCTGTCTCCGTTTATGGGCAGGATATGCGAATCGATGTGAATCGTCCCACGATTGATGGATAGCGGAAAAGCCCATCGATGGTTATGATGATCGTCACGATTGACGCTTTTTTGAAGGATATCTTTGCAATGCGCCTACACAGCCTGTCCGCCGCCCTGACGACAACGGCCCTGATCGCAGGTGCCGTGATCATCGGGGCCAGCAGTTTTGGATTTCCAGCACAGGCGCAAGTCTACAACGAATGGTCCAACCCTGATGCGTCATCCGGGGCAAACACAGCCGCTAACGATGCGCGTCACAATGAGATGATGGGTCAGTTGAACGACCTGATTGACCAGGCCGAACGCGACCGCGCCGCCGATCCAAAATTTCTGAATGACCTCAGGGCCATTATTACCGGCCAAAAACAGGCATGGGCCGCCACCATCATGAAAGATGATTTCATGGATGGTAATTACACAGAAAATCCAGAATGGCGTGTTGTTGCCGGGCGATGGTGGGTCGAACGTGGGTGGGGTCTCCGATCAGCATTGAAAACCGAAGAAGAGGCGCAGACGTCTTCAGATCAGCCGCCGACGAACAAGTTAACCGGTGAAGAGGTATTTGGGGCGGTGCTTTCAACCATCTTGAAAGGCACAGGCCAAGTTCAGCAAAAAGTCGAAGCCGATAATGCGGGTGCCAATGTCATTGCGCATGATGTTCGCATTGCCAATGCCTTCGCCGTTCGTATGAACGTCACGTCATGGGTGAAGGGTGGCCGATTTGAGGTTTCTGTGTATCAAGGTAGCGATCGCGACATGGGATATGTTTTGGCCTATGAGCCAGAGGGCGTGATCGAAATGTTGCGGGTATCATCGCGCGGCACGTCAGTTATTGAACGCGCCGCCGGACCATTCGCCTTAGAAAATGAAAAACCGCACGACATTCAGTGGACCCGCGATCCCAGCGGGACCATGTCTGTCAGCTTAGACGGGGCGGCAGTCTTCAGCGTCTCTGACAAAGGGTTTCGCGATCCTTTTGATGGTATTCGCCTATCCGGCAAGGGCTCGGACGTGATCATTAAGACCATTCAGATTGATGCGGCCCAGTAACGCTTCCAATAAGGGTTTCTACATCACTCCATCGGATGATAAGTCTGGCGCAAGCGTGGTCACGTTGGCCGAAGCCATCGGTATTTTCTTGTCCCGCAACGCCTGAACCAGAGCCTCATTTACCCGGTAACGGGTTTGAAAATATTTAAGGCTCGGAACCCAGAACCGGACGCCTATGATCATCGCGCCATAGGCAAAATCATGAACGCCAACCTGTGGTTTTGCGCCATCATTGATTTCAGGAAACGTGGCAATGACGTCCCGCAAGACGGCAAGGGCTTGGTCCGTATCCGCATCGGGGGCGATGGCGATTTTTGTTTCGACGATGCGTTCGTCTTGGCTGTTCACAATCACTTGGCCGACGATTTCTTTGTTTGGCACAGAGATGCGTTCACCATCTTCGCCGACCAAAACGGTTTGTGCGAGCGTGATTTCTTTAACCACGCCATAGGTGCCCTGAACCTGAATGGTGTTCCCAACCACAAAGTGCCGCGACAAAATAATGGAAAGACCGGCACCATAATTTGAAAGCGGTCCTTGAATGGCCATGGTCGCCCCGAACACGGATGCACCCGCCAAGGCAATCAAGGGCGCAATGGTAACGCCAAAATTGCCCAACGTGATGATCACCATGAGCACGATCAGAAGAATTTTTACGACGTTGCCGATAAACCGCGCGAGCGTCACATCAATATTTTTCACTTCGCACAGCACGCCGACACGGCGACCTGCAAACGACGCGAACTTCAGGCCAATCAGCAGAAAAACCAGCGCGCCCAATATCTGGAAGCCATATTCGATGCCGAAGGCGATCAGCGTTTCGACCAGGGCAGACGCCTGTTCGATGTTCTTTTCTAGATTTGCTCCTAGGTTTTCGCTCAGCGCTTCAACGCTGACGCTCTCTTCCGCCATTCTCATATCTCCTAACCGATACGCTATCCTCTGCAAGGCCAGCACCGCCGTCAACTGTGCACAGCAACCGGGGATAACTTTGCTGCGGTTCGGCGTTTCCGAACTCGTTTTGGTTCCTATACTCATCCAATGATTCGCGAACCCGACTCCTCTGCTGAAATTCGTCTGCCTGCCGCCCCTATTATGGTTGCCGGCCATCGGCGCGTGGCGGTTATGGGGCAAGACGGGGATCTGGAAACCATCGAGATTGCCGCTGCCCAGCGCCTTCTCAGGCCTGACCGCCCCCCTGTTGTTTGCCACGCCAAAGCCACTGCCCGTAGGCTGGGGGTTAAGGCGTTCGATGCGCTAGACATCTTAGAGCTGTTCGCTTTTGTCCACCCTGCCCGGTTTTGTGTGCCAACACCGATTGGCTTAGCCGCAGAATTAGACCTATCCAAACCACGCGGCCTGGACGATCAGGCCATCACCCTGCATCAAGCCATGATGACGTTACTGCGTCAGTTACCGCTGACTGAAGCCGCAGACGATGCCCGCGCCATTGCTACAGCGATGACCCAGGGTGGCTGGTTGTGGGGACCGTTTGTTTTGGCGGCCCTTGGTCCAGACACAAAAGCCCGGCCAGCGGGCGATGCCCTAAAAATCTGGAGCCGCTTAAAAACCTGGGAAGATGCCGCGCCAGAAGCGCCCCCAAAAACCGTTGCCATTCCGGTCGCCGATGTCCGCACGCGGCTGCAATCTTTATTGGGGACGACGTCTGAAAAACGCACGGAGCAAGCCGACTTTGCCGCAGCCGGTGCCGCAGCCTTTCAACCCCGAGACGATGAGGATCTGCCCCGCATCGTGCTGGCCGAAGCAGGTACAGGCGTTGGCAAGACCTTGGGCTATATCGCGCCAGCCAGTGTGTGGGCGGAAAAATCCGGCGGTACTGTGTGGATGTCGACGTATACCCGTAACCTGCAACGGCAACTGGATTCGGAACTCGACCGGCTATTTCCGAACCCGGATGAGAAAGCCGAGCGGGTCGTGATCCGCAAAGGGCGCGAGAACTATTTGTGTCTGTTGAACTTCCAAGATGCCGTTGGCCGTATTCCCACACGGGGTGGTGCCGACGCGATTGCACTGGGTTTGATGGCCCGGTGGGCCATGGCCACCCGAGATGGCGACATGGTCGGCGGTGATTTTCCATCGTGGTTGTCAGATCTACTCGGTCGCGGCCTGACGACGGATTTGACGGACACACGCGGCGAATGCGTCTACGCGGCTTGTGACCATTATCGCAAATGTATGATCGAACACAGCGTTCGCAAAAGCAAAGGTGCCGACATCGTCGTTGCCAACCATGCCTTGGTGATGGTGCAAGCGGCCCTTGGTGGCATGGACGAAGCCGATACGCCGCAACGCTATGTCTTCGATGAGGGCCATCACCTGTTTGATGCGGCAGACAGCGCCTTCGCACAAGACTTAGGCGGTCGTGAGACGGCAGAATTACGTCGCTGGTTGGTGGGATCAGAAAACCAAGGACGGTCTCGGGCACGCGGACTCAAGAATCGCATCGGTGATTTGGTCAACGACGAACCAGACGCAGAAAAAGCATTGGATGACGTGCTGCACGCGGCGCGCGCTCTCGCCAGTCCGGGATGGCAAACCCGACTTGCCGGTGACAACCCACAGGGTCCGACCGAAGCCTTCTTGGCCCGCGTCCGCCATCAGGTTTATGCGCGATCCGCCGACAGCAATTCGCCGTACTCTTTGGAATGCGATGTCGATGCGCCGGTCGAAGGCTTGCTGGAAGCCGCTGTTGTCCTGAACCGAGCCTTAGAACGGCTCGAGAAGCCCGCAAAAGCCCTGATCCAAGCGTTCAGAGATAAGCTCAATGGGCCGGACGCGGACACGCTGGAAAGTAGCCAGCGCATTCGCCTGGATACCACCATGCGCGGCATCGAACGGCGCGTGTTGATGGCGTGCTCTGGATGGCGGTCCATGCTGGCCAGCCTGGGGCAAGAGACGCCAGAAGCCGCATGCGATTGGATGGCGATTGAACGCTTTGGCGGACGCGAAGCCGACATTTCACTGCGGCGGCACTGGGTCGATCCCATGGTACCGTTTGCCGAAACCGTCTATGCAAAATCCCATGGGGCGTTGGTGACATCTGCCACCCTGCGCGATCCCGCCCCCGATGGCTCGATTGTTGGCGGCGGCCCCGCACCACACACCGATACCGATGATCCGGCCTGGATGTCGGCGGACCGGCGCACAGGGGCGATCCATCTGAATGCCCCACCCGTTCGATTTGAGGCCCAATCCCCATTTGATTATGTAAAAAACAGCCGGGTCTTCGTGGTTGGCGATGTCAGCCGCAATGACCCGGACCAAATAGCTGCCGCCTACCGATCTTTATTCTTAGCGTCTGGCGGCGGAGCCTTGGGCCTGTTTACCGCCATCAATCGCTTACGTAGCGTCCACGACCGAATTGCTGCACCATTGGAAGAAGCCGGTTTCCCGCTCTATGCTCAACACGTTGACGCCCTGGATACGGGCACACTGATTGATATTTTTAGGGCGGAAGAAGATTCCTGCTTGTTGGGCACCGATGCGGTCCGCGACGGTGTCGATGTGCCGGGTCGGGCTTTGCGTTTGATCGTGTTTGATCGGGTACCATGGCCTCGGCCTGATATTCTGCACCGAGCTCGGCGGGCTCGCTTTGGTGGCAAATCCTATGACGAAATGCTGTGCCGCTTGCGACTGCGGCAGGCCTTTGGTCGGTTGATCCGCAAATCGGATGACAGAGGGGTTTTCGTGCTGCTGGATCGCGCCCTTCCCAGTCGCATCGCTGCCGCCTTTCCAGAGGGGGTGACTGTCGAACGGGTTGGCTTGAAAGACGCTGTCTCGGCCATCCAAAGCTTCCTAATTAAGGTGACATAGAGTTTAATTCGTTTTTCCCGTCCCCCTTAATGATTTTGGCTTGGAAGAATTAAACTCTATGTCACCTTAATTAAGCAAAAAACGCCAGTAAGGCCGAGACCGTTGCCACACTGGCGATGGTGCCGATTAGGGTTGCCGCCGATGCCATTTCGACACCTGCGCCGCTCTGCCTTGCAATGACAAACAAGTTGGCCCCCGCCGGCAAGGCCGACATCAAAATCGCCACCACGGCCCAATCACTTTGAACCGGGATCAGCAAAAAGACCGCGATGGCCGTTAGGGCTGGATGAACAAAAAGCTTAACGCCCACATTGACCCAAGGCAGCGGCCCCATCGACCGCACTCGAATGCCCGACAACACCAATCCCAGCGCAAACAGGGCACTTGGCCCCGCAGCACCGGCCAGCAGGCGACCAAATGTATCAATCGGCACGGCCAAGTCTATCCCTGTGAAGGACCACGCGACGCCCGCAACAGACGCCAGCAAGATCGGATTCGTCAGAACCGTCTTAACAATCACTCGTTTCTGGCCGCCGGTGTTACGCGAAGCATCAATCATCACAGCGGTCAGGGGCAAAAAGATCGCACTTTGGAAAACCGTGGCAACAATGGCGGCTTGCGTTCCCACTGTGCCAAACGCGACCGTCGCCAAAGGGATGCCAACATAACCCGTGTTGCCAAACATACTGCCCAGGGCAAACACACTTGAGGTGGGCGAATCTTGACGGCCTAGCCACCGGGTCCCGATCCACATGCCAGCGAACAGCACCGCCTGCACGCCGCCATAGGCCAGAATGTAAGGCCCGTTCAGAACCTCTTTCGGGTCAGCCGTTGCCAGCACATGAAACAACATGACGGGGAGAGCCACGAGATAGACGAATCGATTGATGGCTTCGGAGGATTGCTCGCCCAACAACTTGCGCTGCCCGCAAAGGAAGCCGACAAGGATAATCGCAAAAACAGGCAGGGCCGCTTCGATAATTGCACTCACAGATGAAGGGGTCCCTTTTAGCGTCGAAATCGTCTAGATTGTGTCCGTGCACCGGTTATATACAGGGCAGATTGAATGATCCCAACCCCAAAACCCAGTTGATGAATATGAGGCCATACCGTGAGCAATCCAATTTCCCACCATGATGCACTGATCTACACAATGGTTTTGGTCTCCGCTGCCGACCGAGACATGTCAGAACAAGAAATTTTGGTTATCGGCGAGATCATCACCCAGCTCCCAGTGTTTCGGGATTTTGATCGTAATCGTTTGGCCGCCGTGGCCCGCGCCTGCGCCGAAGGCCTGGATTCAACAGATGGTCTGGAAAACACGCTTGCAGCCATCGCCGCTGGCCTACCAAAACGTCTGCGCGAAACCGCCTATGCCTTGGCTTGTGACGTCGCCGCCGCTGACTTGGTCATTCAGCCGGAAGAAGCTCGGGTCCTGGAAATGATCCGCCACGAGCTGGAAATCGAACGGCTGGCCGCTGCCGCCATCGAACGCGGCGCACGCGCCCGCCACACAACCATCGATGACAGCCCGTCCGAAGGCCCCATGATCGACGCCTAAAGGAACCATCATGCAAAAAGGCGCGCCGCTTTCCGGCCTTCGGATTGGCTTCATCGGGCTTGGTCTGATGGGCTGGCCGATGGCGCAAAACTTGAAAGCTGCTGGGGCGGATTTGGTTGTCTATAACCGCTCCGCTGGCCCGATGGAACGGGCGCGAGCGGCAAAATTGGTGACGGCCGATTCGATTGCCGCGTTGTCGGATCGTTCGGACATTATCATTGTCATGGTTGCCAATACGCCTGCCGTCGAGGCCGTCATCTTAGGGGATGGTGGTATTGTCCATTCATTGTGTGACGGCGCGTTGGTCATCGACATGGGCACAACCAAAGTGCCTGAAACGCGCCGTTTCGCCGAAGCTGTCTTGGCTCGTGGTGCCGACTATGTGGATGCGCCTGTCTCGGGCGGCACAATTGGTGCCGACCAAGCGACCCTATCGATCATGGCGGGGGGCACGGATGAGGCTTTTGCCCGCGCCAAGCCTGTGCTGGATGTCTTGGGGCTAAACGTTGTTCATGTCGGTCCTATCGGTACCGGCCAAGTGGCCAAGGCTGCCAACCAAATGATTGTTGGCCTCACTATTGGTGCCGTCGCCGAAGCCCTGAGTCTTGCCAAGAAGGCTGGTGCAGACCCGGCCCGCGTTCGCAAGGCTTTGATGGGTGGGTTTGCCGACTCGCGTATTTTGGAGATTCACGGTCAGCGCATGATTGATGGAACGTTTGCACCGGGTGGCAAAGCAACAACGCAGCAAAAAGACATGAACCAAGCCCTCGAACTTGCAGCGATGCTTGGCCTAGACCTCCCAGCAACCGCGCTCAATCGTGATCTTTATGATCGGTTGGTCGAGATGGGGCACGGTGGGTTGGATCATTCGGCCCTGATCAAGGTCATTGATCCGAAGGCTTAAAGCCACAAAGGCTTAAAGACGATCTTCCGGATACGGCCAGACACCCAGTTGGGTCCAGGTACCGGCATCGTCTTTTTCCAACAAATAGGATGTGTAGGGCGCGAACTGTTCGCCAAAAACATCTGTCACAGCATCTGTGACGGAATGAATAAGAACATAGTTGGTATTATCATTCAGGGCAGCATCGCGGACACTATCCGGTGTGGGGGCTTGGCCCGCTCCCAAATACCCATCCAACGTGGCATGGCCATGAATTTCAAACCGGGCAATCAGGCCAGACTCGCCTGTCCCATTCGGATCAATGACCAAAAGACTAGAGCCTTGGATCATCAGCGGGCGAATGGCCTCACCAACGGCACGGAAATGCGGTTTGTTCGGCTCATGATCAAACCTAATTTTCTTCGATAACGCGATTGGCAGAATGATGATGAGAGCCAGAGGCACGGCTGCCCACCACTTTGGTAAGACCCGCCCTTGTCCATACCGCCGCCAGAGTGTGGCAAGGCCAACGGCCAAAAACGCCACGGTCGTACCCCCCACATGCATATTGTAGCGCCAAAACGACATCACATTGACGGCGTTAAATTCCCCCATGACCGAAATGTAAGCGAGCAACAAGAACACAGTGTGAGCAACAAAAATTGCGCCCGTCGCGATGGCAATCCGATCAAACAGTGTGTGACACCGAAAAAGACTACGCACAGCAAAGATTACAGCCAGGACCATAATGGCGAAGTAAACGCCCTTGTTTGATAAGACAATGGCCATACGTTGCAACACGGCTGGAATGATATGAAACAACCAATCGCCAACGGCCGGTACAATAAATTCGGCTCCCGCCAACTCATTCATAACGTGATAACGCCACACCGCATGCAGCAATAACCCAGGCACAGCCAAAACCAGCGATAGAAGAATGACGCGGCTGAAAACAATGCCTCGGTCAACCAAGCCAACCAAGCCGATAGCCCCGATAACGATGGCAAACAAACCAAAGGTTGCCTGCTTCAACGTCACCAAAACCATCAAGATAAGTGCCGCATGAATCATGCGGCGCATCGCCCGGGCGCGGTCGCCTTGGGCTTCAGCCGTCAACGACAAGCACCCCAACACCATCGCTGCGCCAACACACACAGCCGTTGAGGTGTCTGCATAATTGGTCAGCACGATCTTTTGCACAAAGGTTGGATTGAGGATGGTAACAAACAACGCCGTCAGCGCCAACAACCCCCAACTGGGCGCACTGGCCGGTGACGCATCGCCTGCTACAGTCCGCGCGACCCGTAACACCAGAAGGCCAAAGCTGAACAACAAGATCAGGTTGAACAGGCCCGCCGCGCTTTCAATGACGTCACCACTAAGTACACTCGCTAGGTACGGCAAGAACACCCAACCATAAGGATATGCCGGGTAAGATGCGGCGACAGAACGCGTCGTGCTATCGGGGAAAACGTGAAAGTCGACCAAAAAGCGCAAACTCGGCAGCCAATGCGAAAACTCATCCCACTGCGAGCCGACCATCGCCGAAGCAGCAATCAACAACGGCGCAGCAATCATCATCAGCCGCCAAAACCCGACCGGCATGGCGTGCCCTCCTTGGCGACGGGCAACGACCAAGCCGACGATGCCGACAACCGCTAGAGCCAACGCAATCGGATAGAATTGTAACGGTGTAAAAACACCAAGAACGGTGAAGGCGACACAAACGACGGCCCATCCCAATAGGCCATCCATGGCGTCAATGCGGTCACGACCGCCAATCAACGCACCCAAACCGCTGAGACATATCCAAACGGCAAAAACGGATCCCAAGGCGATGAGTTGGCCCGGATGATCAAAAAATCGTCCGAAAATGACATCCATGATTAAGCGTCCGACGCTTTCAGTCGCCATGCTGAAACCTGAAACAGCGGCACACCAAATGGTATAACCCGGCGGTCCACACGAACCATGCGTTCGGCAACGATCCGTTCAATATCGATGATGGTTGTGTGATGATAATGCCCATCGAACCCGGCAATGCGGCGGCCCAATCGGTATAATGCATTCTCTGTCGGTCCGGATAAGATAAAAACACCCCCAGGCATCAAAGTCTTCATCAAGCGGTCAACCAGTTCTGCGACGTTTTCGTTGTGCTCTAATGAATCAAGCGCGAAGACAGCCGCATACTTTTGGTCCGGCGCGCCGTCCAATGTTTCGCGGATGGCATCCTGAGCGAACTCTGGCAGGACCGACGCAACAAATTCATCTTCTTCAATAAACGAGTAATCGGCAGGTGCGCCCAACAGGTGATACAATTCACCCGTTGCCGCACCGAAATCAAGAATTGGCCCAGTGGGCGCATGGCGATCATGCAAAGCCGCTGCCGCCATCAGCCGCAACCACGCCACACTCGCTGCTGCCGGATTGCCGTGCAAATACGATGGAACGCACGTTTCTTCGAGTTGCTCAAACGCACGCTTCACGTCAAACCGATGCGACAAGTCGCGACGGCGGCGCAGGGCGGTTTTCACTCGGTTTCGTGTCACCGACATCGCAGTTTCCATTTCATCGCTGAAAGCAGAGCCTCTTTTCCAGGTGAGACCCCAACCTGTCAAGCGCGGTGCCTTTTTCAGGGTCACAGAAATAGAAAAGGGCTACACCCCGATTGAGATGCAGCCCCGTTCTTTTAGTCAGGCAGATGCCTGAGCCGTGGTTTGGCTTCGATTAGAAGCCCATGCCACCGCCCATACCACCCATACCGCCCATGTCACCCATGTCCGGTGCGCCACCTGCTTTGTCGTCTTTTGGACGCTCAGCAACCATGGCTTCGGTGGTGATCAACAGGCCAGCAACCGATGACGCATCACGCAATGCGGTCAGGACAACCTTGGTTGGGTCGATAACGCCTGCTTTGACCAGGTCTTCGTAAACGCCGGTTTGAGCGTTATAACCGAAAGTCGAAGACTTTTGCTCCAGCAACTTGCCAGCAACAACCGCACCGTCAACGCCAGCGTTCTCGGCGATTTGACGAACCGGAGCCTGTAGAGCCCGACGAACAATGTCGAAGCCAACCTTTTGGTCAGCGTTTTCTGGCTGTACTTTGTCCAGCGCGCGCGTGGCATACAACAGAGCCGAACCACCACCAGCAACAACGCCTTCTTGAACAGCGGCGCGGGTTGCGTGCAGTGCATCGTCAACGCGGTCTTTCTTTTCTTTTACTTCGATTTCGGTTGCACCGCCGACACGGATAACGGCAACACCGCCAGCCAATTTGGCCAGACGCTCTTGCAGTTTTTCACGATCATATTCAGAAGACGTGTCTTCGATTTGTGCTTTGATTTGAATGCAACGGGCTTCGATGTCTTTTTTCTTGCCTGCGCCTTCAACGATTGTGGTTTCTTCCTTGGTGATCAGCGCCTTCTTCGCGGTGCCGAGCATTTCCATGGTGACGTTTTCAAGCTTGATACCCAGATCTTCTGAGATCACCTGACCGTTGGTCAGGATGGCCAAGTCTTCCAACATCGCCTTACGACGATCGCCGAAACCAGGAGCCTTAACAGCAGCAACTTTCAAACCACCGCGCAGCTTGTTCACAACCAAAGTTGCCAAGGCTTCGCCTTCAATGTCTTCAGCGACAATCAACAGCGGACGACTGGACTGCACGACGCTTTCCAGAACCGGCAACAAAGGCTGTAGGCTAGAAAGCTTCTTTTCGTGGATCAGGATGTAAGGGTTATCCAGATCGCAGGTCATTTTGTCGGCGTTGGTGATGAAGTACGGCGAGGTGTAACCCCGGTCGAACTGCATACCTTCAACAACGTCCAGCTCCGTGTGCAAGCCTTTGGCTTCTTCAACGGTAATAACGCCTTCGTTGCCAACGCGTCCCATGGCTTTTGCGATCATTTCGCCGACTTCGACGTCGCCGTTGGCAGAAATGGTGCCGACTTGGGCGATTTCTTCAGACGTTGAAACTTTTTTCGATGCTTTCTTAACAGCAGCAGCAACCAAGCCAACAGCCGTATCGACGCCGCGCTTCAGGTCCATTGGGTTCATGCCAGCGGCAACAGCCTTGCAACCTTCGCGGACGATAGACTGGGCCAGAACCGTGGCCGTCGTGGTGCCGTCACCGGCTTCGTCGTTGGTTTTTGACGCGACTTCACGGACCATTTGAGCGCCCATGTTTTCGAACTTGTCAGCCAATTCGATTTCTTTCGCAACCGTGACACCATCTTTGGTGATCCGCGGTGCGCCGAATGATTTATCAAGAACAACGTTGCGACCTTTAGGACCCAAGGTGATCTTGACGGCGTTGGCAAGAATGTCGATACCGCGCAGCATGCTCGTGCGGGCATCAGAGCCGAATTTTACTTCTTTGGCAGCCATAATTCAGACTTTCCTTTTCAGTGATGTATCAAAGATCGGTACAGATAAAAGAAGCTCGATTACTTCTTTTTCTTACCAGCAGACTTTTCCATGATGCCCAGAACGTCGGACTCTTTCATGATCAGCAGGTCTTCGCCGTCGATCTTAACTTCCGTGCCCGACCATTTGCCGAACAGAACCATGTCGCCAGCTTTGACGTCCAGGGGTGTAATTTTGCCATCTTCAGACTTATGGCCTGAACCAACAGCAACGATTGTGCCTTCTTGGGGCTTTTCCTGCGCGGTGTCAGGAATAATGATGCCACCGGCCGTCTTAACGTCAGATTCGACGCGACGGACCAGAACGCGATCGTTCAAAGGCCGAAAACTCATGGGGTACTTCCTCCGTAATTCGATTGAAAACCAAATGGTTATCGCCCGCTGTTAGCACTCTCAGCCGACGAGTGCCAGTGAGGTAGTCGGATGCCTCGCCAGTGTCAAGTGCCGGAGGCTGACTCGGGTGTCGATTCTGGAAGATTATTTTCAGGTTGGTCGTTTACTTCGGGTTCTGGTGTGATTTCTGGGACCACTTCTGGCTGCGCTTCAGTCGGCTCCAGCGTCGGCACTTCATGCTCGCCCTTCCGTCCGACAATCAGCGGATCGTGGGCAACATCAGCGACGTTCCAGACCGTAATAAAATAACTGCGGAACGGGTACACCTGCACCGGTTCGGCTTCTGTCGGCACAAAGCGGTGGTACGATACAATGATCCCGTTGGGGTTGTCGGCCATGAAACTTTCGACATCGTTTGGCTCGACACCAATCACGGTCATCGGCTGTTCAAGCCGACCCAAAAACTGGAACTTGCCATGATATTTGCCAAAGTGCGCCAACCCCCGCCCGGCTTGCTGCCAGTCACTCAGTTGTTTGGCCAAGGGCCGCAGGTCGAGCATCGTATGCAGCATCGGCGTCAGCGCAACATGCAGCGTGATGACGAACGCAGCCGTCAGAGAGGCCGTGATCAACACGCGCCGAGCGACACGGTTTGACGCCAGCAAAAAAGCCACAATAGCAAGGCCCGCTATAACCAGGCCCCAGCTGCCCTCAATCGGATCACTCCACCAGGCGGGCTTATCCCGCACCATGTTCAAAAACTGCGCGGCGAAAACAACGATGCCTGCGAAGGCCAGAAACACATACGGCAGGCGGTCATACCACGGCGCTTTTGTCGTTGGGTTGTCCCCATCAACCGGCACAGACCGGGCCAACGCAGCGGCAAGTATCAATGCCAGGGCTGAGTATTCCGGCAACATGTAATGTGGATTTTTGCCACTGATGACAGAAAACACAGCCAAGGCCGGGCCGACCCAGCAGACCAAGAACGCATAAGGGCCAATGTTTGATTTCTGTTTTGCTTCGCCCCACAAGCCAGCCCAAAACCGAGACCAGATCAGCCACGGTAAGGCCATCGCTGGCAACACAGCCAAATAGAACCACCAAGGCCGTGCATGGGCGAAGCTATCCACCACGCGCCCCGCCGATTGACCCCAGAAAATCGCATAGGCAAAGTCATCACCGCCTGAAATTGCTGCGGGAATGGCCCAGGCAAGGCCAATAGCCGCCGCACCCAACACGGCCAAAAAGCTTGCAATATACCACTTTTTCCAGCCACCACGCGGCTGGCGGCTGTTCACAATATTGCCCAGCATCGGTCCCCAAAGCGGCGCCAGCAAAAGGGCAGGCAGAACATGCACAACGATAACCGGTCCTTTGGTCAAAACACCCAAACCCGTCGCAACGGCAAAGATCACAAACCCGGTGTCAGACCCGGTACGCCACGCAATCAAAGCACCCCAAAGCGCCAACGCGGTGAACGCCGACAACATCATGTCAAACATCGTGAGGGTGGAGAAAATCGCCCAGAATAGTCCACCAACGAGAATAAGGGGCGTTAACCCGGCGACCAAACTGCGCTCTGGCCACAAGGCACGGGCCAATGCCGTCGTCGCCCAAAGCGTTAAGATCGAAAACAGCGGTGCAATCAGCCGGGCCGCTTCTGACGACACACCAAAAAACGTCCACGTCAGGTTGATCAACCAGAACATTAACGGCGGCTTGTGGTGGTACGGCTCTCCGTTCAGGTGCGGCACCAACCAATCGCCACGCAACCACATTTCCCAGGCCACAGCCAGATACCGTGTTTCATCAACTGGCAGAGGCGGGCGCACCAACACGGCAATGGCGATCATTGCCGCCCACAGCAAAATACTTATGGGGAGAGTGACGGTATCGCGGTTCATTTTTGCGGGGCCGTCGTTGCTTTGGGCTCAGACCCGTCCTCCGCCTCCGCCAAGTCTGGCACAATCAGCCGGGCTCGGCGGGTCTTGCGGGTCAAATAGACACCCAAGGCACCGGCGCCTGCGAACAACACGGCGGCCAGGGCAATACGCGCGCCTTCCCCCACTTCGACACCCGATCCGACCAAGGCAAAAATCAGGGTCTGCGGAATATAGCCCAAGCACGACCCCGCAATAAACGCGAAGGCTGGTACGCTCGAGACACCCGCCGCCAAATTGGTCAGGAAGTTCGAGCCGATGGGAAGAAACCGGATTAACAGGGTCATGCTGAACGGATTGTCGGCGAGGAACGCATCAATCTTCTTCACCCGCCCGGGGAATCGCCGCTGGACAGATCCGCGACCCAGCAACCGTGCATAGGTGAACGCCAGTGCACAGCCAAACGTCACCGCTGCCAGGGCTAAACCCGTGCCTTCAAACAAACCAAAGGCATACCCGCCCATAAACGCCACCAATTGGCGCGGCAATCCGATGGCTGCACAAACGCCGCCAACGGCGATGAACAACATCATACCTTGGGCACCGTGGCCGCGCACGTTTTGGTCAATCCAATCTTCTTCAAGCAGCGAACCTAGACCCAACTGCTCAACCGCAAAGGCCAAGGCAAGTAAGGTTAGCACCAAGATCGCCGCCTTCAAAAACGACTTTGGTTTCACGACGCGGCATCCTTGTCTTGCAGCAATTCGGGATGTGTTTGCGGGTTCAGGGGGCGGCGAATCAGCCAAAGCACGCCCATAATATCGAAAATACCGACGGCAAGACGGTCTAAGGTGCCGTACTTCGACACACCCCCTTCACGCTGACGATGGTTTACTTTTACAGATGTAACCCGACCGCCTGCGCGGATGGTCAGCGCGGGCATAAACCGGTGCATGTGATTGAACGTTGGGAAACTGAGAAAGAGATCACGGGAAAAGACTTTAAGGCCACAACCTGTGTCCGGCGTTTGATCGCGCAGCAAGCCGCCCCGAACCCGGTTAGCAATGCGCGATGACACCCGCTTGATCCAGGTATCTTTGCGGGTTGCCCGCCAACCAGCAACCATCAATTCTTCTTTATCAATGGCTTCTGTCCATGTTTTAAACAAAACTGGTATATCTGCCGGATCGTTCTGGCCGTCGCCGTCCAATGTTGCAATCGCGGGTGAACGGGCGTTGCGGATGCCGCTGACCAAGGCAGAACTTTGGCCAGATCGCGCCACATGCTTCAGAACACGCAAAGGCGCGCCACCCTGCGCGCGGCCTTCAAGGACATCAACGGTGTTATCATCCGAGCAATCGTCGGTCGCAATAATTTCATAAGGCTGACCCAACGTGTTCAGCGCCGCGCAAATCTCATCGACCAGCGGCCCAACATTTTCCGCTTCATTAAACGCGGGAAAAACCACGGTAAGCACCGGCTGGGCAGGTGCATTTGTCTTCGGATCATTCGTGCCTGGGGTCATACCAATATCTACACGTTAAGATAAGAGAGCTGTCCGCCCCAGATAACGGCCTTTTGGGGCATTAAAATACAGAGCCCCAGTGTGTGTTTGGGCACTGTTAGGGTTCGGCGGGCGCTTATCGCACAAGGACCGGGCCTTGGCAAAGCCTTCTAACCCGACACGCCAAGACATGCTTACCGGCACTGTTGGCGCAAACGGCTTGGTTGGGGTATAGGCACCATGATGGAACGGCTGCCAAAGCGGGTTCTGGACAGTCTGCCAGATCCAATACTGCTGATAGATGACCACCGCATGGTGGTCGACGCGAACCAAGCGGCACGCGATACGCTGGGCATGGAACTGCGCGGCCATGATCTGGCGCGCACGTTGCGTCACCCTGACGTCTTGGAAGCCGTTGACGCTGTTTTGCTCGGCACGCCCCGCTGCACGGCGGAAATTACGCTATCTGCTGCACCGCCCCGCATGTTCACCGTCCATGTTATTCGCCTGAAAGATCCAGAGGTTCCCGTCGATAAGGTCAGCGCCATCGTCGTCTTAAATGACATCACGACGGCAAAACGTGCCGAGCAGATGCGGGCAGACTTTGTTGCCAACGCGTCACATGAGCTTCGCTCGCCCTTGTCCGCATTGCTGGGCTTCATTGAGACCCTGCGCGGGCCGGCCATTGATGATGCCGATGCCCGGGCCCGTTTCTTAGATATTATGAACCGTGAAGCCCGCCGCATGGCGCGGCTGATTGACGACTTAATGTCGTTGTCGAAAGTCGAGATTAACGAACACGTTCGCCCCCAGCACCCGGTCGACATGCGATTTGTCGCTGAGAACGTAACAGAGATGTTGGCACAAAAAGCGCTCGATAAAGAAATGACATTGACGGTTCAGCCGCACAACGATGTGCCCCAGGCCATTGGCGATACCGACCAGTTGATTCAGGTGATTCGCAACCTCGTCGAAAACGCCATTCGCTACGGTCGCGCCAAAACAGAAGTAACGATCACAATCAGCCGCGCCAGTCGGATTCCAGATATCGGCGGCGTTGGCGTTGGCATTGCCGTTGCTGATCAAGGCGATGGCATCCCAAAAAATTCGATCCCGCGCCTGACCGAACGGTTTTACCGGGTTGATAAGGCGCGCTCAAAAAGCCTGGGATCAACCGGTTTGGGCCTTGCCATTGTGAAGCATATTATCAACCGCCATCGGGGACGCTTGGTTGTCGAGTCAGAACTGGGCCAGGGGTCAACATTCACGGTTTACATACCCGCCTTTGAAGCCACCGTGTTAGACGTGAAAAACTGATCGTCTCTGCGGATTTTTGACCCGATAGGGCCGCCACGGCAGATGTCACAAAACCGTCATTTATCCGTCACAAATATACAAGGAGTCAGGGTTACTTTCCGGCCCGTCAACAGAGCTAGACAAAAGCTCTTTTTGTCGATCAGGGCAGCGCCGCTGTTGCTCTTCTATTCAATCATTCCTCTGGCAGGAGAGACCCGCTCATGAAAAAGATCCTCGCCCTCGCGGCCGTCGCTACTGTTGCTGCCGTCGGCACCGCAGAAGCCCGTGATCAGATCCGTATCGTCGGATCATCAACCGTTTATCCTTTTTCGACCGTTGTTGCTGAACAGTTTGGCAAAACCACCGACTATAAAACGCCGATCGTTGAATCGACTGGTTCTGGTGGCGGCCTGAAATTGTTCTGTGCTGGTGTCGGCGTTCAACATCCAGACATCACCAATGCGTCTCGTGCTATCAAAAGCAAAGAAGTTGAGAACTGCCACAAAAATGGCGTGACCGACATCATCGAAGTTAAAGTTGGCTACGACGGAATCGTTTTGGCAAACACGAAAGCAGCCAAGCCGTTCTCGCTGACCAAACAGCAAGTCTTCTTGGCCCTGGCCAAAGACGTTCCTGCTGGCGAAGGCAAGACTCAGCCAAACCCAAACAAAATGTGGTCTGATATTGATCCATCTTTGCCAGCCGCAAAGATCGAAGTTCTAGGTCCACCACCAACGTCCGGCACACGCGATGCGTTTGTTGAGTTGGCCATGGAAGGCGGCTGCAAGAAGTTCGACTGGGTTAAAGCCATGAAGAAGACCGACAAAAGCAGCTACAAAGCTTTGTGCCACGCCATGCGCGAAGACGGTCACTTTATCGAAGCCGGTGAGAACGACAACCTGATCGTTCAAAAACTGGAAGCCAACCCGAACGCTCTGGGTATCTTCGGTTTCTCCTTCTTGGATCAAAACTCTGACAAAGTTCAGGGCTCTATGATTGACGGTGAATACCCAACGTTCGAGAACATCGCTTCCGGCAAGTACTTGGTTTCACGTCCTTTGTACTTCTACGTGAAAAAAGCCCACGTCGGCACCATTCCTGGCATCAAGCAATACTTGGCCGAATTCACGGCTGACAAAGCTTGGGGCGACGAAGGCTACCTAACCGACAAAGGCCTAATCCCAATGCCCATCGCTGAACGCGAAAAGTATGGCACGGAAGCAGCTAACCTGACGGTCAACGTCGGCATGTAAGCCGAAAAAACCTTCAGAAAAGTATATCTCCCGAGAGCTGCACACCGTGGCTCTCGGGACTCTTTTTTAACGGCCTTGAAACGCAGGCTTTGCGAACCGAGACCTTTAAAAAAGGGACACACATTTGTTCGGGGAGCGTTTATGTCGATGTGGGTACTACTGTTTACATTGATCGCATTATCCATTGTTGGCTTTTACATGGGCAAGCGGCGCGCCATTGCCTCTGTCGATGGTCATGCTGGCCTGCTCCACTCCCGGCCTAACTACTACGGGTACTACGTTGCTCTTTGGTGCACCCTCCCCGCGTTGCTGGTTTTCGCCATCTGGAGTTCCGCAGACGGCTCCATCGTTGATGGCATGATCATGGCCCAAGTGGCGGATTTGACCGTCGGCATGAGCGTGGCCGAAATCAGCTTAATGCTGAATGACATTCAAAATCTCGCGGATGCGAACGTCATCAGCCGCGAGGCCAGCCCTGAATTGCAACAAGCGGCTAACACCTACGCCCAAATGCGCCTAAACAGCCAATTGGCCATGGCAGTGGTCTGCCTATCCCTGCTGATTGCCGTTGCTTTTTTCACCTACAAACGGATCAATCCAGACCTGCGGTCGCGCAACTCGGTTGAGCGCATTGTTCGTGGACTGATGATTGTTTGCTCGATTGTCGCGATCCTAACGACCATCGGCATTGTCATGTCTTTGATGTTCGAAAGTGCCCGGTTCTTCGGCAAAGTCCCACCGATGGACTTTTTATTCGGCACCGAATGGAGCCCACAAACAGCCTTGCGTGAAGATCAAGTCGCATCTGGCGGTTTGTTTGGTGCGATTCCCCTGTTCGCGGGCACCATGTTGATTTCGTTGATTGCCATGTGCGTTGCCGCCCCGGTCGGCCTCATGGCCGCGATCTACATGTCTGAATACGCATCGCCCAAAGTGCGCGCCATCGCCAAACCGCTTTTGGAAATTTTGGCCGGTGTTCCCACAGTTGTTTATGGTTTTTTTGCCGCCCTAACCGTGGCCCCCTTCTTTCGCAACTTGGGTGATAACGTTGGCCTGGACGTCAGTTCGGAAAGTGCTCTCGCCGCCGGTGCGGTGATGGGCATCATGATCATTCCTTTCGTCTCCTCCTTGTCCGATGACGTGATCAGCGCCGTGCCGCAGTCCATGCGCGAAGGTTCTTACGGCTTGGGCGCAACCAAATCCGAAACGATCACCAAGGTTCTGCTACCTGCGGCGTTGCCCGGCATTGTCGGCTCGTTGTTGTTGGCGGTTAGCCGGGCGATTGGCGAAACCATGATCGTGGTGATGGCCGCCGGCTTGGCTGCAAACCTCACGGCCAATCCTTTGGAAGCCGTCACCACAGTAACGGTTCAGATCGTAACCCTACTGGTGGGTGATCAAGAATTCGACAGTGCCAAAACGCTGGCCGCCTTTGCCCTTGGCTTAATGTTGTTCTGCGTCACGTTGTGTTTGAACTTTATCGCCTTGTACGTCGTGAATAAATATCGAGAGCAATATGACTGATACGACCATGAACGGCGCCTCGCACAATCAAACCAATGCCTCACCAAAGCCAAAATCGCAGGGCCAGAGGCAAGCAGCAGCCATGGCCGCTGTGCAGAAGGGTTTGAAAAAGCGATACGCGGCGGAACGCCGGTTTCAGGCCTACGGCATTGCCGCGATTGCCTTTGCGGCAGCTTGTTTGATTTTGCTGTTCTCCACCATCATTGGCAAAGGCATCCCCGCCTTTACCAAGACCGATATCGTGTTTGAGGTCACATTATTCCCCCAAGATATTGACCCAACTGGCGAGCGTGACCCTCAAGTTCTGTCAACGGCAGACTATCGCAAACCCATCCGCCAAGCCTTTGGCGATCTGTTCCCCGACGTCACAGGTCGCAGCGACAAACGGAAGCTGCACGCGATAATAAGCCCAGGTGCCGTGTTCACGCTGCGCGATATGGTGATGTCAAACCCAGACCTGATCGGCCAACGAGTCACCATTACCGTTCCGATGTCAGACGATATAGACCAGTTCAACAAAGGGCATATTCTGCAAGAAAGTCCGGAATCAGAGCGGCGTGTCTCTGACAAACAGATCGCTTGGTTTGAACGATTGGAAAGCCGCGGCATGATTGAAACGTCCTTCAACACGACATTCTTCACCGCTGGTGACAGCCGTGAACCTGAACTGGCGGGTATCTGGGGGGCGTTGACCGGATCATTCTTTACCATGATCGTGACGCTAATTTTATCATTCCCGTTGGCGGTGGGGGCCGCGATTTACTTAGAAGAATTCGCACCGAAAAATAAACTAACCGCCTTCATTGAAGTGAACATCAACAACCTCGCGGCGGTTCCGTCCATTGTCTATGGATTGCTCGGCCTCGCCGTCTTCCTAACCTTTTTTGGCTTGCCGCGTTCGGCACCACTAGTCGGCGGTATGGTCCTCAGTTTGATGACCCTGCCCACGATTATCATTGCCTCGCGTGCGGCCCTAAAGGCTGTGCCGCCCTCCATTCGTGAAGCCGCCCTGGGCATGGGCGCATCAAGGGTGCAATGCGTTTTTCACCATGTTCTGCCGCTGGCGATGCCCGGCATTCTAACCGGAACGATCATCGGCATGGCCCAGGCCTTGGGTGAAACCGCACCGCTTTTGATGATTGGCATGGTCGCCTTCGTCGTTGATATTCCAGGCAGTATCACCGATCCCGCCACGGTCATGCCCGTACAAATTTATTTGTGGTCTGACAGCCCAGAGCGCGCCTTCACCGAACGCACCTCGGCAGCCATCATGGTGCTTCTCAGCTTTTTAATCATGATGAACGCCCTGGCTGTTATTTTACGCAAACGCTTTGAGCGGAAATGGTAATCTCTGTGTTATCGAACCTTTGAAAGGCTTATCTTCATGAGCACGCGTACCGAAGTTACCGCAGCAGCACCGTCCGAGGACGCAACAGTCAAAATTGAAGCGCGCAAAGCCTGCGTCCATTATGCCGATAAGCAAGCCTTGTTCGACGTTGATATCGATATCCATGAGAACGAAGTAACATCGTTCATTGGCCCCTCTGGCTGCGGCAAGTCGACCTTCCTGCGGTGCATCAACCGGATGAACGACACGATTGATATTTGTCGGGTTTCCGGTTCTATCAAGCTGGATGGCCAGGATATTTATGACGACAAAATTGATGTTGTTCACTTGCGTGCCCGCGTCGGCATGGTCTTTCAAAAGCCAAACCCGTTCCCAAAATCGATTTATGAGAACATCGCCTATGGCCCCCGCATACATGGCATTGCCACGAATAAAGTGGAGATGGATGAAATTGTTGAGAGCAGCCTACGCCGCGCCGCTATTTGGGACGAAGTCAAAGACCGCCTTGATGAACCCGGCACCGGTCTTTCTGGCGGACAACAGCAGCGCCTGTGCATCGCCCGCGCCATTGCCATTCAGCCCGAAGTGATCTTGATGGATGAGCCCTGTTCTGCACTTGATCCAATCGCAACGGCGAAGGTTGAAGAACTTATCGACGAACTGCGCGAAAACTACACCATGATTATCGTCACGCATTCTATGCAACAAGCTGCGCGGGTTTCCCAACGAACGGCGTTTTTCCATCTTGGAAATTTGGTAGAGTATGGGGCAACCGATCATATTTTCACCAACCCAACAGATGAACGCACCCAAGGTTACATTACGGGCCGTTTTGGCTGAGTCCCCTTTTTGAAAGGCGTCCTTTCTTATGTCTACTTCAAGTCCAGACCATATCGTTAAGGCGTATGATAACGAACTTGCCCGACTGGATCAGTACATTGCCGAGATGGGCGGCATTGCCGAAGTTCAACTGGCGGATGCCATCGATGCCCTAATCCGCCGCGACGTGGAAAAGGCGCAAAAGGTTATCGCCGGTGACGCCCGCCTTGATGCGCTGGAGGCTGAAATTGATGCTTTCACTGTTCACATGATCGCCCGTCGTCAGCCCATGGCCGAAGACCTTCGCACCATCATTTCTGCATTGCGAACAGCCAGCGTGATCGAACGCATCGGCGACTATGCCAAGAACATCGCCAAGCGCACCTCCGCCCTGTCTCAGACCCCTCCTGTGGGTCCGGCTAAATCAATCGGTCGGATGGGACACTTGGTCCAAGGCATGATGAAACAAGTCTTGGACGCCTATAACGAACGCGATGTAGAAAAAGCCAACGACGTTCGCCAGCGCGATCAAGAGGTCGATATCATCCATACCAGCCTGTTTCGTGAGTTGCTGACTTATATGATGGAAGATCCCCATTCGATCACGGGCTGCACCCATCTGTTGTTCTGTGCAAAAAATGTCGAACGGATTGGCGATCATGTGACGTCCATTGCTGAAAACTTGATCTTCCTGATCACCGGCGCGGCACCGGAAGAGGCCCGGCCAAAAGATGACGGATCGTCCTATACTGTTGTTGAACCAACAATCCCACCGAATGCGAGTTAGCGATGGAACAGTCCTTCACCATCAATCAAGAAGTCACCAGTTCCAAAAGGGGCGCGACCGTGAAACAGATGATCTTAATTGTCGAAGACGACCCATCGTTGGTCGAGCTTCTGTCTTATAACTTAGAGCGTGAAGGCTTTGATATCACCGTTGCCATGGATGGCGAAGAAGCCTGTGACGCAGTGGAAGATCAAACACCCGACCTTATTCTGTTGGATTGGATGATTCCGAACGTGTCTGGCATCGAGGTTTGCCGCCGCATTCGTCGCAGCGAAGCCAGCCGCAATACGCCGATTATCATGCTGACTGCGCGGGGCGAAGAGGCCGACCGCGTTCGGGGCCTGGATTCCGGTGCCGATGATTACGTCACCAAACCGTTTTCGCCTCAGGAACTGATCGCCCGAATTCGCGCCGTGTTGCGGCGAACCAATCCGGAGGCGGATTCCGAATCGTTGGAGTACGACAATATCCGGATGGATTTGCTGGCTCATCGGGTGACGCGTGCCGATGAAGCCATCAAGTTGGGGCCAACAGAATTTCGCCTGTTACGCGTCTTTCTCGAACGACCCGGACGGGTTTTCTCGCGCGAGCAATTGCTGGATAAAGTCTGGGGCCGCGATGTTTATGTCGAAACCCGCACGGTCGATGTTCACATTCGCCGTCTGCGCAAAGCCCTGAATGAGAAAGATCGCCCAGACCTAATCCGCACCGTTCGGTCTGCCGGTTATGCCTTAGACACCTCCGCTATCTAATCACGTTCGATCCAGTAAGGGGCTTTTGAATATAGTAACCCGACGGTAAGGTCTGTGGGTTAGCCTCGTTTCTTTGGCTTTCCATACCTAGTTTCTTAGACCTGCGAGATCTTTATGCCGACGTCACGATGGACGTTCATGCGAGTGTTGGCAAAGGCCAAGCGGCTTTCGCGCAACGAACATCTTGTGCTTTCGGTTCTATCGCTGGTGATTGGGGCCAGTGCCGGTGCCGCTGTGATTGGCTTTCGCGAGGCCATCGCTGTCTTTCAAAGCATTGGCTACGGCACGGATTCAGAGCGCCTTTATCTTCATTTACAACAGCTACCCTGGTGGCAAATTGTCACTGTCCCCACCGTGGGTGGCCTGATTGTCGGGCTTTTGGTACGTTGGTTGATGCCAAATAAGCGTCCCGAAGGGGTTGCCGATGTCATTGAGGCCAGCGTGCTTCGGGGTGGCACCATGTCACCGCGGGTCGGGTTCGCGGCAGCCTTGACCAGCGCTGTCTCCATCGGGGCGGGAGCATCAGTTGGCCGAGAAGGACCTGCCGTTCATTTAGGCGCGTCCCTTGCCGGATGGTTGGCCCGGCGTCTGCATTTGCCCAGATCCTTAAGTCGAACGCTGCTGGGGTGTGGTGTGGCCTCTGCCGTTGCCGCGTCCTTTAATGCGCCCATTGCAGGGGCACTGTTCGCCAGTGAAGTCGTCGTCGGCCATTATGCGCTGAAAGCTTTTGCCCCCATCGTAATTGCGAGTGTCGCAGGCACCGCCGCTTCTCGTGCTTGGTTCGGCGATTACCCAGCCTTTATTTTGGACAGCACCATATTGGCCTCGCTGTGGGAATTACCTGCATTTTTGCTGTTGGGTTTGGTCTCGGGCGTTGGTGCCATTGTCTTCATGCGCGGCATCGAAATCGCCGGTAGTACCGCCAAGAAAATGCCCGGACCCGAATTTGTTCGGCCTGCCGTTGCTGGTTTTTGTGTCGGTTTGATCGCGCTGGCGTTTCCGCAAGTCCTTGGCGTTGGCTATGGCGCAACCGAAGCGGCTTTGGCCGTTGCGTTCCCGCTGTGGATGTTCATTTGCATTGGGCTGGCAAAAGGGTTGGCGACAGCCGTGTCGCTCGGGTTTGGCTTTGCCGGTGGCGTGTTTTCACCCGCCTTGGTCTTGGGTGGCATGGTCGGTGCCTCTTACGGAATTTTAGCAACCACCGCGTTTCCAGAGCTCTCATCCGGCGCTGCGGCCTATACCGTCGTTGGCATGGGCGCTTTCGCGGCGGCCGTTTTGGGCGCGCCGATTTCAACAACGTTGATTATCTTTGAAATGACTGGCGATTACGCCCTTACCCTCGGCGTGATGGTTGCCGTCGTCGCGGCGACAGAGATCACGCATGTTTTCTACGGTCGGTCATTCTTTGACCAGCAATTGAAAAATCGGGGCCTCGACCTCAAGGGAGAATTTGAAGCGGAAGCCCTCCGCTCAACACAAGTATCCCAAGTGATGGACGCCCTAACCCCCGCCGTCAGTGCCGATGCCAACCTCGGCATTGTGCGCGCACGGCTGAGCAACTCACCATGGTCCGAGCTGTTTGTGACGGAGTCAGACGGAAAACTGCGCGGCACCATTATGCTATCCGATATGTCAGAAAAGGCTTACCAGACCGATCAAGACGACGAATTGACGGCAGGCGATGTTGTCCGGCTGCATCCGCCGGTCCTCACCCGCGATGACGATTTGGATGCGGCCCTCAGTATCATGCGGCAGACCGGTGAGGATCATATCGCCGTTGTCGGTGATTTGGACGACATGATCTATGTCGGTTGCGTACACCAACGCGATGTCATGACAGCCTATAACAAGGCGCTTTTACGGGCTCATCACGAACAACACGACGAGACCGTTTAAGATTTTTACATTTCTTTGTGTTCTGGGACTGATCCACCCCCCTTTCAAATGCTATACAAAAGCATGAGTGATGGATTCGACCTGATTGACGAACCTGCCCCACCCGCCCCGGCGGCAGCGTCGCGTTACCTAGATGGCATGAACACCGAGCAATCGCACGCGGTGGAAACCACCGATGGGCCGGTCTTGGTGCTGGCGGGCGCGGGCACCGGCAAGACCCGGGTGCTGACAACGCGCATGGCCCACATTCTGCGGCAAAACCTTGCTGGGCCAGGCGAGTTGCTGGCCGTGACCTTCACCAACAAGGCCGCGCGGGAAATGCGTGACCGGGTTGCCGCCCTGGTCGGTACCCCGGTTGAAGGGTGGTGGGTTGGCACCTTCCATGCCCTGGCAACACGCATTCTGCGCCGTCACGCCGAAGCGGTGGGCTTGCGGTCTAACTTCACGATTTTGGATTCCGATGACCAATTGCGCCTGATTAAACAGCTAATGGCGGCAAACGATATTGATGAAAAGCGGAACCCACCGCGTGTCACCCTTGGCCAAATTCAGCGCTGGAAAGACCGCGGCCTGACTCCCGAAACGGTGCCATCCGCAGAATTAGCGAGCCTCTGCGATGGTCAAGGCCAAGACATTTATGCGGCCTATCAAGACCGCTTACGCACAGTCAACGCGGCAGATTTTGGCGATCTGTTGATGCTGGTGGTGACGTTGTTCCAAAACAACCCAGCCGTCTTAGAACGCTACCAAAATCAGTTCCGCTATATTCTGGTTGATGAATACCAAGACACCAACGTCGCGCAGTATTTGTGGCTTCGCTTGCTGGCGCAAAAACACCGCAACATTTGCTGCGTCGGTGACGACGACCAATCGATCTATTCCTGGCGCGGGGCAGAGGTCGGCAACATTTTGCGCTTTGAGACAGATTTTCCCGGCGCAACCGTCGTCCGGTTGGAACGCAACTACCGGTCCACGCCGAACATCTTGGGGGCTGCCTCGGGCCTGATTAAAAAGAACGACGGGCGCTTGGGTAAAACCTTATGGACAGAAGCTGAAACAGGCGATCCGGTGAGGGTGCGGGCTGTCTGGGACGGCGAAGAAGAAGCCCGCTTTATCGGCGAAGAGATCGAAGCTCTTCACGGCAAGGGGCACGAACTGGCGGGTATGGCTATTTTGGTGCGGGCTGGTTTTCAAACCCGCGAGTTTGAAGAGCGCATGATCACGCTGGCGATTCCCTATCGGGTGGTTGGTGGCCCGCGATTTTATGAACGCCAAGAAATTCGTGACGCCTTGGCCTACATTCGCGTGGTCTTGCAGCCCGATGATGATCTGGCCTTTGAGCGCATCATCAACACACCCAGGCGCGGTTTAGGCCCGGCGACATTGCAACTGATGCACCGGCTCGCCCGAACAGAACGTATGTCGTTGATGCTGGCCGCCGCTCATCTGCTGAATACCGATGAGTTCAAGCCGAAAGTTCGATCAACTCTCGCCGCGTTAATCGCCGATTTCCAACGCTGGCGATCGTTACTGGATGTGATGCATCACCCAGAGCTCGCGGCGACAATTTTGGAAGAAAGCGGCTACACCCAACATTGGCAAGAAAGCAAAATGCCAGAAGCACCGGGCAAGCTGGATAACCTAAAAGAATTCGTTGCCGGGCTGGAAGACTTCGAAAGCCTTGCTGGGTTTGTTGAACATGTCAGCTTGGTGATGGAAAACGACGCCCGAGATGATCCGGACAAAGTCAGCATCATGACCCTGCACGGTGCCAAAGGCCTAGAGTTCGATACGGTTTTCTTGCCGGGCTGGGAAGAAGGCATTTTCCCGAACCAACGGTCTTTAGATGAGCACGGTGTGTCCGCCTTAGAAGAAGAACGCCGCCTCGCCTATGTCGGCTTAACACGCGCAAAACGCCGCGCCATTGTCAGCTATGCGGCAAACCGCCGGATTTACAATCAATGGCAAAGCGCGCTGGCCTCTCGGTTCATTGATGAATTGCCACACGATCACATTGAACGGTCGGCTAGTCCTGGATTGGGCAGTTCAGGGCGTGGTGGTTCTGGTCTCGACGATGGGGGTGCGACGGGCGGCGGGTTTGGGTTTGGGTCCGGCCCGCGCATGAAACGCCCGTTGGATAGTTTGTCCTATCGCGGACCAAGCGGCTTGCCTGATCGGTCCAACAAAGGGCCAAGTTTCAGCGTTGGCCAGCGGATTTTTCACCAGAAATTTGGCTATGGATCGATCATCTCCATCGATGGGGACAAACTGGACATTGCTTTTGAAAAAGCCGGTGACAAAAAAGTCATGGCGGGATTTGTTGAAACAACATGACCGCCACATCCGCCCCGATCTACCGGTTAGAGATCAGCGTCCCTGAACACACACTGGATGCGTTTGAAACCGCTTTTTCTGCGCACGTGATTGGTGTTTCTGCCGAAGCCGACGTGACAGCGTCGATCTGGCGGTTGTCCGGATACTGCCATGCTCTGCCCGATCATGATGCCTTGCAAGAAGGCTTGGCGAGCACGGCTGCGGCCTTTGAGATGGCAAAGCCGGAACCCCGGATCAACGTGATCACCGATACGGATTGGGTGACCAATAATCTTTTGACGTTTCCGCCGGTCTCTGTCGGGCGGTTTTATGTGTATGGATCGCATCACGAAAAATCAGCCCCGGCCGGTCAGGTGGGCATTCGCATTGATGCAGGCCAGGCCTTTGGCACGGGCACCCATGGGTCCACAGCCGGTTGCCTTCTGGCGATGGACCGCGCCTTTCAACAGACGCGCCCACGACGGGTTCTTGATCTGGGATGCGGCAGTGCTATTTTGGGGATTGCCGCCGCCAAGCTGTTGCGGTGTCCGGTGTTGGCGACAGATATTGATCCGGTTGCGGTGCGTGTTGCGCGTGAGAATGCAGACCTCAACGGCGTTGGCCCTTGGGTTAAAACGCGCGTTGCGGTTGGCGTAACCGCCGCCGTTAAAAACGCAGGACCGTTTGATACGGTGATTGCAAACATTCTGGCCGGTCCGCTGCATCAGATGGCCAAGCCGATCGCCAGTATCCTTGCCCCCGGCGGCACGCTTATTTTGTCCGGGCTGTTGGCGCGTGAAAGTCGCCGAATTGAAAACCGGTATCGGGCGTTTGGCTGTCGGTTAATTCATCGGTCGGTTCGCGATGGGTGGGCGACGCTTACCCTGCAACGGGTGCCGCAATGAAAGCATTATTCGCGATCAATGCGTTGGGGGTTGTGATCGCAACGGTCTATGCGGGTATGGCCGCCAGTTCGGTTTGGATTCCTTGGTATGCTTTTGGCGCGGCGGCAGCCTTTGTTATCGCGTTGGCGATTCCGATGGTCGCCGAGTATCGATCCATGGGCCGCGATTTCGGCGCCATTGAATCTGATTTCATGACCCACGGGCGCGGCGATATGGGCCAACCGCAACCACGCCAACAAGTGTTTGGCGCGAATGATAAATTACCCGGCTTCAAAGGCTCGTCACCCCCGACTTTTTGGATCATCGTCTTCGGTGTGATTGGCCTTGGGTTGCTGGTCGCAGACGTGATTCAGTGGCTGCCTCTGCCAACTGCGCCAGAAGATGATCGCTCACTCTCTAATTTCTAAGACGGGCGCGGGCAGTGCTTGAAGGTTTAGCTGAAACCCAAGGCCTGCACCGTCGAATGCTGTGAACCAAGGTTGCGGCTCTTGGCTGGTTTCCTCCGTCAAGTTTTCGTCGAAGTAATGCCACTGATCACAAGCACCCAAGATCAAGTGTTCGGGCGTGCCCAAGGCCAAATGCAAGGACGCGACGGTTTCCACTTCGAGCGCCCAGTTGTCATCAATCTTTAACGCCACGCCATGGGCGATACACAGATCACGCGCCGTTTGGGCGGCAGAAACGCCGCCTTGAATGGCGGGCTTTAAGCCACACCCGGCGAACAGGCCGCTAACACAAGCCTTCGCGTAAACGGTTAGATCGACCAAGCATTGATCCAATACGATCCGCGCACCGGTCTGCTCGGCCACTGCCAAATTCTCATCGTAGGTCTTACACAGTTCTTCCCAATACAAACGCGGGTCTGAAACAGCGGCGATCACAGGTTTGGCCTGATCAACCGTAAAGCCACCATTGGCATCGGCCAGCAGTTTGTCGTCTGGCCCTAACACCGCCAAGACGGCTTGGACGCGGTCGGCATCATCGGGTAATCCCGCCCCCACTTTAACTTGAAACCGCGAAAAGCCTCGGTCGCGGGCGGCAGCGGCCTGTTTTGCCATCACCTCAGGCGTGGCCTGACCCATGGTGTAATACAGCGGCACCCGATCCGTTTGTTGGCCACCCAAGACATCATGCAACGGCACGCCCGCTGCCTTGGCCATCAGATCAAGGCACGCCCCATTCACAGCCGCACGAATGCCACTGCGGTGTGCGGGTAGGTTGCCCAGTGCTGCCAGGGTCGTTGCCATCGAACAGGGATCATGGCCCAAAATCGCAGACAGCATCGGGCGCAGGTCCGCCAGAAACGCATCACCCAACGGGTCTTCGTGTTTCAGGTTCATGCGGCAGATTTCACCGAATCCCGTCAGGCCCACATTGGTCTTCATCACCAGCAACAAATTGTTCAACGTGGGGCGCGCGCCATAACTGGTAATATAGGGTCCGCCCTTAAAGGCGACACCAAGGGGATAAGCGGTAAGGGCCGTGATGCGCATGGATGGGGACTCCTAGTGATCCAGATCTCAGCCTACGCCGCACCGTTAGGCAGCGTCATCGTCTTTCTTCAGGCTTTTGAAGGCGGCCATCGCGCGGTCGCGGGCCGCTTTATGATCAACGATGGGTGCTGGGTAGGTTTTACCCAGCGTCACGCCTGCCGCTTGCAACTCAATCGGCTTGGCCGTCCACGGTGCATGGATCATCTTGTTCGGAAGGTTGGAGAGTTCTGGCACCCAGCGACGCACATAGGCACCGTCCTTATCAAATTTTTCGCCCTGAAGCTGCGGGTTAAAAATTCGGAAATACGGCGCTGCGTCGGCGCCACAACCAGAAACCCATTGCCAATTGAACGTGTTCGCCGCCAAATCTGCATCGGCCAAAGTATCCCAAAACCAAGCCTCACCATCTTGCCATGGCAGCAACAGATGCTTCACCAAGAACGAGGCAACAACCATGCGCACCCGGTTGTGCATGGTGCCCGTGTGCCACAGCTCCCGCATGCCCGCGTCAACGATCGGATACCCTGTTTGGCCCCGCTGCCAAGCGCGCAACGCGGCATCATCGTTGCGCCAAGGGAACCGGTGGAACCGTTGATTCATCGGCTGGCTCGGTAAGTCTGGCACATGAAACAGCACGTGATGGGCGAATTCCCGCCAGACCAGTTCTTTGCGGAAGGTCTCGGTGCCCGGGTCATCACCAAAGCGATCATAGACCGCAAACCACGCGCGGCGAGGGTCAATCTCGCCAAAGTGTAAATGGGGGGAGAGACCAGACGTCCCGACAACGGCAGGGAAGTTCCGCATACCGTCATAGCCCGATCCGACGTCGTCCATGAATGCTGTAAGCCGGTCAGCCGCGCCGCTCTCGCCTGGTTGCCACATGTCCCGAAAGCCCGCCGCCCAATCCGGCGTTATCGACACCAAATCCCAATCACCCAGCAAATCACTGGCTGGTATTGTTGATGGCCCGGCAGCAACCGGCGCATCGCCGAGGGGTCGCTTGGGGCCACCAGCAGCGCAGAACGCCCGCCAAAATGGCGTATAGACTTTGAAATAGTTTCCTTGCTTGGTTTTGATCGTCCACGGCTCGGCCATCAGGCCGCCACCAAAGCTTTCACCATTTACGCCTGACTCTTTTAGCGCAGTCTTGATGGCACCATCGCGTGCCGTTGCCGCAGCATCATACTGGCGGTTCCAATAAACCGCTTCGGCGTCCGTTTCCAAAACCAAATCAGCGATCACGTCTGCCGATTCACCACGCCGCAAAATCAGCGGCAATCCAAAATCTGATAAATCTTTTGCCAATGATTGAAGGCTGTGATGCAGCCACCATTGGGCCGCGCCGCCGATGGGGCGCACGCCCGCTGTTTGGTTATCAAGTACGAAGACGGGCAACACGGAACACCCTGATTTGGCAGCAGCAGCGAACGCCGGATTGTCGCGCAAACGCAAGTCGGTGCGAAACCAAACAATCGTGGGTTTGGTGGAGAGTGTCATGGTGCTTTTACGATCCAAGCTCGGTAATGGTTCATTGCTGCCGCTTGTGTAACAGTTGGTGACAGATGTTGTACAAGCCATTGCACAAGCAGACGATTCAGCCGATGATAGACGATCAATTTTTGTCACCGGAGATAGACCATGACGCACTTTCTAAAAGCAGATGACAACCCTGACGGTTATAAGTTGGAAGACATTTTGCGCGCCATCCGCAAAGACGTGATTTATCGCTGCACAAAAATCGTTGATGATTCGGCACCAACCGCCCAATTGATCCTATCGAACAATATGACGGTCCTGACCCTACTGACGGACGCTATCAATTTAGCCGAAGAATCAACGCATCTTTTGCAAAAAGAATTTGGTCCGCCAAACTCTGATGGCTCGCCCCGCATTGGTGAAAAGTAAGTTTCCCAAACGCTAAAGCGCATCCCGTAACGCCACCGCCATATCACTGAGGGGGTTTTTGTAGCGCCATAAGACGTGATAGCCGTTGGTTGTTTCTATTACAGTCTCAAACGGTCGCACCAACCTACCGGCCCTAAGGTCTTCATCGACCAGCCCGCCCCATCCCAGGGAAACGCCCAGGCCTCGGCGCGCCCAATCCAAGGCGAGGGCGTAACTGTTCGTGCGCCAGGGTCGCGCGCCCGTAAGGGGCGCAAGGTCGGCCTCACCCAGGAAAATTGTCCAGTTCATCCAGTTCCAATGAACGTATTCGAAATCAATCAAGTCATTCGCCGTCAGGGTTGCGGGGTCCGAGGCGTGGGGGCACCGGACCAGGTAATCAGGCGCACACACGGGAAACACCGTTTCGGGAATAACCATCCGACTTTCATAGCCAGGCCAGGCTCCGTTTCCGTGCAAGATGGCCAGATCAAACGGCACAGCCAGCGTTTCTTCCAAGCTGTCAGAGGCATGAATGCGCACGCGCAGACCGGGTACACGCTCGGCAACCCGTCTAATTTGTTCCGGTAGCCAAAGGGCCGCGATGGATTGATCGACAGAGACCGTTACGGGCTCAGCCTCGGCATCAGACCGCAGCCGTGCCGCTGCCGCCGATAAATGCCCTAACGCAACCGTCACAGAGTTTTCGAAATCGCGCCCGGCTGCGGTCAAAGTGACAGATCGGTGGCCACGATCAAACAACGCCACACCCAATCTGGCCTCTAAAAGCTTGATCTGCTGAGACACTGCGGACTGGGTCACGTTCAACGCATCTGCCGCACGGGTAAAGTTGCCCAGCCGGGCTGCCGCTTCAAAAGCGATCAGAGAATCAAGCGGCGGAAGTGATTGGCGAAAGTTTTCCATAAGTTATTCTAAGCCAAAACCCGAAGAAATCACCGTTTGAATGGTATTTAATTGTAGTCAAACTAATTGATATCGATATGACCGTGAATTTCAACGCCTGACCAAAGGTTTTTGCCATGACTCTTCCGATTTTGCGCCTTCAGCTCGGCGATGCGCCGTTTAGCCGTGATGCTGGCCAATCCGTTACCATGCCATCGCGCTATTATTACGACGCGGATATATTCGCAGCAGAGAAAGAAGCCATCTTTTATCGCAACTGGTGGTGCATGGGGCATGGCTCGCAAGTTCGGGACGCTGGTCACTACATTCAAACCCGCATTCATGACCAAAACGTTTTTGTGGTGCGCGATAAGGTCGGCGAGCTTCGCGCCTTTCATAATGTCTGTCAGCATCGAGGCCACGAGCTTTTGCAAGGATCAGGCAAGGCCCACGTTATCACCTGCCCTTACCATGCCTGGGCCTATGGCCTGGATGGCGAGCTACGCTCTGCCCGCAATTCAGAAAACGTTGAAGGCTTTGATAAATGCCTCTATTCGCTGAAATCGGTTCGGGTTGAACAGTATGCCGGGTTCGTGTTCGTCAACATTGACCCGGATGCGACGCCGCTGCGCGATCAAGCCGGTGATTTGGAAGATGAAATCAGGCACTATGTCCCCCGCATTGATGACTTGGTTTTCGCCCAACGCGATACCTATGACGTTGACGCCAACTGGAAGGTTCTGATTGATAACTTCTTGGAATGTTATCACTGCGCACCAGCCCACAAAGACTTCGTTGACTTGGTCAACATGGACACCTACCGCACACAAACACGCGGCATTTATTCCGCCCAAATCGCGGATGCGCCGCGCACGACAGAAAGCAATGCCTTCAGCTTTAAAAAGGGCGATGTAGACTTTGGCTATGCCGGTTGGTTCTTATGGCCGAACCTGACAATTTGGGCCTATCCGGGCGAGCCGAACATTTCGACGCTGCAAATTTGCCCAGCCGGGCCCGAGAAAACCATCGAATACCAAGATTGGTTTATCCCAACGCCTCAGCCATCGACGCAATTGAAAGAGGCGATGGATTATCAGCTAACGGTCTTGCAGCCCGAAGACGTTGCCCTGTGTGAGAGTGTTCAGCGCGGCCTAAAAACCAAAGGCTATAACCAAGGCCGCTTCATTGTTGATCGAGGCATGACAGAATTATCTGAACACGCAGTTCACCACTTCCAATCCATGGTGGTTGATGCCTTGGGCGGCGCGGTCGCCGATCCAACAAGTTAACGCCTCGCCTATGGCCAGCAGAAACTCACTGGACGGCGGGTGCGCAAGAATTTTGCGGAACGGCCGTCATCTTGCTCCGGTTAGGCCGCGTGGTTGGTTGGGGCAGTACGTTTACCGCCGCTGCCTCCGCGCGTTCGATAACGGGGTAGGCAATGGATGTTAGATGGCTGTTGATGCGTTTTAAGTCGCGTAAGACATCGACGTGAAGCGCGCTGGTCTCAATTGAACTTTGTTGGCCCGCACCGATTCGATCAAAATGGCGTTCCACCAGGTCCCGTTCTAAATCTCTGATCTCTGATTTGTCTTTAATAAGGCGGCGCGCCATTGCCGCATCGCCGGACATAAAGATGTTGAGCGCCAAGTCAAAGTTCCCCATCACCCGCTCATGAAAAACAATCAACTCGTCCTGACCCGCTGCCGAAAAACTAAGTTTCTTTTTGATTTTCTTCGAGGCTAATTCCATCAGGTTTTTATCAACGATATCACCAATGTGTTCCAGGTTGGTTGTGAACAGAAGAATCTCAATGCTGCGTTGGCATTCAACGTCGTCCAATTCTTCTTTCGTCAGGCGCGTCAAATACAACTTAATCGCTTCGTGAAGGGAATCGACGGTGTCATCGGCCCGCTCAATTTCTTTCAGCAGCATCCCATCGTTGTTTTGGAAGACATCTAAGCTGCGCGCCACCATGCCCCGCGCTTCGTCTCCCAAGCGCAGCGCTTCACGGGCCGCCGCAGCCAAGGCCACGTCCGGAGAATCCAAAGAAACGGGGTCTAAATAGCGCGGCTGCCCAGGATCATCCGTGGCGGGCTCGTCCGGCAACAATCGTTCTGTCAGTGCGTAGACCGGCCCGACCAACGGCAAAAATGCCAAGGCGAGTAGAATGTTAAAACCTGTATGGAAGTTGGCGATCATCCGCGCAGGCTCATCACCCGCCATGGCAAGATAAGGCAACACCCAGGGGAGGATGGCGAGGACACAGACAACGCCGACACCGCGCATAATCAAATTGCCCAAAGGTATGCGCCGCGCTGCTGCGGAGGCACCCAGCGTCGCGACCACGGCCGTAATACCGCCGCCTAAGTTGGCGCCCAAAACCATCGCCATGGCGACGTGCACGTTTAAAACCTGCATGGCGGCAAGCGACATCACAAACAACACCATGGCAACGGAAGAATGAGCGGCCCAGGTTAAGACGGCTGACACAAGAACTGCCAAAATAAGCTCATCCGTTAAGGGTTTTAAGACCACGGAGAGGGCTTCGTTCTCGCGCAGCGGCACAGACGCAACCGCAATCAGATGCAACGCTAAGAACATCAACCCCAAGCCAATGATGGCGCGGGCGATACTGCGTCTTTTGCTGCTCTCAGATTTCAAAAAAACAAGAACGCCCACAGCAATAAAGACCGGTGACAACCAGCGCAGATCGAACGACATGGCCTGAACCACTAATGTCGAGCCAACGTCGGCCCCCAACATAATGGCAAGCGCGGCACTGCCTGCCAAAAATCCCCGTCCGGCAAAGGATGACAAGATCAAGGCTGTGGCTGTGCTGCTTTGAATGGCTGTCGTCACGCCCAAACCGGTGGCAAAAGCCATAAGGCGATTTGAAGCAGAGAACGTCATGGCGCGGCGCAAGTCGGCCCCAAAGGTCCGCGTGATGCCGGTCCGCACCATCCGAATGCCCCATAACAGCAAGGCAATGCCGCCAATAATATTAATAATAACGTCCATAAGCCCCTCAGACGACTTCTAATGCGTTGTTTTTGAGATAGAAACGGGTGCCCACCCAAGTTTTGGGCGCTTTCAACTGTGGCACATCCGTAATGTTACACTTTTATTACATTTTTTTTACAGTCATGCCAAGGTGAAAATGCGGTTTGACCATCGCAGGGAAATGGCCCTGTTTTCGACGGGTCATTCACCATATCCTTGCGGGATACCCACTTCAGAAAGAGACGCACCCCACATGCCGACGAAAACGACACGAACAGGGCCGCGCGGGCTTCCCGCTTTTAGCTCTGCCCAGTCAGAAGCATCCGAAGGGAGTGAGTTTTTTGGTGGCATGATCCGTGAGCTGCGCAAAGCGCGCGGCGTTACCTTGGCGAACTTGGCGGCGATCGCGGGAATTTCGATCGGCCATCTCAGCAACATTGAACGCGGAAAATCAGAACCCACCGTCACGGTAATGCACGCGATTGCGCAGGCCTTGGGCGTGACAATCGGTTGGTTTTTCCGCGATGCGGCCAGTCAGAATGAAGAACGCGACTTGGTCGTTCGCAAAGCGGCGCGCCGAAAGCTGACCTTTGAAAACGGCATTACCGATGAATTGCTTTCGCCCAATTTACGCGGCGATCTAGAGCTATTGATGGCACGATTTCCGCCCGGCGCGGAGAGCGGCGATGAGCCCTATACACACCGGGGGGAAGAATCTGGCGTCATCCTTCAGGGCACCCTTTGCATGACAGTTTCGGGCAAAACCATCACCTTGAATGAAGGCGACAGCTTTGCCTTTAAAAGCACCGAGCCGCATCGCTATTGGAACCCGTCAGAGGGTGAGACGCTGGTCATCTGGGCGATTACGCCCCCCTCTTACTAATCATTCTTACTAGGTTTACAATTATTTATGAAAATTTGACTTATTTTTTCATTATAATATAATTATGAGCAAACTGGGCTATACGTAGCCCTAATAGTCCTTACAGTTGAAGCAGCCCATAATTCGGAGGAACTCATGACCCACGTCCAAGACGCGTTTGCTGAACTCAGCGGTAAAATTCTCATCGATGGGGCCGAGCGCAAAAGTGCTGCTTCTGATGGCTTTACGGTGATTGATCCCGCCTTTGAAACCAGCAATGGCGAAGTACCAAACGCCACAATGGACGAAGTTAACGAATCCGTTCGTGCTGCCAATCGCGCACAAAAAGTCTGGGCGAAGACCAATGGCCTAACCCGCGCCGAAGCGCTGCACGAAGTTGCCCGCAAACTCCGCGCCATGCAGCATGATCTGGCCGAAGCCATGACCCGCGAAATGGGCAAGCCGTACAAAGAATCGTTCGACGAAGTGGAATGGGCCGCCCTGGCTTTTGATTACTATGCCGAGATTGGCCGCCACGATCATGGCCGCATTGTTGGCCCCGTGGTCGATGGTCAAACCCATTTAGTCACCAAGCACCCATTGGGTGTCGTCGTGATTATCATGGCCTTCAACTACCCCTATACCCTGTATGCATGGCAAGCCGCCGCCGCGCTGGCGACCGGCAACACGGTGATTCTGAAACCATCAGAAATGACAACGCTGTGTTCGATGATGATGATGCGGGCGATGGATCATTGCCCGCCAGGCGTCGTGCAGTGCATCAGTGGCGATTACAAAGTCGGCAGCGCGCTAACCGAACACGCTGATACCCACTGCGTCGCCTTCACCGGTTCGATCAAAGCGGGTCAAGCGGTGAATTCCGCCTGTGCGCCAACCTTCAAACGGGCATTGATTGAATGCTCGGGCAATGATCCGTTCATCGTGATGCCGTCGGCCCCAATTGAAGTGGTGGCCCGGGGCGCGGTGTTCTCAGCCTACATCAACTGCGGTCAGATTTGCGCCCGCGCCGAACGGTTCTTTGTGCATGAAGATGTCCATGATGAATTCGTCGAACGGGTTACGGACCTGACCAAGAGCCTACGGATTGGCCCGGGCCTGGACAAAGTTGATATCGGCCCGATGGTCTCGGCCAAAGAACGAGACCGTTTCGAAGGGTTGGTGAAACGGGCGATTGATGCCGGTGGCCAAGTGCAGTGCGGCGGCGGTCGACCCAGCGAATTCAACCGAGGATTCTTCGTTGAACCGACCGTGCTGGCGGGCATTGATCCTAGCATGGAGATTATGAACACGGAAACCTTCGGCCCCGTGATCCCGGTTAGCAAAGTCGGCTCGTTTGATGAAGCCTTAACCCACGCCAACAACTCGCAATTTGCCTTGGGGTCGGTCGTCTACACAATGGATTTAAAAGAAGCCTCGCGCGCCATGGAAGAATTGGACGCAGGCATGACCTGGATTAATGCACCGTTGCTGGATAACGATGCCGGTCCGTTCGGCGGTTGGAAAATGTCGGGTACCGGCAGCCAACTGGGCGTCGAAGGATTAGAACAATTCCGCCAAAGCAAAATGGTCATGATCGATCCCAACTGTGCAGAGCATGATTTCTGGTGGTATCCTTACAAAGACGAAGAACAATACCCCGGATAAGGCCCAATCAGGAAAGAACCCGCCTTTGAAACACGTTAAAGACATGGTTGCCGCCGCGAATGCGGTGGTCGACCACATGCCTGCAACCGACGCCATGGCCCTGCATGGCACAGACAAAGTGCTGTTTATTGATTTGCGTGATCCCCGCGAACTGCATCGCGATGGCATGATTGAGGGTGCCTTCCATTGCCCGCGCGGCATGCTGGAATTCTGGATCGACCCCGATAGCCCCTACGCCAAAGACGTCTTCCAACACCCTGATACAAAATTCGTGTTTTACTGCGCCAGCGGTTGGCGCTCTGCGTTATCGGCGAAAGCCGCACACGATATGGGCCTGCCCAACGTCACCCACATCAGCGATGGATTTGGCGGGTGGAAAAAAGCCGGTGGCGTTGTGGTAGAAAAACCCTAATAAACCCAGCGCCGTTTACGCCGGTGGCAAACGTGCTTAGACTTGGTGGATGCACAGAGTCGGCATTATCCCCTTTGCGACGCAAGACGTCGCGGTCGCCATTCTTTTTGTGACCTCGCAAACCCGAGGCCGTTGGATTCTACCGAAGGGCAAGATCGAAGGTGCGGAAACCCATGCTGAGGCCTGCCACCGCGAAGGCTTTGAAGAGGCCGGTATTCGAGGTGTCCTCTTAGAAAATTTCCCGCTAACGGTCTGTATTACGAAACAAACCAAAACAGATCTGACCAAGATACCGGTTACTTACTATCCATTCTTTGTCACGGAACAGGTTGAAGACTGGCCCGAACGCCGCCTTCGACAACGCCATTGGGCACTGATTGAAGATGCGCCCAAGGTTGCCTATCGTGACGACTTTCACGGACTTTTTCGTCACTTCGAAGACATGCGACCTTGGATTATAGAAGCTGCAAACCGGCATAAATCGCCGCTGCAAGGGCCGCAGACGCAGGCACCGTAACCACCCAAGCCGCTGCAATTGACACCACGAAGCGGCGCCGCACCAAATACCGCGTTTGCCGTACGGAACGGCTGTTAAAGGCGTCGAGCGCTGTGGCATTTAACTTATGGCCAGGTCTGCGCTTACGCTTATTCGGGTTTTCCAAAAACTCACGAATAAATCCGATGCCAAAGACGGCACCGACGGCGATGTGGGTGGAACTCACCGGCAACCCCATGGATGTTGCGATCAAGACTGTCACCGCCGCTGACAAGGCAACGCAATAAGCCCGCGGTGAATTTAATCGGGTGATTTTCTCACCAACAATGGTAATCAGCTTGGGGCCAAATAACCCTAATCCCAAGGCGATACCGAAGGCGCCCACGGCCATCACCCACAGCGGAATAGAGACCGTGGCAGCGATCTGGGTATCACCGCCCAACGTGGAGACAATGGCAGCCAGCGGGCCAACCGCATTGGCAACATCATTGGCACCGTGGGCGAACGATAACAGTGCCGCACCGGCAATCAATGGCACATCAAACAACGTGTTGATGTCTTTCTTGCGATTGGTCAACTCTCTCGTGCGCGCAGCAATGTATGGTTTTGCGCCCCAGTAGGCGATTGCAAAAACGGCCACCGATAAGCCGACAATGGTTATTCCCGAAGGTTGCCAAATTTTCTTCAGGCCCTTCATCGACATATACGCCGCAAAGGCCGCCGCCATCACCGCGATTAAAACAGGCATCCACGTTCGCGCAGCGGCTAGCCGATCTTTCGGGTTCATGATTTTAGCTTTGATGAACAATAAAAGGGCTGCAGCCACCAAGGCACCAAAAACCGGAGAGATGACCCAACTGGCGGCAATCTTTGACATTGTGCCCCAATTCACCAAGCCAACCCCAGCCGCTGCGACGCCCGCGCCCAAGACACCACCGACAATAGAATGGGTTGTTGAGACTGGCGCACCAACCATCGTCGCCAAATTGATCCAAAGTGCCGCAGCCAGCAGCGCACTCAGCATGAGGAATCGAAAGTCGACGACGCTGAGATCATCGCTGGGGGAGATGATCCCCTTAGAGACTGTGGCCACCACATCACCACCGGCCAACAACGCACCGGCACTTTCGCAAATTACCGCAATAACGATAGCGCTGGTGACGGTTAGAACCTTGCCACCAACCGCAGGCCCCATGTTGTTGGCGACATCGTTGGCACCGATGTTCAGCGCCATATACCCACCAATGACAGCCGCGCAGACAATGATCAGCCAATTTTCGCTGGTTGATTGTTGGGTCGCACCCACCAGCACGGCAACAATCGCCAAGAAAATAAGCGAGAGACCAATAGGAACGATCAAGTGTTCGAAGCGAAAAGATCGCGATTGCACAGCGTCAAACCGACGCAGGTCGCTGACGTATCGATGGGCGGAATTCTTGGGATCCAGCATTACAACATAACAATCCTGTGGCGGGGCGTCTCATGCGACCGTGAGCGCCCTACACCGTACCCTTAGACCATCATTTCTAGTTACCCACAACTGGCCGGGCCACCGGGTGCCCCTGAACCCATTTTTAAGCGGCGCTGTCCACCTTTGGCCGAACACCACCAATCCGCTCGGTGATGCGATCTGCCATCCTTCGAACAATGGGGCCGAATTCACCAACGGCATTGTCATTCAACCGGGCACTGGGTCCGGAGACAGAAACCCCGGCAATCGCATTGCCCATGGCATCAAAGATCGGCGCAGCCACGCACCGCATGCCAAGCGTGCCTTCCTCATCATCAAAGGACCAACTACGGGCGTGGATGGCATCCAGATCCGTGAACAAGGCATCCGCTGTGGTGTGGGTATTCGCTGTCAACTCTGGCAAGCCTGAGCGTTGCAGCAGACGTTCAACATCTTTGCGCGCCCGCTGTGCCAATAATGCTTTGCCAATCCCCGAGCTGTGCATCGGCGCACGCGCGCCAGGTCCAAAAAATGCCCGAACCGGATTGCTGGTTTCCACCTGATAGACAAACACAACCTCGGCACCGTCCGCGACAGCCAAGTTTGCTGTTTCACCTGTTGCTTCGACCAAGTCGTGCATAACATCGCGCGCGGCTTCTGCAACAGAGGTGCGCCGCACGAATGAACTACCGGTACGAAACGCTTCAACACCAACCATCCACATGTTTGTGGCCTCGTCAAAGTCCGTGAAGCCATGCACTTGCAGGGTCATGAGCAACCGGTGTGCCGTTGATGGCGGCATCCCAGTTGTCATTGCCAATTCGGTCAACGTTGCTTTGTCTTGCTTGGCTAACGCAGCCAAAACCGACAAGCCCCGGTTTAGCGCCTGAACCGTTCCACCGGACTTATCAGATACAGCATTTCGGGGGCGGCCTCGGGTTTTCTTAGCCCCAACGTCAACATTCATAATTTTTGTTTCCTTCAAAAATAAGTTGAAACATATTTATCAAAAATAAAAAAATATTCCAAGTATTTTTAAATATAGCTTTTTGGAAAATTATTACATCAATAAAAACAATGCATTGTGATAAATTTTTTATTTTCGGAATATTTTTTCAATAAAATTGCATTCAAAATCGAATGCCCCTATAACTGCGGCAACAAACAAACGGAGGAACATTTCATGCCCGGACTCAGCAGCGGCCAAAATCCAGTTTTCATTCCCGGCCCCACCAACATCCCTGATCGTCTTCGCTATGCCATGAGCATCCAAACAACCGATCATCGCGCACCTGATTTCGTCGAGTTGCTGGGCCCCTTACTTCATGATTTGAAAAAGATTTTCAAGACCACGACTGGGCAAGTCATCACGTTCCCAGCCACTGGCACCGGCGGCTGGGAAGCCGCGATCACCAACACGCTATCCCCCGGTGACAAAGTTTTGGCCGCACGGTTTGGTATGTTCTCGCATCGCTGGATTGATTTATGCCAACGGCACAATCTGGATGTTGAAATCATTGAATGTGAGTGGGGCGAAGGCGCGCCGTTGGATGCCATCGAGCAGCACCTTGCTGCCGACAAAAACCAAGAAATTAAGGCCGTTCTGGTCACGCATAACGAAACGGCGACCGGTGTCCGCAGTGACGTGGCCGGTGTGCGCCGGGCCATGAATGCATCCAATCATCCCGCTATGTTCTACGTCGATGGTGTCAGCTCTATCGCATCGATGGATTTCCGCATGGACGAATGGGGCGTCGATCTGGCTGTTGCCGGATCGCAAAAAGGCTTCATGCTCGCCACCGGCATGGCGATTATCGCGGTCAGCGAAAAAGCCTTGAAAGCCACAGAAACCGCCACGTGTCCGCGCTGCTTTTTAGATTTCCGCGATATGGCGACGGCGAATGCAAAGGGCGGGTTCCCCTACACGCCGCCGCTGCAAATCATGTATGGTCTGCGCGAAAGTTTGAAAATGATCTTCGAAGAAGGCCTGGAGAATGTGTTCCATCGCCACCATCGCCTTGCCGAAGGCGTCCGCCAAGCCGTCAACGCCTGGGGCTTTACGCTCTGCGCCAAACGTCCAGAGTTGTACTCCGACACGGTATCGTGTGTGTATGTTCCCGAAGGCTTCAATTCGGATGTCCTAACCAATCACGCTTTTGATGCGTATAATGTATCATTCGGTGTCGGCTTGGGTCACATGGCGGGCAAAGCCTTCCGGATTGGTCATCTAGGATCACTGACAGACGTGATGGCCTTGTCTGGATTGGCGACCATGGAAATGGCTATGAAGGACCTAAGCTATCCGATTAAGTTAGGCAGCGGAGTCGCCGCAGCGCAGGATTACTATCGCGCAACAACAGGTATAGCCATTCCGCAAGCCGCCGAATAAGACGCCACGTAAGAACAAGGGATCACCCCCATGAGCACCCCGACTGATCTTCCCACCTATGATGATGTCATTGCCGCACACGACCGCGTGCGCCCTTACATTCATCGCACACCAATCTTGACCAGTTCGTATTTTAACAAGCTAACGGGCGCTGAGTTGTTCTTTAAGTGCGAAAACTTCCAAAAGGCTGGCGCGTTCAAGGTGCGCGGCGCATCGAACGCCGTATTCGGTCTCAGCGATGAGATGGCGGCAAAAGGCGTTGCCACGCACAGTTCTGGCAATCACGGGTTATCGTTAAGTTATGCGGCCGGTCGACGGGGTATCAAGGCAACAGTCGTGATGCCCCGCACCGCCCCCGAGGCAAAAAAAGAAGCGGTGCGCGGCTACGGCGGCACCGTGGTCGAATGCGAACCCAGTACATCTTCCCGCGAAGCTGTTTTTGCCGAAGTCGTGGCCGAGTCGGGGGCAGATTTCATTCACCCCTATAACGACCCGCGCGTTATTGCTGGCCAAGGAACCTGTTCGAAAGAATTGTTTGAAGACTTGGCCGATGACGGCATCAAGATGGATGCCTTTGTCGCCCCCATCGGCGGGGGTGGCATGATCTCTGGCTCATGCCTAACACTATCCAATATTTCACCGAACACGAAAATCTATGCGGCAGAGCCGTTGAACGCCGATGATGCCTATCGCTCTTTTAAGGCCGGTCATATCATTGCCGATGACGCCCCCAATACAATTGCTGACGGCTTGAAAGTACCACTGAAAGAACGCACATGGCACTTTGTATCGAACTATGTGACCGATATTCTTTTGGCGACCGAGCAAGAGATCATCGACGCCATGTATTTGACGTGGCAACGCATGAAGATTGTGATGGAACCGTCTTGCGCTGTACCCCTGGCGGTTATTTTGAAGAACCCAGACGTTTTTGCCGGTAAGCGCGTCGGCGTCGTCATCACTGGCGGTAACGTCGATTTGAAAAAATTGCCTTGGATGCAGGGCTAATACTCTAGGCTTTTAGGGAAAAGGGAGACCCACCATGAATGCCATTAACAAACAATCGATCAATCTTTCCGACTATGAAGTTGGCTATAACATCCCCGCTGCCATCGGCATGGATGAAAAAGACATCCAAACACCATGCTTAATGGTGGACCTGGATGCGCTAGAGCGGAACATCACAAAGATGGGCCAGTTCGCGAAGGACATGGGTGTGCGCCATCGGGTGCACGGCAAAATGCATAAGTCTGTCGATGTGGCAAAGCTGCAAGAAGAACTTGGCGGCTCGTGCGGTGTTTGCTGCCAAAAAGTCTCCGAAGCCGAAGCTTTTGCCCGCGGCGGCATCAAAGATGTTTTGGTCTCGAACCAAGTGCGTGACCCGGCCAAGATTGACCGCCTCGCCCGCATTCCAAAATTAGGGGCCCGCGCGATCTGCTGTGTCGATGACATTGCCAATGTGGCTGATCTGTCTGCGGCAGCGGTTAAACATGGCACGCAGATTGAATGCCTGATTGAAATTGATTGCGGTGCTGGCCGCTGCGGTGTGACCACGACGCAAGCCGTTGTCGATATCGCCAAGGCGATTGATGCGGCTGAGGGTCTAAAGTTTAGCGGCCTTCAAGCCTACCAAGGCGCCATGCAGCACATGGACAGCTACGATGATCGCAAAGCAAAAATCGACATCGCCGTTGCCATGGTCAAAGACGCCGTTGATACCCTGAAGGCAGAAGGTTTGGACTGTGACATCGTTGGCGGTGGTGGCACCGGCAGCTACTACTTCGAAGGCAATTCAGGTGTCTACAATGAATTGCAGTGCGGATCGTATGCCTTTATGGACGCAGACTATGGTCGCATCTTGGACAAAGACGGTAAGCGAATCGACCAAGGCGAATGGGAAAACGCTCTGTTTATTCTGACCTCTGTCATGAGCCACGCCAAAGCCGACAAAGCCATCTGCGATGCCGGCTTGAAAGCCCAATCCGTGGATAGTGGCTTGCCAGTCATCTATGGCCGCACAGACGTTGAATACGTGAAGTGCTCTGACGAACATGGCGTCATCGCCGACCCGGATGGTGTACTAAAGGTCAATGACAAGCTGAAGCTGGTGCCCGGTCACTGCGACCCCACGTGCAACGTGCACGATTGGTACGTTGGTGTGCGGGGCGGCAAGGTCGAAAAAATCTGGCCTATCACAGCCCGTGGCTTGGCGTACTAACATCACGTCGGTTTAACGGTATCTCTCCGCGTCTCCCTTAAACGCGGATACAGCGGGTCCGGTTGGTCTCCCTCCCCCCTTACGCACCGGACCCGTCCCCTTTTTATTTTCAACGGCCGTTTTGGTCTGAGGATTTGCTCATGTTTATTGTGACAGAAGACGCCTGCAAAGAATTGGTCAGCCGCGACGATGCGTTCACCGCCGTTGAAGCCGTATTTGGCGCCATGGCGCGCGGCGACGCCTATAACTTCCCCGTTGTCCGCGAAGACATTGGCCATGCCGGTGCGCTGTACGGATTCAAATCTGGTTTCGACCGCGCTGGTCTCGTCTTGGGCGTGAAGTCTGGTGGCTTTTGGCCCGGCAACATGGAAAAAGGCCTGACCAATCACCAATCGACCGTGTTTTTATTCGACCCTGATACGGGTCAGCCGTTGGCCATGATCGGCGGCAATTACCTAACCGCTGTTCGCACCGCAGCCAGCAGCGCGATCTCGATCAAGCATTTGGCACGGCCAGACTCAAAAGTATTGGGGATGGTCGGAGCTGGCCATCAGGCGGGCTTTCAATTGCGTGCCGCCGCCGAACAACGGAACTTTGACCGCGTTATTGCCTGGAACCCCCACCCAGATATGTTGCCAAAACTAGGCGAGATCGCCGCAGAGATTGGCCTGCCTTTCGAAGCCGTCAGCCAAGAAGAACTCGGCACACAGGCCGACGTCATCATCACCATCACATCGGCATTTGAGCCATTGTTGATGCGGGATTGGATTAAGCCCGGCACCCACATCGCTTGCATGGGCACGGACACCAAAGGCAAAAAAGAAGTCGATCCAGCGCTGGTTGCTGCCGCAACTGTGTTCACAGATGAAATTGCTCAGTCGATCAGCATTGGCGAAACCCAACACGCCATCGCCGATGGCTCGCTGAAAGAAAGCGACATCACCGCGATTGGTGAGGTCATCAATGGCACCCATCCGGGCCGCACATCGGATGACGAGATCACCTTGTTCGACGGCACCGGCGTCGGATTGCAAGACTTAGCGGCGGCATCCGCCGCACTCAGGCGTGCGCAAGAGACGGGAAAGGTGGTCGAGGTCAACCTCTAGAAACCACCAATCCCGATCCCCCTCTTATGCGCCCCGGGCGTCGTCTTCGTGACGGCGCCTTTTTTGGCGACGTGCTTGCCACCCCGAACCAGGAAAGTCGCGCCATACTTGTCGAACGCGGGCTTGGCCGCTGTTAGATAGGCGGGATAGTCCTTCGGGTTCGTGATAGAGACACGAACAATCCAATAACCTTTCATTGTGATATTCCTCTCTCATCAACTCCCTTAGAGGGCGCGTTTGCTTCGGGTGATGTGGTCGATGCCGCTAAGGCGGGAAGCGTAGAGTCGTCAGACGTGAGGCATCCCATCAGACATACTGAATAACAGCAAAAATCAACGCTATAAGAGTAACTGCGGCCATCACTAACGTGCGGCGGCGTATCGGTGTTTTAGCGACCCGCGCGCTTAACATATCTCCGACAAATTGTGCAGAATCTGCGGGCCGTTCTGGATCTGTGACATCGCGTAAAATGTCGACCAATTGGCCGTTGGCGGCATCATCACAATCCATCTGGCGCAAGGTACGTTGATCCTTTTGGCGAGCGTCGATCAAGGCACAAAGGCTGCCACAGCGATCAATTTCCGCCGCGATTGTTTTGGCATTTAGACCCAGGTGTTCAGCCATCAAATCGTGACGATGGCACGTAATTTGTTTTCGGTGTTCTTCATTCTGGGCAACAAGAATAAGATCACACTCACCATCCGTTCCCATCGATCGATTGTTCAAGTTTGCTGAACCGATACGTAATAAGCGGTCATCAACAATCATGACCTTGGCATGAACATAAACCGCGACGCCGTCACCGTTTTCATCTGGCACCTGGGGATACACCAACCGAATGCGGTCATCGACGTTTGCCTCTCGAAATCGCGCCATAAACCGCGCTCGTCCTGCCACCATACTTTGGTGCTCTAAAAATCCATCCTGATCTTTTGACGATACCAGAATAACTTCCAAGTCTGGCTTTTCTGCCAACGCCTTAACCAAGGCCCGCGAGATGACGTCTGATGTGGCGTATTGGTTTTCAAGGTAAAGACAACGCTCCGCCGATCCGATCATATCAAGATACAGAGCCTCTATTTCATGAACCCCCGCACCTTCGTTTAACGGTGCAACGGTTCGTGCAACACCAATGTGACAATCGGTGACGTCTGCGGAAAACGATGTCGGCCATGGATCTGACGCACCATCGGGTATCGGGACCGTCTCACCGGTGACCGCCAACCATCGCTCTGTAACAAGTGCGCCTAAGGCCTGAGCCGCCTGCCCGTCGACCATACATTGAACGTCGTGAAACGGCTGGCGGGGCGTGCCGTCAGGGTCAGCGCGGTCCGTATTCTCAGCAGCATGGTCTCGCGTATCCCAACGACCGAGCGACAAATCCATCCCCCCACAAAAGGCAACCTTGCCATCAACAACAATCATTTTCTGGTGGTGGCAAGCCCCCATGGGCGCGCGGTCATCCAAACAGATGTCCAGGCCTGGGGGTGTCGTCCAGGCCAAGTTTAAAGCCGGAAGCGGTTCGCGTTCCAATGCATAGAGAACAGAATAGTCCCACAGCAAAACACGGATTCTTAGATCCCGGCGCTGGCGTAAAAGATGGATGAGGAAATCACGGAGGGTATGCGGCGCATCATCCGTTGGGGGCGTATTACCAACCAGTCGAATTCGACTATCAACGTCCCAACCGACGATGAAAATTGACTGTTCAGCCTGTAGCATCGTCGCGCGTAGGGCGGCGAAATAGTTCGCCCCGTCAATCAGCAATGAAAAACGCTGCGCTGATGTCTGCTTCCAGCAGTTGTGGCCCGGTTTCAAGATGTCGGCGGCTGGCTGATTGGTCATGTCGGTTTGTGGCCTGTTGTTATGTGCGCCTCTGTACCAGCAAAACCAACAACAGACAAAACGCGCTGATTTTCCAATCGGAACAAGGTCAACAACACCCACGGTGTTGGATTAAAATCAGACTGAAGGTGCGTCTACCAAACAGTCTCTGACGCACCTTTTTTGTTTGCCTCTTGAGATTTCGAAAACAGCTCCCATTCTTTCAACGGTAAAAAACGTTGCGCAAGGAACTGATAGGTCGCCTCCATCAGCGTTTCAGAGTGCCGCGAGCGTCGGGCAGGCTGGTCATTCCAGCGATTGGCAAGGTCCATCCACACCGCAAGGCGCATGTACAGTTCATCTCGATTTTTTTGAATGAAGAGTATTTGGGCATCTATGTTCTTGAGAACAGCAATAATCTCGCCCGTCTGAGCGTCGACGTCATCAAATTTTTCACGGAATGCTTTCATCGGAATTTTGCAAAGTTTGCGAACCTGAAGCAGGGTTTCTGAGATATCACGATCACTTCGATAGATCTGCGCTAAGTCTGAAAGGCGGTCCTCAATGACAGCCGCATAATTGAATTGATCGCGTAGCGCTTCGATATAGGCCAGCTCATCGGCCAGTTGATCAACGAGTTTGATAACTTCTTCTTTCTCATCGCTCTCAAAACCCAATTTCTGCGCTGCTTCGGTAAACGCCGTGTTAATTTTAGCGCGCATCGCCGGGTCTTCGGCAATCATTTCCAATTGCGATCTGTCATGCACAACGCCTTCGTCGCCTGACATCCAGGACACAAGTTGTAATGATAGGCGAGTTCTCGCAGCCGTCTTATGGGCGTCCGTAATCTCCCATGATGCTTTTCCAGTTCGCATCTCAGAGGGAATTGGATCACCAATCCGCACGGCAGGAACAAAGTCCAATGCCTGTTTTACAAGATCTAGCATGACAAAGTCGGGATCAGTTTCTTCGAGCTTCAGTTCTCGCTTAATGCCATCAATAGGCAGCTCAGCAGACGTCTCATCCAACGGGACGCGCAACAAAGTATCGTTGCTAAACTCATCACGAATGAAGACTGTATTTTTCAGCGCCGCAAAAAACTTATTTGCAAAAATAATAGTTTCCGGCACGGTCGCACTGGCCGTTTTGGCGGCGTCATCACCTGTCATCACTTTGATCCAATCGTTCCAACTAACGCATCTTTATCACACTGTTCCCGTTCAGTGATCTATGGGTAAACCCTAAACAGGGTGGATTCCGTCTATCTACCCAATGCCAATCATCTTCTTGAATGAGTTATTGTAAGTCAGATTTCGTAAACACAATAAGGCCAGACTGGCTCGTAACGTATTAACGTCTAGGAAACGTCTGCCCTGTATATTTCATACCAAGGTCAGCGCTTCTTATTTTTTCCACCTTTGGACTCAGACGAAGATGTATCGCGCAGCATGATGTCGTCTGCATCGCTATGGGAATTAGGCCGTGCCTGGGGAAACCGAACTCGCCATCATCAGCTATCTTCAGGGCCAAGCTATTTTCTCTGAAGGAGATGTTGGCACCAATGCTTATATAGTTGAAAAGGGGTCTGTCGAAATCTGGCGCAAAGGCGACGATGGCAGCAAAATTATCTTTGCAACCTTAGGCCCGGGCTCCGTGTTCGGCGAACTTGCCCTTATCAATCCTGCACCGCGCGCCGCCAATGCCACGTCTGTTGATGTGAGCACCCTTATCGTGGTTCCAAAATTCGTGTTGGACGTGCAGATGAAGAAATCGGACGCTTTTATTCGTAAAATGATGCTGGCGTTGATTGACAACGTGCGCCGCTTAACAGATCGGATCGATCAATTGGAAGGCACCGCCAACAAGAGGGATTAAGCACTCGCTATCTTCCATTCGGCCGACTGAAAGAATCCGAAACACGATTTGATTTGGCACATGCAACATCCTATGGGATGCATGGTGTACCGTGATTCGGGCCATCAATAAGATCTTCCCACCCATTCTTAGCTATTAAGCCGCACCACCCAACAAAAGGACGACCAACCCGTGACTCGGCCCACCGCCGCCCTTGTTCTTGCCGCTGGCCTTGGAACGCGCATGCGATCTGATGTGCCAAAGGTTCTGCACCCCATTGGCGGGCGTCCAATGCTATCTCACTTGATTGACACGCTGGAACAAGCGCAACTGGATAAGATTGTTGTTATCATTGGCGATGGCATGGACGCGGTTGCAGATACCGCACAACCCCATACGGCCGTGGTACAGTTTGATCGTCTCGGCACGGCCCATGCGGCTCTACAAGCGCGCGAAACATTGGCCGATTTTGACGGTGATGTGCTTGTCTTGAATGGTGATAATCCATTGATCCCCGCCACCACCATCGAAACCCTACGCGACGCTCGCGATGAGGTCATCGACCCCGCTGTTGTGGTTCTGGGCTTTCGCCCGACGGATTCAGGATCTTATGGCCGGATGATCACAAATGATGACGGCCACCTGCTGCGCATTGTTGAAGCCAAAGATGCGACATCAGACGAGTTGGCGGTGACACTCTGTAATTCGGGTATGATGCTGATCGACGGATCTGTTTGCTTTGATCTACTTTCGAAGATTGGTAACAACAACGCCAAGTCAGAATTCTATCTGACAGACATCATTGACGTCGCCCAACAAGAAGGGCGGATATGTCGATGGGTTGAAGGACAGGCACGCGACCTGGTTGGCGTCAACTCGCAAGCCGAACGCGCCGATGCCGAGGCTATCTTCCAAGACCGGAAACGTATCGAGGCCCTGGAGAACGGCGCCATCTTGATCGCCCCGGAAACGGTTTTCTTTTCGTGGAATACCACGCTGGCCAGCGGTGTCATTGTCGAACCCAACGTGGTCTTTGGCCCAGGTGTTGCCGTCTCCAGCGGCGCTCGCATTCGCGCGTTCAGCCATCTTGAACAGGCAACGGTCGCGAGCGGTGCGAACGTTGGCCCCTTTGCCCGATTGCGCGGTGGTGTTGAGCTTGGCGAAAATGTTCACATCGGTAATTTTGTTGAATTGAAAAATGCAACAATGGACGCGGGCGCAAAAGCCAGCCACCTCACCTACATCGGCGATTCCCACGTTGGCTCAAAGGCTAACATTGGCGCGGGCACCATTACCTGTAACTACGATGGTTTCGGTAAGCACCGAACAGAAATTGGCGCGGGCGCGTTTATCGGATCCAACACCGCACTGGTTGCCCCAGTTACCATCGGGACGGGAGCCATTATTGGCGCCGGCAGTACCATCACAAAGTCTGTCGCCGATAACGCCCTAAGCGTTGTTCGGGGCGAAACCAAGACCTTCCAAGACGGTGCGACCCGGTTTCGCAAATCACGTCAGAAAATCAAGAAATAAGGTAAAGCCTATGTGCGGTATCGTCGGTTTAATTGGTCAGCAAGATGCGGTTCCGCGATTGGTTGAAGGCCTGAAGCGCCTGGAATATCGCGGCTATGACTCGGCGGGTCTTGCGACCTTGGTGGGTGATGGCATTGATCGCAGGCGGGCCGAGGGCAAGCTCAAAAATTTAGAAGCTCGCCTACTCGACGAGCCGCTTTCTGGCACCACGGGTATTGGTCACACACGTTGGGCAACCCATGGTGTGCCCAATGAACGCAATGCCCATCCCCACGCGACCGATACCGTTGCGCTGGTTCACAATGGCATCATTGAAAACTATCAAGAACTCCGTGCCAGCTTACGCGATGATAATCGGGTTTTCGCGTCTGAAACCGATACCGAGGTCGTAGCCCATCTGATTTCCTTTCATTTGGATGCCGGTTTATCGCCAAAGGATGCTGTCTTCAAAACATTGCAAAGCCTAGAGGGCGCGTTTGGTTTGGCGATCATCTTTGTTAACCAGCCAGACCTTATGATTGCGGCGCGGCGCGGCAGCCCGCTGGCTATCGGATACGGTGATGGCGAAATGTTTGTCGGCTCTGACGCGCTTTCCTTGGCACCCATGACAAAACGCATTCAATACTTGGAAGATGGGGATTGGGCGGTTTTGACATCTGCGGGAGCCGACGTTTTCGATATGGATGGCAATCCTGTCGAGCGCCCGATTCGCCAAACGGCTGTATCTGGCGCGCTGATTGGCAAGGGTGAGTATCGCCATTTCATGTTGAAGGAAATTTACGAACAACCTCAGGTGATCGGCGATACGGTCTCGGCGTTTGTGAACCCGGCCGAGCGCTCTATCACCTTGCCTGATCTTGGCTGCGATCTATCGCGTGTTCCCAAGATCACCATGATTGCGTGCGGCTCAAGCTTTCTGGCCTGCTTGGTTGCGAAATACTGGCTCGAGCAAATTGCCCGCGTCTCGGTCGAGGTCGATGTGGCCTCAGAGTTTCGCTATCGCAGCGCACCGATGCCAGAAGGCGGTCTTGCCGTCTTTGTCTCTCAATCGGGTGAGACAGCCGATACCTTGGCAGCCTTGCGTTATGCCCGCGCCCAAGGGCAACGCATTGTCTCCATCGTCAATGTGCAAGAAAGCACCATCGCGCGCGAATCAGATGCTGTGCTGCACACCAATGCGGGGCCAGAAATCGGCGTTGCGTCAACCAAGGCCCTGACAACACAAATGACGGTTTTGGCCTGTTTGGCCATTGCCACGGCACGGGCGCGCGGCACGATTGATGCAGCAGAAGAGGCCCGTCTGGTTGGCGCGTTGACCGAGGTCCCCGCGCGGATCAATGATGTTTTGAATCATGACGCCCGCATCAAGGCGATTGCGCAAGACGTCGCCGAGGCCCGAGACGTGCTGTATTTGGGGCGCGGTGCCAGTTATCCGGTTGCGTTGGAAGGCGCCTTAAAACTGAAGGAAATTTCCTACATTCACGCCGAGGGCTATGCCGCAGGAGAGATGAAGCACGGACCCATCGCGCTGATTGATGAGACTGTTCCCGTCATTGTTATTGCCCCCAGCGATGAGGTTTTCGACAAAACCGTTTCAAACACCCAAGAGGTGATCGCCCGAGGGGGCCGGGTGATTTTCATCTCTGACGCGGACGGGGTTCAAAAACTAAGCGGCGATGCCGTTCATTCCATCGCACTCCCGAAGGTGGACGCTTTTGTCGCGCCCATATTATACACGGTGCCCGTCCAACTGTTGGCGTATCATGTGGCTGTGTTTAAGGGTACAGATGTCGATCAGCCCCGAAACCTAGCGAAAAGCGTCACGGTGGAATAAGTGTAATTGGTCGTCTAAAGCCTATTGACCACCGGAATCTGATCGCAACTGCCGCGCTTTGGTCAAGATCGCGTCTTCAATTTTTGTGCTGGTTTCCGTTGGCAATGTGGCATCACGCCAGCCGGCGGCATCTTGCACCTGGCGGAACACAGATACCTTTACGCCATCGGCCCGAAGCGCTCGGCCCAGAATATAAACGTTCATTTTGAAGCGTTCAGCCGGGGATTCAGGCGTTGAGTGCCAATCCGTTATAATGACGCCGCCGAACGCATCAGCCGACGTGATCGGCATGAAAGAAATCGTATCCAGGGTGGCACGCCAGAGGAAGGCGTTGACACCAATGCCGCCGCCCGCTTCGCCTTCTTCCTGAGCGCGACGATCCGCATCTCCATCAAAAAGGCTGATGCCACCCGTCCCACCAAAAAAACCCTCTTCCTTGAGGTAGTCTTTTTTGGGGTCCGTGGGATAATCGTACTCACGCGTTGCGTTCCCGCATGCCGCTACAGCAACGACGGCCAATGCTGATAGGAGGTAGCGGAGCTTTCGTTTGAATCCGCCGGAGTCACGCAATGGGGTACGCATTTTTTTGAACCATTCTTGTTGTGCAGCAATGCTTGTCATAAATCGCGCAATCGATCCGTTTTCTTGGCGACCGCAGCGACGGGTTCGGGATCATGGCGTGAAGGTCGCGGTCGGTCAACTCCCGGCCTTTTGATGCCTGATTTCTGCCGCTGGTTGACTCTCACTACGGGCGACCTAATCCGTCCAACAGCGGTGCTATCCAGGGCACATAGTGCTTCCATCGCCCAACGGATGCGGAGAATATGGGTTGTCGGACTTGCCAATCGCTGGGGGTCATGACGGCCCGTTCTGTCTCAAAGAACCGCAAACATTGTTGATCCCAGGGAAGATTAAGGGATGCGAGAAGGCGTTTTATGCCACCTTCTGGCTGTGCGATGAGGTCTTCATATCGAACGAACACGACGCGGTTGGCCAACACGTCACGCCAATGGTTGGTGAGCGTTTGATGGGCGGACATCAATTGACCAATCCACCTCATATCTGTGGCAAACGGGCGCGCATTCGAAAAATCGGTGAAGTAGATGGATAATCCGTTGTCCCGAGCGTCACGTTCACAAATAACGATTTTTACATCCGGTTGCGCTTGTAAAATGGGGCCGAGGTACAGGGTATTGAACGGGCTTTTTTCACAGATGTACGATGTTTCTATCGCGCCAATCAGCCGCTGCTCCAACGCAGCATGAACGTCTCCCGTTAAGGACGGTGGGGGGTTGTCCATAAAGGCCGTCGCCGAGGCAGGGTTCTCCAACGTGAGGCCCAGATTGTCAGCGTGGCTGGATAAGCTTGCCTCAACGGCGTTTGTTTCACCGGCTCCCTGCACCAAAGGATGGCTTGCCAATATTTGTTCGACAAGAGACGTGCCAGAACGGGGTAAGCCACATATGAATATAGGAGATGGGTTAGACGAAGTGGCAGGTGCCTTAGGCGGGATCGGCAGGGGTGCCTTAATGATTGACCGGAGTCTTGCAGCATAAGCGATGGCATCAAACCGGCCACGCTTTACGCTGTTGGCTCGGCGATAGGCAGCCATGGCTTGGTCATAGTCTTCGTGTTCATCGAAATACTTACCCAGGGCATAGGCACCATCAGCCAAAGCCTGGCCTTTCAAATGGCCCCCCGTGAGCTGAGATTGCAACAGCGCGACATCACCGGCGGTCATCCGGCCCGTGCCACATCGCGACAAGCCATTCAGGGCCGAGGCAAGGTTCGGAGCCAAGGTTAATGCGGCGCGGTAGGCATCGGCGGCCTCATCCAACCGGCCTAATTGGCGGAGAACCAAACCCCGGTTGGAATGAGCGCCGGCAAAGTCCGGTTGCAGGGTGATGGATCGATCAAAAGCAGCCAAGGCCTCCGTATGCTGGCCAACGGCCCGAAGAACGTTGCCCAAGTTACTGGCCACTTCCTCATTATCTGGTAGTGCGGTGGCGGCCTCTCGTAGCAACGGCAAAGCATCTCCATGCTGACGGCGCTGATGCAAAACCAGGCCCTTTAAATACGTGGCATATGGATGCTTTGGGCTCTGGGCAAGAACCTCATCATAAACGGCTTCTGCATCAGCAAGGTCGCCCTGAATATGGTGGGCCCTTCCTGCGTCGAGCGCGGCATCGACCGCAGACATCTTTTTCCCAGATGGTCTTTTACCGGTCACGGTTCTGGGGCAGCCGCCGCCGCCGCAATGGCCACAGACATATCTGCGATCGGCCGGGGCTTTCGCAAAAGCTGGTCGTTGTCGTCAAGATATCCAAAGGCCCGCATGACATGGCGATGGCCGCGGCAAATCAGAGCGATTTGTTCCTCCGAAAGGGTGTTCTCCCACCCCCCGGCGCGACCGGTCCGAAAAAACCGTTTGCTGTTTGCCGAGCGTTCGGTGAAGCCCTCTTTATCTTCTTGCGATCGCAATGTTTTGAACGATGAGAATTTGGCCGCCTTCTTGATCCGATTGCGGTCTGACGGCATTTCCAGAAAAGAAATCATGGTCGAAAACGACTTCTGCGGATTGTCCAAAATGTCTTCATATCGCATCACATGACGGTGCAGGCCTTTCACGATCATCCAACTGCGAACGTGACTGGTCCAGGACCCAACGTATTGATCAATGCGGGTTTTCATTCGTCCCAGTTTATGATCCTCCGCCAGAGATGCCATAATTGCAGTTTCAATGCTACAGCCATAATGATCAGCGTAAGAGGGGATGATATCTAAGGGATTTCGGATAACATAGACACCACCCCACGTCACATCAGGGGTCATGATCGGAACATCTTGCACTAACCCCATGCGATTGTGCGTTTTGACAATCAAGACGCCCGGGCGGCTTTGCGCCAGCAGGCGATGCGCTTTGCCGCGTTGTTTATACAAATCATCAAATGGCACCTCGAACACATCACCACCAAAGACGCGTTCATAAGGCCAGGACGCCATATCGCCATCGGCGTAACCACGCAATTCATTGATGTTGAGAGGGCGTTCTTTGTTGGCGATAAAGTTCGCCATAAAGGCACGAACCCAGGTATTCCCTGATTTGGGGTAAGACGCCAACCACAAAATTTGTGCCACGTAACATCCTCCGTCTTCAGACTAACTGGGGCCGTTGATGCCCGATGTTCGGGCAAAAGAAAAGGGGAGTGCGAACACTCCCCTTTCCCAAACCATCAACCGAAGTTGATAGAATTTTGCTTAGAAATTGAATACCAAGCTGCTTGTAACGAAGACTGTTTCGCCGTCATCAGATGCTGTAAGTTGATCAGCAACTTCGCCATTTTCTTCTTGGAATGCGACAGAACCGGTCAGGCGGATGCCAGGACCCAGAGCATAGCCACCAGCAACTTCGATCAGGCTGTATGTGTCGTTGATGCCACCACCAGAAGTGATGTTACCACGAGCGCGTGAGTCCAAGTAACCAACGCTAACTGCCCATGGGCCTTGGCCGTACATCAATGACGTTGCAAATGTTTCTGCATCGCCTGATTCTGTACCAATTGCGTCAGCAACGCCCCATGAACGAGCGTAAGCTGCGCCAAACGAGAAGCCAGCGAAACCAACGCTTGCTGCCGTTGCCCAGTGACCAGATGTACCAGGCTCAGCACCCAAGTTATCACTTGTTGTTTGGCTGGTATTGGTTGGGTTGCTTTGCCAAACGTGGCTATTAACACCAACACCCAAAGAAACACCACCGAAGTCTCCACCCCAATCCAAGGCACCGTTGATGCCGTTTTCATAGACACCAGCACCTGGACCAGCGGTTGTTGAGTCAGCGGCTTGGTTTGAGTCAGGTGCATAACCGACACCAACTTGGAAACCAGCGATACGTGGTGAGTAGTATGAGACGTTTTGGCAATCGTTGCAGTTTGCGCGAACGGCCGTCGTTTGGAAAGCTTCGTCAACACCGACGCCGAATCCACCAACAGTAGCAAACGTGCCATAATCGGATGATTCAATGTCCATCTGACCAGCATTCGGAACCCAACGATGCATTTTGTAGTTCGGAAGGTTTTCTGAACCAATGATGACCTGACCGAAGTTGCCAGAAATCGTCATGAAGGCTTCGTCGATTTGGTCGCCGGAGTTGTCAGCGGCTTCCAATTGCGTTTGGAACGCGATGGTGATGCCGTTGTCCAATTTTTGCGACACGTTGAAGATGATTTCAGAATCTTGATAGATTTCGAAGCCACCGTCGTCCCCAGTCGTGTCATCGTTAACGCCAGCTGTACCCATGTTCAGGTCGGTGTCTGAGTAAACGAACTCAGCGGTCGTGTAACCACCAACTTTGACTTCGGCTGCTTTGGCTTCGGCGAACGCAAAGCCACTGGCAACTGCCAATGCTGTGGTGCTTAGAAGAATCTTTTTCATTTTGGAACCTCGTGTATCCCAGTGTTATTTTCTGATCCGACCTTTCCCGATCCGAACCATACGTTTCCTTAAACTTAGGATGGCGGGTGATGCTCCGCCTGACGCACGCTTCGATCCGAGAAAACCCGGAGCCGCCAACGGACAACCGCTGACGTTGACCGCATAACGCCACGAGTCTTCTTCACGGTCAACTGATCTAAGGTGTGCAGAGGTGAGAAATTCAGGCGCCGTTGCAAAATTACAACAAATTCAACTGCTCGACTTTTCTCAGAGCATCCATAATACGGCAAAATTATTTGATTACAATGGATTAGTCATGGATCATTGGAATCAAGAAGAACTGTCGTTGCCGAACCCATTGAGTCTCAGGCAATGCCCTAACAAGACACCTGTGACATTTTGGCATCATCCGAGTCGCAAGGCCATTGGGTAACGGCAAGCCGAGTTAAAGACGGCAGAGAACAACACCCTTGGGCGGCGCGGGCCAAACGTGTTAAACCGCCCGCTCTATAAGGTCTGCTGAGGCCGACACCGCTTATTTTCACCACAGGGATACGGGACAGACCACCATGCTAACAGACCCCTCTTTGCTTAGAAATCAATGCCTTATTAACGGAGTTTGGCGGTCAGCGGACAGCGGCGCGGATATGCCGGTCTATAACCCCGCCACGGGCGAGTCGCTGGGCACCGTGCCGAAAATGGGTGCGACAGAGACCCGCGCGGCCATTGAAGCCGCAAACGCCGCCCTTCCCGGTTGGCGAGCCAAAACGGCCAAAGATCGCGCCGTTATTTTGCGCCGCTTCTATGAGCTGATGATGGAAAACCAAGCCGACCTCGCCACCCTAATGACGGCTGAACAAGGCAAGCCACGGGCCGAATCGACCGGCGAAATCGCCTATGCGGCGTCATTCATTGAATGGTTCGCCGAAGAAGGAAAGCGCATTTATGGTGATGTGATCCCGGCACACCAGGCCGACAAGCGCATTGTGGTGGTGAAAGAGCCTGTCGGTGTTGTTGCTGCCATCACGCCCTGGAACTTTCCATCGGCCATGATCACCCGCAAAGCCGGCCCAGCCCTGGCCGCCGGATGCACCATTGTCTGCAAGCCTGCTTCTGAAACGCCGCTTTCGGCCTTGGCGTTGGGTGTTTTGGCCGAGCGCGCAGGCATTCCTGCGGGCGTTTTTAACGTCGTAACAGGGTCGGCCCGCGATATTGGTGGCGAACTCACCGCCAACCCGATTGTTCGCAAGCTATCGTTCACCGGATCAACCGAGATTGGCAAGGTTTTGCTAAAACAGTGTGCCGATACGGTGAAAAAGGTCTCTATGGAGCTGGGCGGCAATGCGCCCTTCATCGTTTTCAATGATGCCGACCTGGATGCCGCCGTTGACGGGGCCATGATGTCCAAGTTCCGCAACGCGGGCCAAACCTGCGTCTGTGCCAACCGAATTTATGTTCAAGACGGCGTGTACGATGACTTTGTTGCCCGCCTGACCAAAGCCGTATCGGCCATGACCATCGGTGACGGTCTGAAAGGCACGGTGCAACAGGGACCGCTTATTAACATGGCCGCCGTTGAGAAAGTCGAAGAACACATTGAAGACGCTGTTTCCAAAGGCGGACGGATCGTTCAGGGCGGTAAACGCCATGCGCTGGGCGGCACATTCTTCGAACCCACCATCGTCGCCGACGTGACACCCGCCATGAAAGTGGCCCGCGAAGAAACCTTTGGCCCCCTGGCCCCTGTATTCCGGTTTAAAGACGATGCTGATGTCATCGCCCAAGCCAATGATACGGAATTTGGCCTCGCCGCTTATTTTTATTCGAGGGACATTGGCCGGGTCTGGAAAACCGCCGAAGCCCTGGAATACGGGATTGTCGGCATTAATACAGGCATCATCTCCACCGAAGTCGCCCCATTCGGCGGCATGAAGGAAAGCGGCTCTGGCCGCGAAGGCTCGAAATACGGCATCGATGATTTCGTCGAGATCAAATATCTGTGTATGGGCGGCATTGACTGACCGCGCCTCTGGCAGCCGTTCTATCAAAAGCCTATCTGTCGCTTTCAATCACGAAGAATAAAAACACAAGGAGCCGATATGGCTGATTATGATTATGACCTGTTTGTCATCGGCGCCGGCTCTGGTGGGGTTCGGGCTGCCCGCATGGCTGCCAGCCAGCACGGCAAACGTGTTGGCATTGCAGAAAACATGCGATTGGGGGGCACCTGCGTCATGCGGGGCTGCGTGCCGAAAAAGCTGATGGTCTATGCCTCACATTTCAGTCACGACTTCGAAGACGCTGCCGGCTACGGCTGGACGGTCGCCCCGCCCGCGTTTCATTGGCCAACGCTGGTTAAAAACAAAAATACAGAGCTAAACCGACTTGAAGGCGTTTATGAAGGTCTTCTGTCAAGTGCCGGTGTTGAAACCATAAACGGGCGTGGCCGCTTGCTTGACGCCCACACGATTGAGATCGAAAGCCGTAACGGCTCTACCCGCCGCGTGACAGCAGAAACCATCCTGATTGCCACGGGCGGCTGGCCAGCCCTGCCCGATATTCCTGGCATTGAACACGTCATCACCTCTAACGAAGCGCTGGACCTTTCAACCTTACCCAAGCGCATCATCATCGTTGGCGGGGGGTATATTGCCGTCGAGTTCGCAGGCATCTTTAACGGTGTCGGCGCGCATGTCACCGAAGTGATTCGTGGCGATAAGATATTACGCGGGTTTGACGAAGACGTACGCGACACCCTGCAAAGCGAAATGCAAAAAGCGGGGATCAGCATTCGCGCCGGGTCCGCAGGGGCTAAAATTGAGAAAACCGGTGCCGGTTATGAACTGACCTTGGAAAACGGTGATGTGCTTGAGGCCGACGCCATCATGTATGCCACGGGTCGGTCGCCGAATACCCGTGGCATTGGCTTGGAAGACGTTGGCGTCGCGATGGGACCCAATGGTCAGGTGATTGTTGATCCCTATTCGAAAACCAACATCGATAATATTTATGCCATTGGCGATGTCACCGACCGCATGGCCTTAACGCCCGTTGCCATTGCCGAAGCCATGGCCCTGTTGCGCACCCTTTATGATGGCAAACCAACGGCGATGGATTATGCCGACATTCCAACGGCTGTGTTTTCTCAGCCGCCCATTGGCACCGTTGGCCTGACCGAGCACCAAGCCGCAGCCGACCATGACATCGACGTTTACATCAGCCGATTCAGGCCGATGAAGTACACGCTGTCGGGCCGCGATGAAAAAACGATGATGAAGCTAATTGTCGATAAAAAGACGGATAAAGTTTTGGGCGCACACATGGTGGGGGTTGATGCCGGTGAAATTGCTCAAGGCCTGGGCATCGCCTTGAAAGCCGGTGCAACGAAGGCTGTGTTCGATGCGACCGTGGGCATTCATCCAACGGCGGCGGAAGAATTTGTCACCATGCGCACGCCACGCGCCTAAACCCGTTTGTTCTGCTCGCGCGCCCTGTTTATGCGCTTGGGCTGGAAAAGCCTGCCGTTTGCGGATATATCACCGTCCCCGGATCGCGCACCCCGGCCTGGGCAGGAATGGTGCGCACGATGTTTCCATAAGGCAAACGGCCATGAACACCATGCAAAACACCCCTTGGACTCCACAAACCTGGCGCTCGAAGCTGATTGAGCAAGTCCCAACCTATCCCGATGCCGATAAACTGGCAGCGGTAGAAAATCAGCTTCGGTCCTACCCACCCTTGGTATTCGCCGGTGAGGCCCGCAACCTGAAAAAGGCGCTGGCCCGGGTTTCCCGTGGCGAGGCGTTCTTGCTGCAAGGCGGCGACTGCGCCGAGAGCTTTGCCGAATTCCACCCCAATACCATCCGCGATACCTTCCGGGTGCTATTGCAAATGGCTGTGGTTCTAACCTTTGGCGGTGGCGTTCCCGTGGTGAAAGTTGGCCGCATGGCTGGCCAGTTTGCCAAACCCCGTTCGGCACCAACCGAAACAATTGGTGACGTGACGCTAGATAGCTACCGCGGTGACATGGTCAACGGCATGGCCTTCGATCCTGCCGTCCGCACCCCTGATCCAGAACGCCTGGTCCAAGGCTATAATCAATCCGCCGCAACCCTAAACCTGCTGCGGGCCTTCGCCCAAGGTGGCTATGCTGACTTGCATAAGGTCCACGAATGGAACCTAGATTTTGTCGACGACAGCCCGCTGGGTGATCGCTACGAAGATATGGCCAATCGGTTGTCAGAAACGCTCAACTTCATGGCCGCCTGCGGGCTGACTGCGGAAACCACGCCACAGATTCGCGAAACCGAGTTTTACACCTCGCATGAAGCTTTATTGCTGAATTACGAAGAAGCCATGACTCGCGTCGATTCAATCACCGGCAAGTGGTATGACACGTCGGCGCACCTGTTATGGATTGGTGATCGTACCCGTCAGATCGACAACGCCCACATCGAATTCATGCGCGGCATTGGCAACCCCATCGGCATGAAAGTCGGCCCGACGACCGAGCCGGATCAGTTGATCCGCGTGATCGACACCTTGAACCCAAAAAACGAAGCGGGCCGCCTGACCCTGATTACCCGCATGGGTGCCGAGAAAGCTGGCGACTTGCTGCCGCCAATTGTTCGCCGCGTCACGGCGGAAGGCCGCAACGTGGTTTGGATTTCAGACCCGATGCACGGCAACACGGTCAAAAGCTCAACCGGCTACAAAACCCGCCATGTCGATAGCATCTTAGCTGAAGTCCGCACCTTTTTTGCTGTGCACCATGCCGAGGGTTCAAACCCAGGCGGCGTGCATTTTGAGATGACCGGCCAAGATGTCACTGAATGTGTCGGCGGTGCCCACGCCGTAACAGAAGCCAGCTTGCAAGATCGCTATCACACACACTGCGATCCGCGCCTCAATGCGAAACAAGCTTTGGAACTGGCCTTCTTGTTGGCCGAAACATTGAAAGACGGTCGGGCTGTGGACACAGCCCTACCGGAAGCGATTGGTGCGTAAGCCAAGCCCAAAGCAGACGGAGACCGATCCGGAACCGCACCGGGCGGAGCCGATTCCATCGCCCGCCAAAGGCCCGCGCCCGGCAGGTCAAAAATCAAAGACCGGCCGGACCGCAGCGCCCGCGTTGTCAGAAACATCTGAAGCATTTATTGCGGGGTGGAGTGATAGTTACTTTTTGAAGACCAAAGCGACGGTCGAAAAATTCGGTGATATACCGGTGACGTATGCCGTGTTCATGCGCCGCCCGGTGATCTTTGCCCCGCGCCCGATGGTTGATTTTTTGAAAGCCGTGGGCCGGGAACGCAACGCAGATTTTGACATCACCCTGAACTACCGCGAAGGCGATTGGGTCGGCGCGGGGGAGCCGTTGCTGTACATCAAAGGATCGTTTGTGGCGCTGGTCGATCTGGAAACACTTTATCTGCAAAAACTAGGGGCTGCGTGCATCGCCGCCTATAACGCCCACCAAATGTGTATCGATCTAAAATCGACAGCGTTCTTGGCCATGGATGCCCGCCATTGCGCGGGCACTGAAATGGCCGAACTGATGGCGTATGCGGCAGCGGTTGGCTCGGCCGCAGCAAAACGCCAGGTTGGTGCCGTTGGTTTCATTGGCAATGCGACGCATGCAACGTCTGGCTACTTTGGCAATGAAACGGGTATGGGCACGATGCCCCACGCGCTGATCGGCTACGCCGGATCAACACTGCGCGCTGCGGAAATGTTCGTTGAAACCCACCCCGGTTCACCGCTGACCGTCTTGGTCGATTATTTTGGGCAAGAGATCACCGATGCCCTAACGGTCTGTCGGCGGTTTCCTAAAATGGCCAGCGACGGCGAGATATCTATTCGCCTGGACACCCACGGCGGGCGCTTTGTTGAAGGACTTGATCCGCAGGAAAGCTATGCGGTTTTAGAGCGCCATTCACCCGTCGCCATTCGGCGCTATCGCAATGAGACAGAGCTGCGCTACCTGACCGGCACGGGGGTTTCAGCCGCTGCGATTTTCTACCTGCGCGAACAATTGGACAAAGCCGGATTTGACCGGGTGAAGATTGTCGCCAGCAGTGGCTTCGGCGTCGATAAATGCCGGGTGATGGGTGAGGTCGGCGCGCCTATTGATGTGGTTGGCACTGGATCTTTCCTGCCCGAACGGTGGACAGAAACCTATGCCACCGCCGACATCGTTTCCTATGACGGCAAGGCCTCGGTCAAGGTTGGCCGTGAGTTCCTGCTGAAGAAACCTAATTAAGGTGACATAGAGTTTAATTAGTTTTTGTCTATGTCACCTTAATTGCACAATCCGACGCATTGGGCTATTAAGGCACCATGTCTCGTCTTGCGCGTGTTGTTATTCCCGGTCTGCCGCATCACGTTACCCAGCGCGGTAATCGTCGCCAACAGACGTTCTTTCGCGACGCTGACTATCAACTTTATAAAAGGCTAATGGCCGAGTCGTGCGCCCTGTATGGGGTGTCCGTTCTCGCCTACTGCCTGATGCCCAATCATGTCCATCTCATATTGGTGCCCGATACGCCGGAAGGTTTAGGGGCCGCCGTCAGCCGTGCTCACAGGGCCTACACCGTTGCCATCAACAAACGCGAGGAATGGAGCGGATATTTATGGCAAGGCCGGTTTTGGTCTCGCCCCATGGACGCCCCTTACCTGTTGATGGCGGCTCGCTATATCGAGAGAAATCCTGTCGATGCTGGTATCGTGCGAGACCCACGCGACCATCCGTGGAGCAGCGCAGTGCCTCACATAGCAGGGATAGATGATGATCTCGTGATCGTTGCGCCGTTGCTAGATCTGGTCCCCGATTGGTCTGGGTTTTTGTCCGTTCCGGTTTCAGAGAGCGATCGTAAGAGTCTCGAACGGGGCCACCAAACGGGCCGCCCTCTGGGTAGCGACCGTTTCATTGAATCGCTTGAGGCACAAACCCGCAGAAAATTCATCAAACAAAAGCCCGGACCAAAATTAAGGTGACATAGAGTTTAATTGGTTTTTGTCTATGTCACCTTAGGTTGTAGTGAATAATTAATCATTTGATCCAGATTGCGATAGCAGCGATTTGTACAAATCCCATATAGTTTTGGATGTGTTTATCATATCGCGTGGCCACGCGTCTGAACTGTTTGAGATGGCCAAAGAAGCGTTCAACG
>Ga0222663_1000032_pt1 | contig 122214 bp, 113 predicted proteins | sample AntAcemetagen602_FD_179852 | JGI IMG/M metagenome (GOLD analysis project Ga0222663, IMG submission 179852) | Saline water microbial communities from Ace Lake, Antarctica - #602 | ecosystem: Environmental > Aquatic > Non-marine Saline and Alkaline > Saline | place: Antarctica: Ace Lake... | reverse complement strand
ACCTCTGGGACGCAATCGCGAATATCATCAAAACCTTCACGCCACAGCAATGCACAAACTTCTTCGCCGCAGCAGGATATGATCTTGATTAAATTGATTCCGCTCTAGCTAATCACAAAACACTCTAACACCAAACCGAATGGCCGCAGACCATCGCCTTCATAACCTTCAATAATCTATCCAGCACCTGACCTGAGCCACAAAACAGGCCCAATTTGCTGGCTGTTCTCTCGTGGACGGATAAATACTGCCAAATACGGAAAACGAAACCATACCTCAGGGCGCGCTTACCTCGACTTTTGCTGCTAGCGCATAGCCAGCGCCATGTACGGTTTTGATAAGAGTCGAACTGCCGCCTGCCGTGCAGAGCTTTCGACGTAGACGTGCGATATGCGCGTCTATTGCGCGTTCGGTCACATGAACCGACCCACTATAAAGCAGATCCATCAATTGATCCCTGCGCACGACCTCTCCGGTTCTTTGCACCAGCGCGACCAGAAGCGTATACTCGGTCGAAGTCAAAGGGACGGGTTGTCCAGACGGAGCAGTCAATGTCCGGGCCTCTGCATCCAGCTGGAAACTGGTGAATGTGGCGTGCTGAACAGATACAATGTCGCCGGTTTGGTGTCGGTCAGATGATCGCCGCAAGACAGATCGTATCCGCGCCAGTAGTTCGCGCGGCTCAAACGGTTTAGCGACATAATCGTCGGCGCCAATCTCCAGACCGATAATCTTGTCGTAGACCTCGTCGCGCACAGTCAAAAGCACGATGGGGATCGTCGAAACCCGTCGCAACTCCCGAATCACCTGAAAGCCGTCGATGTCAGGCAGGCCGATATCAAGGATGACGAGGTTAAACGTGCGATGTTCCATAAGCAGGCCCATCTGTGTTGCGGAACCAGCCGAAACGGCCTTGTAGCCGTGCTTTGAAAAGAACCTTTCAAGGAACTCTGTAATTTGATGATCGTCGTCAACGATAAGAATGGATTCTGACATGTCGCTTTCAAATATCTGAATTTCCGTCATTATTGGATGTATTGGTGCTTTATTGCAAGGGAGCGAGATGTTAGGCGCAGACCAAACTTCCCCACGTCTGAAACCACGCTGGACAACAATTGGTGCAGCCTTACTACTACTCACGATTGTCACAACGGGCCTCTATTTGGGATCCCAGACCCGCAAGCAATTCCACGACATTGCGGATGGCTGGTCAAAATTTTCCAGCGAAGCCGATCGCAAAGGCGCTTTGATCAGTGCCATTCGTGGACATATGGGCTACGGCGGGATTATACACACGTTCAAGAATTACGTACTGAGGCAGGACGATCTGTATCGTCAGCTATTGTTGGAGCAGTTGGCGCAGTTTGATGTGGCCACTGCCGACTACCTTTCACTGCCGATCTCAGTTGAAGAGCGCGACGCACTTGTCACGATTATCGCGACGGTTAACGCCTACAGAAACCAGCTTCCGAATGCTGAGCTGGCCGCTGCGAGTGGCTGGCCCGCCGAGCGAACGGATGGCTTGGTACGAATTGATGACGCAGCAGCACTCTCTGCATTCGAAGCCCTAGAGACGATCTGGCAGTCAAACCGGAAACAGCATTCCGAGCGGTTGATCACCTCAGTCGAGCGCGGCGATGACCTGATTGCAATTGGATTTCTGTCTATGGCGCTTCTAGTGGCGGCTTCGTTGGCGCTGGCTTTTGCGTTCTGGTCCATGATGCGGCAAATGCAGACCGCCATGATGCAATTATCCGACGAATTGGAAGCGCGAAGTCGGCTTGAGCGGCGCGAACAGCGACTCGCACAGGTAGTGGAACAAAGCCCAGCGACGATCATGATTACCGACACTGATGGCAATCTCGAATACGTGAATCGCCACTTTGAAGAACTTTCAGGCTGGTCGCGCGAAGAAGTTGTAGGCCAAACACCAAAATTCTTGCAGTCAGGCGATACCGAAGACAGCGAATACAAGCGCATGCAGACGCTGCTAGCCGAAGGCAATGCATGGCGTGGTGTGCTGCACAATCGCAAGAAGGACGGTGACAGCTACTGGGTTGAAACCACCATCCTTCCGTTGCGCGCGGAGGATGGGTCGGCGCATAGTTATCTTGGAATTGGTGAGGACATTACAGAACGTCTCAAGTTCCGCGAACAGATGGCCCGTGCCCAAAAAATTGAGGCGGTAGGTCTGTTGGCTGGTGGGATCGCGCATGATTTCAATAGTGTTTTGACGTCAATCCTAGGTGCCGCCCACCTTGCCGCACTCGATGCCCCGCCTGACAGCGATCTGTTGCACGAAATCGAGCAGATTGAGATTGGCGCTCGGCGCGCCCAGATGCTTGTGCAGCAGTTGCTGGGGTTCGCGCGCCGCAAATCTGGCAACCCCGTTCCCACCGATGTCGCCGAAATCGTCCGTCAGGCGCTTAGACTGATCCGGGCCGCCACGTCTCCGACGACGCAGTTCGTTTTCGACACAGGCGGTGAGCCGGTCTGGGTGGCGGCAGACCCAACACAGTTGCATCAGGTCATCATGAACCTGTGCGGCAATGCGGCAGAAGCTATTGGTGGCGAACCCGGAACGGTAAAGATCGTCATCGACGTCGATGCCAAACACGTTCAAGAATTGGCGATCAACCCGCCGTATTGGGTCAGCCTTAGGGTGCAGGATGATGGTCCGGGCATGACGGAAGATGTTCGCCGCAGGGTCTTTGATGCCTTCTTCACCACGAAGCCGCTTGGAAAAGGCACCGGGCTTGGCCTCGCGGTTGTGCACGGGTTGGTAACCGACATGGGGGGAACGATTGAAGTTGAGAGTGTCGCGGGCCAAGGGGCTTGCTTTACTGTCCATTTGCCGGGGTGCCTGGCGTCCGATAGTGAGGAAGCAGACGAAGCCGAAACCTCGCCTTACGGAACGGAACGATTGCTGATCGTTGATGACGAATCCGAGATTGCCGCCACATTGCGGCGCAGTCTGATGCGCTATGGCTATCGGGTTGAGGCCTTCACGTCGGCCCTAGCGGCGCTGCGCAGCTTCGAAATGAGGCCGGACCGCTTTGATGCGGTCATTACCGATGTGGTCATGCCCGAATTGAACGGTGTTGATCTTGCTGTGCGTTTGCGCGTGTCCCGTCCTGCGCTTCCGATCATTTTTCTGACCGGCTTTGCGCCGCGCCTTGTTCCAATCGAAAAGCCCGAGCCTGCAATCATTAGTAAGCCAATCGATCCAAAAGCATTGGCGCAGCTTTTGCGCAAACATCTCGACAAAAGCTGATCCCAGTTACGTCACATTGTGTCACAAATCACAATATTTCGCAACGCTCGCTGTCACACATGCCCGATCGGATACTGATACGCTAAGTGAAAATAGCCCACATGCAGTTTATTTAAACTGCTGATTTCATCCACTGGTCTTTGTTGGGAGCAATACTTTGAACCATCCATCAATTTCAGCCGTAGTTCTCGCCTTTTTGGCTGGAATTGCTGCGCCAAGCGGATCTTGGGCGCAGGATGTGGAGGCTGGAGAGAAGACCTTTAACAAATGTAAATCCTGCGATCAGGTAGGCGAGAACGCCAAGAACCGTATAGGGCCAACTTTGAATGGGATAGTCGGCCAGCCAGCTGGCCTGGTCGAAGGCTTTCGTTACTCCGATGCCTTGCTAGATGGCGGAGATGCCTTGCTAGATGGCGGAATCGTCTGGAACGAGCCAACCCTCGCCGCTTATCTGGCCAACCCAAGAACGGCTGTGCCAGAAAGCAGAATGTCTTTTGCAGGTCTGCGCAACGATGAGGAGATCGCCAACGTGATCGCCTACCTTGCCACCTATGCCGCAGACGGAACACAGTAGTGAACCAATCTGCGTGGAATGATCAAGAACGGAGGATCAGATGACAGGATCAATCAGGCTATTAAGGTCAACGGCGCTTGTCGTCGGCATGTCTGCAATGGTGGTCGCCTTCGCTGTATCCCGTGCAGATGCGCAGGAGCTCGCACCGCTGCCAGAGCCGCAAGAAATCAACCAGGCGCGCGCGGATCTGGGCAAAATGCTGTTTTTTGATCCCCGCATGTCGGGCAATACCGCGCTGTCTTGCGCTTCGTGTCACAGCCCTGAAACCGGATGGGGGGACGGTAAGGCGCTTTCGGATGCCTATGGTGATCTGCTCTATTTCCGCAACGCGCCGGGCCTTTTCAATGTCGCAAGCCGAAACTTCTTCATGTGGGACGGGCGCTTGGATGGTTCAGATCTAGGCACGGTGGTGCGTGACATGCTTACTGAGTCGCACACGATGCACATGGACAGCCGACTGGCACAGGAGCGCCTCAAGCAGGTGCCAGAATATATGGAGATGTTCGAAGCCGCCTATAGCGCTGAGCCGTATGGTGGTCGCATGTATGGCGCGATCGGAGAATTTCTTAAGACCATCCGCACCGAAAATGCGCCGTTTGACGCGTATCTGCGCGGAGACGAAAGCGCGCTTTCCGATAGCGCAGTACGGGGGCTGGCCCTTTTTGAGGGCAAGGCGGAGTGTAGCGCATGCCATTCCGGCGCGATGTTGTCGGACGGTAACTTGCACGCGACAGGTGTACCGGATCACCCCGATCTCCTAGGCCTTGATCCTGAGAAAGCTGCAGACGCGGCCAATCGTCAGATAACTCTCTTGCGCTTCTATGCCTCCATGGGCACGCCCAACTACATGAATTTGCGACAGGATGTGGGAAATTACATCGTCACCAAGGACGACATTGATGTCGGCAAATTCACAACGCCTTCGCTTTGGGATGTGGGTCAGACGGCGCCATACATGCACTCTGGCGTCTTTGTGTCGCTCGCTGAAGTCGTCGCATTTTACATCGCAGGCAATGACCGTATGGTGCCACTTGATCTCTCAAAAACTGAACAAGCCGATCTGGTGGCGTTTCTCGAAAGCCTGACAGGCGATGAACCGACCGTGACCGAGCCGGACCTGCCTGACTATGCGCTGCGCGACGTTGGCAAGAATTGAGGAGACGGTGAAATGAAAAAATTTCCAGCAATCCTGATGGGAGCTTCGGTCTTTGCGATCGCAACCTTTGCTTTGGCGCAAGACAGCTTCCCTCCGCTGGCAACCCTCGCCCCCCCGCCGATCCCAGATGATAATCTGATGTCACCGGAAAAGGTGGCATTGGGCGAGAAGCTCTTCTGGGATGGGCGGCTTTCGGGCAATGGGTCGATGCCATGTTCGGCATGCCACCTGCCCGATCTAGGCTGGGGTACTGGAGGGCCTATCAGCTTTGGATATCCCGGGACAAAACACTGGCGCAACAGCCAGACGATTTTGAATTCCGCCTATTATAATAAGCTGTTCTGGGAGGGCAGCGCGACCTCGCTAGAATCACAAGCCAAAGCCGCAGCAGGCGGTGCCGTAGCCGGGAACGGTGACGGCTCTATGATGGAGATGCGGCTGCGCTTCGTTCCTGAGTATGTCAGTGACTTCGAGGAGGTCTTTGGTACTAGCTGGCCGCATTTGGCCAATGCCTGGGACGCCATTGCCGCCTATCAACGCACCATCGTCACCGATGCCGCACAGGTGCCGTTCGATCGCCATCTAGCTGGCGACATAACGGCGATGAGCGATGCGGCGCAGCGCGGTATGGATCTCTTTACTGGAAGTGCGGGCTGCATTTCCTGCCACAACGGCGCGCTGGTTTCTGATCAGAGATTCTATAATATTGGGGTCGCGGCGGCGGCAGAGTTTGAAGAAGATCCGCTTTATCAAGTCACTCTGCGTTGGGAACTCTATCAAAAAGGTGTCCCCGAGGATGTCTATCGCTCCGGCGATGACGACTTGGGTCTTTATCACGTGACCAAGCGGCCTGGCGACAAGAGCAAGTTCCGCACCCCGTCATTACGAGAATTGCGTTGGACAGAGCCTTACATGCACAACGGTGCGTTTGCGACACTGCAAGACGTTGTCGCATTCTACAATGCGGGTGGTGGTGAGGGGCAGACCGCAGGCCTACAGCCCCTGAACCTGAGCGATGATGAACAGGCGGATTTGGTTGTCTTCCTCGAAGCGCTCTCGATGGACGAGCCGTTTTTGGCAGATCCTCCCGAATTGCCTGAAACCGCAACATGGTCGGAGTTCTCGAAATGAAACAAGCTGTAAAAACAAACACGGGAAAAGCCCCGTGCAACAGCATCAGCCGTCGCAATTTCCTGATCCTTGGTGGAGCGTCCATCACGGTGATGGCGACCTACGGCACAGGCGCGCAGGCACAAGAGCTTGTTTCCTCGTCCTATGTTCGCACTCTCGTGGGCCGCGTCTCAGAGCTTGAGCCAGGGGTGGCCACCAGTTTTACCTATCCTAACGACGACATCGAGAATGTTCTTGTCATGCTCGATGAAGAAGCTGGGGGCGGCGTTGGCGAGGCGCGCAATATTGTAGCGTTCAACACGATCTGCCCGCACCAAGGAGGATATATGAGTGCCGAGGACTTCAAGCGCCCGCACTCGGTACTGGGGCCTTGCCCGCTGCACCTGACCACCTTCGACCTGACCAAACACGGCATGATCGTATCTGGCCATGCGGTCGAAAGCCTGCCGCAGATCGTACTTGAGATCGACGGCGACGACATTGTCGCAACCGGGGTCATGGGGCTGTTTTATGGCTACAGCCAAAACCCGACCGGCGCGTGAGAGAGGATTAAAAAATGACTGAGACAACCATTCGAAACCGCGAATTCGTCCCTCTCCCGCCACCGGATGCGGAGGTTCTGACCACCGCGTGCAGCTATTGCATCGTTGCATGTTCGTACAAGGTCTACCGCTGGCCTGTGGGCCGGGAAGGCGGCACACAGGCCGACCAGAACGTGTTCGGCGTGGATTTTCCGACCTTTGGCGCGCCATGGGTCGCGCGCAGCCAACACAATGTTGGCATGCACGAAGGCAGGCCACATAATTTTGTCATCGTTGCTGATGCCGACGCCGAAGTCGTAAACCCAGGCGGCAATTACAGCGTGCGCGGCGGGACGTTGGCGCAAAAGCTCTACAATCCCGACACGCCCACCAAAGACCGGCTGAAATCTCCGATGGTGCGTATCGGCGGTGTGCTGACTCCAGTCAGTTGGGATCTGGTGACAGATGTCATGGCGGAGGTCTCAAAATATGTGCTCTCAAAGTATGGCGAACATGCGTGGGGCATGAAAACCTTCTCCTACGAGTATTTTGAAAATACCTACACCATCCGCAAACTGGTGGACCGTGCCATCGCCACGCCTGTGCATGCCTGGCACGACAAGCCGATGCGTGGACCGGACGCCACGGGGTTGGACGATGCCGGTATCAACTCCTTTGCTGCAACTTACGACGATTGGGGTCGATGCGATGTAGCGTTCCTGTCAGGCGTCGACCCTTATGAAACCAAGACCGTCCTTTTTACCGAATGGATGATGGGTGGCGCGAATCCGAACAAGAAGATGATCTTTGTGACCCCGCACCGCACCATGGGCGTGGAATACGGAATCAAGAACGGTGGCCTGTGGTTGCCGATCATCCCCGGCACCGATACGGCGCTGCACCTGGCGTTGGCCAAGATCATCATCGACAATGGTTGGCAGGATCAGACCTTTATCGACACATGGATCAACAACAAGTGGGAGCTTGAGTCAGGCTACGGTCGCGGCACCCGCAACACCGGCTGGCAATGGCGCACTACATGGGGCCGCTGGCAATCGGATTGGGAGGATTTCCAAGAGTTCATCGCCAATGAGCCCGCTGCCGAGCTCGAAGAGGCCGCACGCATCACCGGACTTCCGGCCGAAGACATCATGCGCTGCGCTGAGATGATCGCCAAACCGCAGGAGGACGGATCGCGCCCCAAGACGTCGTTCATGCTGGAAAAGGGCAATTACTGGTCCAACAATTACATGAACACGGCGTCTCTCTCGACACTCGGTCTGATCTGTGGCGCGGGCAACCGGCCCGGTCAGGTGATCAGCCGTGGCGGTGGCCACCAACGTGGCGGTATGGGCGCTGGCCCCGGCAAAGGGTATCTAAGCCCCGAAAAACATCCCGGGCGCCGTAAAAAGCCGCTCAACGTTGACCGTTGGGTGATGGACGGTAAGGTTCGGTTCATGTGGACCATGGGTGTAACTTGGTTCCCGGCCATGTTGGCCAGTCAGGAACTTGCGAGCCGGGTTGCCGACCTCACTGTACGTAACGCCAATCAACCGCGCTCGGTTGACCGCGACCACCTGATAGAGGTGTTTAAGGCACGCGTCGATTCAGGTGGCATGATGCTGGTGGACAGCAACATCTACCCGGTCGAGCCGCTCAATACGCAATACGCCGATATTGTGCTTCCTGCGGCTGGCTGGGGGGAGGTCGATTTCACGCGCTGCAACGCCGAACGCCGCTTGCGGCTCTATGCCAAGTTCAACGACGCGCCGGGCGAAGCAAAACCGGATTGGTGGGCCATTGCGCAATTCGCACAGAAAATGGGCTTCAAAGGCTTCGACTGGACCGAAAGCAACGATGTGTTCGAGGAGGCGGCGCGGTTTTCACGCAACGGCGTCCTGAGCTACAACGTGCTGGTGAAAGAGGCCAAGAAAGAAGGCAAGAAGGGCCACGAAAAGCTGCGCGAGCTTGGCACTACCGGTATCCAGACACCGATCCGCTATGTAAACGGCAAGATGATCGGTACCGGACGCCTGCACGACCCGGCAAACGACTGGGGCGAGGTCGAAGGCGACACCAAGGACCAGAAATGGCTCTATGCCTTTGGGACCCATACCGGCAAAGCCAACATCCTCAAGACCCCTTGGGAAAATGACAGCTGGTCGGATTTTTACGAAGCAATCAAGCCACGCGCCGACAAGGGCGAGATCTGGATAACCAATGGCCGTGTGAATGAAACATGGCAATCGGGCTTCGACGATCTGCGCAAACCCTATCTGGCGAAACGCTGGCCGTGGCCGCATATCGTGATCCATCCCGATGACGCGGCCCCGGAGGGTATCGAGTCGGGTGATCTTGTCGAAGGCTTCAATGATACGGTCTATGTGCAGTCCGGCGAACCCATAGGCGTCAAGGATGATGATCTAAGCTTTACCAAGCTGATGGAGCACGGCCATATCAAGACAACTACGGGCCAATTCGTAGCCGTCGCGATTGTCTCTGATGAAATCCGCCCCGGGGTTGCCAAAGCGGCGTTCAACTATCCGGGCTCCATGGCCAACTCGGTTTGCCATGCCGTTCCAGACCCGGTGACAGGCAACTACCGATATAAACTTGGCCGGGGCGTGCTGCGCAAAGTGGGTGAAAGCGCCTACAAAGACAATTTCCTTGAGATGTCGCTAAAGCCGCGGCCAATCGTCTGAGTAATCAACCTGCCGCCGGGGCCGTGTCCGGCGGCAAGCTCTTGCCAAAGGAAATTGTGATGCACATCGCATTTATTCATGCCAAAAAGCCTCGCGACGCAGAAGATACGATGCGCCGCGTGGCGCGCGATCTACGCACACAGGGGTTCCGCCTCTCCGGCGTGCTGCTAAATCCCTGCAACCAACCGGCGCGCCACGCCTGCGACATGGACCTCATTGACCTCGCGACTGGCTCGCGGATCCATATTAGCCAGAATCTCGGGGCGGGTTCAACCGGATGCCGCCTCGACGCGGCGGCGATTGAGGCGGTATCCATGACCGTAAAGGCCGGGATGGGTGCCGCCACCCCCGACGTCCTGATCCTCAACCGGTTTGGTAAGCAAGAGGCCAAGGGACGGGGGTTTCATCCGGTGATAGTTTCGGCTCTGGAAGGAGGCATACCGGTGCTTGTTGGGGTCAGCGAGCTCAACCGTCCCGCATTTGAGAGTTTCGCGGCAGGCTTGGCCATTCAGCTACCCAATTCATCCAGCGCTGTACTGTACTGGATTTCGCAATTCCTGCACCAAAACGCCGCCTGAAAGACCGCCGGAACGGTTAAGCTGAATGCTAAAATACTGCCACTCTATGTGCGCTTGCGCCCATATGCTCAGGGCCGGAATGTCGGGTGTCATGAAATTCCACTAATGCGAACCGTTTAAATCATCCACGAGGCCGACATCGATAAAACCCCGTTCTTTTTGGCAGGTCATCCAGAGGTGCGGGGTCAAGGCCGGCACTGTTCGACCGCTGATCCGCTCGCGCACCACAGGTTGGCCCACGTTTACCAAGCGTTTCCGCTGTCGTTTATGGCCACAGAACCTGAACCCACTGGGGACCACACCATGCGGCCGGGGTATTCAAATGTGGACCTGTCCAAAATGATCAAGAAAGATTGTGCGTTTCGATGGCTTAGCCAACCGCAAACGTATGATTAACAACGAAGCATCTATTGTTGGACGAAATGCGTCGTAATCCAACGGTAGATTAAAGATGTAAGGCACGCGTGCTTCTTACGGCAACCATTTCAGTCATGGACCTATCCAATCCGTCACCGGAACCTTGCATTTAGATAATACCGGACGGAGGCTTTTGGCGCATTTCGGACCACGGCGTTCCATGCAGCATTTGGTATTTTGGGCTCGTTCCGGTCATTCGCCGCACGATGAACGAAAGTCCGCGTATCGCTTGTGCGTTTGGTCTCTGAGCCAGCGACGTTCGCAGCTAGTGTTCTGTCGGCGGTCTCGCCATCGGTGTACTCGCCGCAGGCGCTGTCGCGGTGTACTCGCCGCAGGCGCTGTCGCCATCATCGGGCAATTGATCTTCGCTTTCGCCCGCCCGCTCTGGGTTCGTCTCATCGTCGCGGCCCTCTTCGCGGGACCGGCTGCGGTTGCCGGTTACGCTGCAACGTATGGGATCGCGAAGCACCTCATGCCCTCCGAAGGCTGGCAGATGGCGTTTTCGATCGTCGGCGCAATCGCGGTAGGCACCACCGCCTTGTTTCGGATGGCGGGCACGGTCCCGCCCGAGCCGGGCGTGGAGCGTGCAAGCAGGGCTTAGTCATGAGGCGATGCCGGAACGGAAAAGAGGCGGGCTTCTTCTCCATCTGTCCGGCGCGTTCTTTGGCGGCGGAATGGAGGCGCGCTCGGACGTCCTGTTTCCGCCGTGGCGCGACCCTTTCGTCAGATTGCTCCGAGACAGCATCGAGAAAGCGCGGGTCCTCTGATACGGGATGGCTACATTCTCACCGATCTGGCTGGGTGGGGAGTGGAGCGACACTTGGGTGACGCAGGTCGGTGAACATTGATGCAGCCAGACTTTCTCGGTGTCACTCGGTTGCCAAATTCTCCGTAAGCATCTCTGTTGGGGTCGACCGCTCCAAACGGCCTCTTCAATGGACTGATCTGACCGAAGGCCGGCTCCGCCTCGACCGCCTATGGCTCAACGGTGCCGGTCCACTTTCTTCCCCTGTCGGCTGCGCCGCCATTCCTCGCGAACCAAGAAAGTCTCCCGTCCCCGTACTCCACTGACGTTTCGGCCCTGCGGGTGAGCCGTCGGTCGCCTCCGGCCCACCGATCGCCATCAAGGCCGCAATGGTGCGGGCTCGAAAACAAGGCAAACGGAGAAATATCACGGCAACCATCGGCACCTTCAAAAAGTCCGGCAGCGACTACACCGGCGAAATCGTCACTCTCAACGTGCAGGCCAAAGAACGTCCGCATCATTCCCGATCAATCCGCGCCAGGACGCCTTGGAAGCGATCGTCTATTGGGAGCCCGACACTGATCCCGGGACGGTTATTCTGACTGCTGCACCGCCGCTGGTAAACATGACCGCGATAAAGCTCCCACAGGTCGATCCCCGCGCCACGCGAACTGACTCCATTGGAACAAGCCTCATTCTGAGAACCGGCAAGGCGACTCTCCGTCTGTTGCTTCTCGAAAATGCGCGGCACGACGCGCCGATCGCCGTCCTTGTGCCCCTTGATACAACCGGCCTTGATCGCATCGAAGCGCTTGCACGCCTCTGGCAGATACTCAACGACCGACCGCCGAGCGCGGATACGCGGCTGACCGAGCAACGTCGGCGGCGACTGCGACAGATGTTGCAGGCAGTCGACGGACATTTGGATGGGGCCACCTATCGGCAAATCGCCAACGCCCTCTACGGCACATCCCGCGTTGCCACCCACCCATGGAAAACCTGCGCGCTACGCGACAGTACAATCGCTCTCGTCAGGGATGGACGCGCCTTGATCAATGGCGGTTAACGCCGCCCAGTTACCGCCACGCTATCTCAGAACCCCCGAAGCAGCCCACTTCCTCAGCCTGTCCGGGCGCACATTGGAGAAGCATCGCACCTACGGCACCGGTCCAGCCTATCGCAAGCTCGGCGACCGCGTCGTCTATTCTATCGAAGATCTGCAGGCCTGGGCCGATCGCGGCACCGTCACTTCGACATCCGACCCGCGCGGATCGGTTCCCCTCGCCATAGCGCAGGTGTGAACTGAAGTTTGTTTAAACCGGCCAAACCTAGAACCACCACAAACACCACAAGTTTCAGCACAAAGAACTGGCCATAGGGGCTGAGGAGCGCGGAGACCCTCCAATGCGTTAGAATCCCGAGAGTCAATAGGCCCACGATCACCAACCCGCCAACCACCCAAAGCGCTTTTTCTCCGAAATCATGCACAATTTCTCTGGCCAGAGCCGGATCGATAAACCGCGCTGCGCGCAGAAGCGGTACGAACGCACCGACCCAAAAGGCCAGAGCCAGAATATGAAACGTGATTAAAAGGCCGAGGAACAGCCTCGGCTCCTCCAGCGCGTGACCACGAAAGGCGAATGATGCGCATGCCAGCACGCCACCCAAAGGCCCACGCGGTGCGCCAGCGCCAGGATCATATTCCCAGCCCTACAACACGAATAGCAATGCTGGACCCTAGAGGGCTCTCGGCTACCATTGTGAGCAGCATGGGACCAGTCAGTGTGCCACCGGTCAGAAAGCTCGCCTGGATCGGGATGCGCGCAACCGAAACAATTACGGCCATAAACGCTGCCGCGAGACCGACATTCCGAACCACACACCTGTCGGCAACGCTCAACGTTCGCAGGGTCAGAAGTATCAGAACACTACCTGCGGCCAACAGCGTTGCTGCATAGGCCGCAGCTTTAACAATAATCGAGACCCATTGAATACTGTCGGCGGAGACGATTGCTGAAAGCACGAATAAATCAGCCTTTAATCTCAAAAGAAAACTGCCCACTCATCGGATGACCGTCAGATGCCAAGCCCCGCCATTCAATCGTGTAGTGTCCAACTGGTAAATCAGCTGGCATAGCGTTGAATTCGGTGAGTGGCTGCATATTGTCGGTGCGGGTCAGGTGGTGTTTGTCGCCTGTTTCATCGCTTAGAGCAATGAATGTAACCCGCATCAGCTTATTGAAGGCCATGCTGATCGTCTTAGGGCTGCTTTGCAGCAGAGCACCATCTGCAGGCAGGGTGACTGCTTTTTTTGAGTGTGCGAGCGCGGCGCCCGCTGCAAGGGCAATCGCCAGAATAACAACTGCGGCAGACAGGTGTGATCGGATCATGGTGTGCTCCTCTGAAGGTCGGTTGCTCTGCTGGTCGCAATGTTATTGCGGCATGATTGCGCCAATTTGGTACATTCCGTCGTCGCCTTTGATCAGCATCAAAATGACAGAATCACCGGGACCAGCCTCTCCCATCATCTGTGCGTCATTGCTGAGTGGCATGTCCATTGTCATGGCGGGCCAACCGATTTCTGGGATCGGATCGTGGCTGACATTGGCTGTGCCGTTACCGATGGAATTGATCACTGCGTTTGTGTGTACCGCGCCGTCCAGGGCTTCATGACTCATCTCCATATTAGAATGATCCATAGTGGAATCGTTCATTTGTGCCATCACTGCCGATGCCGAGAGAGCAAGGCTTGCAATTGCAAGGGCGAGTATTTTCATGTCGATATCCTTTCTTGAGGGGTTTGTTGATGGTTGGGCTAAGGTTTCGGCCTTATTCGGCTGGAACGGGGGATGTTGGGGCCACGCGGGCTTTGGTTAATTCTCGGTTCACGCTTGGCAGAGCCAGACGTTTCCAAATCACGAAGATTGATGGAATGACGAAAAGTGTCAGCAGCGTTGCTGTGGCCATGCCGCCCACCATCGGAGCCGCAATCCGCTGCATAATTTCTGATCCAGTGCCCTGCCCGTACATGATTGGAATAAGGCCCGCGAATATCGTAGCCACAGTCATGATCTTGGGGCGTACACGCAACAGCGCGCCCTCAAAGACCACCTCTTCGACATCTAGCGTAGTCATTTTTCGGGCCTCGACTTGGGCAATTTTCTTGCGCTTGTCCCAGGCAAGATTGAGATAGAGAAGCATGACAATTGCAGTCTCGACCGCCACACCTGCCAGGGCAATGAAGCCCACCAGAACCGCCACTGAAATATCAAAATTCAGATACCAAAGGAACCAAACCCCTCCTGCAAGGGCAACCGGTAGTGCTGCAAGAATGATTGCCACTTCGGTAACCCGGCTAAACGCCATAAACAACATCAACATGATAATCAGAAGTGTTGCTGGGGCTACAAGCTTAAGCCGCTCTTGCATCCGTTCGATATATTCGTATTGACCTGACCATGCGATAGAATAGCCTGGCGGTAGCGTAACCTGCTCGGCCACAACAGCGCGGGCTTCTTGCACGTAACCGCCTAGATCGCGTCCGGCGATGTCGATGAACACAAAGCCCGTGCGCCGGGCATTTTCAGACCGGATCATGCCCGGGCCATCGACGACGGAAATTTCTGCCAGGGCGCCCAGTGGAATATGTGCGCCCGAAGGCGTCACAACGGGCAAATCGCGCAACCGCTCAGGACTGTTGCGCCATTCCTGAGGGTAGCGCAGGTTGATGGGGAACCGCTCCAACCCTTCGACGGATTCTGATACCTGCATGCCACCGATGGCGGTCTGCACCACGTCTTGAACGTCGCGCACACTCATCATGTAGCGGCCCGCAGTATCGCGATCGACGTTGATTTCAATGAACCGTCCGCCCACGGGGCGTTCCGCATAGGCAGAAGTCGTTCCGTCAATGCGCGCTACGATGCGTTCAACCTCGATGCCAATCTGTTCGATCACGCTCAGGTCTGCGCCAGAGATTTTGATGCCTATGGGAGTCTTGATGCCCGTTGCCAGCATGTCGATCCGGTTTTTGATGGGCTGAATCCAAACATTTGTAACGCCAGGTATCTGCACCACTCGGTCCAGCTCAACTCGTATTGTGTCCATCGTCATGCCGGGACGCCACTCGCTCTCAGGTTTCAGCTGGATGGTCGTCTCGATCATGGTCAGCGGTGCGGGGTCGGTCGCGGTATCGGCGCGTCCCAGCTTTCCATGAACCGTCTCAACCTCTGGGATCGTTGCGATCAGCCGGTCCGATTGCTGAAGCACCTCGCGCGCCTTTCCGATGGACACGCCAGGATAGAGCGAAGGCATGTAGAGGAAATCACCCTCGTTCAACTCGGGCATGAATTCCGTCCCGACCCGCTGAAGTGGCCACCACATTGAGGCCACTAAAAGAACCGCCAGCAGGGTTGTCGCCCAAGGCCAGGCCACTGCAGCATCCAGGAAGGGGCGGTAGATCCAGATAACTGCACGGTTCAGGGGGTTTTTCCGTTCCGGCAGGATGCGCCCCCGCACAAAATATCCCATCAACACCGGGACCAGCGTAATCGAAAGGATCGCAGCCGCTCCCATCGCATATGTTTTAGTAAAGGCCAGCGGTTTAAATAGTCTCCCTTCTTGGCTTTCAAGCACGAAGACTGGCAGGAAGCTGACTGTTATGATCGCCAGCGAATAGAACAGCGCAGGGCCAACCTCCGATGCACATTCTGCGACGATGCGCCATCGGTTCTCTGCCGTCAGCGGCTCTTTCTCAACCCGCCGGTGCATGGCCTCAATCATCACGATGGCGGCGTCGACCATCGCCCCTATAGCAATAGCTATGCCACCAAGGGACATGATATTGGCGTTAACGCCCTGCAGTTTCATGATGATGAAGGCGGCAAAGATACCAAGCGGAAGCGACAGGACTATGACAAGAGACGAACGCAGGTGCAGAAGGAATACGGCACAGACCAGCACGACAACAAAAAATTCCTCAACCAATTTTTCCCTAAGATTATCTATCGCCCGTTCGATCACACCCGATCGGTCATAGGTCGTGATCAGTTCCACTCCTTCCGGCAGGCTTGGCCGGATTTCTTCGATCTTGGCCTCTACGGCCTGGATTGTGGCCAGCGCGTTGCCGCCCCAGCGCAGGATTACAACGCCACCAACGGCATCGCCCTCGCCGTTAAATTCGCCTACACCCCGGCGCATTTCCGGACCCAGCCGGATATCAGCTACGTCCCCCAGTGTGAGCGCTGCACCGCGCGCGTTCACCATAAGTGGTGCCTTGGACAGATCAGACAGCTCATTCACATATCCGGTGGAGCGGACCATGAATTCTGCCTCGCCCATCTCGATTACGCTTCCGCCTGTTTCGCTGTTTGCGCCCTGAATTGCGTTCCTGATCTGAGCCAGCGTGATGTCAAAGGCGCGCAGTTTATTGGGATCGACAACCACCTGATATTGTTTGACCATGCCGCCTATCGTGGCGACCTCAGATACGCCATCGACTGTTTGCAGTTCGTATTTCAGAAACCAGTCCTGAAGGGTGCGCAATTGCGCCAGATCATGTGCGCCGGTGCGGTCGATTAGAGCATATTGATAGATCCAGCCGACGCCAGTCGCATCTGGGCCAAGCTGGGGTGCAACGTTTTCGGGCAGGTTCGCAGAGATCTGGCCTAGATATTCCAAAACCCTCGTGCGGGCCCAATAGAGGTCGGTCCCATCCTCGAAAACGATATAGACGTAACTGTCTCCAAAGAAGGAAAACCCACGCACGTCGCTGGCCCCAGGCACGGCGAGCATTGCAGTCGCTATTGGGTAGGTCACCTGATCCTCGACGACCTGCGGGGCCTGACCTGGGTAGGAGGTTTTTACGATAACCTGAACGTCAGACAGATCAGGGATCGCATCAACGGGGGTTTCTTTAATGGCCCAAATGCCAGCTACACCCATCATCAGCGCGAGTGCCAAAATCATAAACCTGTTGGCAATCGAGCCGCGAATAATGGCGGGGATCATTGTCGTAACTCAGAAGCCGGCGCGATGCCGACAAGGGTCATCGATAGGTCCGGGTTACGCCTCAGCAGCAGCATGACGTCCTTGCCAGTTGAGAGCGATCCAGGATCAAGCGAGGGGTCAATAGAGAAGTCCATCGTCATTCCGGGCATGCCGATCTCTATCATCGGTCCATGTGTTATCGTGGCCAGCCGCGCCGCATCATCGATGTTGTCAATAGTGCCCGCGACCGTGATGGGTGGTGCCTTATCTGTCATTGGTATCGACGCTTCGGGCCCAGCATCTCCGTCCAAAGCCATCTGTATCGCCTTCGACCTAAGGGCTACAATCGTAAACATCCCGTCCTCGCCTTTGGTCAGGTCGAATTCCACAGGCGTATCTAATGGCACCGACGCCGGATCGATCCCGGCCACAGGCATGTCCATTTTCATCGCAGGCCATCCCAGTTCTAAGATCGGCTCATGCGACAGCGTCAGTTTGCCATCGGCTGTCACACCCACCACCATTCCTTTGCCTGTCGCTGCAATTCCATCGTCGTCTCCAAGCTCAATGAGACCAAGCAAGCCATCGGCTCCTCGTGCAGCGCGGAACGCGACCGGTTGGCCATCCTCAAGCAGGTCCAGCACAACGTCTGAGCGCACCGGAAAGCGCGATACCATTGCGGGCCAGTCGAGGCTTTCCAGCGAGGCATGCTGGACTTCGGCGATCCGTGTGGTTCGGTCGAGGGCGATCAGAACGCCCGTACCCCGCGCGGGAGTATCATTTGTCGGGGCCATTCGCATTAGTCCTGCATTCAGCGCACTTTCGCTGTCGATCAGGAATTGGGCAGAGGCGACGACCTCCTCACCTGGAGCAAGCCCTTGGATAACTTCAGTTCGGCTACCCTCACCAAAATTATCCCGCAAGCCGGTGGTTATCAAACGTGGCTTGAAGCTGCCGCCGCCAGTCTTGAGGATCACCCGTTCGGCAGTTCCTGTGCGGATAATCGCTTCGGTCGGGACGGTCAGCGCAGTGCGTGTCAGATTCGGGGTCAGCATGACCGTACCAAACATGTTGGGGCGCAAAAGCCCCTCCGAATTGTCGAAGCGGAGGCGGACTGGCAGGGTGCGCGTCTCCGGATCGAGCTCTGGATAGACATAGTCGACCTTCCCCTCAAAGGTGCGGCCGTACAAATGTTCAAACCGGGCGACAGCGCGCATATCGTCACTCATTCGGGCGATGTCACGTTCGAACACATCTACGATCAGCCAGACTTCGGTAAGATCGGAGATTGACACTGCCTGCGTACTAGGCTGCAGGAACATACCGTCTGCAGCGGCAAGTGCGATTACCACTCCGTCGCGCGGGGCCTCAACGCGAATACGACGGGTCACTTTGCGACGGTCTTCTATTTCGGCGATCTGGCTCTCCGTCGCGCCGAAGCTGCGCAGGTTGTCGCGAGCGACTCCGGGCGACAGCCCCGTTCCTTTTTCTATTGCACGAAGAAAATCTAAGCTGGCAACAGCGAACTCGCGTGAAAATAATTCGAAAAGCACATCGCCCCGGGTCACGCGATCACCAACTGCGCGGACATTCAACACTTCAATCCAGCCATCAACTCGGGTATGAACATGGCTTGTGAGGTGCTCATTGTAGCCAACGAATCCGACTGTCTCGATACGATCAGAGATTTCAGAGACTCGCGCCAAGGCGGTACGCACACCGATCGCATTAATCTCGGCTGTAGATAGCCTTATCTCTGCGGGATTGCCAGACGGATCCTGACCAGAGTAAACTGGGACAAGATCCATTCCCATAGGCGATTTGCCTGGATTGGGCTGACGGAAATTCGGATCCATCGGAGCAACCCAATACAGAACTTCAGGTCCACCCGCCGATAGACCGCCGGCTGGATTTAGGTGGAATCTCTCAATGTAAACGCCGCCTGATACGCCTGCGGCAAGTGCAAGAATGCTCAGGGCTGTATAACGTCCGCGCATAGTAACCTCATCACCAACCTGCCTGTGGCAGGCCGTTTCCAATCCATGAACAACCAAACGCTGCGGAATGCGACGATGGTTCGACAGTTAGATCAGAGAATTCGGGGAGGTCTGTCCTGGGGCATTTCCATCCGTGACGGAGCCAGCCGGTAGTTTTCGGTCCAGAGCCGTGTCGGCACAAGTGTTGCGATCATGGAGAGTGAGTCCGCAGACAGAACGCCGTGAGTGTAGCAGAATGTTGCAGCGCAGTGTGAAGTGGCGCCGCCGTCGTTGCAAGGCGTCGTGCCAGTGTCTGGGGAAACTGCCATAACACTCATCATTGGGGTGCAATCATGAGCAGACTGCACCATCTCGTGATAGCTTATCCTATCCAAAATTGGTGAGCCCGCTGCCCCGGCTGGGCCAACGAATTGAAAAACGAGCGCAGTTATCAGAATTAAGCGCCCGATTAGGTGCATAGCTGTCTGCGCAAATGGAAGTGGTATCATCTGTTCCATAATTCTAACTAAGTACAATTCAACTGAATATCAAGTTAGATATAACTCAAACGGGTAAGCCATTAAAATCATTCGAACGCGCGTCTAATATGATAATTATTATAGGCGTGCCAGCCATGGCATCTAATCATCTCCAACGATAGCATTGTGATTACCACTATAGCCCCGCCCCTTGTAGGGTGCTTTTGATAATGAGGATCTTGTGTGGCACTGGTGCCCGTTGTGTGCTCCGCCTCAATAAAGCAAGCACTCTGTACCACTGGTCAGCCCCTTACATTTTCCTGAAATTCCCGCGTTAACGTTAACGGGCGAACATCGTTTTCGTAACGGGCGTATACGAGTCAAATGATGATTCGCCGACCCGTTAACAAAGAAAATTGCATTTACCTGAATTTTTGGGATCGACACGTAACGTATACGTTACGTGTTCGCATTCTGTACGTGATGTCTGCAAATCTGATCTCTCGATTCGCACAGAGGTTCAGGATGCCCAATACGTTACGTGAAAACCCAATGTTTGTCGTTGCGCCCAAATGGCGTCTGTTGCCGGGTATGAGGTCGAAACGGTGTTTGTACCGCCCTCATCGCTTGACGATCATGGTTATCGCCGAGAGCAACTCCGGTATTTGCTGGCGACACGTCGGTAAGTAGTGTCTCAGTCTGAAACCCGACGTGCTGAAAGCATGAATCGGATCCGCATGTCGGCCTTTTCATCCGAAAGCAGTCGTCGTTCTGTTACAACCATTGAGTCTGGGATTAGCCAGAGGCGGAAATCCATAAAGCCATTGGGTAGACTAGGTTCTTGGTTCCAGCCCGTGCGGAATAAATGTCAATTCATCGCCAATATTGTGAGGCAACCGCTCGCCTACTAACTCCTGAATGCCCATTAACGCATCTTCAACATACGGAAATCCCCGCTCAAGCTGCCGCCACATCTCGCGGCCATGCGCCCTAATTTCTGGAACATTCAGCGCCCTGACACTGTGAAGCCAGATCATAGCGCCAGTTGCATCTGAGGGTTGACCCATCTTTTGAAATTGCTTGATTAGGCTTACTAGCGTAACTGGGCACATATCACACTGAAGCGCGAGAGCATCGTCACGTGGTATGTCAAAATCTAATGCGGCAGGTGGAATCCTGCCCGATTCGATAAGTCTAAGCCGCACAATATTGGCGATGACCAGCATGGTTGACAGTTCTTCGTCATTAGCGCCAGTTAGGCCTGCGGTGAACCGCTCAATATCGTTCTTCATCGCATCTGCTGAGGCTTCCATTGCCCGCTTTTTCACCCACCCAAACATCTAGACCACTCCTTCTGAGTTCAATTAATCCGATATTTTCCCAGTTACGGTAACCATAAACAACCAGCATTCATTATTACGTCATGTTTTTCCCAAATGCCCGTCGTGCAGATATTTCGGGTCGAAATCCGCGACGGACACCATGGGATCGATGGGGTCGCCCCAAATATTTCTTCGCTCTTCCGCCGGTAATGTCCAGAACTTCTCCAGCGCCTCCGTATTGCCGAAATGGGGCCAGAGCGCATCATGGCTGACGATCCGCGCCAGCGCCGTGCGCGCGATATATTCGACAATCGCTTCCTTCTTCAGCAGATCGAGTCGAACCTCGCGGTCGAATATCTCCATATATCGGTTCTCATGGAGGTGTTCGACATTGCTTCGGATTTCGTAAAGCGCGCCCATCAGGTCATGATGTGCTGGCCCGATGAACAATTCAGTCCTGCTCTTGAACTGCTGCTTGGTCTTCCCTATAGTCGGCAGGATTAGTCCATCAATGCAGCGGCAATATTGGTGAATCCGGTCGAGAAGATCACTGATCGCGCGCGTCTCGATATAGATGTGCAGTGTCCGGAAAAATCGCCACAGCCCGCCAGGCACGGTCACCAGCAGCATCGCGCCGAGATTCTGCCCGTGCTGCGCCGCTAACTGGATGTCGTCAGCGACGACCGGCGGATAAGCGCGAAAGACCTGCCGAGCGGGAAGTTCCAGGTCCCTTTGCTGACGGATATCAATCACGCCATTTCGCTGCGCACCCGTCAACATGACTGGCTTGTGGGATGGCGAGAACATCACTGACAGCAGCAGGCCGATATAGGAATGCCAGACGTGCTGTTGTAGTGACTGGTTCTCGCCATCCAGAACATCGGGCGTTGCCGACACGACCTTGCTGACGAGGAACAGGTTGCTGCCGGCGACCTCATCGGCGCGGATACTGCCCAGCCATTCGCGCCATTCCGATGGAATGTCGAATGTTAGATTGGTGAGAACCCATAGATCGGGAGTGATCTGTCCTGTTGGCGTTGGTTCTTCGAGCTTGACCTCAAAACCGACCAGCGCATACTTCTCGCCGTCGTCAATCCACATGGCGGTATCTCCACCGGTCATCGTGTCGATTTATCCACTTTATCATCCTTTCCATACGTTTGGATAATGCGCTAACAAACGTCCGCCTTGGGTCAGCAGCGGCTATATCCATGACCGAGCGCCAAGTTCTGCCGTTGGACGCAAAGGAGACATGATCCGCTAAAAAAGCCGACGTACCGAGCGTTGTTTCGGCGAAGTGTCAAGCTGAGACACTACCCGTCGGTAAAATCATCCACCGTCCTTTCCCTGCACTTCCTCAAATTGCTTGAAATAGGGTTTTTGTTGGTACCCTCATGGTACCCCGAAAAAACAAGCGGCGTCCGATAGTATCGGAATGACATATAATATATTGATTTTATGAGAAAAGTTGGCGCACCCGACACGATTCGAACGTGTGACCTCTGCCTTCGGAGGGCAGCGCTCTATCCAGCTGAGCTACGGGTGCATCCTGAGTCGCTACGAATGTCTATTGGATAGCGCGCGGAACATACCTTTAGGGGGTATCGGGAGCAAGGGCTAGATGTGACTGGCCTGTGGCGCGAACGGGCGATTTATCTGAGAGAAAATAGAGGAAAAGGTGCCCACAAATGAGCGCCTTTTTATACGGCGAATGATATCTCAGTGGATTGTAATATCGCCGACCATGCCAGATTCTGCATGACCTGCAATCGCGCACTCTATCCCGCAGAGCTACGGGTGCATTCGCCGAAGCCTGTGATAGGGTAACACAGGCGCTGTGTGAAGGGAAAAATCAATGTTCGGGTTAAGTAACGCCATCCATCAAGGGTTCCTCTTTTCATGCTGAGCCGCCCACTGCTTGCTTACGCGGGCCAGCCAGACTGGTATCGTGCCCCGATGCTGTCGCCAACGGAAATTATGGTTGGTCCCAAATATCAAACGCAATCAGACTCCAATGGATATCGCACCATTCAAACGCCCGCAGGTGAATTTGACATGGCGAAGTTAGTGGCGGGCCTGGGGGAGGGGCAAAAACCAGACGCGTTGGTCGTTCAGGTCAATCGGTCGGCCCAGACCATCGCCCGCAACCTGTATGGTTTTGCGGGACCAAAGGTATTGGCGGTGGGCGATACGCATCATATGCAAAACCCGGTGTCGTTTGCGTTAGAATATGCTGCAAGTGAATCATTCGATGCCATCATTTTGGAATTTACCCGCCAGCATGCGCATTGGTTCAGTGAGGCTGGCTTTGATGCTGTGCATTGGTTGCCTTTGTTTTCTGTCAATCCACGCGAACGGGTTATCGCGGAAACCCAAACAGCGGGCGTCGCCATGATCGGCGCGATGGGAAAATATCATCCTTACCGACAGCATGTAATCGCAGGGCTGCAACAGGCCGGTGTCCCTGTTGGCATTGCCCAACTGCCCCAATCCGATGCAACAGACGTTTACGCCAAAACGGCGATTAGCCTGAACGTCAGCTTGAATGGCGATTTAAATTTGCGCTGCGTCGAGGTTTTAGCAGCTGGGGGGTGTTTGCTAACGGACCAATTGGCGCCGCAAGCGGGCCTGGATCACCTGTTTGAAGATGGCGTTGATTTACGCATATTTTCTGATTTAGAAACGGCTGTGGACATCGTAAAAACCCTATTAGGCGAACCAGAAAAAACCTACAAGCTGCGGCAAACGGGACAAAAAAAGGCATTGCAGCAACACAGCGGTCCAACGAAAGTGGCGCACTTGAATACCATTCTGAAGGGAGAGCAGATCGCCGATCATTTTCATTTGCGCCATGAACCTCGATGCGCACGTGAGGTCATCGGGCTCGCGGCGACCCTTCAACGTGTTCGGCTTTATGACGCTATACAAGAGCTTCACCGATGTCACCCTGTCAGCCGTGTGGTCGTCGGTGCGGGTGTTGACCCAAAGGTGATTGGCGATCTGGCTGACTTGCCTCGTTTGGAAAGGGTTCGGGGGTTTGCTGAAGAAACGAATGCCGCAACCACCGCACAGATGAAAGCGGATGATGTGGAAAGCCAGGTGCACACCACGCACAGTTTGCAACACAGCCTAACCGGAACAGTCCCAACAGCGGTCATGCTCACTGTTGATGAGGCGACGGATCAGACTCTTGATCAGGTGGCCCGCGCATCTTGTGTTGAGTGTGTCATCCTAACGGATGCACGCGCGGGTGCTGTAGGCCACGCGGTTGCGGAGCGAACAGCGGCTTTGGCGAGGCACGGTTTTCAACTGTCTGACCCGCTGACGCCCACCTTCATGCGTTCTGTTCTGTCTTGAAGTAGGCCCTTGCCGGCATTGTCTGCGCCAGAGGGTAAGGCGTCGTCCGGCTGTTTCATCCACGCGATGATATCGTCCCAAACAATCTGTGCGCTTAGGTCGCGCAAGAGCATATGATGACCGGTATTATAAGCAGCAAAAATTGCCTGATCAGGTTGTGAAAGCATAACGCTCTGGGCGGCGCGCAGCGTTGGCTTTGCGGGGACAATGTCATCTTTGGTGCCGTAGAGATAAAGAACCGGGTCAGATAAATTAGAAGCCGATGCCAAAGCCGCATCCATCGCATTAACCAATCCGTAGATGGCATCCATTCGCGTTTCCTTAATGACAAGTGGATCGCGGCTGAGAGCCCGTAGCATCTCGATGTTATCACTCGGCACTCGTTTCAGGCCGCGACCCGTTAAGGGTAGCCAAGGCATTGTGTGCGCACCAACCCACAGGGCTGCTTGTTGATACCACGGCATCGTCGACCGGCCCCAAACAGCAGGCGCGGAAAGAATCAGGCCGTCGATAGGCAGGCGCCTGGAAGCCGCCGCGCTCATGGCAAAAGCGCCGCCCATGCTTTCTCCTAAGATAAACAATTTAGCATTGGAGTGAGCTTGGCGGATCAGCGAAGCGGCGATGATGAGATCATCCGCATACGTCTCGACTCCAGCCCAGAAGCCCCGGTGCGCCGTGTCACCAAAGCCGCGCTGATCGTAGGCATAGCTTTTGATTGCATGGTCCGCAAAGTAAGTGCCAGCGGCCTCAAAAAAATGGCTGTAATCGTTGAAACCGTGAATCGCTAGGATCACCGTATCTGGATCTGCTGAGCCGCCTGCTGACCATGTTCGGAGCGGCAATCGGATGCCATCCGCTGTGATAAATGCATCTGATGTTATCGCGGTGGTCAACGATGACGAGCCAGGCGGTGCCAATCGGGGCGCACAACCAACGACAAGTCCAATTGAGAAAATGACGGCAACGGCTTTAAACAGCCGCACCATCATGCGTTAGTGCCCGTATCGTTTTGGGTGAGGGAAACAAAAACATCTTCAAGCTCGGCTTCGTGCGTGGTGACATCACGCATCTCTAACCCGGCCTCAGAAACGGCAGAGACAATCGACGCGCCGCTTGTCGTGCTTGGCGGATACCGGAAGGTTAAGGTGGTTGGGTCCATCTTGTCAGCGCCCAATGCCGCAAGGTTTTCCGGAATTTCGTCGAGCGGGTGAAGCAACGAAATCACCATTTCTTTGTGATCCAGCTTGTTCATCATCGTCTTTTTATCTTCGCAGGCGATCAACCTGCCATGGTTGATGATGGCAATGGTATCGCACAAGGTTTCTGCTTCTTCCAAGTAGTGCGTGGTCAACAAGACGGTCGTGCCAAGCTTGTTTAGCCCAACAACATACTCCCATAATTGGTGTCGCAACTGCACATCAACCCCGGCCGTTGGTTCGTCCAAGACCAAAACGGGCGGTGAGTGAACCATGGCTTTGCCCACCAACAATCGCCGGCGCATACCGCCGGATAGCGAGCGCGCATACGCATCGGCCTTATCCGCCAGGCCGATGGCTTTTAAAATTTCCTCTGTATTGCGGTCAGCCTTGGGCACGCCATACAGGCCCGCTTGCAGATCAAGCAGCTCTCGCGGTGTGAAAAACGGGTCTAGGTTTAGCTCTTGCGGAACAATGCCAATCGAACGCCGTGCGGCCCGCATATCATTTTCAATGTCATAACCATGAATAGAGACGCTGCCTGAGGATTTGATAACCAATCCGGCCATGATGTTGATGAGCGTGGATTTTCCCGCCCCGTTCGGCCCTAGTAGGGCGAACACGGATCCTTTTGGAATTTCCAGTGAAATGCCTTTGAGCGCGTGTTTTTCCGCCTGTTTGCCCGATCCGCGATAGGTTTTAGACACGTCCTGAATATCGACGGCGATGGAATTTGACATGTAAGACGGTGTCCTTGACTAAAGTTTTGGGCCATATGCGGTGGATTACCGCTCAGGCGTTGATCGAACGCCCGCATTCGGTATCATCCAGGCTATCAGATGGTCAACGACCGACCCACCTTAAAGACGCTGCTGAGACACCGGGTCGCCCAACAAACGGAATATGATGATGGATGAAGAAGACGCAATTTTGGTCTCTAGCCGCTCTGTGAAGTGTGATGGCGGCGGTGGCCCTATGGGCCATCCGGCCGTATTCTTAAAAATTGGGCCATCCGACGATGTCGTTTGCCCGTTTTGCTCGCGCCATTTTGTGCTAGAGACTGCTGAACACGCATCATGAAGCACCTCTATTTGGTTGATGGTTCCGGCTTTATTTTCCGGGCTTATTTTGCCATTAAACAGCCGATGACCCGTGCTGACGGCATTGCGACCAACGCGGTTTATGGGTTTACGCGGATGTTGTCCAAACTGGTCGACGATGGTGACAATGATGGCGTCTTGGTCATGTTTGACCGTGCCAGAAAAACGTTCCGCAATGATATTTATGATGCGTACAAAGCCAACCGCCCGCCGCCGCCCGAAGATTTAATCCCCCAATTTGCGCTTGCTCACGAAGCCACGCGGGCCTTGGGCATAGCTGAAATCTCAATGGATGGGTTTGAAGCGGATGATCTGATTGCGACCTATGCTCGGTTGGCCAATGAACAAGGCATTCAGGTGACAATCGTCTCGTCTGATAAAGACCTGATGCAGTTGGTTCGTGATGGCGTCACAATGTTAGACGCGATGAAGAACAACGCCATCGGACCCGATCAAGTGGTTGAAAAATTTGGTATTGGACCTAATAAAGTTATCGACGTTCAATCTCTGGCTGGGGATGCAACCGATAACGTTCCCGGTGTTCCTGGCATTGGCATCAAGACTGCCGCGCTGCTGATTAACGAATATGGTGATTTGGACACGCTGTTGTCGCGCGCTGAAGAAATCAAACAGCCCAAGCGCCGCGAAGCCTTGATCGAAAATGCAGATCTCGCCCGCATTTCGCGCCAGTTGGTGACGCTCCGTGATGACGTCGACGTCCCAACGGATTTGATGGCGTTTAAGAGTCGTCCGCCGGATGCGGAAACGCTGTTGCCCTTCCTTCGAGAACAAAACTTCAAGTCGATGATCTCTACGTGGGAAAGCCGTTTGGGTGCCACGGCTCCCGCTGCGGATGGATCAAGCGGTGCTGGAGATACACCAGCAGGTGATCCTATTTACGAATTGGTACAAGACGAAGCGGCGTTATCGGCATGGATCGATGAGGCAATGGCTGCGGGCCTTGTTGCCGTTGATACGGAAACGACATCTTTAAAAACCATGCAGGCCAAACTGGTTGGTGTTTCTATGTGTGTGAAACCAGGGCGGGCCTGTTACATTCCGCTGGCGCATACATCCGGCGCACCGCAAGGGGCGTTTGATTTGGGAGACGGCGGCGGAGATGTGGCAGGCGATGCGCCACCACAAATCCCAATGGATCGTGCGATTGCTCTGTTGAAGCCGATGTTGGAAAACCCAGGTGTTCTGAAAGTTGGCCAGAACATCAAATACGACATGCACATTTTTGCCCATCACGGGATCACCGTCGCGCCCGTTGATGACACAATGTTGCTGTCTTATGTGTTAGAAGGCGGCTTGCACGGTCACGGTATGGATGAACTTGCTGGAACCTATCTGAATCGGTCGACCATCAAGTTTTCAGAAGTGGCGGGCAGCGGCAAAGCGCAAGTGACGTTTGACCATGTGCCGCTCGACAAAGCCCTGGATTACGCCGCAGAAGATGCGGACGTCACCCTGCGATTGCATCAGTTTTTAAAACCGCGCTTGGCCCCTGAACGGGTCACCACGGTTTACGAAACCTTGGAACGCGCGTTGATCCCTGTATTGTTCCGGATGGAGCGTGCGGGCGTGTTGGTTGATGCCGCCGTGCTGGCTGAGATGAGCCGAGATTTTGCCGCTCGCATGGGTGAGTTGGAAACCCAAATTCATGACCTTGCGGGGCGTGATTTTAACGTTGGCTCGCCCAAACAATTAGGTGAAATCCTATTTGATGAAATGGGAATTGAAGGTGGCAAGAAAGGTAAGACGGGCGCTTATGCGACCGGTGCCGATGTTTTAGAAACCCTTTCTGTACAAGGCCACGAATTGCCCGCACGGGTTCTTGGTTGGCGGCAGCTGGCAAAATTGAAAAGCACGTACACGGACGCGTTAGCTCATGAAATTAACCCGGTAACGGGTCGCGTCCATACGTCATTTGCACAAGCCGTTGCATCAACGGGACGTCTTAGTTCCAGTGACCCCAACGTGCAGAATATTCCGATCCGATCAGAAGAAGGCCGCAAGATTAGAACGGCGTTTATTGCCAAGCCTGGGCATGTGTTGGTATCGGCGGATTACTCGCAGATTGAGCTTCGTTTGTTGGCCCATGTGGCGGGCATTGATTCGTTAAAACAGGCCTTCCATGAAGGCCTGGATATTCACGCGATGACGGCTTCGCAAGTGTTTGGCGTGCCGATTGAAGGGATGGACCCGATGGTTCGCCGACAGGCCAAAGCGATTAACTTCGGCATCATTTATGGTATTTCGGCTTTTGGGTTGGCGCGTCAATTGTCAATCCCACAAGGTGAGGCGAAGGCGTATATTCAGGCGTACTTTGAGCGCTTTCCCGGCATCAAAGACTATATGGACCGGACCAAGGCTCAGGCCCATGAACAGGGCTATGTTGAAACCCTGTTTGGTCGTCGGTGTCATACGCCAGAGATCAAAAACAAAAACCCGAACATGCGTGGTTTCGCTGAACGCGCGGCGATCAACGCCCCAATCCAAGGTGGCGCTGCGGATATCATCAAACGAGCCATGATTCGTATTGCTGGGGCACTGGAAGACGCCAAATTGAACGCAACGATGTTACTTCAGGTTCATGATGAATTGATTTTTGAGGTACCAGAGGCAGAGGTTGAGGACACAAAAGCCGTGGTCATCAAAACCATGTCTGGTGCCGCGCGATTGGACGTGCCGTTAGAGGTCGATGCGGGTGTTGGCCCCAACTGGGCAGAAGCACACTAAATATTCCAAAAAGTGTAGCCTTCATCATAGACGGGCTGCTCGTCTAGGCATAGGGTTGCCGTCGGTGATCGCTTTATCCTGATCACGTCGGAGACGCCGTTCATCATGCCAGCTGGCATTGCTTCACTGGGGCCACTTCTTATTTCCGTTGGCATTTTGCTGATGGGGAATGGTCTTCAGAATACCCTGATTTCGGTAAGGGGAAACATTGAAGGCTTCTCTCCACAGACCATCGGGTTTTTCACGACGTTCTATTTTATCGGATTTATGATCGGGTGTTTCATCGCACCGGTTATTGTTCGGCGCGTTGGCCACATTCGGGCTTTTGCGGTTTTTGCTGCCATTGCGGCGACGGCGATTGCGTGTCACGCCATCTTCGTATCGCCGGTCGCTTGGTTCATTTTGCGCACCTTAGCGGGTATTTGCTTTGTTGGTTTATTCACGGTGATAGAAAGTTGGATCAGCGAGAAATCTACCAACGAAAACCGCGGTCAGGTTTTTTCTATCTATCGGATTATTTCGTTATTGGCGGTGACGGGTGGGCAGGCCCTGTTGGTTTTATCTGACCCATCGACTTTTGTTTTGTTCATCGTTATTGCGATGCTGATTACTTTGGCGTTGGTACCTGTTGCCTTGTCAACCAGCGGCATGCCCCGTGCGCCAAAGAAAGTCCATATTCGCATTGCCCGGCTGTATCGGATTTCGCCACTCGGGATGATAACGGCCATGGTGGGCGGCATGGCGCTAGCGACTTTTTGGGCCTTGGGGCCGCTTTATGTGCAAAGTATTGGCCGGTCCGTTGATGATGTTGCCTTGTTTGTTACGATCGCCATCATCGGCGGGGCAGCGACCCAATACCCCATCGGTAAGCTTTCTGATATGATCGACCGGCGCTACGCCATTATCGGTGTTTGTCTTGCGGCAACCTGCGCGGCCTTGACGTTGGCCTACGGTGGTTATGTGCAGGCAACTTGGATCTTTTATGGGGCGGCTTTTTTTGGTGCGACGGTTATGCCGCTCTATGGTTTGGCGGTTGCGCACGCGAACGATTTTGCCTCGGGCGATGAGTTCGTGGAAATGAGCGGCGGTTTGATCCTGGCCAATGCGTTGGGCGCGGCGGTAGGTGTTCCCATTGCGGCTGGCATTGCAACGGTTTACGGTGAATGGGCTGCATTTACCGTTGTTGCATGTGGCGTATTGTGCCTTGCCTTGTTTGGTCTGTATCGCATGACGAAACGGGCGACCGTTGCCTTTGATGTGCGCCCGCAGTTCGTGGGGTCAGCCGGCGTTATGCCTGAATCAAAAATCGCGACGAAGTTGGATCCACGGTCTCAAAAAATGGGTAATGGTGCGGCAGCACAGGCTTGGGAACGGTAGATTAATTGGCGCGTTTAACGTTCCAAAGATACGTCCGATATCCCAGCAGTACGGCCAAAACAGTGGCATAGATAATCGGCTCAATCTGAAAGCCTTTGACCATCATGAGATAATGAATGCACCCCAAAACACCAGCAAGGTAGGCAAGCTTGTGGAGTTTCTGCCATCGCTTCGCACCGACTTTTTTGGCGATGGCGACGGGCGATGTAATCGCCAGTGCTGTTAAAATCACAACGGAGATCATACCCAGCGTAATATACGTGCGCTTAACAATGTCGTTCCAAATTTCTGCCCAGTCGAAGACCTGATCGAGCGCCACATAACTGGTGAGATGCAGAAACGCATAGAAAAAGGCGAACAGGCCAATCATGCGCCGGTATTTTGCGACAAAGGTCCAGCCAAACGCCTTGCGTGCTGGCGTGATGGCGAGCGCCAACAGCAGAAAGTTAAGTGCCCATTCACCTAAATAGCGATTCATGAACTCTTGCGGATTGAATCCGAGGCCGCCGGAAACCAGCAACCAAACCAGCCACGCAACGGGCATTAGGCATGTGGCAAAGACAAATGGTTTGATGGGCACCCGTCGTTTTGCACGTGGAGCCGTTTTCGCAGCCGTGATCATCCTGCCATCGTATCCACCCGAAAGCCTGGTTGCTAGTGTGGTGGTTCTGAAGTTCGCCATATTATTTGCAGCAAACACCGAAACGAACTTCAGAACCATAGCCACACGAGATCAATATGTTGCTAGTGTTCCAATCGAATCTGAAATTCAAAATCGACTGGACTACAATGAACCGAATTTCAGATTCGGGACACTAGAACTGCGCTTTCAAATCCATGTTGGCATATAACGATGCGACATCTTCTTCATAGCCGTTGAACATCAAAGTTGGACGTTTCGGATCAAACAGTGAATCGCCGATTCGGCGTTCCTTCGCTTGGCTCCAACGGGGGTGGTTCACCGTTGGGTTTACGTTCGAATAAAATCCATATTCACGAGCAGCCGACATATTCCAACTGGTTTGTGGTTCTTGTTCGGTGAACGAAATGCGGACAATCGATTTGATGCTTTTGAAGCCATATTTCCACGGCACCATCAGACGCATCGGGGCGCCATTTTGGTTTGGCAAAACCTCGCCGTAGACACCGACGACCATAAATGAGAGCGGGTGCATGGCTTCATCCATGCGCAAACCTTCACGGTAAGGCCATTCCAGAACTTTGCGCTTTTGGCCGGGCATTTGCTCTGGGTCGACCAACGTTTCAAAGGAAACGTATTTGGCATTTCCATGAGGCTCCATGCGTTTCAAGATTGAGGCGAGCGAAATTCCAACCCACGGCACAACCATCGACCAAGCCTCAACACACCGGAATCGATAAACGCGATCTTCCAGTTGATGGGGGTTTACCAAATCATCAAAATCATAGGTCCCGGCCTTGTTGCACAATCCGTCAACCTGAACGGTCCACGGGCGCGGCTGAAAATCTTTAGAGTACGTTGCCGGATCGGTTTTACCCGTGCCGAACTCATAGAAGTTGTTGTAGCCGGTAACAGCATCGTATTCGGTGAGCTCGTCATCGACGGTGTAATTCGTTTTCGCAACGCCAGAGAATTTTCCTGATTTAGGAATAACGGCCCCTTGTGCCCCGCCAATCATGCCGACGGACCCTAAAGCGGCTCCGCCGCCCACGGCCATCGCCGTTGCTAAAAAGCGGCGACGATCTTCAAATAAAGTCTGAGATGTAATTTCAGATGGCTTTGGATCGTTCAAGCGTGTTTGACGAATCAGCATGGTACCCTCTCAATTTTCACAGCGTTTCAACCTATATAATGCCTTGATAGCTGATGAGAAGGAACACTCGAAGTGACAATGCTGTGAACGGGCCTGTGAACGTATCTGCGAGTTGGTGGGTGAGCCGGGAGGTATTATTGTCAAGAAAGTGTAAGCAGGGTCATTGACGGAACCGTCATCGCTGTCTACTTCACCGGTGCCGTTCCTGCTGTGCCTGGATACAAATGCGACTTCTTTATCATACATGGCTTTCGCCACAGTGCCGCCGCGTTCGCGTGGTACTGCGTGAAAAGCAAATCGAGTTCCAATTACAGGTCGAAAATGTGTGGGATCGGCGCAATGATTTTCTGGCGTTAAATCCTGCGGGAGACGTGCCCGTGCTGGTTGAACCCGATGGTGGCGTGATCTGCGGTGTCGAAGTAATTTGTGAGTACCTGGATGAAATTCATCCAGAAAGTCAACTTTACGGAGATACGCCCCGCGCCCGGGCGGAAGCCCGACGTCTTGCCGCTTGGTTTGAAAACAAGTTTGAGACCGAAGTGACCCAAAACTTAGTGGGCGAAAAAATGATGAAACGCTTTTTGGGGCGAGGCGAGCCGTCCTCGGAAGCGATTCGTGCGGGCTACGCAAATTTGACGTACCATCTTGATTACATGGCCTATTTAATTGATCGCCGCCGGTGGTTGGCGGGTGATTCCTATAGCATTGCCGATATTGCTGCCGCATCCCATGTATCATGTTTAGATTATTTGGGCGATATTGCCTGGGACGGCCACCCGACCGTTAAAGACTGGTATGCTCGACTTAAATCGCGGCCCAGCTTTCGCCCGCTGTTGACCGATCATATCGCTGGCGCACCGCCACCAAAGCATTATTCAGATCTGGATTTTTAACGCTGCGATCCGGTCTATTGTGTTTCCTGCTTCACATCCATCAGTTCTAGATTACGCCGCGCCAACTCTGCTGCCGGGCCGTCTGGCTCTAATTCTAGAACCTTTAACCAATCGCGGCGTGCGGCGACATCATCGCCTTTCAGGCGCTGCGCCATGCCGTGTTCTAATAACGCTTCTGGATGGGTCGGTGATAGTTTTAAGGCCAGTGTTGAATCGCGCAGAGCGTGATCAATTTGCCCCGTTTGACGCAAGGCAGAGGCACGAAAGACCAAGGCATCAACGGCGACGGGATTCAAGGTGAGGGCGTAGTCCAAATCATCAATCGCGTCTGAAAGTCGATTGTTGGCAGCGGCAATTTCGGCGCGGTCTATGTAAAGGGTTGGATTGTTGGGCGTCAGTTTGATCGCAGCGCTCATAACATCATCGGCACGTTCAAATTTTTCCAAATGCAGCCAAGCTCGCGCCGCTTGGTGCAGAATCTGAGACTTAACCAAGGTCTCAACCACGGCTTTTTGGGCGAGAGCCTCTAACCGGATGGCCGCTTGCTCGTAGCGTTCTAACGCAAACAACGCGGCACCAATGCAGTGTTCGGCTGCTGCACCACCGCCCAAGCCTTGCCACGTTAATCCTTTTTCGAAAGCGATCTCGGCGCTTTTTTCAATGGTCGCCATGCAATCTTGATACCGTTCGGCGTGCTTCACTTCTTGAGCAACGGCGGGCTGCACAAGCAACACAATTGTTGTGAGACCAATGATGAAACGGCTCATTCACGGTGCCTTACGTTTTGACAGTTGGCGTTGACGCTGAAACATCTTATGTCAGGCATAACCCGATTTTATGCAAGTCACGACGAAGGAAAGCGAACATGCCCAAGCTTTTGTGTTTCGGTTTTGGTTTCAGTGCTCGGCGCGTTGCTGAAAAGGCCCGCGCCGCAGGCTGGACGGTCACTGGAACATGCCGCACGGAAGAAAAACGCAAAGCACTGTTGGCTGAGGGCATCGAAGCACACGTTTTTGATCGGGATCTACCGCTGCAAGACCCGCACGACGCGTTCGCCGGGGTCACCCATGTCCTGTCGTCCGTTCCACCGGATATGACCGGTGACGCGGTATTGGATCATCACGGCGAAGACCTCTTGGCGGCAGATGATGTTGAATGGATCGGCTATCTATCAACCACAGGCGTTTATGGTGACACGGATGGTGCAGAGATTGACGAAGATGCGCCACTGAATCCGACGTCAGATCGCAGCCAGCGCCGCGCCGTTGCTGAAGAAGGCTGGCGGTTATTGTGGGAACGCCACGGCGTGCCGACGCACATTTTTCGTCTGGCTGGTATTTATGGGCCGGGCCGAAGCACCATTGATCAGGTGCGTGCGGGCCGCGCTCGGCGAATTGACAAGCCGGGACATGTTTTTTCACGTATCCACGTCGATGATATTGCGCAAATCGTTTGGGCGTCGATCTGCCAACCAGCACCAGGCGAGGTTTATAATGTTTGTGATAATGAGCCCGCAGCCCCGTCTGACGTTGTGACATTCGTTTGCGATCTGTTGGGCGTCACGCCCCCAGAGCCCGTCCCTTTCGATGAGGCGATCAAGACCATGTCGCCGATGGGGATGTCATTCTGGGGCGATAACCGCAGGGTTTCGAATGCTCGGCTGAAAAAAGACCTCGGTGTGGATTTGCTCTATCCGACGTATCGGGAAGGCTTGCGGGCGCTGGCGGCTAAAAGGGACTAATTGCCCATAGCGTCAAACACACCATCCAACGTTGCAAACAATTGGTTTAAGTCTTGGTCGCGGGATAGGCGGTGGTCACCATCTTTAATCAACTGAATTGTTATATCCGTACCCGTAATAACGTCGGCGGTTTGGATTGCGGTCTCGTAGGGAACGTCTTTGTCTTGCATGCCTTGTAGCAGGCGAATGGGCATTTCGATCTCAAGGGGTTGGCGTAACAACAGGTGATGCCGCCCATCTTTGATCAATGTTTTTGTGATTCGATACGGTTCCGTGTCGTCATAGTCGCTTGGTACGTCCACGTAACCTTGATTGTCTAACATTGTGTGATCATCAGCGGTAAATTCAGCAGCGATGAGGTCTTCAGTGAAATCAGGAGCCGCAGCGATACCAACCAGCGCCGCACACTTTTGCGGGTCCGCTTTGGCCACCAAAAGCATGATCCACCCGCCCATGCTAGACCCGACCAAGACCTGTGGGTCTTTGGTAAGGGTGCTGATGGCAAATGTTGCATCGTTGGCCCAGGTGCCAATGCTGCCCTCTTCGAATGATCCAGAAGACTGGCCATGCCCTTGATAATCAAAGCGCAAAAAGGCCCGCCCCTGTTTTTTACAATAGGCTTCTAAGGCCAGAGCCTTGGTTCCCGTCATATCTGATTTAAAACCACCTAAGAAGACCACACCCGGGTTCTTGCCTGGGGTGCGGTGGTAGGCGATAGTCGCGCCGTCCGGTTTGGTGGCGACTGACGGTTCGCGATCCTGATCGAGCATGGTTCAATTCCCATAAGGCTTAAGTGCAACAGAATGACAGACGACGCAGACACTATCATGACAACAAACGCGCCGGAACGAGACATAGCGAATACACCTGTGGAAATACCGCAGGCGGCGACCGTGTTGCAAATTCTGCCTGCGCTGAACGTTGGGGGCGGGGTCGAGCGCGGCACGGTTGAAATTGCTGCTGCTGTTGTGGCCGCTGGAGGGCGGGCGATTGTTGCGTCTTCTGGCGGTAACATGGTGCATGATCTAACGCGGGTTGGTGCGGACCATGTGACACTGCCTTTGGCCAGTAAAAATCCGATGCGGATTTATTCGAACATTGATGCCTTGGCATCTTTGATTCGCGAAAAGGGCGTTAACATTGTTCATGCCCGCTCGCGCGCGCCGGCTTGGAGCGCCCTGTTTGCGGCGAAGCGCACGAACAAGCCGTTCGTGACGACCTTTCATGGCACCTACAATATCGGGTCAGCACCAAAGCGGTGGTATAATTCGGTTATGGCCCGTGGCGCCCGAGTGATTGCGATTTCTGGTTTTATCGGTGGTCATGTTCGTCTCCATTATGGCGTTCCGAACGAAAGAATCCGAGTGATTCATCGCGGCGTTGACATCGAAAAGTTCAATCCAGCCAGTGTCAGTGCGCAGAGGATTGTCGCCCTCGCCGATGCATGGCGGCTGACCGAAGGTCATCCCGTTGTGGCCTTGCCTGGCAGGCTCACGCGGTGGAAAGGCCAAACGGTTTTTATTGAAGCGATAAAGCTATTGGCCCGCCAAGACATTCGATGTGTGTTGATTGGCTCTGCTCAGGGGCGCGATGATTACCGTCAAGAGCTGGAATCCATGATCAATCGTTATGATCTAGGGTCCGTCATGCGGATGGTGGATGAATGCCGTGATATGCCAGCGGCGTTTATGTTGTCAGATATTGTGGTGTCAGCGTCGACCGACCCAGAAGCCTTTGGCCGTGTCGTTATCGAGGCCCAGGCCTTGGGGCGGCCCGTGATCGCAACAGATCATGGCGGCCCGCGTGAGACAGTGATTGAAGATCAAACGGGTTGGCGGATTCCGCACAGCGACCCGGTCGCGCTTGCAGAAGCCATTAAGAAAGCCCTCGCCCAATCCCCGGAAGCGCGCCAGAAAATGGCTGGTCAGGGAATCAAAAACGTGCGCGACAATTTTTCGAAAGACTTGATGTGTAATCGGACCCTAGAAGTTTACAACGAGGTCCTAAATATCAAAAACCAAGCATGAGCCCAGGGTTGGCACCGAGCCCGCGCATTCTCGTCATTAAGTTGGCGGCGCTGGGGGACGTTGTTCAGGCGTTTGGCCCGTTTCAGGCGATCAGAGACGCCCATCCTGATGCCCATATCACGCTGCTAACCACAAAAATCTATGCGGACTTTCTGAAATCGGCCCCGTGGTTTGATGATATTTGGGTTGATACCCGCCCTAAAGCCCTCGCCGTGGGGGCTTGGATCGCCTTGCGGAAACGCCTTATGGATGCAGAGTTTAGCCGGGTCTATGACGTGCAAACATCTGATCGCTCCAGTGGTTACCATCGTTTGTTCTGGCCGGGACCGCGCCCGGAATGGTCGGGCATTGCGCGTGGTTGTTCTCATCCGCATACGAATCCAAATCGTGACCATATGCACACGTTGGATCGTCAACGCGACCAACTTCAAATGGCAGGCCTTACAAATTTTCCAGAGGCAGACCTAAACTGGCTACAGAACAATGGTACCTCCTTCGATATTGCGGGTGACTATGCCTTGATTGTTGCGGGTGGGTCGGCGGATCGGCCGCGTAAACGCTGGCCTGTCGAAAGGTTTGCGGCGCTATGCCAACATCTTATGGCACGCGGAATCACGCCGGTTTTAATCGGTGGTAAAGCGGATCAGAACGCGACAGCTTTGATCGCGAAGGCAACAACGGGTGTTCGGGACTTAACGGACCAAACAACGCTGTCTGACATCTATATGTTGGCGCGTTCTGCCAAAGTGTCGGTTGGCAACGACACAGGCCCTATGCACCTGATTGCAAAGGCCGGATGCGCAACCGTTGTGTTGTTTTCGGATGACTCCAACCCATCCATTTGTGCCCCTCGTGGGGACACTGTTTGCATTGAACAAGAGCCTGACTTAATCGACCTTTCGGAAGATCGGGTTTGGCGGGTTGTGCAGCGCTGCGGGGGCCTTTCTTGACACCAGCGCGCCGTGGCATAGATTGCGCGGTTCAACGTCGCACAACATTAAGATTGTAAGAGAGATCATGGTCGCCATTACCTTGCCAGACGGCAGCACGCGCAACTTCGACGGACCTGTTACGGGTGCTGAGCTTGCGGCTGATATCGGACCCGGCCTTGCCAAAGCGGCAATGGCTATTCGCTTAGGTGGTGAAGTACGAGATCTGGCAACTGTGATTGATATTGATACCGAGGTTTCCATCGTCACGTCGAAAGATGACGACGCCCTAGAACTAATCCGTCATGACACGGCTCACATCCTGGCCGAAGCGGTGCAAGAGCTTTACCCCGGCACGCAAGTCACCATTGGTCCGTCTATCGAAAACGGCTTTTACTATGATTTCGACCGCAGCGCCCCCTTCACGCCGGAAGAATTTACTGCGATAGAAGCCAAAATGGCTGAAATCGTTGATCGTGATGAGGCCTTTGTTCGCGAAGAATGGGACCGTGAAGAGGCGATTAAAACGTTCAAAGACATGGGCGAGCTTTACAAAGCGGAGCTTATTGAAGCAATTCCCGCCGGTGAGCCGATTGGTATCTACCGCCAAGGCAAATGGTTTGACCTGTGTCGCGGCCCGCATCTGCCCTCGACGGGCAAGATTGGCAAAGCCTTCAAGTTGATGAAGGTCGCCGGGGCCTATTGGCGCGGCGATTCCAGAAACCCCATGCTACAACGCATTTACGGCACAGCATGGCGGACTGAAAAAGAGCTAAAAGCCTATCTGCATATGCTGGAGGAAGCGGAAAAACGCGATCACCGCCGCCTTGGCCGCGAAATGGATTTATTCCATCAGCAAGAAGAAGCAACCGGCTCCGTCTTTTGGCATCCAAAGGGTTGGCGCCTTTACCGCACTGTTCAAGATTATATGCGCAAGCGCTTAGACGCTGCTGGATATGAGGAAGTTAACACGCCGCAGATGGTGGATCGCGCCCTTTGGGAAGCATCCGGCCATTGGGAAAAATTCCGTGAGCATATGTTTATTGCTGAATCGGAAGAACGGTTTTTAGCCCTCAAGCCGATGAATTGTCCGTGCCACGTGCAAATCTTTAAACAAGGTACAACCAGCTATCGCGAGCTTCCCATACGCATGGCCGAATTCGGATCGTGCCACCGCAACGAGCCGTCGGGCGCGCTGCATGGCATCATGCGGGTGCGGGCGTTTGTACAAGATGATGCCCACATATTCTGCCGCGAAGACCAAATTGCCGACGAGACGCGCAGCTTTATCGATTTGCTGATGTCGATCTACAAAGATTTCGGCTTTAATGAGGTCCTCGTGAAGTTTTCTGACCGCCCTGAAACGCGAGCTGGTTCGGATGAGACCTGGGATCGGGCTGAAAAAGCACTGTATGACGCGACCGCAGCTGCGGGCGTCGAAGTTCAAATGAATCCCGGCGAGGGGGCATTTTATGGACCGAAGCTGGAGTTTGTTCTGCGCGATGCCATTGGCCGAGATTGGCAGTGTGGCACGTTGCAGGTCGATTTCGTTTTGCCGGACCGTCTGGATGCTAATTACGTTGCGGAAGACGGCGCAAAGTACCGACCCGTTATGCTGCATCGGGCTATTTTAGGCTCGTTTGAGCGGTTCTTGGGCATTTTGATCGAAAACTTTGCGGGCAAGTTCCCGCTTTGGTTGGCGCCAGTCCAGGTGGTCGTCGCAACCATTACATCAGACGCGAACGACTATGCGGAAGACGTTGCTGCCACGCTTAGGGCGGCTGGGCTGCATGTTGAAACCGATACGCGGAATGAGAAAATTAACTATAAGGTCCGTGAGCATAGTCATGCCAAAGTGCCGGTGATTGCCGTCGTGGGCATGCGCGAAGCAGAAGAACGCACGGTCGCCTTGCGGCGTTTGGGTGGAAAAGATCAGGAAATTCTTGCGCTTGATACAGCGACCGCTACACTCTCGGACGAAGCGTCTGGCCCGCTGGCCGCGAATTAGGCGCTCAGAACCACTAATTATCGATAATAGAAAGAAGGAACTCGACCAATAGCCAAACGTCCTATGCCTCAGTCGCAGTCAAAAGATGGCCCGCGAGTGAATGAAGAGATTAATACCGCCACGGTTCGCGTTGTTGATCCAGAGGGTGCCATGCTTGGCGTCCATGCTACAGAAGATGCGCTTGTGATCGCTGAAGATTTCGGGCTCGACCTGGTCGAAGTCTCGCCGAACGCTGATCCGCCGGTCTGTAAAATTCTCGATTACGGTAAATTCAAGTACGAGGCCCAAAAGAAGGCCAACGAAGCGCGCAAAAAGCAAAAAACCTTCGAAGTGAAGGAAATAAAAATGCGTCCGGGTATCGACCAGCACGATTATGACACGAAAATGAAGGCGGTCGGTCGTTTCTTGGCAGATGGCGATAAGGTCAAAATGACCATTCGTTTCCGTGGTCGGGAAATGGCCCACCAAGACCTCGGCATGAAAGTGCTGGATCGGGTGCGGGCAGATACGGATGAAGTTGCTAAGGTCGAACAATTTCCGAAGACCGAAGGCCGCCTGATGACGATGGTTATCGCGCCGCGCTGAGCCTTGTTTTCAGCTTTCCTTTCTATAAACGCCGATATGCTGACCAAGTCCCTTGCCAACCTGGGGCGTGGTCAGTATAACGCGCGACTTCCGGCGCTTTTCTGGCGGTGCGGCTAAAGGGCATGCCCAGCAGCCAGAGCGTTCGGCCCCTGTCCAATCCTGTTTAGGTGCGGGCTCTCGTTTTTTCCGAGAAAGGATAAAAAATGCCCAAAATGAAGACTAAATCGAGCGCCAAAAAGCGTTTTCGTTTAACAGCCACCGGCAAGGTGCGCGCAAATTTCGCCTGTAAACGGCATATGCTGCGTCGCCGTCCCCAAAAGATGAAACGCACGTCTCGCGGCACAATGATTTTGTGTGCAGCGGATGCTCGGATCGTCAAATCTTATATGCCCAACGGCTGATTTAACGGAGCTCAAGTAAAATGGCACGTGTAAAACGGGGTGTGACAACTCACGCCCGTCATCAAAAGGTTCTGAAACTCGCCAAGGGTTATCGGGGCCGCTCTAGTAGCAATTTCCGTTTGGCATTGCAGCGCGTTGAAAAAGCGTTGCAGTACGCCTACCGGGATAGGAAGGTCAAAAAGCGCTCTTTCCGACGGCTGTGGATTCAACGGATCAACGCAGCATCGCGCGAGCACGGTATGACCTATTCGCAATTCATGAATGGTTTGTTGAAAGCAGGGATCGAACTGGATCGTAAGGTTCTTTCTGATCTTGCTGTGCACGAACCTGCGGCTTTTGGTGCGTTGGTCGAACAGGCCGGCGCGGCGCTCGCCCAGGACGCATAGTTACTTCGATTTACTAAAATCATTTGCGTCTTTGTTAGAGCGTCGGGGCGGTATCGCCGCCGACGCTCTACGCATGGGCAAATGGCTAACGCAGGTCACGAGGATACGATGGATCAGGTCGATACACTCCGAAACGATCTTTTAGGCGCAGTTTGTGCGTCGGCTGATCTTGCCTCGTTAGAAGCTGTTCGCATTGACGCGTTGGGTAAAAAAGGCCGCATTACTGGTTTGATGAAGGGCCTGGGTCAGATGGACCCCGAGGCCCGCAAGCAAGCAGGCCAAGCGCTTAACGTTTTAAAAGACGAAGTCGCAGCGGCGATTGATGCCCGCAAAACCAGCCTCGCGGATGCAGAACTCAACGCAAAGCTCGCAACGGATACGGTTGATATTACGCTGCCGGTTCGGGGCGAACGCCAAGGTCTTATACATCCCATCAGCCAGACCATTGAAGAGGTCACAGCGATTTTTGCCCAAATGGGGTTCACCGTTGCGGAAGGCCCTGACATTGAAGATGACTGGCATAACTTCACGGCCTTGAATATTCCGCCAGACCACCCCGCCCGCCAAGAACATGACACGTTCTATATGCCGGGAACCGATGCCGATGGTCAGCGCAAGGTTCTGCGAACCCATACATCCCCTGTGCAAATCCGCACCATGACGGAAGGCGAGCCCCCGTTCCGCATTGTTGTTCCAGGCCGAACGTACCGCTGTGATTATGACGCGACGCATTCGCCAATGTTCCATCAGATCGAAGGGTTGATGATCGATAAGACAACACACATGGGGCATCTAAAAGGGTGCCTCATTGAGTTCTGTCGCACCTTTTTTGATGTTGATGATTTGCCGGTCCGGTTCCGCCCGAGCTATTTCCCCTTCACTGAACCTTCAGCGGAAGTCGATATTGGGTGTACCCGTGAAGGCGGCGAGTTCCGCATTGGTCATGGTGACGAATGGTTGGAAATTTTGGGCAGCGGCATGGTGAACCCAAAAGTGTTGGCGAACTGCGGCATTGATCCAAACGTTTACCAGGGCTTCGCCTTCGGTGTTGGAATTGAACGCATTGCAATGCTGAAATACGGCATTCCCGATTTACGCACATTCTACGAATCAGATTTGCGGTGGCTGCGTCACTATGGGTTTGCGTCGCTTGATGTGCCGTCAGTTGGTGTCGGAGGCGGGCAATGAAGTTCACGCTTGGTTGGTTAAAAGACCATTTGGATACCGACGCTGATCTGAAAACGATCTGCGATCACCTCACCATGATCGGCCTTGAACTTGAAGGCGTCTCAGACCGGGCTGCGGGCCTTGAAGGGTTTGTTGTTGCGCATGTGGTTGAGGCTGTTCAGCACCCAGACGCAGATCGCCTTCGGGTCTGTAAGGTCGATAACGGAACAGAAACCATCCAAGTCGTCTGTGGTGCGCCCAATGTCCGCATGGGGATGAAGGGTGTTTTTGCGGCGTCAGGCATGTACGTCCCAGGTACGGACCTAACCCTTAAGAAAAGCGAAATTCGTGGCGTCGAAAGCAATGGTATGTTGCTGTCTGAACGCGAAATGGGCCTGAGCGATGAACACGACGGCATTATTGATCTGCCAGTGGACGCGCCGATCGGTGTGCCTGCAACGGATGTCATGGGCCTGAATGATCCCGTCATTGAAATCGCGATTACGCCGAACCGAGGTGATTGCCTGGGCGTGCGCGGCATCGCTCGTGATTTGGCCGCAACCGGCATTGGCGCATTGAAGCCATTGAAAGCTGATCTGGTGACGGGCAGCTTTGATAGTTCGATATCCGTTACTCTCGATTTCAAACCAGAAACATCTAACGCGTGCCCCTACTTCGTTGGCCGGATGATCCGTGGTGTTAAAAACGGTCCTAGCCCCAAATGGATGCAAGACCGCTTGCGGGCCTTGGGATTGCGCCCAATCTCTGCGGTGGTTGATATCACCAACTACGTGATGATGGATTTAAACCGCCCCCTGCACGCCTTTGACGCGGCAAAAGTGTCTGGTGGCCTGACTGTGCGGTTAGCCAAATCTGGCGAAGGCTTGATGGCGTTGAACGACAAGACCTATGACCTTGATGACACCATGACCGTGATCGCCGATGACAAAGGCCCAGAGGCCTTGGGCGGCGTTATGGGGGGCGAAGAGTCGGGCTGCACAGAGGACACAGTCGACGTGTTTATTGAATCGGCTTACTTCGATCCGATCCGCACTGCCGTGACAGGTCGCAAACTGAACCTGACATCCGATGCACGGTATCGTTTTGAGCGGGGCATTGATCCAACGTTCTTAGAAGTGGGCGCTGAGATTGGCACCCAGTTGATCCTCGATTTGTGTGGTGGTGAGGCCTCTCATCTGGTTGTTGCAGGCTCGACTCCTGCCAAGACACGGACCATTGCGTTGCGCCCGCAGCGCGTGGCATCGCTAGGCGGGTTGGATATGTCGATGCAAGAATCCACCCGTATCCTGACCGTTTTGGGTTTCGATATCAGCAGTGAACCCAGTCCCACGGGAACAGTAACAGCCGCTGTTCCGCCGTGGCGCGATGACATTGTTGGCGAGGCGTGCTTGGTTGAGGAAATCTTGCGGATTGCCGGGTATGATTCGATTCCTCCAGTTCCTGTTAAGCTGGAAGGGACGATGCCACCCGATCCGTTATCAACGGCACAAAAACGCCGCGTGGCCGTGCGCCGAACCTTGGCGCAACGGGGATTGGTTGAGGCTGTTACGTTTTCATTTTTGGCCGATGCTGACGCCAGCGCGTTTGCTGAAATTCCAGACACTTTGAGGCTGGCGAACCCGATCTCTAGCGATCTGGATGTGATGCGTCCATCATTACTACCCAATCTTTTGCGGGCTGCGGTTCGCAATACGGATCGTGGCTTTGTGAACGCCGCTTTGTTTGAAGTTGGCCCGATCTATCACGATGACGGCCCAACAGACCAGCAAGTCACTGCGGGTGGGCTGCGCGTGGGGTTGCAGACCGCCAAAGGCTGGAACGAGGCTGCGCGCACCGCTGATGTATTTGATGCCAAGGCGGATGCATTAGCCGCTCTTGCTGCGACGGGATTGGATGCAGAAAAACCTCAAGCGATGGCGACTGCGCCAGATTACTTCCACCCTGGCCGGTCTGGTGTTCTGTGCCTAGGGCCAAAAGTGGTGCTGGCGCATTTCGGCGAATTGCACCCGCGTGTGGTCAAGCAATTTGGATTAGAGGGTTCTGTCGCGGCGTTCGAGATTTTCTTGGATGCTATTCCATTGCCGAAGGCAAAAAAATCTGCCGCGCGCCCCATGTTGACCTTATCTGCATTCCAACCGGTCTATCGCGATTTTGCATTCGTTGTTGATGCGGATGTGCCATCCGCCAAATTGGCAAATGCGGCGCGGGGTGCAGACAAAGCTCTGATTAGCGGTGTGCGCGTCTTTGACGTGTTCGAAGGCGCGTCGGTTGGCGAAGGCAAAAAGTCTGTTGCGATCACGGTGACGTTGCAGCCAAAAGACGCGACCTTGACCGAAGAAGCTTTGGAAGCCGTTTCTGGCAAGATCATTGCGATGGTTCAAAAAGCAACCGGCGGTACGTTGCGGGGTTAAGCAGATTGCTTGTCCGCTAAGGCTTCCATGATGATTGTGTCGGTTGGTAAGGAGAACAGTTGCGTCGGTTTCTCGCGGCCTCTCACAACAACTTCGCCCATATGCATGGTATCTATCTGATCTTTGATTTCGGTCGCCGTTGCCTCTGTCATTAAGATGTAGGTGCCATACTGCTTATTGAGCTGCTCAAGGCGTGCAGCGATGTTCACCTCATCGCCATGGACCGTAAAAATCATCCGATCTGCCGATCCAACAGCCCCAGCCGTTAGCTCGCCTGTATTGATTCCACACCGCGTCTTCATCACGGTTTGGTTCGGGCCAAACCGCAAGCGATTGCAGCAATCTTGAATCCCCAGGGCTGTTTGAACGGCATGGACGGCATGGTTTGGGTCATCGGCCACCGTATTGAAACTAATCAGCATGGCGTCGCCCTCAAACTGAAGAACGGTGCCCCCATTTGCAGAGATGGCTTCCGAAAGGGCACCGAAATAATCATTCAAAGACTTAACCAACGTCACCGAATCCATGTTTTCTGAAATGGTTGAAAATCCTTCGATATCCGTGAACATAACGGTTGCAACGCGGGCTTCGCCGTCGCCGGGCTCAATAGCTTTCTCTGATGAGATAATCCGATCAGCAATTTCTGAGGCGACGAAGCGAGAGAGGTTCTGCGTTGCTTCGTGTTCAGAAACGGCTTGCTCCAAAGTTCGTCTTGCGCGCGACACCGCAATGCCCAAAACCAACGTTACCATTCCAATTGAGATGATTTTATCAACCTCTGCACCGATTAGGATGTGATTGGATGTCATGTATGAGACGTAATCGCGGGTGATCATTGCATCCAAAGGATCGCCGTAAATCACATACAATACCATCGCCAGCCAACCAACCATTGCAGCTAATCCCGCAGCAATGACGAACCGGGGGTCCGACCGCAGAGCGCGAAGAGCGATGAAGATGAACACATACAGCAGTGTTGGGGCTTTAAGGTAGAAAGATGCGGGTTGTTCATATTGGATATGAAAACTCCAGATTAGGCTCATCAACAAAACAACGTCGGCGATGATCGAGCCAATCAAAAATGGTGCGTTTAGTGTACCACGGTGCGCCAAGCCCAACCGCACCAGCGTAAACAATAGATAGGCGCCCAATGCCCAGGGCACTGGTTGAAAGGAGAGATCATCGCCAGTTTTTGGCGCAACGAGGTAAAAACTGCCAAATGTTACAACCAAAAATAGTTGTGCCCAACCAATCAGAACTTCGCTTTGGCGCTCGCGTTCTGCAATGGTGACGCGGATCCGTTCTGGCAATTGCCGAGGTGATGTTTCACCAAAAACGAATGCCGCCCAAGAGCCTTTTTCAGCCATCATGTCTTCCTCTACGAATCTATGCAGGCGAAAGTATCACGATGAAAGGAAAGAGCCTACTCACACTAACGCACGGCGGCGCGAGCGAGATGTATTGAAAGTGAGGTTAGCGGCCCGAGGGTGGTGTTGCATAATGAACTATGCACCGCTTGCCGCGAAACAGTCCAAGCAATCGGGCAACCCCAAAAACAAAATTACATGTGTCGGTCATATTCTGTGGCCCGTTACAAAGCGTGTGCGCTGTCATCAGCATGAAGGGATAATGCCTGGAGCAAGCGCAATGATCTGTGACGGATGTCACCGGGCCATAAATTTATTTGGCCTTTAAGGACATTTCGACGGCGGCAATTTGATCGTCAACGGAAATCTCTGTGAAGGAGGTTACTTCTAGGGTGCGATCTTCAAAGACATTGGCATCTGAGTGATCTGCCTGCCACGCTTTGATGCAGACGTCGCGGTCAACCAATAATGATTGTATGGTCGGGCGAAACAAGATCATCATGGCGGTCATCCACACGTTGACCGGCCAGGATGGATAAGACAAATCCATATCGAAGCTGTCGATGATTCGGTCAACATCCGCTGCGGCGTACCAAGTTTCGCCTGTGACCCATCTGTTCGTTGTGAACAAGCGAACGGGAAAGCCACTCCGATCCATGGATATGGCAATCAGATGGGATAAGGCGTCGTTGTCGCCCGCAGGTTTTTTATAGTCATCTAAGGGGGCAGGCTTGATCGATTCCGGCATGCCTTTGGGGCGCATAAACGTATGAAAATGGCCGTGCTCGCGACCGTAAATATCAAGTCGCGATTCAGCGGGGTGGGCATGATAATAATATTGTGAATGAGTGATGTGATCATACACGTCGCCCTTCGGGAAGTGATCCCACTCAAAGAAATCACCTTGGGCTCTTAGAACCTCACCAACCATATTGCTGCTCGATTTTCCAAGAACGCGGTAACAATCACGGATGCGTTTTCCCGCGCGCTGCATGGTCTCTAGTTGTTCGCGGGGAAGGTTGGCGAAGTCTGGTGCTGGTGTTGTATTCGTCATCTCATTGAGCCCAATAAATGCAAATGTCTTTTTGTGACGATACTCATCTGTGGCGATAGGTCGAACAAAAAAACGACCGCGCCCAGGGTTAGGACGCGGTCGTTCTGATAACGCGGCGATGTGACGCAGCTCTTATTGAGCTGCCGCACATGGGTTGCAGGGGTTTGCCGCCGCGCACGGGTTGCAGGGATTACATGGGTTTGCGGCTGCGCACGGGTTGCAGGGATTAGCAGCAGCACATGGGTTGCAGGGATTACATGGGTTGGCAGCGGCGCAAGGATTGCATGGATTAGCAGCTGCACATGGGTTGCACGGGTTACAAGCGGCAACCTGAACCAAGTCAGACGAAACGGCTGATTTTGCCATTGCGTCTGGCAAGGCAACCATAGAACCAGCACCAGCGATTGTAGCGACGCCAACGGCGGCAATAGTTTTTTTCAACATGAGTGGACTCTCCTGAACAATGTTTATGTCGATGCCCCCACGGCTTCGATGGGGGTAGGTTACGGATGCAGCCAACGAATACCATCAACGCTTTGTCACATTGATGTGAGGGGACTCGTGGAGTCGATGTTGCCCAAAAAAAGGGTGATGACCGAGATCATCACCCCCTTAATGTATCGCTATGTCAAAACGCTATTAGCGGCGGAATTCTTCTGGCAGGAAGAACATATAGTCTTGGTCTTCGCCAACCGCATTGTGGCATTCCGCGCAGAACGCGACACCTTTAGAATTTTTGCCATTGGTCGCCCCGAACACAGAGCCATTTGGCATAATCATGACATAGCGCCAATTGCCGGTATCGGTGTTAAAGCCATCGCCCATTTTCTCCATGACGAACAACGGTCCAACAGAAACCTTGCCTTTAGCGCTGACTTGGAAGCTGTCTTTCGCCAAAACCGAACCGAAAGGCATGGTTCCAGATTCTTCGAACTTCTTGTAACGGTAATCGCCGTGGTCGTCTGCGTAGTTGTTAACGTAGCGCCCGCCATGTGTGCCCGACGCATAGGGACCGATCGCAGCGTTATACCAAGACTGATACCCGCTGACAGACTTCCAGCCAGCCTTTGCATAGGCAGCCTTCATGTCGCCTTCTAGGCAATCGTAAGCCGCTTGGGCTTCAGCAAGAGTAAGTTCAACGTCGCCACCTGCACCGCAAGGATTACAAGCCCCGCAAGGGTTACACGGATTCGCCGCTGCGCACGGATTACAGGGGTTGCATGCCGCTGCACAGGGGTTACATGGATTTGCTGCCGCACAGGGATTGCACGGGTTGCATGCCGCTGCACAGGGATTGCATGGATTTGCTGCCGCACAGGGATTGCACGGGTTACATGCCGAAGCTAGGCGCGGAATGTAACATTTGCTGGAAGCACCGGCACTTGCTGCACACGGGTTACAGGCTGCCGCACACGGGTTGCATGGATTGCAGACTGCTGCGCACGGATTACAGGGGTTGCATGCTGCCGCACACGGGTTGCATGGATTGCAGACTGCCGCGCAAGGATTACACGGGTTACAGGCGACCAGGTGAAGCTGAGATGGGCGCGGTTTTGCCATTGGCAACAAACCGTCTTCGGCCATCGGCATTGCGGCAGTTGATTGCGTTGGTGCTGTGATGGCTTGTGTTGCGAAAACCCCAACCCCGATCAGCACGGGTATCATGGTTGTCGATAACAAATTCTGTTTTAAACTTTTCAAGGCGCTCGCTCCTCAGTCAGATGTTTTTATTAGCCGCCTCCACACCTGTGCGGCATCCCCATCGCTACCGTCGCAAAGACTTGGTCGTGCGGCGAATCACTCCCCCTCACATGTTTGTGACAATCCCTGGCAAAAGCATCTCTGCGTGTTCGATCATCTAAGCTATGCTCTTACGTCAACGAAATATCGCTGTTCTACTCCTTGTCGCCGTATTGGCGTTGAGTCTCAATGCCAATGCTCAGGCGACAGGACCAGAAGGCTTGCCGGAGACAGTTGTCATACCTGCGGGTGATTTTACGCGAGGTTCCGATCATGCCGAACGAGAGGCTGCGTACCGCTTAGATGAAGGGGCTTATGGCCATTCCCGAACCCGAGAGCGTAAATGGTATGATCGAGAATTACTGCGCCAAGCCGCAACGACAGACTCTTTTCGCATCATGGTAACGCCGGTGACCAATCAGGCTTATGCCGCGTTCGTTGATGCAACAGGTTATCCGGTGCCTGTGGTTGATGCATCGACATGGAAAGGCTACGGGTTGGTCCACCCGTATGCGCGCACCCGCCGCCATGCATGGCAGACGGGCAAGCCACCATTGGGCCGTGAACAGCACCCCGTTGTTCTTGTTTCCCACGGTGATGCTATGGCGTATGCCGCATGGTTAGGACAGAAAACGGGCCAGAAATGGCGGCTGCCCATCGAAGCCGAATGGGAAAAGGCAGCACGTGGGCTAGAAGGGTTGAGGTTTCCCTGGGGTGATGATTTTGATGCGACGCGCCTCAACAGTCACGATCAAGGCCCGTTTGATACGATGCCTGTAAAGTCCTACCCCGGAGGCATTAGCCCCTTTGGAGCCTATGACATGGCTGGTCAGGTTTTCGAATGGACAGCAACCCCTGCGTCGACGGGGCGATACACGGTCAAGGGTGGCTCTTGGGATGATAAGGGGTGCGGCGTTTGCAGACCTGCGGCGCGCCATAGCCGATCCGAGGCGTTAAAACACATTCTGATCGGGTTCAGATTGGTCAGCGACGTTCTGGACTAAAGAGCGTTTAGCCGCGCTGACCAAACACCAGTAGCTTTAATCTTAAGCCTATGACGTTTCCAATAATTGCACAGACAATCCAAGCCCAGCCATGCAAGCTGGTCGACGCAACGCCACTAAAGAAAGCGCCAATATTGCAGCCATAAGCAAGACGGGCACCGTACCCCAGCATCAACCCGCCAATGACGGCTGATGCAATCGCGGGTAATGGGATACGCAACGTTGGTTTCAGGCGTCCAGCGAGCGAAGCTGCCGCAAGCGATCCAGCAATAATGCCAAAATTCATGAGGGAAACGGTGTCGCTGAAGACAGACCGTTCTAATGCGCCGCTGGTAAATCGCCCTGACCAAAACGCCGACGTCGCCGCATCCCATCCGACCAATTGAGCCAGTTTCGCTCCCCAAAGGGTAAAGCCCCACGTGACAGCCCACGCATGTCCCGCAACAGAGAGAGTCGCGGCATTCATCAAGGCCAAAACCAATGCGGCCAGCAACAAGGGCCAAGGTCCGCGAAGCAGCATTCGCGGATGAAAACCATCTTGGAACCATAACGGTTTCTTAATATGCCCGCCCAATCGAAACAGAATGAAGGCGATCATAGCCAAGACACCAATCTGTATCGCAATCGCACTGGGCCACCCAAATTCGCCAGCCAATGACATGGATTTGAATCGCGGCAACGTTTGCCACCATCCGAAATGCAAGCTACCTAAAAAGGCCCCCATACAAAATGCGATGAGGACAACCACCATTCGGATGCTACCACCGCCCGCGATAAACAACGTGCCAGAGGCGCAGCCCCCCGCCCATTGCATGCCAATTCCAAAGACAAACGCCCCCAATGCCATGGCGACCCCGACGGGGGCAATGGTTCCACCAACGCGTTGTCCGAATACTTCGCCGGCGGACAACATCGGCCAAAACAAAAGCATGGCGACAACCAACATCACCATTTGGGCCAGCACACCTGAAATGTCGCCGTCGGTCAGAGCTCGACGATAGACGCCGGTGAAACCAAAGGCAGCATGATACAAAGCGACGCCCAGTATTATTCCGATTCCAAACAGTAGACTTTTTTGTGGTGAAACGTCATAGGCGAGAACCGCTATGACGACAGCACTTATGATCGCAATAGCCAGGGCAGGTTTTTGAATCGCAGGCAGTTGCGAGGTTGCCGTCATTTCAGACATATGTGCACCTTAATGAGAAATGTGGGATCAACAAAATGACGAGCGCGTGAAGTTAGCGTGAAAGCGTGAGAGAAATATTCTGAGTACGATTATTACGTAAAATCGACACGGTCAATATGCTGTCGGGTTTGCGTAAGAAAATCGCGGCTGTGGCATCAGATGGCTTGAAAATAGCGCGGCCATCAATGGCGGTCACAATGTCATTCACGAACAAACCAGCGACTTCGGCTGGGCTGCCTGCGTTGACCCGCCGCACCCGAACACCAGTGTGCATTCGTTCTAACTCTTCATCCAGAGCAGCCACCACCATGCCACTCTGAATCCGCCTGACGCGCCCAAAATCTCGTAGGTCTTCCGTTACTCGCAGCACCATACCGATCGAAGTCGCAAAATTAACACCGATGTTTCCATCGCCAGAGTTGCTAAATATTGCGGAATTCATGCCGACCAACGAGCCACTGATTGTGAACAACCCACCGCCGGAACTGCCGGGGTTGAGGGCTGCATCGGTTTGAACAAAATCTTCAAACGGATTAAAGCCTGTTCCGGTTCGATGGACCCCGGATACAACGCCGCAGGAAACGGACAACCCCAACCCAAACGGGTTACCAATAGCGCAGACCGGTGTGCCGAGTGATGGGTTTGCGTCCATCGATGGCACGGGAATATCCATGTCCACTTTCAGCAACGCAACATCGCTGGCGGGGTCACGCCCAATAACGTCAGCCGACAGTCGTTGACCATTGTTCAAGCGGACATCAATTTCTGTCGCGCGACCAATGACATGATCTGCCGTTGCGATATAACCGCCTGCAAAGATGGCTACGCCGCTCCCCTCTGGGTCTTTGGGGCGTCCTTCTTCGCCAGCAGATTGGGGCCATTTCGGGAGCACCGAGACAACGGAGGCCATTACGGAAGAGTCAAAGGCATGGCTAGGCGTTATTGGCCATAGCAATGCAAACCCGACAAGCGCGGCGGCAAGAAAACGTATGTGCGTAAACTGAGGCGATGACATCGTGGTGGTCTCCATTTATGGTCAGCGTGCCATGGCTAATATTCGTAAACTACCTCGTACCATCCGAATGGACGCATCCGACGTCAACGTGTTTGATCGTGCCGCCGAACCCGGTGAATGGGCCGTAACAGGCACCTTCAACTTCGTCGATGATATGCCAGATGATATGCCACGGAAACGCAAACTCGCCTTTGCGAGTGGATGGTTGGGGGTGGATAGCTTTGGCTGGTCAACGTTGGTTCAAGTCGCCCATGCTGATGACGAGGCGTATGAGCTGGTTATCCGGGCTGTCGCCAGCCATTTGTTTCAAGACTATGGCGCACCGGGAATGGTTGAAGCCCTTGATGCTGCGCGCGGCGTTGTTGATGAAGTCGCGTCTCTTTGTGCCGATCAAGATGCGGGCACCGTTCTTGCTTTGCAGCGTGACGCAGACCTGAGCGGTATTGCTGAACGGGTGCGGGTGGTCAATAAAACGGACACGATGCACGCGCCGGTCTGGTCTATCGCAGACGATTGATCGTAACGATTATCATTGTCAGTGGCGCTGATCCCACTATCATTGCGCTAATAAGATGAAAAACGCTTGTGAACCGGGGTTTTAATTCGGGTCTAGGCCAGGGGTAGGGACAAGTTTTGACATGGCCGCACAGATTTTGCGATGCCGCCTCGTATTGGCGTGTGCGACGTTTATCGCTGTCGCTCCGAGTGCTCTACGTGCGGCCGAATCAACATATGATATGTCGATTTTCATTAACCAGCCGCATCCGTTTGCCCAAGGTGCCGCCACAAAACCGATTGCGCCAGAACCAGTCAACGATGCCGTTCAAGCTGACGATGACGTTGTTGAGGAAGAAAGTTATTTTGACGGGGATCGCGACCCCCTTGAGCCCTTGAACCGAATGGTTTTTCAGTTCAACCAATTGCTTACGGACCTGGTCTTGGAACCGGCTGCCGTGGTGTATGAAACTGTCCTACCAGACGAGGCGCGGTCGTCTATTGGCAAAGCAATGAATAATCTTGGTGGCCCTGTCGTCCTAGCCAATGATCTGCTTCAGGGAGAGTTTGACCGGGCATGGAATACCACACAGCGTACCGTTGTTAATTCTACAGTTGGCGTCGCAGGCTTGTTCGATGTTGCGAGTGCCTGGGGGATTGAAGGTCACGGTGAAGATTTTGGCCAGACATTGGGTGTTTGGGGTGTCGACGAGTATATGTTTTTAATGCTGCCCGTCTTTGGCCCCAGCAGTCCGCGCGCTGCGATTGGCAAGTTTGCCGTTGATGGCAGGTTCGATGCCTTTGGCCATTTATTAGGCGAGTATGGCAACGATGCCTCGGCTCTCAGCTTACAGGTTATTGCCGGCATCAATCAGTATTCGAATGTGCGCACAGAATTGAAGACTGTAGAAAGCACATCAATTGATTTTTATGCAGCAGTTCGCAGCTTGTATCGACAGAACCGTGCCTCTGAAATCGCGAACTCAAAAGGCGTCTTCGTTCCTGATGATCTTGATTATGAATTAGAAGAATTCGATGATGAAGATCTGTAAAACCCGATGGCCTTACGGGGCGATGTCTGAACGGATAAACAGCGCATGGCGTTGGGTATTGGGTACTTTGACGTAGTGTTGCTTTAAGTGGGCAGCGACTGATTTCCCCATGAACATGCGCCGGTAACTGACTTGCTCTGGCCGCAGGTTTTTAATGACTGCCAAAACATCATCAGGCGTCAGGGTGCCTCCCTTAATGCGCTTCAACGATAGAACGGCTAAAGACGGTGGTGTCCGAAGTCCGGCATAATACGCATCCAGTGGCTTGTCGGTGACAACCCAACGCGTCACATCTGCATGAGCCAATAGGTTGGCAACAGCGGCTGTATCAATCGGGTCTGTTTCGCTATTGAATCGTATCGATGTTTGCCTGACATGATCAAAGGCAAATGGGATCATGGCCAAGATGGCAACGCCGCCAATGGCCATACGAAGCCTTGGCACCAAGCCTTCTTGCAAGGGCCGCATCAGCGCAGACCCAATACCGCCAGCCAACCACGCCATTGGAACAAACAGCAGCATCAGCTGGTGCGGCCATAGGGGGCGATGGTCGATCAGAGCCATGACAGAAATTGCGAGCCAAACGACTGGAATCCAAAAGCGCACATCCCGCAGCGTAAGGGCACAGAGGAAACCGACCGCTGCCATGAACAGGTAGTGAGGTTGAAGCAACAACAATGCAACCATACGAGCGGGACCGCCATCATAAGCAAAGGCTTCAATAAGGCGATCATCCGTGTGGGGTGCAATCAGATGGACCAGTGGATCAAGTCCACTAACAACAGCAATCGCCGCCCACCCCAGCAAAACAGCACCAAACCAAATGGCAACGCGTGCCACACGTTTAGAAACAACGTCTGTTAAGGGGCCAGTAAAGGCGGCGGCGAGCAACGCACTGGGCAGGGCCGTGACCACGAATAATTTCGTCTGTAAGGCCAGCGCCATGACGACGCCAGATAGAATCAGGACCACCGCCCGCTCACCATCAGCTCTATATAAAAGGGCGATTGAGATCATGGCCAGCGCGACGGCTGGTAAGCCAATCATCACGGAGACGCTCAGGCTTTGGAATATGAATCCCGCACCCAGAACCGCAACGGCAATCCAAGCGCCCATTCGATTGATGTGGGTGCGCACAATGTAAAACAAGCCAGAGATCAATCCCATAGAGAACAGCAAAATAGTGCCCCGCGCGACACCAATATTGGGCCCAAAGACATGATGAACGAGAGCCAAAATATAGGTAAGGAAGGGTGGCTGATCGCTCCATATTTCGGTAAACATGGCGTGGCCGCCAACAACCAAGACAGCCTTCATCAGGTTGAACCCTTCGTCGGGATCCAATTCAAAAACTGACCACCATGGCCCTATCAGCGTTACAAAAATTGCAAAGGCGAGAGCCGGTAGCGCTGGCTCAAATCGGTGAAGTGCCGGACTCATGTCACCATCACAGTGGGCCACTTCCGGCCAGCGGGGACTCACGCCGGAATTGGAAAGCGGGGGTCTCAGTTTGATCAACATCATGCATGCGGGCCGCCATATGGCCGGAATACACGGCATGCGCAATCAGGCCCGGCGCGTAACAATCGCCAACGCCAACCACTGATCTGATGCCATCGTCCGCTAATGCGTGTTCGTCAGTCTTCAAGCTTTGCAACAGGTCTTCATTGGGATGGCGCTCGGTTACCATAACAACAGCATCAGCAACCATTCCCGTATCGCGGCCCGTGAACACACAGGTCAATTGTGCCGATGTGCCATCAAAGGCTGTCAGTCCGTGGTTCAAATGAAGCTTGATGCCCGACTCCAGCAATCGCGTTTGAACCCGTTCAATTTCCAGCGTGTATTGTAGCCAGCTTGAGGCCTGATTGGCCGGCGTTACAAGCCCGACGTCACACCCATCCGCGCAAAGCTTTTCTGCAATAACCCCGCCTAAGTGTGAATGGTCATCGTCATATACCAAGACAGTTCCACTTGTTGGCCCACGACCGGCCATAATATCATCTGGTGTGAAGATGTTTTTGGTTGGCAGTTGTTTGATCGGGGATCGCAGATGGCGGCCAACGCCATCGGCACGCCATGTTGCACCTGTGGCGATTTTTACATGAGAAAAACCAAATTCGCGAACAGCGACCGCATCAAGCTTGCTGTCTAAGTAAACTTCAACGTTCGCCATTTGCGACAATTGATAGATGCGATAATCAGCGACGCGGCGATAGCTGGCTAAGCCGGGCAGTGACGATTCGCGCACCGCTCGTCCTCCCAAGTGATCAGAGGCTTCCGCCAGCGTGACGGTATAGCCGCGTTTACCCAATTGCATCGCGCATTCCAAACCAGCAGGGCCACCGCCGACAACAAGAATTGGATCGTCAGAGGCATTCTTTTCAATTTCCTCTGGATGCCACCCTAATCGCCATTCTTCGCCCATGGTTGGGTTTTGCGTGCAGCGAATGGGCACAACCTTGTTGTCACTGGAAACACAGATGTTGCAGCCGATGCATTCACGAATATCTTCGATGCGGCCTTCTTTGATCTTGGTTGGCAAGAACGGGTCAGCGATGGATGGGCGCGCGGCGCCAATGAAATCGAGCATACCCTTTTTGATCCGAGAGACCATCGCATCAGCAGACGTATAACGCCCGACGCCCACGACGGGTTTGTTGGTGACCTGCTTGACGAACGACGTGAATCGATCTTGATATCCTTCGTCGGGCTCGAAACGTGCGGTGGCAGAATCATTTTCCCACGTTGAAATGTTCACATCCCACAGATCTGGTAAATCTGAGAGCATTTCAATGACTTCGCGGCCCTCAACATCGGCCCTGATGCCCTCTTCGCCCATGCGCTCATCAACGGCGAAACGCACGGCAACGGCCATGTCGCCAGCGGCTTCATCCAAGGTGTCTTCCAAGACTTCGCGAAACAATCGAACGCGATTCTCCAGGCTGCCGCCATATTCATCAGTACGCTGATTGTACCGGGGCAAGAGAAAGTGTTGCAGCATCGACAGATTGTGCGCGGCATAGACGTAGACAATATCAAAGCCCGCGGCTTTGGTGAGCCGCACAGCGTTGCGATGCCATTTGCGGAGGTCGCGAATGTCTTGTCGGTCCATGCGGCGCGCTTGGACGGGGTCAATGCCATCGACAGACATATGGCCTGGTGCCATCGATGGGATACGTGTCATGAGGTTATGGCCATGGAAGCCCGCATGGGTCAGTTCCATGGCGGCCAATGCACCGTGGTCATGAATAGCATGCGTTGTCATCTGCAACGCGGGCAAATCGGCTTCATCCCAAATGCGTTGTTCTGCGTAGGGGGATACATCTGAACTGGGATGTATTTCTGCTTCTTGGGTGCAGACCACGCCCCAACCACCTTTTGCCTTCATGGCCCGATTTTCAGCCTCGGCGCGGGGGCGAAGGTGCCCCAGTCCATTACAATGCGGCACCTGAAAAAATCGATTGGGCGCAACCTTTGGGCCAATCTTTACTGGTTCGAACAAGATGGCATAACGGTCGTCTAAGGGCGTTGAGTCAGGCATGGGAAAAGCTTTCACGTTCTTTCAATGGTGACCCCGACAGGATTCGAACCTGTGACCCCCAGATTAGGAATCTGGTGCTCTATCCGGCTGAGCTACGGGGCCGAACATCAGGGTTTTAGCATGGAATAGAGCGCTTGCCAGGGGGGCAGCCTATTGAAACCAATCGGTCACGTGAGAAACCGGAAAAGTGTAGTACACCGACATGGTCTCCGTGCCGGGGTTTGTTGATCCAATGCCTGCATTTGAATAATGCGAAACGGCAAAGCCCAGACGCGAACGATCATCAAATCGATAGGCAAATTCAACTTGAGATCTGAATTCCACTTCGTGCCCCAGATCGAGCTTCGAGTTTCCGCCAGTATAATAGTTCGCCAAGAAACTTGGGGTCAGAACCCAACGGCGCCCAAAATACACATCAACCAGCACACCAGCGCCGACAAAGGCTTGCCCGGTTGTCGTCGCAGCAACGCCAGCAAAGGGTTTGAACATCCAAAGCTTATAATCGGATCGGTATTCGAGGCGGAATTCGCCACCTTGCTCTTTCTGGCGGTTAAAATCGTACCAGCCGCCAGAGATAGAGATGAAATCAGGATCATCGTCTGCGAATGCCGGTGCTGCGGTGAACAGTAATCCAGCAACAACAATTCCAATAAGTGGGCCAATAATTGGGATGTAGATTCTCATCGGGTTATTCCGCTTTTTCCCCAAGGTATTAACGGGCAGGGCTTTTACCCTATCGTCGTTAGTCGGCAGTTAAGGCTATTTCAGGATGTATTTCCAGGCGAAATCTAAAGCGGCGGTGCGTGGAGGCCGCTGACCAGTTCTTCGTAGTCTGGATCATCGGCTTCAATGGCACCCCACCGAACCAAAAAATCAAGCGCAACAAGGGCACAGTTGAATTTGAAGGCGTCACCATCAGCCAGTGTTTGTCGCACCTGATCAAGAGGCAAAAGTGAGAAGCTTTCGACCTCGCCGTCTGTATTTACTGGTTCAAAGTCGGTTGGTAATTCCAGGTCATAATTAACCAAAACATCATTCCGCACGCCTTCGGCTCGGTGGGTAAGATAAGAGATCGTGCCGACGGGTTTTGCGGTTCTGGCAAGCGACAACGGAATCCCGGCTTCTTCTTGGCATTCCTTTAGAACATTGTCTGTGAAACCGATCCCAATGGGTTGGCCGCCGGCAACGATCTGATCCAATTTGCCAGGACCGGTCGGCTTGGTCTTGCTGCGTTTAGCAATCCACATCGAAATGCCTTGGGGCATACGGACAAACCCATTGATATGAACACCGTAACCGCGTGTGCCGAAAAAAGGGACGGCAGCGCGTTCCATCGTGAAGACGGGCACCGCTAAGAAGCGTGTCGTCACGGGATATTGTTCGCCGCGCCAACCGGTTATCAAGTCCTCATCGCGCAGTGTTTTCAGAACATCGCTTACGGCAGCCGTCCGATCCGCTGGGTTGCGTAATCGCGGTGATAACGCAACAGCCACGTCGGTCACCTGAAAAACATCCGAAAAGCGCCTCAAGACGTCTTCAAAGCCAGGTTTGATGAGGCCAAAGCGCTGGTCGTCAACGATCAGCGGTATGAAGTCATCCGGATCGCAGGGTGGGACATCGCGGATACGGTCAATTAATGCCATGGTGGCCCTCTTTGGTTGGCGCGACGTTAAGTGCTGATTTTATCCGACATCATGACGACGGATACCATCACGATCTTTCGCATTTCTTCCGCAATGGCTTGGGCCGTCGCAGGCGATAGCCCGGCAATTTGCATATCAACCTGAATTTCTTGATCGGTTGGCCCAACCAAAACACTGAACCAGCGGCTCGGCGTCAGGCCGCGTTTTGCGAAAACGCCAATCAATCGCGGCAAAAGGCCTGGGTCAGCGATGGCATGAACCGCATAACACGTGGTGACGGACTGATTTGATGTGTGCTTGAATTTTAGGTTGAGCGGCGGAAATGCGGAACCATGGTCCGCAGATGGCATCGACATTGTCGAGTCCTCCAATCTTGATGAAAGCGAAAAACCAGCAAAAAGGTCCCGGACCCCGTTAGAGGGCCGGGTTGCTAATTCGCTTTGCAATCATCAAAACTGAATGTGTCATGCCGCGCAGTGTAGGGTGATTGACCCGAAGGTCAAGCTTCGGCGAGAAGGTTACGCAGCGCGGAAGGTGCTACGCGAGGCGCGGCGATCATCCCGGCTGGGTTTCACATACGCCCGGGCACAGTGTTCTTCGCAATACGGGCGGTGTTCGACAGAGTTGCGGCCACAGAAGCTAAATGTCTCCGTGCCGGGCTCGCCCATTGGCCAGCGGCACATGCCTGTTGATAACGCATCAATCTTCACCGCATCGGTCCGAACTTCAGGTTCGGCGACGCGGCGCACCGGTGCGCGAATGGGTGATTGCCGCTTTGGCAGGCCCAACCGGTGCACTTTACCGACGACAGAATTCTTTGTGATGCCCAGGCGACCGCCAATCTCACTTGTGGACAAGCCTTCGTCCCACAAGGCTTTTAACGTTTCAATGCGGCTTTCGTTCCATTCGAAACTCATGGTCAGTCCCCTGATTCAGCGTGAAAACTGGAAATATGACAAAGACCATAACAAAATATGCGCACACTATTCAATAAAAACCCAAAATATGGTGTGGATAACTAGATGTTGAGTGGAATGGGCGCCGCCAAACGAAGTCCCGGATTGTTGCAATGCAACCTGGGTATGGTTTCCAGCGGCATGCAGGGTCTACAATCACCGAAGTTTCCTTCTCTGCCGCGATGGATGGACTGACAATGACAACGGATTCAAAAACGCAATCAAACCGTGATGCTTGGGAAGCCCTGGCAAGCAAGGACTACAAAGGTAAAACGCCTGACGATCAGGTTTGGATGACTCCCGAAGGTATTCCGGTAAAGCCGCTCTATACGGCGGCGGACCTGGAAGGGTTGGAGCACGTTGATACGTTTCCCGGATTGGCGCCTTATTTACGCGGGCCGCGCGCCACCATGTACACGGGGCGTCCTTGGACCATTCGCCAGTACGCAGGATTTTCGACTGCCGAAGCATCGAATGCGTTCTATCGCGCGAACTTAGCAGGGGGGCAAAAAGGCCTCTCGGTTGCGTTCGATTTGGCAACGCACCGAGGCTATGATTCAGATCACCCACGGGTTGTTGGCGATGTTGGCAAAGCGGGTGTTGCGATTGATTCCGTTGAAGACATGAAGCTTTTGTTCGATGGCATTCCGCTGGATGAGATGAGTGTCTCTATGACCATGAACGGTGCAGTTCTGCCTGTGTTGGCCGGGTATATTGTTGCTGCGGAAGAGCAAGGCGTCAGCGCGGATAAACTGTCTGGTACCATTCAGAACGACATTCTGAAAGAGTTCATGGTGCGTAATACATACATTTATCCACCTGCACCCAGTATGCGGATCGTCGCCGATATTATTGAATACACCGCAACTCATATGCCGAAATTCAATTCGATCTCGATTTCTGGGTATCATATGCAAGAGGCAGGCGCGACCGCCGTGCAAGAACTGGCTTTCACGATCGCTGACGGATTGGAGTATGTCCGCAGCGCCTTGAATAAGGGCTTGGATGTGGATGCCTTTGCGCCTCGTTTGAGCTTTTTCTTCGCTATCGGCATGAATTTTTTTATGGAAATTGCAAAGCTTCGGGCCGCGCGTTTGTTGTGGTCAGAAATGATGACGCAGTTTGAGCCAAAGAACCCACAATCTTCGATGTTGCGGACCCACTGCCAAACGTCTGGTGTCTCTCTGACAGAAAAAGACCCTTATAATAATGTCATCCGCACGACAGTTGAGGCGATGGCTGCCGTTCTGGGCGGCACCCAGAGTTTGCACACAAACGCATTGGATGAAGCGATTGCTTTGCCGACGCCATTTTCAGCGCGCATTGCGCGGAACACACAATTGGTTATCGCGGAAGAAACCGGCATTACCAAAACGGTCGATCCATTGGGCGGTAGCTATTACGTTGAAAGCCTGACCGCATCCTTAGTCGCTGAAGCACGTGTTCTTATTCAAGAGGTCGAAGACTTAGGTGGAATGACGAAGGCGGTTGAAGACGGTTTGCCAAAACGCCGGATCGAAGAAGCGGCCGCGCGGAAGCAGGCGCGTGTTGATCGCAAAGAAGAAGTCGTCGTCGGCGTGAACAAGTATCAACCGGAGACCAAAGAAGACATTGATATTCTCGACATCGACAATGCGGCGGTGCGAGAGTCTCAGATTGCTCGATTGACCAGCATTCGGGGTAGCCGCGATGCTTCCGCCTGCACCGAGGCTTTGGCGGCACTAACGCAGGCGGCCGAAAACGGTACGGGAAACCTGTTAGATTTGGCCGTGAAAGCCACGCGGTTGCGGGCAACTGTGGGTGAAATCTCTGATGCTCTTGAAAAGGTCTATACCCGTCACCGGGCGCAAATTCGGTCTATCTCTGGCGTTTATGGCGCGGCTTATGAGGGGGACGAGGGTTTTGATCAAATACGCAAAGATGTTGCGATGTTCGCTGAAGATGAAGGCCGCCGCCCGCGCATGTTGGTCTGTAAAATGGGTCAAGATGGGCATGACCGTGGTGCCAAAATTATCGCAACGGCCTTTGCCGACATTGGTTTTGATGTTGATGTCGGAGCTTTATTTCAAACCCCAGAAGAAGCGGCCCGTGAAGCGATTGAAAATGACGTCCATATTATTGGTGTCTCCAGCCAAGCGGCGGGGCACAAGACACTTGTTCCCCACCTGATTGAAGAACTGCGCAAACAAGGCGCCGAGGATATCATCGTCGTCTGTGGTGGGGTCATTCCAACGCAAGACTACGCATTTTTGAAAGGTGTCGGGGTCTCGGCAATTTATGGCCCAGGCACGCATATTCCAACGGCAGCGGCAGAAATCTTGGAAATATTGACCCAAAAGCGGATGGCAGCCCAGTAAATGAGCCTCCTTTGTACCTAGAATATCCACTTTCCAGGCCTGTGGATGCTTTCGCCAATTGCGGGCGGGGCCTTGCCGACCTATGATTCCGATTCGAATCGGTTAGGCGCATATTTGCGCTGTCTCCACTCAGGGTAAACAGCGAACACGGATCCGCACGAATAATGCGCTGCCAGACGTTGTACGAATCAGGAAATAAGCGGTGGTATCTGTTCCACCCCGATGCCGATATGGTGCGGCGGGGCTTGGACGGTAACGCCCTTGCACTATCGGTGGCGGGCGAAGCTGTGTTGGTCGACCCAGGCGGCGGGGCCGTTTTTTCCGATTTGCTATCGGCCCTGACCGGTAAGATTGACCTGGACGCCATCACAGGAATTATTGTTTCCAGGCAAGGCCTAGACGTAGCAGCAAGTTTGCCGCTCTGGCGGCGTGTATGCCCGTCAAGTATGCGGGTGTTTTCGTCAGCGTTGTCGACAGATGCTGTTCGGCAATTGGATGAAACCATTCAAGCGGTTGGCATTCCAGACGATGGCGGTTCTGTGCCGGTCAATGGATCTATTTCATTGGACGTATTGCCCGCACCGTATCTGCACGCCGCAGAGGCTATCAGCATCTTTGATGCCGATGCAGGTATTTTGTATAGCGGCGATATTGGTAGCGCCATCTTTGATGATGACATGCCTGACAGCCCGTTCGTAACGGACTTTGACTCTCACGTTTCGCTGATGGCGGCCTACCATTCACGGTGGATGGGGTCGAATGCGGCGCGCGATGCTTGGTTGAATAAGGTTGCGTCTTTAAACATTCGTTTCCTCGTGCCGCGGCGTGGCCTTGTTTTTCGCGGTAACGATGTGGATCGGTTCCTCGATTGGTTTTCTGATGTTCCTGTTGGGAATGCGGTACCGCAGTTATCGGATCGTGAACAGTCCGTTACCACAAACGAGCCAGTACTAGCACCGCAAAATTCTAAGCAGACGGCGACAGTAGATTTTCAGCAACCAATTTCTTCAGTAGCGGCATTCCGTGACTCCAGTGCGATGGATTCTGAAGAGTCAGACGGTAAAACCGAATTTGAACAAACGCCAGATGATGACCTTGAAACAAATAACAATTTTAGCGACCTGGATGATGTCATAGATGGCGGTAGCGAAGTTGCTATTGAACAAGACGCTATCGATTCTTTCGAACGCATGATTGCGGGCGAAGATGACGATGCCGACGACGACGGAGAAGGTGGCCAGCAAGATGATCCGGTTGTTCCGGCGCTGGCAAAAACACCGACAGAAGCAGGCCTGGACGATGAAACGTTTAGGGCCTTGCAAGCTGCCGCTGAGACAGTGTTCGATTCTTATGATCCAAGCAAGCCGCCCAGCGATGATGGTGAGGTTGACGAAATTGATGCTGCTGAACGCGCGAAGGAAGATGCTGCGGTTCTGGCGGCTGCGACAGAAGCGGTTCGTGGACGTCCTGATCCGAATCGATCCTTCCGTCTGATTACGCGCAGTGATTTTGATGGGTTGGTTTGTGCCGTCTTGTTTGAAGAACTTGGCATGATTGACGATATTTTGTTCGTCCATCCAAAAGACATGCAGGAAGGGTCTGTCCCGGTGGATGACAATGATATTACGACGAACGTGCCTTACGTTCCTGGGGTTCACTTGGCTTTTGACCATCACCTTAGTGAAACACGGCGGTTAGGATACACGGCGGCCAATCATGTTATTGATCCCAATGCCCCCAGTGCGGCGCGGGTCGTCTATGATTATTATGGCGGTGCCGAAACATTCACCACCGTATCGCTGCAAATGATGGACGCCGTTGATAAGGCAGATTCAGCCCAGTTCACGATGGATGAGGTGCTGAACCCAACCGGCTGGGAGCTGCTTAACTTTGTGATGGATTCTAGAACTGGTTTGGGCCGGTTCCGTGGGTTCCGGGTGCCCAATTATGAACTCATGATGGGGCTGATTGATTATTGCCGTGAGTTTACCATCGAGGAAATTCTTGAAAAGGCAGATATCAAAGAACGTGTCGATCTGTATCTCGAACACCGACAACCGTTTGAAGATCAACTAAAGCGCTGCTCACGGGTGCATAATAATTTAGTGGTTTTGGATTTGCGCGATGAAGAAACGATTTATGTCGGCAATCGATTCTTGATTTATGCGCTTTATCCTCAGTGTAATATTTCGATGCACGTTATGTGGGGGCGCCAAAAGCAAAACGTTGTCTATGCTGTTGGCAAGTCCATCTTTGATCGGTCGTCGCAGACCAATGTGGGTGATTTGATGCTGGAGTATGGGGGGGGTGGCCACAGGGCAGCGGGCACGTGCCAAGTCCCGATCCAAGAATCAAAAGATGTTCAGGCTGAGTTGATAGAGCGCATCACGTCCGCAGGCTGATCGTTAACCGGTGTAGCGTGCCGAGAGTGTGACAGCCGCTGAAACAGCTGCCATGGGGTTAGAACCCATCGATCGTGTATTCCTAAAATTCGCTTTACGGCCTCGACGCAGGTAAAGGGCGAAAACGGCGCGGTTATCCGCGTCGGCGCAATGATTGGCGCGAATATGCTATCCATTCCGTGATCGGTAAAAAATGATTTCAAGGTCTGCGGGTCGGCTGTGCCAATGGTCTTAACCTCTGTGTAGTGACACAGCGGGTTTACAACGATCCAGTCTTCACCTTTCTCAAGGCAGACAAAACAATGTCGGAAACCAGGTCTCAATCCTTTCAACCACCAAAGTGCACCGCATTCTCCAAATACGACAAGGGCGATTTGTGGTGTGATTTCGCTGCACAATGCGTTGTATTGCATTGTATTGTCGGTGTTCTTTTCAGGCATGAATATTTACTCGGCAGCTTCATAAGGGGTGGGGGGCTCGTGGAACGAGTGTGCATCGCGACACGCAATAATTCCTTTGCGAGCTAATACTGTTGTCATCTTGTCCAGCGCACTTTCCCATAGTCGACTGTCGTTGGATTCATGCCGATCCCTTGAATCGGGCGGACGAAACGCAGTGCCATAGGTGCCGAGCACGCGTAAATGTGGTCTTGCTAAAACACGTTGGCGAACCAAAGATATCAAACAGGCGGCAATGTCATCTGGATCACAGGGGCGAGCAACCGATGCGAATCCAGCCTCAAACCGCGCGCCTTCGGCCCGAACCGCCTGGCACCGAATGAACCAAAACCAAGCGTCTTCAGCTGAATCAAAAGGAACTGTCTCCAGAGCGTAAGATGCACGGTGGGCGTATCGTCTTTCCTTTGGCATAAAACCTCCATTGATAAAAACAAAACAAGAACATATAGACTGTACATCTAATTTTTACGATCTCAAGCCTATTTTGCTGTATTTTCCTAGTGATTTTTTCTTCGGAATGTATGACGTTAGTCCCATGCTAAAACATTCAGACGTTTGGCGCGCTATAGATCGCCTCGCACAGGAACACGGTATGTCAGCCTCTGGCTTGGCGCGCCGTTCGGGACTTGATCCCACAACTTTTAACAAAAGCAAACGCATCACCCGAGAGGGTAAGTTGCGTTGGCCATCGACTGAAAGCATCTCCAAGGTGCTGGGTGCGACCAATGCTGGCATCGGTGAGTTCGTCAGTTACATTGCTGAAGGCGAAGGCAGCGGAATTTATCGTAACATTCCTCTCATCGGTTTTGCTCAGGCGGGTGCCTCAGGATATTTCGATGATGCGGGTTATCCTGTCGGTGGGGGTTGGGACGAAATTCCATTTCCTGGGTTTGGAGATCCAAACGCCTACGCCGTCGAAATTAACGGCGATAGCATGAATCCAGTTTTCCGCGATGGTGACATCGTTATTGTCTCCCCCGAAGCCAGTATCCGGCGGGGTGATCGCGTGGTGGTTAAAACAACAGATGGCGAAGTGCTGGCGAAGGAATTGAGACGCCGAACGGCAAAGAAGATTGAACTCGCATCGCTTAACCAATTGCATGATGATCGGGCGCTTGATGCGGCGGACGTTGACTGGATCGCCCGCATTGTTTGGGCTAGTCAATAAACCGCACTCTCAATCCAATAAACATAACATTATAGATAGAGGTCGCGCCGGTCTTGACCGATTTGATCTAAACTAAAGGCAATCGTTACATGGCAGAAAAAGGCAATGTCGTTACGTTCGCCAATGGCGAATGGCATAACGGTGATCCAAAGCTGATTTCAATTGGTGCTCATTCTATCTGGCTTGGCTCCGCCGTTTTTGATGGTGCGCGTTCTTTTGACGGATGTATGCCCGATCTCCGCCGCCACTGTGAACGCCTGATCACTTCAGCCGAAGCCATGGGTTTGGGCACACCGGTTGATGCGGAAACCGTCATCGAATTGGCCAAAGAAGGCGTGCGCCGACTGAACACCAAAGAGGCAATTTATCTTCGCCCGCTCATCTACGCCGAAGACGGCTTTATGCTGCCAGAAGTGGATGCCTGCCAGTTTGCTGTCATGGCATATGAACGCCCATTGCCGCCAGCCACAGGCTTCTCAGCGTGCCGTGTCAGCATACGTCGGCCTGGCGTGGATCAGGCACCGACCGCTGCAAAAGCTGGGTGCCTTTACCCAAATGTTGCCCGCAGCTTGCGCGAAGCCGCCTCCAAAGGATGCGACACAGGATTGGGTTTTGACCCCAATGGCAACGTTGCCGAGTTTTCGATGAACAACTTGTTTTTTGCCAAAGACGGTGTCGTCACCACGCCCGTTCCCAACGGCACGTTCTTAAACGGCATTACCCGGCAACGAATTACTCAGTTGTTGCGCCATGCCGATATAGAGGTGCAAGAGCGTACCGTCACCTATGACGACGTCGCTAATGCCGATGAAATTTTTGCGACGGGTAACTATGCCAAGATCATTCCGTGCACCCGTTTAGAAGATCGTGAACTGCAACCAGGCCCCCTCTACAAGCGTGCTCGCGATTTATACTTTGAATTTGCGCACGATACGGCAAACGCGGCCTAATCCAAGTTTAGTGGCTTAAGTCGCACGGGCGCAGGATGGACTCATCGAGGCTGTCATCCAACCTGCGGACCGTATTAGTCCGGATACAAACGCTGGAACCCTTCTCTGACTTGCGCGACAAAGCTCGGGTCTTGGTCGCGCCAATAACGCGGATCTCGCATCATCGCTTTTAAGCCGTCTTCAGATACCATGCCCGGTGTATTTGCCGACCGATCGCCGATGGCTGGTTCGTCAGTTGACATCATCTGGTATAACGCTGAAACGCCTTCACGGGACGATGCCAAATTTTCATACACATCCTTTGGAAATTTTGCCTCAGCCCACGTTCGCACTTGTGGGGCAATGGTTTGCCATTTCTCTGACCCGCCATGCTGACTAGCCAACCAATCCACGTCCCGTTGAATTGCAATATTGCCAGCGAGATTGTTCGCCATCGGCTGCAAGACACTTTCTGCCAAAGAATACACCACTTGAGCCTGTTCATTGGTCAAGCCAGCCGCATGCAACCTCGCATTTACATCAGGATTGATTGAGATGTCCGTACCGATGGTTTCAATCATATAATCATCGGCACTTTCGGGTCGAGAGCCAAACCGGCGTTCGAGTTCCTGGTATGATTTTAGCAACGAGTCGGTTCGGATTTCACCGGCCTCTGTATCCCAGAATTTTTCCGGTATATGAGTGGGACGTTCAACCACACCCGGATCAATATCTGCGGTTGCGTCGACCTGTATTTCATTTACTTCTTCGGGAATCTGAGGCGCTGTTGTCACCTGATCATCATCCATCGTGGGTTCATAACCATCGTTGTCCATCATATCTAATTTCCCTTTATTCAGTCGTGTTGTCGAAAGCTGTTGGATCTGTTCGGCCCCGCGCAATTTGTGATTCGACAAAAGCAACAAGCTGCCGTTGCCCTTCTATGTATCGCAGTGCCGCATCGGATGCCTCTGGGCCCAAGACACGATCACGGGTCATTGACCGCAGATGAGATAGAACGCGCATCCCGTCATCAGAAGAAAAACAACGAACAAAAGATTGGCACAGATGATCGTTGTCTACGGCCTTATGGCGCGTAGAAAATCGATTTGGCGTATCTGAATCAAAGCTGGTCACAAGCGGAGACTCACTGACCATTAGTCGCCCCCTGCATCAATTGCCCCAGAGATGCCACAAGGTCGGCACCAATTGTTTCTTGACCAGCATCCCCGACTGTTGGATCCATGTCACCAAGCGGGCTATCGACTGCTCCATTCGTCAGTGTGGCTAAATCAGCACCACCCGAAGGTAATCCACCACCCGATCCATTCGGCTGCACCAGGGCTTCGTCTTGCAGCATTTCTTCAGGTACGCCATAGGCCCGGGCCAGCCAACGGACCGTTTTATCGACGTTGACGGACTGAAATGCGGCTGGGCCAAGGTTTTGCGCTGCCTGCAACCAGGCCAGGGTGTTCTTTGCTTCCAACCTCGCTTGGTTGCGAGCCAGACCGGAGCAAGCTCATAGCCCATTACGCAGCCGTCAGAAACAACGGCAAACAAGGCCTTGGGTGCAGTTGGAATGCCATGGATAAATACAGCGTCTGCGGTTGCTGATGTGAGCGGCGGCGTTGCATTGTAGGCTGCCAAAAAAACCAACGTGTGCTCAGTATCAAGTAGGAAACTGACTGCACCGGGAACGTGGGGTAAGGTTCCCTTGAAACGATCAAGTGTTGGATAGGGATCGCAGGAAGCAAAACTGGGCGCTGTGCCGATGGACAAAAAAAAGGCCCCTGCTAAAAGCAGAAGCCGAGTTACGATCTTCATGGTTATAATCCTTATGTTTCGTGAGCCGTCATCTTTTTGTGATGCGAAAAGTCACGTTTCATTTGGTTGCGCTATCGCGAATGATTGTTCGAAGCAGTCATAAACCAATGTAACGTGAAGCGCCCTGGCCGAAGAGCCAATGCCGGAAAGGTAGTTCAAGGAAACTTTTGACTGGGCCACCGATCCAAGCCTGATTAGGGACATTGAAGGAAATGCCGTCCTTATCAGTAGCGTATACAATGAAATCAGCAGGCAATCGTCACGGCTCTGCAGTCATGGCACGACGCCAGATCCAGTAAGAACTTGTTGGATATCCGCAACATCAACCACGCCAGAGGCGTTGGCATTGACCAAGAAAATACCAGCGGCGGGCGTGCCGTCCGTATCCACGTTGGCCATAATCATGTCGCCGATACGAACCATGTCAGATGCGGCATTAAAGTAGCCTGCCGTATCCACGTCTGCCGTTGCGTCAACGGTGGTGTAATGCCAAAGCGTAAAGCCATTGGCATAAGCCAAGACAGACAAGTTTTTTGATAAGTAAGCCATGTCAGGGATTCTCCAATCAGCTTTCTAGGCACCGCATGGAAACCACGCCTGATGTATCAATCAGGCATGATCCTTGGCTCATGCGGTTGTTGACGAAATGCGCGGCGCGATCCCCGTGCCACGAGAAATCAGTCTTCACGTCTGAGCCCACGGCATGGCCGATGGCTGTTTTGTGATACCAATAGCAATACCGAACATTCGACGTTTTGGTGAGACCCGAATGCGGCATCCATAATGCGCCCAGCCAGCGTTTGGCCTGGGTGCCTTTCCACGGCAGCTCGCCATCACCAATGTAGTCCGAATTGGCGAATTCATCGATCGCCAACAGGTCTGACCACTGTTTCCAACCAACAACAGCATAGCGCTGACCATCATCGGGAACATCGACCTCGCCTAACATTTCAAACGCTTCCAAAACCTTGGCTTTCGTCAGGGCTGTGGTCCCGTCTTGGGCATAGTTGGTTGAGGCATTGAGTTGGCCAATGATGAGCTCATCGGTCTTGCGACCCAACGCATAGGCACCAGCTTTGGCGACCACACGACGCTCATCAATGTTGGTTTTCATTTCATCCAACTCATCCACCCAATCCCCGGCGTAGTAATCGGACAAAGCACATTCGATCGGTTCGTGGTCGATGCTCATGACCGGCACTTTACCGTGGCGGGCTTTGGTGCTGGCTGTACCTTTGCCAACTTTTTGGAAAACTGTGGATGACCCTTTCACGGTGTTTTTCATGCGCACCGTGTTGCGAAGCTTCGAGCCCATTTGCTGGTATTGCAAATGAACCTCTGCTTCGTATTCCTTGATAAAGGCAAACGAGACGTCTTTTGCCACGTCATATCTCCGTTGTTTGTGTATAGGATTTTGGTGAGGTTTGTGCCGGACCTGCCTGTCGGTTGTGACAGCGCATTCCAAAAGAAGCGCCGCCGCCGAAGCGAGGGGGCAAACACGCAAAGGCCAACAACCCGACCGAAGAGACTCGGTCAGGGTGCGGTTGTCTTTACGTAAATTTTAAAGAATTAAAGAAGCGATGGACGGCAATTCTACCGATGCGCGTGGCGCTGAGTTAGCCCCAAAATGCAGACGCACGTGTCCCGGTCGTTAATGATGAAGGTAATTTATAAAAATTGAATTGTCAATAGTTTTTTCAAATAAAAATAGATTTTTTAACTCAATAAATTCAAACCCTTGCTGATGCTCTATCAGCCAATTCATCCGAGGCATGCCTCATAGGGCGAAAACCCGCATGCCGTTGGTATGCCCGGTGAAAATTATGGGCAACAGAACGCAAATTATGTTTCGGATACATTAAGTGTAGTGAGTTTGCCGGTGTGCCTAGCCTCAAAACGCGGACGCACGTGTTCCGGTCACTGTTTAAATAAATAGCATATCATGGCGTGTTTTGCAAGAATATTATCATAATAAAGCTCAATTAAGCGCAATACATTGATAGATAATAGGTTTTAAGTCAGGCGCACACCTTTTGCTGCTTTTTGAACAAGTGCGATTGATTCCGTCATGCCGTACAGCGCAAAAAATGACCCTATGCGCGGCCCTTGGCTTTGGCCCAGTAGAATTTCATACAATGCCCGAAACCAATCTTTTAGTTCGGGGAAGGTTTCGCGTTTGCCAATTTCATACACTGCCGTTTGAACGGCTTCGGCTGCGGCGTCTTTCGGTAAGGCGCTAAGGGCCGTTGCGAGATCGGTCAGTGCAAGTTGCTCGTCTGGTGTTGCTAACCGATAGGTTTTTGCGGGTAGAACAAAATCGCGATAGTAGGTAATCGCATAGTCTACCAAACGATCAAGGGTCGGTTGCGTCTCTGGTGTGGCATCCGGTTTATACCGGCTAATGAAATGCCAGATTGCTGCCTTGTCCTCTGTGTTGCAAACACTGACCAGATTCAAAAGGATCGAATAGCTGAGAGGAGGCGCTTCATCGGGTGGATTGCCGCCATGAATGTGCCACGCAGGGTTTTCTAACTGCTTTGCGGCCTCTTGGTTTGAATAGGCGGTCAAGTGTTGCAGATATTCATCGACCGCGCGGGGAATAACATCAAAGTCTAGGCGCTTCGCCGTTTTTGGCTTTTGAAACATGAACAACGACAGACTTTCTGGCGGTGCATACCGCAGCCAGTCTTCCATCGATAAGCCGTTACCCTTGGATTTTGAGATTTTCTCGCCGTTTTCATCCAAGAACAATTCGTAGGTGAGCGCTTGTGGCGGAACGCTGCCCAGAATACGGCAGATCGCACTAGAAAGCTTCACGGAATCAATCAGATCTTTGCCCGACATCTCGTAATCAACGCCTAGGGCGTGCCAGCGCATGGCCCAGTCAGCCTTCCATTGTAATTTGCACCGACCGCCGGTCACGGGCGTTTCGACCTTGGTTCCGTCTTCGCGCTGATAAACGATGGTTCCAGCTTCGGGGTGGGTTTCAAGGATCGGCACTTGCAGCACGTGGCCCGTCTCAGGGCATAGGGGCAGAAAGGGGCTGTAGGTTGCCTTGCGTTCGTCCCCCAGGGTTGGCAGCACTGCTTTTAGCACGGAATCATAGCGGGCCAGAACGTGCTTCAGAGCTTCATCGAAGCGACCAGAAAAATACCAATCCGTCGAACTTTGGAATTCATACTCAAAACCAAAATCATCCAAAAACGCGCAGAGACGGGCGTTATTATGGTGGCCAAAACTGTCGTGCGTCCCAAAGGGATCTGGAATTTGTGTCAGTGGCTTGTTCAAGTGGGTCGCCAATATATCTTTGTTTGGAACATTCTCTGGAACCTTACGAAGACCATCCATATCATCAGAGAAGGCAAACAGGCGCGTTGGAATATCTGACATCGTTGAAAAGGCATGTCGGACCATGGTTGTGCGGGCGACTTCGCCAAACGTACCGATGTGCGGCAACCCAGACGGGCCATAGCCTGTTTCAAACAGCACATAGCCTTTTTCTGGCACTGTGTTGCCAATCCGCTTCAGCAACGCACGGGCTTCGGCAAAAGGCCAAGCTTTTGCATCATTTGCGAGGCTTTGAAGGTCAGCGATCAGATCGGTCATCGTGCAATTCCAGTCTTAATGTTGCGGGCGAACCCTAGTGGCGGCTTCTATTCCGGTCAACGCTGTCCATTCAGGCCCTTTTTAGGCCTTTCCAGGCTGTTGTCATGCTTGGAAAAGACCGATACCCTCACCATGTTATTTGTGTGGGCGACCCGCGCACCTTTGTGGGTGCGCCGGGGCTTGTTCCAGTCGTGTTTTGAATTGAGGCCCCGCAGGGCCCAGAAGCTAGTTGAGGTAGGTCAGTACATGTCTGAGTCGCAGCAGAACTCTGCGGAATCAAACAGCGAAGCGGATGACCCATCTGGGGATAATCGCAGGTCGCGCCGCGGTGGGTTCTATCGACGGCTGATCGATATCGGCATTGCGTTGTCGTCCGAACGTGACAATGACAAGCTGATGGAAATGATTCTGTTAGAGGCCAAGGACCTCTGCAACGCTGATGGCGGAACGTTGTATCTGCGAACAGACGATGACTGCCTGAAATTCCAAATCATGCGTACCGATTCGCTAAACATTGCGATGGGGGGCACGACCGGCAAAGAAATTCGGTTTCCCTCGTTGCGCATGTATGATGATGAGACGGGCGCGCCGAATTATAAAAACGTCGCCAGCCATGCGGCGCTCACGATGCAGTCCATCAATATTGCCGATGCTTACGATTCGGTGGACTTTGATTTCTCAGGCACCAAGAAATTCGATGAAGGCACAGGCTATCGATCAAAGTCATTTTTGACGGTCCCGTTGATTAATAGCCAAGAAATCGTGATCGGTGTTTTGCAGCTATTAAACGCGCAGGATTTCGATACGGGAGAAGTGATTCCGTTCGCCCAAGAAATCCAATTGCCAATCGAGGCTCTGGTTTCGCAGGCTGCCGTTGCTCTGGATAATGCTCAGCTTTTGGCGTCTCAGAAAAAACTGCTCGATTCCTTCATCGAATTGATCGCATCTGCCATTGACGCCAAGTCGCCTTATACCGGGGGCCATTGTCAACGCGTCCCGGAACTAACGAAGATGCTGGCGAAGGCTGCGTGCGAATCAGGAGACGGGCCATTTTCGGAATTCGACCTAACCGAAGACGAATGGTACGAGCTTCATATCGCAGCGTGGCTTCACGATTGCGGCAAGGTTACGACACCGGAATATGTGGTCGATAAAGCGACCAAGCTTGAAACCATTTATGATCGTATTCACGAAATTCGAACACGGTTCGAAGTTATTAAACGTGATCGCGTTATTGAGTATTTGCGGGCGGTGAATGAAGGTGGCGATGAAGCTGCATTGCGCGCCACCATGGAATCTGAGCTTGCGAAGTTGGATGACGATTACGCCTTTATCGCCGAAAGCAATGTTGGCGGTGAATTCATGGCCCCAGAGCGTATTGAACGGGTTCAGGAAATTTCAAACCTAAAATGGACGCGAACGCTGGATGATCGGATTGGTATTTCTCATGAAGAATCGAAACGGAAAGAGCGTCTTCCTGCGCCAGCATTGCCTGTTGAAGAGAACCTGCTGACGGATCGCCCAGACCATGTCGTGTATCGCGATGGTATTACGTCAAGCCAAGAGTCGGATAACAAGTTTGGCTTCCAGTTGGATGTCCCAGAACACATGTACAACCTAGGTGAGGTTTACAATCTGAGCATTGGGCGAGGCACGCTGACCGAAGAAGAACGATTTAAGATCAATGACCACATCGTTCAGACCATCATCATGTTGGAACAATTGCCGTTCCCAAAACATCTAAAGCGGGTGCCAGAATATGCGGGCGGTCACCATGAAAAGATGGATGGCACGGGCTATCCCCGTAAGCTGAATAAGGGTGATATGTCCGTGCCGGCGCGTATTATGGCAATCGCCGATATTTTTGAGGCATTGACAGCCGCTGACCGGCCTTACAAAGCACCGAAAAAACTAAGTGACAGCGTTAAGATCATGAGCTTCATGAAGAAAGACGCGCATATCGACGATGAATTGTTTGAACTGTTCCTAACCTCTGGGGTCTACAAAGAATACGCAGAACGATTCTTATTACCCGAGCAGTTGGACGAGGTCGATATCGCACCGTATCTGGATGCGAAAGCCGCTGAATAGAGTGCTGTGACTCCTGAAAAACGCGCCTTTGCCAAAGCGTATCCATTTGAACAATGTGATACATCTTTTGTCATGCGTGCTGGGCGGCAATTCGCCTGGGATGGCGACGCCTCGCTAGAAGGCCGAACGCCTGTATTGGCGGTTGGGTCTAATTTGTCACCTGCACAAATTGCCCGTAAATTTCCAGTCGAGTCCGACGGTGCCGTCCCTGTTTTGCGCGTCGACCTTAACGGATTTGATTCGGTTTATTCTGCTCACATAACACAATACGCGTCTATTCCCGCAACCTTGGTGCGGGCATCTGGCGTCACCGTTTCGCTCGGCGTCACGTGGTTGACAGATGCGCAATTGACTCGAATGCACGCGACTGAAATTCCAGGTGAGAATTATCGGTTTGCTCATCTTGAAAACCTGGACTGCCACGCGGTTGATGGCAAAACCATCTCATCACTCTTTGCCTATATTTCGACCCGGGGACATATCGTTGATAATAAGACCCCAATACCGCTGGCAGAAATTCATGCAAAGGGCAGGGTGTGGTCTGCTAAATCGCAACCTGATATACAGGCGTGGGTTGCAAATAAATTAGATCCTGCATTAACCACTGACGCTTTTATTGATGCCAACCTGCAAGACTCAAAGACCCGTGTTGCCCGTATGAATGGCTTAGTGCCTCATGCGAAGGCATTCGAATATAAAGCGTGTACAGTGGTCGACGTTTAAAAGCTGACCCGGTCTATCAAAAGACTACCGGCAAATAACAGGCCGACGGCACGGTTGGACTTAAACATCATGAGGCAGTTTGCTTGGTTTTCAAAGTCCACGCGCCACATCTGCCACGCGAAGTGTCCGCCGGCCAGGGCCATACCTGCGTAAAAAAAGAGACCACTATGCGTTAGCCAGCCAGCAGAAACCCAAAACGTCAGTGTCGCGATGTAAAACCCCGAAACCCACATTCTTGAATGTTTGCCAAACAGCAATGCTGTCGATTTTACACCGACAATTGCGTCGTCCTCTTTGTCTTGGTGCGCATAGATTGTGTCATAACCGAGCGTCCAAAAAATGTGCCCGGCGTATAGACAAAGCGCCGCCCAACTGATTTCACCGTGGACAGCCGCCCATCCCATTAAGGCACCCCAGTTGAATGTCAGGCCCAATATGGCTTGTGGCCATGAGGTAAAGCGTTTTGCAAATGGGTAAAGAATCACCAACGGGATTGCTGCGAAGCCCAAAGCAATCGAGAAAGGATTGAGCTGCAACAGAACAACGAGCCCAACCAAGAGCTGGGCAAAAAGAAAACCCCACGCATGCCCCATGGATAAGGCGCCGGATGCCAGTGGTCGAACCGCTGTTCGTTCAACCTTTCGGTCAAAATCACGATCAGCCATATCGTTGATGGTGCAGCCGGCACCACGCATAGCAAAAGCGCCAACGGCAAATAGACCGATCAGCCAGAAATCTGGCCAACTGTTAGAGGCAAAAATAGTTCCAACCAAGCAGGGCAAGAATAGCAACCAAAAACCGATGGGGCGATCCCACCGCGCCAGCCGTGCATAGGGATGCATCCACGATGGCAAGATGCGGTCGAGCCATGTTTCAGGGATGATATCCGTATAACCGGGTTTTGAAGGATGGGCAGACATGATGCAGGGCAGTATGCTTATTTCATCCACCATGGTCGAGAGCAGACATGTCCGCTGATCCTAAAATTCGTCTTTATCTAGACCATGGCCTATCGCCTGACGTCATCCTAACCCTCAACGCCGATCAAGCGCATTACTTAGGTAGCGTCATGCGCCAAAAGCCAGGCAGCCATATTCGCGTGTTTAATGGGCGCGATGGGGAATGGGTGGCGCGCGTAAACGAGCTATCACGAAAGTCTGGCCTCCTTGTAGCCACCACCCAGCGTCGTCCGCAGCTCGCAGTATCACGAACGTGGGTACTGATGACTCCCCTAAAAAAAGCGCGATTTGATTTTGCCATTGAAAAAGCAACAGAATTAGGCGCTGGGCACATCACGCCCGTTTTTACGGCGAATACGGATCCAAACCGGGTGAATGCAGACAGGTTGCGGGCAATCGCCCGCGAAGCTTCCGAACAATGCGAACGCTTGGATTGTCCCATCATTGATGATGCACTTGATCTCTCAAAGGTTCTCCAGGCTTGGCCTGATGACACATTACTTTTTTTCGCGGATGAAACGGGAAGCGGCGAATCACTGGGCAACATATTGAAAGACCTAGATAAACCAGAGGCCAATCACGCATTTCTGATCGGCCCAGAAGGGGGTTTTTCTGTCAATGAGCTTGAAAAACTGAAAAACCTGCCTTTCTCTCTCCCCGTAGGATTGGGACCAAGGATTTTGCGCGCAGAAACGGCCGTGTGTGCCGTTCTGAGTGTGTACCAAGCAATTGCCGGAGATGGCGGATCTCGTCCTCTCTCTAACATAGAATAAACGGAGGGTAGAGGATGTCCGGCGTAAACGACCATGTGGGTGTGCCCATAACAGACAAACGTCCGCTTGTTGAATATATGGAATCAGGGTGCAAGCCGCCTGAGAATTGGCGCATCGGCACCGAGCATGAAAAATTTGCTTTTCGTCGCGATGATCTCCGCCCGCTAGACTACGAAGGTCCGCGCGGGGTTCGAACCTTGCTTGAAAAAATGATGCGCTTTGGCTGGCAGCCTGTCATGGAAGGCGACAATATCATTGCGTTGAAAGGCAAAGATGGTGGCGCGATTAGTCTCGAGCCAGCCGGCCAAATTGAACTCTCGGGTGCCCCCCTGGAAACCATCCATCAAACGTGCTCCGAAGTGTCCGGTCATCTGCAACAGGTCAAGACCGTGGCCAATGAAATGGAAGTTGGCTTTTTGGGCCTGGGGTATCGCCCAAAATGGTCGTTAGGTGACGATATGCCGTGGATGCCAAAGGGTCGTTATAAGATTATGCGCGAGTACATGCCCAAGGTAGGTTCCATGGGTTTAGAAATGATGCAGAACACATGCACGGTTCAAGTGAACCTGGACTTCTGTAGCGAAGAATCGATGGTCGAAATGTACCGCGTGTCACTCGCTCTTCAGCCCATTGCTACGGCTTTGTGGGCCAACTCGCCGTTTCGTAATGGTGAGCCAAACGGTTATCAAAGCTATCGTGCGCACGTGTGGTCAGACACAGATCGCAATCGGACCGGGACCCTTCCGTTCGTATTTGAAGACGGGTTTGGTTTCGAACGTTATGTCGATTATCTCTTGGATGTCCCCATGTATTTTGTGTATCGCGATGGCAAGTACATCGACGTGTCGGGAAAATCCTTCCGTGATTTCATGGCGGGCAAGCTAGAAGGATTCGAAGGCCAGTATCCGCATATGGGCGATTTTGAGAATCATATGTCGACGGCCTTTCCTGAAGTGCGCCTAAAAACGTTCTTGGAAATGCGCGGTACAGATGGTGGACCGTGGGATCGACTCTGTGCGTTGCCCGCTTTCTGGGTTGGTTTGCTCTATGATACGGATGCCCGCGCTCAAGCCTATGACATGATCAAGGATTGGACCCAGGAAGAACGTGATACACTGACTTATGCCGTGCCTAAAACGGGTTTGCGCACACCGTTCCGCAATACGACGGTTCGCGATATGGCGCTTGATGTTCTTAGTATCGCCCGCTCAGGCTTGAATGCTCGCGCAAGAACGGATAGCTGCGGTCTGGACGAAAGTCATTTCTTGCGTCCATTGTTCCGCATCGCTGAGTCAGGCCTTAGCCCCGCTGATGAGCTGCTCGCGCAGTACGAACGTATGTGGGATAGCTCAGTCGATCCGGTCTTTACGGAGTATGCTTACTGAGCCACCGGTTCAGCCTTCACAGGCGTTATCGAGATACGCCAATGCTCTCAATAACCTGAATGTCATCGCCGTCCAGTTTAAAATCGGTGACGGCTAAATCAGCAGCCATGTGGTCTGCGTCCTTGGTGCCGGTCAGCGCGACCATGCCGACATCAAGGGCAAAGCGAAATACGATTTGAGTTAAGGCGCGTTTGTGTTTTGCTGCAATGGCTTTCAGCGCGGCAGATTGGAAAATCGCCTTGTTGGCTGTCAGCAATGAAAACCCTTGATAGGTGACGCCGTGCTCACGGCAGACCGCGCGGGTGGCTGTGTCCCAGCGCTGCGCCGCGTAGCAACGATTTTGTACGAACGTAGGTTTGATGGTTGCTGTCTCACACAACAGCTTTAGTTGGTCGGCCGTGACATTGCTGATGCCCAGCACGCTGGCGCGACCGGATTGGGTGATGGCTTCCATGGCTTTCCAGGCTTCTAAGTCTTGCGCTGCAAAGCCTTTGCGAGTGCTGGGACCATGTAGCACGTAACTGTCGATGTAGGTTGTTTGAAGGTGCTCTAATGAGCGTTCAAAAGACTGTGTGACCTGTGTGGTGATAGGCGCCTTTTCATCATAGGGCAGGCGATCATCTTGCCCGCGTCGATGGGTGAACTTGGTTTGCAAATACACGTCTTCACGCGTGACAAGTCCTTCACCAATGGCATTAGCCAAGCCTTCACCAACAGCGGCTTCATGGTAGTGTTTGCGTTGGTTGGCCGTATCAATCCCGCGAAAGCCAGTCCGTAAGGCTAACGTTGTTAGCCTACGGGTCTCATCTTCTTTCCACGCTGTGCCATACAAAAAAGAAGGAACGGCGAGCCTGGCTTCAGACATGATGATTAGGCTGTGCCTCCAACCGTCAGGCCATCAATACGAAGAGTTGGCTGGCCAACGCCTACCGGCACGCCTTGGCCTTCCTTGCCGCATGTTCCGATGCCGGGATCCATGGTCATATCGTCGCCAATCATTGAAACCTTGGTCAGTACGTCGGGGCCATTACCGATAAGGGTTGCGCCCTTTACCGGCGCACCGACTTTGCCGTTTTCAATTTTGTAGGCCTCGGTGCAGCTAAACACGAACTTGCCCGATGTGATATCGACCTGGCCACCACCGAAAGAGACGGCAAACAAGCCGTTATCGACGGATTGCAAAATCTCTTCGGGGTTTTTATCACCGCTGACCATAACCGTGTTGGTCATGCGGGGCATCGGCATATGGGCATAGCTTTGGCGGCGGCCATTGCCGGTCGAGCGCTCACCCATCAATCGCGCATTCAGTCGATCTTGCATGTACCCAACCAAGACACCGTCTTCAATCAGCGTTGTCCGGTTCGACGGCGTGCCCTCATCATCAATGGTCAGCGACCCCCGTCGATCATGGATGGTGCCATCATCAACAACCGTCACGCCCTTTGAGGCGATCTGTTCGCCGCGTAAGCCGGAGAACGCAGAAGTTTTTTTGCGGTTGAAATCGCCTTCTAGGCCGTGACCTATAGCCTCATGCAGCAGGATGCCGGGCCATCCTGATCCCAAAACAACCGTCATTTCACCCGCTGGAGTATCGACTGATTCCAGGTTTACGGCGGCTTGACGCAAGGCCTCATCGACGGCGTAGCGCCATTTCTCAGGGGCAACTAGGCTTTCAATACTAACTCGCCCACCAGTGCCATAGCTGCCCGTTTCCATACGACCAGCGTGTTCCAGCGCGACAGACACATTCAACCGAACCAAGGGGCGGATATCAGCCAAACGTTCGCCGTTGGCGCGGACAATCTGAACCGCCTGCCATTCGCCAGAGATCGAGGCAGAAACCTGCTTCACCCGACTGTCTTGTTGGCGGGCGTAGGCGTCCATGTCGCCCAACAGACTAACTTTGTCTTCAAACGAGACAGGCGTTAGTGGGTTTTCATTGGTGTAGAGCGACAAATTGGTGGCGCGGGGCGCAATATCTGATTGGCCCGAATGGCCACTGCGCACACTTTTTACCGTTTCCGCAGCCCGCTTTAACGCAGGTTCACTGATATCAGATGCGTGAGCATAGCCCGTGGCTTCACCGGAGACAGAGCGCAGGCCAAAGCCTTGTGACGTATCGAAATTTGCTGATCGTAGCCGACCGTCATCCCACGACAGGCTTTCGGTTTGGCAGTACTCCATGAACAGCTCGCCATCGTCGGCACCATCCAAGGCGTCGGCGACGATGCGTTCGGCCTTGTCCGCATCAAGGCCTGTTTGGCTATAAAAAACATCATTGGTCAGCATTTTTGCGTCTGATAGGTCGGAACTCATGATCTGCCTTTCGGTTCATGGGTGTCTGTTCTACGTATACACTGTTATATGGGAACCTTCATTGGAAAGTCGAGATGACACCCTTTAAACAACACCCACTTCGTGAAGAGATTTCAAACGAAATCCATTCCCGACCTTATGTTCTGGTGCAGGCACCCGCCCGGGTATCCTATATTGCTATGTGCATGGAAGATACGTCGCCGGATGCAGTTGATGCAGTGCGCAGTCATCTCGCGACACTTTGCCGAACCGTTGGTGTGCAGGAACCGGAAGCCGGCTCGCATCATCATATCTTTGATATGGGCAATATTTCAGTCCGCTGGGAACGACATACAGAGTTTTTTACCCTGACACTGACGGAAAAGGGTCCGTTCGATCATCCGTTCAGAGATCCGCCGCTGAGCCGATTATCGCCGCAATGGACGAATGATTTACCAGGGCAGGCGATTTGCGCGACGCATATGGCGATTGAAACGGATGACGTCCCCGAACGATCTTTGGCTGACATCGAAAACTTGATATCTGGCCCTCGTTTGGTTGGGGCAGAAATTGTTAGTGGCGGGGCACAATACTGGACAGATCTTAGTATTCACGCGGATGGTTTTGGGCGCGTCTTAGTGCGGGCCAAATCACTCAGTACCCGACAATTGGGTCGTGTCGTAAGACGATTGATGGAGATTGACACCTATCGGGCCATGGCGATGCTTGCGTTTCCAACGGCTCAGGCAGCCCTTCCAACGGTTGCATCCGCAGAAAGCCGATTGAGTGATCTGGTTGAACGGTTGGCCACGGGCAGCAAAACCATTGAAGATGAGCGGTCCATGTTGGATGAGCTATCAGAGCTATCGGCAGAAGTTGAATTGACGATTGCCAAGACGGCCTTTCGGTTTAATGCGGCCCGTGCCTACGAAGCCATTGTCGCAAACCGTGTTCAAGAATTACGCGAAGAACGGTGGCAAGGGTTGCAGCCCGCTGGAAACTTCTTGTACCGGCGATTGGCTCCAGCGATGGCAACGTGTGAAAGTGTGTCGGCTCGTCAGCGTGAATTGGCGCGCCGCGTTGGGCAGGCAACGGACTTGTTGCGAACCCGTGTTGATGTCGCGTTAGAAGAGCAGAATAAGAACCTGCTGGAATCAATGAACCAGCGCGCCAAGGTGCAGTTACGGCTTCAGCAAACGGTCGAAGGACTATCTGTTGTCGCCATCAGCTACTACGCAGTCAGCCTTATTCTTTACGTGGCGAAGGGTTTGAAAGAAGCGGGTGCCCTTAACGTAGCACCAGAAATTGTTGCTGGAATTTCATTGCCATTTATCGCGCTTTTAGCCTGGGCCGGAATGCGCCGGGCCCGCCGTGCCGTTGAAAAGCGTTTGGAATGACGCAGGCGAGTTAACGATTTTATCTTGCTCGGTGCGTCCAGTGATTTTATAGAACACTCACGTGGTGATTTGGTCGACCGGCTTGCGGCCACGTAAAACAACGCGCTAAAGGGTCCGAGCTTGTTCCGAAGCCCTGGCTGTTTGCGCCGGGGTTTTTTGTTTTCCGGTCGTATGCTTGAGGATTATGCCCGATGTCAGGTCCACAGAAATCAGATGCGTCCACTCTTCGCCCCGCGTCCCGTCTTGTTCGCTCGGGCACAGAGCGGTCCCCGTTCATGGAGACGAATGAGGCAATCTATCTGACATCTGGCTACGTCTATGAAAGTGCAGAAGAAGCTGAATTGGCTTTTAAGGGCGAAAAGAAACGGTTCATTTATTCACGGTACGCCAATCCAACGGTTCGCATGTTTGAAGATCGTTTGCGGGCTTATGAGGGTGCAGAGATTTGCGTCGGCACGTCTAGTGGCATGGCCGCGGTTTTTGCTGCGCTTACCAGCCAAGTCAAAGCTGGGGACCGCGTTGTGGCTTCTCGGGCCTTGTTCGGATCCTGCCTTTACATTGTTCAAGACCAATTGCCTAAATTTGGTGTTGAAACTGTTTTGGTCGATGGATGCGATTTGGACCAATGGCGTGACGCGTTGCAAAAACCAACGGTCGCAACCTTTCTGGAAACGCCGTCCAATCCGATGTTGGACATCATTGATTTGGCTGCCGTCGCAGAGCTTTCGCACAAAGCGGGTGCGCGCATGATTGTCGATAACGTTTTTGCCACGCCGGTGCTGCAACGCCCACTCGATCATGGCGCGGACATTGTCATGTATTCAGCGACCAAACATATCGATGGGCAAGGCCGTACCCTTGGCGGCGCCATTCTGACAAATGACCAAGCGTTTCTTGATGATCACTTAACACCGTTCATGCGCCATACGGGTCCCGCTCTTAGCCCGTTCAATGCTTGGGTTTTGTTGAAAGGGATGGAGACGCTCGACCTACGGGTTCGAAAAATGTGCGAAAACGCGATGATGGTCGCCGCCGCGCTGGAATCAAACAGTGCCGTTAACCGTGTTTGGTATCCTGGTTTGTCCAGCCATCCGCAGCATGACCTTGCCATGCGGCAAATGGATGCCGGCGGAACGATGATTGCGTTCGACGTTAAGGGCGGCCGAGAGGCTGCTTTCCGTATGTTAAATGCCTTGGGAATGATCGATATTTCGAACAATTTGGGCGATGCAAAAAGCTTGGTCACGCACCCATCGACAACCACACATCAGCGGTTAACAGCCAAAGAAAAAGCGCATCTGGGCATAACGGAAGGCCTGATCCGGTTGTCCGTTGGTTTGGAAGATCCGGCGGACCTTATAGACGATCTCACTCAGGCCTTATCGTTGTCGTAAGTTACCGTTGAATCCAAGGCAGGTTGGCACACTTCCAGCCATTCACCATGCCTCTGTGCTGTGCGCCGTCACAATCACCTTCAAAACCACCGGTGATATTGAAGCACTGCAAATATCCAACCTCTGTTAATGCAATGGCCGCATCACGAGACCGCTGCCCCGATCGGCATAGAAACAAGACTGGGCTTGCCGCGTGGGGTTGGGCCATTTTCACTTGGTCAACAAACGCTGGGTTCTGCTGCATGCTGGGAAATATTTTCCACTGGATCGTGGCCGGTTCTTTATTCAGCGCCGATAGATCACACATACCAACAAAATTGAATTCGGCGTCCGTACGGCAATCAACCAAGATCGCGCGCGGGTCGTCCTTCAAGATATTCCAAGCTTCTTGAGGACTGATATCGCCAGCGTATGTTTGGCTGTTTTCCATGACGGCCTATTCTACCGTCCATGTGTGTCCGCACCGAAGTAAGTCATTCATTGTTCCATGGGGTTGCATTTCTGAATTGATTCGGTCTTTTGAGATGGCGTCGTCGTAAGCAAGCGCTGGGTCGCAGTACAGGACGCCCAAGGCTACCGGCATCGCCGGGCTTTCCATTTGCGCCAGTAAAGTTGCCAAGGTCTTATTGGCTTCATCATGGATCAGAATATCTGACTCCGTTACACCGTTTTGTCCGATCGTGACGATATCCAACGCCAGAGTTTTCATATTCAGCACCAAGCCTTTGTGGCGATCGGCGCCAAAGGTCATCGGCTGGCCGTGCTCTAGAGCGATGGTGTGATCGGGGATGGCATTCTTTTCAGCAAAGTCATCAAAAACCCCGTCATTGTAGACGATGCAGTTTTGGAATATTTCGACGAAAGATGCCCCAGTGTGGGCGTGGGCCCGCTTAAAGACATCGGGTAGATGTTTTTGCATGCGATCAATTGAGCGGGCAACGAATCGTGCTCCGGCACCCAGCGCTAAAGAAGCAGCATGCAAGGGTGCATCGACAGAGCCTTTTGGTGTTGATGGCGATTTGGTGCCAACGCGTGACGTTGGCGAATATTGCCCTTTTGTAAGGCCGTAAATCTCATTGTTGAACATAAGAATGTTTAAATCGACGTTGCGCCGCAGGGCATGGATCAGGTGATTGCCGCCGATCGACAGCATGTCACCATCACCACCAACCACCCATACATCAAGGTCGGGGTTTGCCAGTTTCACGCCTGTGGCGACGGCTGGTGCGCGGCCATGGATGGTATGGAAACCATAAGTCGCAACGTAGTACGGAAAGCGTGCGGCACATCCGATGCCAGATACAAACACCGTGTTGGCTGGGTCTGCGTTTAACGCTGCCAGTGCGTTTTGCATGGCTTTTAGAATGGCGTAGTCACCGCAGCCAGGGCACCATCGCACATCTTGGTCGGTGGCGAAATCTTTGGCGGATCGTTCAATGGGCGTGACGACATTCATGTTAGCGCTCGCAGTGCTTTTTGATGGCCGCTTCGATCTCAGCAATCTTGAACGGTTGGCCTTCGACTTTATTCAGCCCAATCGCGTCGACCAACAGTTCAGCCCGCAACAGGGTGCGAAGTTGTCCCGTGTTCATTTCTGGAACAAGCACCCGATCAAAACCGGAGAGAAGATCATCTAAGTTTTTCGCCAAGGGCCAAATGTAGCGCAGATGAATGTGCGATACGGCATGCCCTTCATCCAGGCAATTGGCAACGGCCCGGCTGATAGGCCCATACGTAGACCCCCAGCCAACAACGGCCAGTGTTCCGTTTTCTAATCCGGCTTCGGGTTTTTGTGGCGCATATGATTTGGCAATGCCATTGATTTTGTCATGACGCGCATCCGTCATTTTTTGATGGTTGGCGGGATCGTAAGAAATATGGCCATTGCTGTAGCCTTTTTCGATCCCGCCGATACGGTGCTCTAGCCCTGGTGTTCCGGGAACAGCCCACGCACGCGCCAGCGTACCCGGATCGCGTACGAACGGATGGAAGCCTTTGGGGTCGGTCCGCTTCTTTATGATGATGGGTTCAATATCATTCATATCTGGAATTAACCAAGGTTCTGCGGCGTTTGCGATGTATCCATCGGTTAACACCATCACGGGCGTCATGTAGGTCACGGCGATGCGCACGGCTTCGATGGCCACCTCGAAGCAATCCCCAGGCGACCGGCTGGCAATCACGCACAGGGGTGAATCAGCATTCCGGCCATAGACAGCTTGGTACAAATCAGATTGTTCGGTCTTCGTTGGTAGACCCGTCGAAGGCCCTGCGCGTTGGGAGTTTACAATCACCAACGGCAGTTCTGTTGAGATGGCTAAGCCAATGGCTTCGGTCTTTAAGGCAATTCCCGGCCCTGATGAGGAGGTTACACCAATAGACCCGGCATAGGACGCGCCAATGGCCGCACAAACGGCGGCGATTTCATCTTCTGCCTGGAATGTGGTTACGCCCTGTGCTTTTAGGCCAGCCAGAACATGCAGCAAGGGTGATGCTGGCGTGATTGGATATGACCCAAACATGATGGGAGTCTTCGCTAGTTGCCCGGCAGTGGCCAACCCCCAGGCCATGGCTTCGCTGCCCGTGACCGTGCGATAAAGGCCCGGCGCAATAGATGCTGCACCAATCGAAAAACCGCTAATGCCATCTGGCATTTCGGCTGTTTCAGCAAAAGCATGCCCGGCCTTGAGGGCGGCGATATTCGCCTCTGCTATGGATGGCTTGTCTTTGAACTTGCCGGATAACCAGTCAATCGTCGGTCTCAGGTCGCGGGCAAACATCCAACTGACAAAACCTAAGGCCCACATGTTCTTGCAACGTTGCCCTTCTTTCTTTGAGATCCCGCTGTCTGCAACCGCGTCCATCGTTAACTTGGTCATGTCGATGGCAATAACCCGATAAGGGTCAAGCAAGCCGGATTCGAGCGGATCATCATCAAAGCCTGCTTTGCGAAGGGATCGTTCATTGAACGCGCCGGTATCAAGGGCAACAACGCCGCCACGCTTTAGCTTGTCCAGTTCAACGGTTAGGGCGGCGGGATTCATGGCCACCAACATGTCGACGGCATCACCGGCTGTGCGAATGACCCGCGCCCCAAAATTAATCTGAAACGATGACACGCCGTACGTTGTGCCAACAGGTGCGCGAATTTCGGCTGGAAAATCTGGGAAGGTGGAAAGATCGTTACCAGCCAAGGCAGTGGCTTGTGTAAAGCGACCACCGGTCAACTGCATGCCGTCACCGGAATCGCCTGCAAACCGCACAACGGCGCTTTCCAGCGATTCTCTAAGGTCCTGGTTCGGGTCTCGTGGTTGCGTTGCTGTCGATGACATCGACATCTCCACCCTTGAACGATTGTGTAGGGTTTACAAAACGCTTCGTAACATGGCCAGAGCAAATATGTACACACAGAGGGGCGTAAACATTTAGCGGTGCTGCCTTTCGGAATCATCGCGTTGCCTCTATATCAGTACCCTGAGAATAACATTTTAAGGACCCGGCATGACTTCTAGCGATGCAGCAAACAATTTGAACCTCGTTTCCGACCTTGTTGCCAAAGCTCAGGCGCAGGGCGCAGATGCCGCAGATGCCGTTTTGGTTTCTGGCACCTCGCTGTCTGTGTCTGTGAGGATGGGTATTTTGGAAAACTTGGAACGCTCCGAGGGGCAAGATATTGGGTTGCGTGTTTTTGTCGGTAAACGGCAAGCGATTGCCTCGTCGTCTGACACGGGTACCAAGGCATTGGCTGATATGGTCGAACGCGCGGTCGCTATGGCGCGCGCTGTTCCCGAAGATACCTATGCGGGGTTGGCGGACCCGGATCAAATTGGAACCGGTGACATCGATCTGGAATCCTATGATGCAACGGAAGTATCCGAAGAGACTCTAACGAATTGGGCAAAAACTGCTGAAGACGCAGCGCGCGCGGTTGAGGGAATCACCAACACGGAAGGTGCCGGTGGCGGCTGGGGTCAGCATGATGTGGCGATCGCAGCCTCAAACGGGTTTGCCAAAACTCGGTCCGATTCGTCGGTTTCCGTGTCTGCTTCTGTCATCGCTGGTGAAGGCACAGGCATGGAGCGAGACTACGATTACGCGACGGCGGTGTTTGTTTCCGACCTTGAAGACCCTGCGGCCATCGGTCGGTCTGCGGGCGAGCGCACCATGAAGCGCCTTAACCCCCGCAAAGCGGAAACCGGCCAAGTGCCCGTTATCTATGATCCCCGCGTCTCAAACAGTTTGGTGCGCCATTTAACCGGGGCAATTAACGGATCGGGCATTGCCCGGGGCACATCATTTCTAAAAGAAGCCATGGGCGATCAGATATTTCCAAAAAATATTCAGATCATTGATGACCCCTTGCGGCTGCGCGGGCATCGCTCCAAAGCGTTCGATGGCGAAGGTATCGCCACTCAGCGCCGGGCCTTGATCGAAGACGGTGTTTTGCAAACTTGGATTTTGGATTTACGTACGGCCCGCCAATTGGGCTTGCAAACCACCGGCAATGCGGCGCGCGGGACGGCATCGCCACCGTCACCCTCGGCAACCAATGTTTACCTAGAGGCTGGCACCGTCTCGCCCGAAGACCTAATCGCCGACATTAAATCGGGCTTCTATGTCACAGAGCTGATTGGCATGGGTGTGAACGGTGTAACCGGGGATTACTCGCGCGGCGCCAGCGGGTTTTGGATTGAAAACGGACAGATCACGACCCCCGTCAGTGAAATGACCATCGCGGGGAACCTGAAAAATATGTTCGCCCACCTTACGCCTGCCAATAACCTGAAGTTCCGTCACGGCACAGATGCCCCAACCGTTCGCATTGAAGGCATGACCGTCGCGGGGTTATAAGGCTTGACCCTACCTGTTTGACCCCGTATCGCCCGCATTGGCCGGTGCCCTTTCGGGTGATAGACTCGGCTGAGTTCTTTTGGATTCTGGGGCTTTAGGGGTCGTTTACCGGTGGCAAATACTTTCACTGATCGCACCAGCACGCATCGCTCAACAGCTAGCCTATTTCGTCGGCTGCTGCGCGACAGCGTCGCACGGTATAAATGGCATCTTGTATTGGCTGTTTTTTGTATGGCGATTATGGCTGGGGCCACCGCGTACAGCGCCTTTCTGATGGAAACAGTGGTTAATGATGTTTTTATTGCCCGCGATCAAGACATCTTGTGGTGGGTTGGTGGGATCATTTTTGCAACGTTCATGGCGAAAGGCATTGCCAATTACGGCCAAGCGATGCTCATGAGCTTTGTTGGGCAGCGCATCATTACGGATAGTCAAAAAAAGCTATTCGTCCATCTGTGTCGCATGGATTTGGGCTTTTTCCACAACGTTCCGACGGGGGCGTTAATTTCCCGGTTCACCGTTGACCTAAACTCCATGCGGGTTGCCGTTTCAAACGCGATCACGAGTTTGGGCAAAGACTTCTTCTCTCTCGTCGGTTTGGTCGGCGTTATGTTCTACCAAGATTGGGAACTGGCGTTGGTTGCCTTTTTTGTGTTCCCCGCTTCGGTCTATCCGATTGTCAGATTGGGCCGTCGAATGCGGAAAGTGGTTGCCAATACCCAGCACGATATGGGTTTGTTCACGGCGATCCTGTCACAGACGTTTCAAGGTATTCGCGTCGTGAAGGCTTATGGAATGGACCGGTATGAAAGTGGTCGGGTTAATCAGATTGTTGAAGGCATTTTTAAACTCAACCTGAAAGCCGCGCGCGCACGGTCGCTCTCTAGCCCAATCATGGAAACCCTGGGTGGCTCCGCTGTCGCTGTTGTCGTTATTTACGGCGGCTATCGCGTTATTGGCGACCACACGGATCCTGGGTCATTCTTTTCCTTTATCACGGCTCTGTTGATGGCCTACGAGCCAATGAAGCGCCTCGCCAATTTGAACGCCAGCCTCCAAGAAGGTTTGGCTGGCGCACAGCGGTACTTTGATGTGATGGACATGGAGCCAACCATCCAAGACCGGCCCGATGCCAAACCGTTGCAGATTGGTGACGGCGCAATCAATTTCTCTGGCATTCACTTCGCTTACAACGAAGAACGCACCGCCTTGATGGGCATTGATATTGATGTTCCGGCGGGCAAGACTGTTGCTCTGGTCGGCCCATCGGGTGCCGGCAAATCGACAATCCTCAACCTCATCCCCCGGTTCTATGAAGTCGATCAAGGCAGCGTGACCATTGACGGCCAAGATGTGCGCAACGTGACGATGGACTCGCTTTATGACTCTGTCGCCCTGGTCAGCCAAGAGGTGACATTGTTTGATGACACCATTGGGGCGAATATCGCCTATGGACGCGCCGGTGCAACGCAGGCAGAAATTGAACAAGCCGCCGCCGACGCCGCAGCTCACGACTTTATCCAACAATTACCGAACGGCTACGACACGGTTGTTGGCGAGCAAGGTGTGAAACTTTCGGGCGGTCAACGTCAGCGCTTGGCCATAGCGCGAGCCATGCTCAAAAACGCGCCCATTTTATTACTCGACGAAGCAACGTCATCGCTGGACACGGAGTCAGAGCGTCAGGTTCAAGCGGCGCTTGATCGCTTGATGACAGGCCGAACCACCGTCGTTATTGCACATCGGTTATCGACCATTGCTCATGCAGACCTTATCTATGTTATTGATGGGGGCAAGGTTGTCGAACATGGTCGTCATGATGATTTACTACAGAAATCCGGCATCTATGCGCACTTGTATGCGATCCAGTTTAGATCGAACGACGATACGCCGTCAGACCACGCTGTCGTTGCAACTGTGTAGGGCGGCATCGTGCGACTGCTGAAATCCACTCTTTCGCACGATTGGGTTCGCAGCTTTGCCTGTTGGCTGGTGTCACTCTATATCCGCTTTGTTTTTGCGACGGTGCGATGGCAAGTGTTTGGCGATGAGATACCGAAAGCCTGTTGGCAGAGTGGCAAGCCGCTGATCGTCTGTTTTTGGCATGGGCGTCTTTTGATGCTGCCGAAAGCATGGCGACCTGATCAACCCTTTCATATGTTAATATCGCACCATCGCGACGGCCAACTCATCTCAAAAACTGTTGGACATTTTGGCATCAAGACGATTGCTGGATCATCCAGCAAAGGCGGCACGGCCGCTCTACGGTCCATGATTGCGACCCTAAAAAACAACGAGACCATTGGCATCACCCCCGATGGACCACGAGGCCCCCGAATGCGTGTGTCTGATGGCATTATTGCCGTGGCTAAATTGTCCGGTGTTCCGATTACACCGCTCACGTTTTCAACTGCCCGAGGCAAAGTGCTTTCGAGTTGGGATCGATTTTTGATTCCCTTTCCTTTTTCTAAGGGGGTTATGATGTGGGGTGATCCTATCAGTGTGCCTCGCGATGCGGATGAGCAAGCGATGCAACATGCCCGACATATCCTAGAAGGCCGCCTCAACGCCATCACTGAACAAGCAGATGGCATCGTGGGCCGGGAGCCGGTTTTGCCAGCACCAAAAGCTGCTCAGGATTCTGTGCCATGATCGCCGGTCTATATCGCGCGGTGACGCTGCTGTCGACGCCGTTTGTGATTACTCTTTTGATGGCGCGTCGCCGTCGCGGCAAAGAGCATGCTGTTCGCTTTACCGAACGCCTTGGATATGCCCAAACACCTCGACCTGTGGGTAGGCTTATTTGGTTTCACGCTGCCAGCGTCGGAGAAGCGGTCAGTATCCTTCCGGTGCTTCAGAAGCTTCGAGCAGCCAACCCCGACGTAACGTTGATGGTCACGACGGGAACGGTAACGTCTGCGGACATCGTTGCGCAGCGGTATCCGAAAGAAGTAATTCACCAGTTTGCACCTGTTGACCTTCCTCAGGCCGTTGCTCGTTTTTTGAATCATTGGAAACCGGATGTTGCGGTTTGGGTGGAATCTGAACTTTGGCCGAACATGGTTCTGCAAACGCAAAAATCTGGCGTCCCAATGGCCTTGATCAACAGTCGCCTGTCCGAACGTGCTGCCAGGCAATGGCGTCGCCTGCGGAAACTCGCAGACGCAATGGCATCCGCTTTTCAGGTGTGTTTGGCGCAAAGTGGGGCCGATGCTGATCGGTTCCGCGCGATGGGATTTCGCAATGTATCCAGCGCCGGTAATTTGAAGTCAGCGGCGAACCCGTTGCCTGTTGACGCCGTAACTGTTCAACAGTTGTTGCAAGAAATTTCAGGTCGCTCTGTTTGGCTGGCCCTTAGTATTCATCCTGGCGAAGACAGCGTTGTCGCCGCTGCGCATCAAGAAATTTGTCGCCATCATCCGGGTGCTTTGTGTGTGGTCGTGCCACGACACCCACCTAAGGCGCCGACTATGCTCAATACGTTTGAAGTAGCGGGTCTCAAGACGGCATGTCGATCTCGTCAAGATCCTGTGCTGCCAGAGACCCAGGTTTATCTTGCCGACACGATGGGCGAAACCGGCACGATGATGGCTTTGGCCACGATTGCTTTTGTTGGAAAATCAATTGGTATCCATGGAGGACAAAATCCGATTGAACCCGCGCGGCAAGGCTTGGCGGTGGTCTTTGGCCCCAATATGGAGAACTTCGAAGAACTCGCCGCAGCGATGGTTTTGGCCAAAGCAGCGATTCAAGTGTCGGATGCCGCTCAATTGGGCGCAACGGTTTCAACGTTGTTTGCGGATAGCACAGACGCGATGAAGGCTTCGACCGCATTTGCACATCAAGAATATGTGGTTGTGGACCATACGGTTACGGTCATCGCTGACTTGTTAGAAAAATCGGATGTCGGTGTTTAAAAATACAACCCCCAGATTTTGGCAAGAGGGCAAAAACGATTGGCGCTCTTTTGCTCTGATCCCTTTTGCAAAAATCTATGCCTGGAAAACTGCGAAGCGCTTACAGAATAGCAAAAACTGGAAAGCCCCTTTTCCGGTGATTTCCGTTGGTAATATCGTTGTGGGCGGTTCAGGTAAAACACCTGTGACGATGGCGTTGGCTGATCGGTTTCGCAGACAGGGGCACACTCCCCATGTTGTCTTGCGAGGATATGGCGGTTGCTTATCTGGCCCTGTGCGGGTTGATGCCAACAAGCATTCCTTTGGTGATGTTGGTGATGAAGCGCTTTTGCATGCCACCGTAACGCCCACGTGGGTCTCAAGAGATCGAAAACTGGGTGTTGAGGCTGCGATTGCCGCTGGCGCAGATATAATTTTGTTGGATGATGCACATCAAAATCCAGACGTTGCAAAAACAATCAGCTTTGTCGTTGTTGATGCGGGGTTCGGTCTAGGAAATGGTCGCGTGATTCCAGCAGGCCCCTTGCGTGAGCCCGCTGCTGTTGGATTTGCGCGGGCGGATGCGGTCATTGTTATTGGCGAAGGATCAAATGACGTGTCGCCGAAGGGTGTTCCAAAACTTGACGCGATCCTGGTCCCAGATGCCTCAAACTCACTCGCTGCGGGCGCAAATCTCTTGGCGTTCGCTGGGATTGGCCGACCAGACAAATTTTTTGAAACGTTACGAGTATTCGGACACAGCGTTGCTGAAACAGTCGCGTTTCCCGATCATCACCCTTTCTCTGAAAATGACGGTCAAAAATTAACGGCACGGGCCGCACAATTAGATGCGCAATTGGTTACAACCACAAAAGACTGGGTTCGGTTGCCATCTGGTTTGCAAGCCATCACGGTACCGTTTGGTGTGCATATAGAATGGTGTGATGAATCGATGGTGGATGCACTTTTAGAAAAGGCGATGGGGAATGGCACAGCGAATCGCTGACCCAAACTTGCCGTCGCGGCCCTTCCTTAAACGCCTAAGTGATCATGTGCTGGGCGTATTGGCTTGTGGTGCTTTGTGGTTGGTCGGGTTGTTGAATAAACGAACAGCATCGAACTTGGGTGGCTGGATTGGCCGAATCTTTGGCCCTATGTCGAAGCCTTCGCAAACCGCCGAGAAAAACCTGAAGCTCGCCTTCCCCGATTGGTCTGATGCTCAAATCAAACAAACGCTTTTTGCCGTTTGGGATAATTTTGGTCGAACTGTTTTTGAGTTTCCTCATATTTCAAAGCTGCGCTGTGATGGCCCCAATCCTGACATTACGGTGGTTGGCATTGATATTATCGAACGGCTGCGCGATGACGGCCAACCTGGTTTTTTCTTTTCTGCCCATTTGGCAAACTGGGAAGTTCTCGCGTTGACGGCGCTGCATCATGGTGTTGATCTCGATTTGGTTTACAGAGCGCCCAATAATCCAGTCGTCGAAGACTTGCTTACCAACAGGCATCCGGGAAAAGGTGAGCTGATTCCGAAAGGTCCCAGAGGCGCCCGGCGGTTGTTGACACGCCTTTCAAACGGGCATCACTTTGGCATTATGGTTGACCAGAAAATGAACGATGGAATCCCCATTCCGTTGTTCGGACGCCCGGCCATGACGGCGCCGGGTCTCGCCCAGTTGGCCTTCAAGTTTGAGTGCCCTGTCGTGCCGTCGCGAGTGGTTCGTGTCGGTGCCGCAAAATTTCAAGTGGTGATTGACGAGCCCTTGGTCTTCAAACGAACGGACGACAAGCAAGCTGATATTGAAGCGGCTATGACGCAGGTGAACGCCGTGCTTGAGCACTGGATTCGTGAACATCCAGGCCAGTGGCTTTGGTTGCATAATCGTTGGCCGCGCGATTAAGTTCGTTACTGCGCTGGCATCGGCCCCGCCAAGGGTTGCGGGTCAACATGAACACCAAACCAACTGATGCCCCAATGCAGATGCGGCCCTGTTGCGCGACCCGTTTGTCCAACAGCGCCCAACACGTCACCTGCTTCAACCACTTGATCGACGGCCACGGTGATATCACTGAGATGCACATAGACGGACGTCACTCCAAAGCCATGATCCAGCATCACGGTTTTGCCAGTGTAATACATGTCGTCATGAGTCAGCCGAACAACGCCTGGTGCGGGTGCGACAATGGGTGTGCCTTCTGGGGCCGCAACGTCTACGCCCCTATGCGGGCTGCGAGGCTTGCCGTTGAGAATACGCTGCGATCCAAATATACCTGATATCCGACCTGTGACGGGCCATGCGAAGGTAACAGGAAAACGTGATGTATCAGCAGCGCCCGCCCGTACATTTTTTATCAGGGCTGCTTCGCGTCCGATACGTTCAAACACGGCTGGGTTAGGCGTCACCTTCTTCGGCGGCAATCCATCGATCCGTTGGATATCAAATTCGCGCGGAATTGGTTCTATGACGTATTCGGCTATAGTGCCACTTGCGTTTACGGCTGTGAGTTTAATGGGTGCTGTCTCATCACGGCCAACGCCAAACACGAATGTGCCTTCTGGTGAAACAGGGACGCGGCGCTGATTAATTGTTATGTGGGCTGCTCCAACGGGAGCTTGCCCCCACAACAAACTACCCTGAACAGGGTCGCCGAAAACGTCGATCACTGATTCACTCAGTGCCATGGTTGGCGACAGCACCATTCCAACCCAAAGGGCCATTGCAGCCAAGCGCACCATCAAAACAACGATCCTTGGTTCAGGTTTTTCGCTGTCTTTTTTCGCTTGGTTTTACGCGGTGCGAAATCATGAGCATCGCCTGATGTTGCCATAATTCGCGCACCGGCAGACCCATCACGCAACCCGATGACGGCATCTTCACCTGGGTGCAAGGCCGCAACATCAGAGACGATCTTTCCTTTTGCGTCTCGCAAAACGGCATATCCGCGATCCACCACCCGTTCAGGTGATACGGATTCAAGCAATCGCGACATCTCCGCTGCCTGCCGAGAGGCCAAAGTAATGCGCTGTGCGAAGGCTCGATCAAGTAATCGGGTTTCCCGCGATAGACGGTCAGACGCACGGCGAATTTTGTCGCGGGGGGGGCGCAATCCGGAAACTTCAGCGCGCAGCATTTGCCTGTGCGTATCAACTGATCGCCGTAACGCCAGGCGCAATCGTTCCGCCCGGTCATCCAGCTGTTGCGCGGCGACAGATACCACGCGCTGCGCATCGGGCAGGCCACGACGAAGGCCATCCAACTGTTGCCTGCCGGACCGTAATAACCGCCCCAAGGCTCGCGTCATTCGGCTTTGGGCGCCTTCCATGCCTTGCAAAACGTCAAAACGCACGGGCACGGCAAACTCTGCGGCGGCGGTGGGCGTTGGCGCGCGAAGGTCAGAGGCAAAATCAATTAACGTCACATCTGTTTCGTGACCGATGGCCGATATCAGGGGAATTGTGCTTTCGGCTGCGGCGCGCACGACAGACTCTTCGTTGAAGGCCCATAGGTCTTCCAGCGACCCGCCACCCCGGGCGACAATTATCACATCAGGGCGGGGGATCTTGCCGCCAGCTTCTATCGCATTGAAGCCCCGAATGGCGGCGCTGATTTGATCTGCCGCTTTGTCACCCTGAACCAAGACGGGCCAAACGATCAAATGACGCGGGCAACGTTCAGAAATACGGTGGTAAATATCGCGCAGCACGGCCCCGGTTTCAGAGGTCACAATGCCGATAACCTCTGGTAAATAAGGAAGGCTCCGTTTGCGGGTTTCATCGAAAAGGCCTTCTTCCAGCAGCTTTTGCCGACGTTGCTCTAACAATTTTAGCAACGCGCCTTCACCAGCGATCTCAAGACTATCAATAACGATTTGATACTTTGATCGACCGGGGTAGGTGGTCAATCGACCACGCGCAATAACCTCGATGCCGTCTTCTGGACTAATGCCCAGCCGTGCTGCGGTACCGCGCCAACAAATAGCATCTAACACCGCATCATTATCTTTTAGCGTAAAATACAGGTGTCCCGATGCGGCCCGTTTGAAGCCGGAAATTTCACCTCGGACGCGAACATTCTCAAAAGCCCCTTCAACGGTTCGTTTCAGGGCTTGAGATAGATCAGAGACAGATAAAACTGGTGAGTTATCCAGGGCAGGTTGGTCCATCATGGGCTTTCGTGTTAACCGTCTTGCCGAAGGGTCATCATTTGTATCTTCTATGAGGCCAATGGGCGCTGAGAGCAAGGTTTGAGCATGACAGCTAAGAAAAAGAAAATCGATGTTTTACTCGTGGGCAGCGGTGGGCGTGAACACGCCTTGGCTTTGGCCATCGCGAAATCACCACGACTGAATACCTTGTATGCGGCACCGGGCAATGCCGGTATGGCAGCCGTTGCAACCTGCGTGGACATCGGTGCAGAAGACATTTCGGCTTTGGTCACGTTCGCGGTTGAAAAAAGCATAGGCCTCGTTGTTGTGGGGCCAGAGGCCCCGCTGGTTGCTGGGCTGGCAGACAAACTAGAAGCCGCAGGCATCCTCGTGTTTGGTCCAAAAGCCAATGCGGCGGCGCTCGAAGGATCAAAAGCTTTAATGAAGCAGTTGTGCTCAGATTATGATATCCCAACAGCCGCGTGGCGACTGTTTGATGAACCAGATAATGCCAAAGAGTATATCTACTCAAAAGGTGCGCCGATTGTCATTAAGGTTGATGGGCTTGCGGCGGGTAAAGGTGTGTTTGTTTGCAAAACGTTGAATGAAGCTTTCGCCGCCGTTGATCACATTATGACAGAGCGTTCCTTTGGTGATGCGGGCAATGAAATCGTGATCGAACAATGTATGGTCGGCCCAGAGGTTAGTTACTTCGCTTTTGTTGATGGTGAGACGGTTGTGCCTATCGGATCAGCCCAAGATCACAAAACGGCTCATGATGGCGACCACGGACCCAACACAGGCGGCATGGGGGCTTATTCCCCCACGCCTTTGGTGACGCCAGAGCTTGAGGCCGAAATTCTAGAGACGATGATCAAACCAACGGCAAGGGGCCTTGTGCGAGACGGCAGGCCTTATCGGGGGGTGTTGTTTGCCGGCATTATACTGACCGATGAAGGCCCTAAGTTATTGGAATACAACGTCCGTTTCGGTGATCCTGAATGCCAAGTGCTGATGGCACGGTTAACGTCGGACCTTTTGGTTGCGCTGGAAGCCTGCGCCAATGGCAGCCTAAGCGACGTTGAGGTCACTTTCAGTAACGATCATGCCTTGGTCGTTGTCATGGCGGCGAAAGGGTACCCGGGATCATATGCAAAAGGCGACCCCATTGGCGGATTAATGGCGGCAGGCGCCATTGACGGTGTCACGGTCGTTCATGCAGGCACGAAAACAGACGGCAACGCCACGATTGCCAATGGTGGTCGGGTGTTGGGATTAACCGGCATTGGGCCAGATTTAAAAACGGCGCGGGACCGAGCGTATCAAGCCGTTGATGCCCTGGATTGGTCAGGTGGCTTCTGCCGGACAGACATCGGTTGGCGGGCTTTATCCTAGACCTTTCGCAACGCCGTTTGGCACCCCATATAGCCCTCACCTATTGATTAAAGTTCGGAGAACACCGTTATGGATGACCAAACCCGCCTAGAGCTTGAAGCCGCTGCCTTTCGCGGACTGGTTCAGCACCTGCAAAACCGCACCGATGTGCAGAATATTGATTTGATGAACCTGTCTGGGTTTTGCCGTAACTGCCTGTCGAAGTGGTATAAAGCCGAGGCTGAAGCCAAAGGCGTTGATATGTCGATGGATAATGCGCGCGAAGTTGTCTACGGCATGCCGTATGCTGATTGGAAAGCTCAGCACCAAGGCCCCGCTTCCGAAGACCAGAAACGCACGTTTGAAGAGACCAAGCCATTGCATGCCAAAATCAGTGGCCACGTCTGAGCGACTACCATCACATGCCTGATTTTTGGACCCGCAGTGGTTTTGCCCTTGTTACCAGAGACGAAAATGGTCGCCATCTCGTCACCGATGATTTGCTACGAGCTTTTTGGATGCGGCCAGAGGTTGCGCCCGATGAGGATGACTCCTGCGATGCTGAACGGGCCTTGCATACGCTGATCATGGAAGACCCGAAGCGGTCTGTATCTAAATCACAAATTGACGGAATGGCAGACCCAGACATTCGGGAAAACTATGCTGTTCTTTTGGAATTCACGGCAAGGCTCATCGCCGCAGGAACCCTTGAAGGGTGTTATTTGGGGCTGTTTCAAGGGGATGGCCCCGGCTCACGTGTACCCGCCTTATTCCTTGATCAATTGGTTGAAGTCATTGTGCGCGGCATTCTGGACGATGTGAATGATCCCTACCGCGCCCGCGCGGCAGAGGCCTTGTTTCGCGAACAGAATGCAACAATCGAACAGGGCAACATTTTGCTGGGCGATACGGAAACGGTTGAAATGTATGCCACGACGGGAGGCATGGGAAACCTGGGTCAGTTGATCACTGAAGGTGGAACACCGCTTCGTAAGATCGACCTGGATGTGATGATTGATGAGAACCAGGACCTCTATTGGGATCGATCTGATCGGCATGACATGGTCTTAGATGTTTCCTTCACACGGCCCGGTCTGGATGCTTTGTGCCGCGTTCTGGAAGCCTGGACAGCGCATATGCTGAATGTCCGTGTCTCAATTCAACCAGTGCAAAAAATTACCGATGAAAAGTGGGCGTGGCACATTGGTTTAGATGCAGAAAGTACGGCCTTGCTGAATGATCTGTATGCTGGAACAGAGTTAGAGGAAGGCCGGATGGAACGGCTTTTGTCGCTGTTCCGCTTAGAAATTACCGATCAAGCCAGCGTTATTCCAGAATTGCAGGGCAAGCCTATCTATATGGCGCTAACCATGACGCCGGGTAAACGGGTGCGGCTGAAGCCCCAGAATCTGCTGACCAATCTACCCATGACAGGCAGTGCCTAACGCCTTGCCGCAAAAAATTGTTTCAGCAAGTCGGATGCCCTCGTTTCATCCATGCCGCCGATGACCTCGGGTTTGTGATGGCAGGTTGCGTGGTCGAAAACCTTTGGACCGTGGTCAACGCCGCCGGTTTTTGCATCATAAGCGGCGAAGTAAAGCCTGCGAATGCGAGCCAATGAAATCGCCCCTGCACACATCGGGCATGGCTCCAACGTGACATACAGATCAATGGTTGGCGTGCGCTTCTCGTTTTGGGCCGCAGCGGCGGCTTGCAGGACCAACATTTCTGCGTGCGCTGTTGGATCTTGGCGTTCTTCAACCCGGTTTCCGGCCCGCGCAACAATCACTCCCGTCTGCGCATCGACCGCGACCGCGCCCACGGGCACTTCGCCCCGCTGATAGGCGGCTTCGGCTTCTTCGAAGGCAATGGCCATGGGATTGAGATGTTGGGTCATGGTGTGACGCTGAGGCCTTGCGCATTTGCCGTCAAGTCCGGCGATAGAACCGCGTGACCCAAGGCACTGTGGCGGGGTAGGGTGCGGCCATGCCAAAGAAAGCTGCAAAGACCGATATAGATAGCGCCGATAAACCAGCTGCGGGTGAGCGCATCGCAAAGATGATGGCGCGCGCCGGGCTGTGTTCCAGGCGAGAAGCTGAACGCTGGATTGCCGCAGGCCGTGTCAGCGTTGATGGCAAAACCTTAGACACCCCTGCTTGTGTGGTCACAGAAGCGAGTGTCGTTGTGGTTGACGGCAAACTGATTACAGATAAGCCGGAAACCAAGATGTGGCGCTATCATAAGCCAGAAGGTTTGGTCACCACGCATAGCGACCCGGAAGGTCGCAAAACAGTCTTTCAGGCGCTGCCATCTGATATGCCGCGCGTGATTTCTGTGGGGCGGCTCGACATCGCCTCTGAAGGGTTATTGCTGTTGACGAACGATGGTGCGCTGGCCCGGTCTCTGGAACACCCAGATACGGCGTGGCGTCGAAAATATCGGGTGCGGGCCTATGGCCGGGTTGACGAAAAGGGGATTGCCCAATTAGCCAAAGGCGTTACCGTTTCTGGTGTTCGCTATGGCCCGATTGAGGTGAAGGTTGAAAATGCCGAGCGCACGAACGTTTGGCTGCAAGTCACGTTACGTGAAGGCAAAAATCGTGAAGTGCGCCGTGTGTTGGAGCACATTGGCCTGACCGTAAACCGCTTGATTCGCACATCGTATGGGCCGTTCCAGTTGGGTCATTTAGAACCAGGAATGATTGAGCCGGTTCAGAAAAAGGCGATGAAGTCCAACTTAGGCAAGTTGCTGGAAGGCTGACGTGCGGATTGTCGGCGGCGATTGGCGGGGCAGATCGTTAAAGGCACCAGCCGGACGTGACACGCGGCCAACAACTGATCGCGTTCGTGAGTCTATTTTTAATATTCTGGCTCATGGAAGCCTCGCGGGCGTTCTCGAAAACGCGCATGTTTTGGATGTGTATGCGGGCAGTGGTGCCATGGGGTTTGAGGCCCTTTCGCGCGGCGCAACGCACGCGACGTTTATTGAAAAAGACCGCACCGCTCAGAATATCATCCAACAGAATGCATGCACCTTTCGCGTTGCGCGGGATATTGTTGTGTTGCCCTTAGATGGTACGAAATTGCCATCGCCGCCAATGAAGGCCAAAGCCCCGTTCAACGTTGTGTTTATGGATGCACCCTATGGCCAGGGCATGACGTCGATCGCGTTGCTGGGGTTAAGGGCAAAAGGATGGCTCGCACAGGATGCGGCCCTCATTATTGAATTGGGCGAGAAGGAGTCGTGCGTTATCCCACCAGCTTTTGAGGTGATGGATGATCGGGCGTTTGGTATCACCCGAGTTTTGTTCCTGTGCCTGTCAACGCCGACCGAATAGCTTCTCGATATCTGACAGCTTTAGTTCCACATAAGTAGGTCGGCCATGGCTGCATTGTCCCGCGTTGGGTGTGGATTCCATTTCGCGCAGCAAGGCGTTCATTTCAGCCGCATTCAGCCGTCGCCCTGCCCGAATGCTGCCATGGCAAGCCATGGTCGCGCAGACGTCACCCAATCGGTTTTTCAAGGCCAAAGCGTCGTCATATTCGGCGAGATGATCTGCCAAGTCTTTAATCAGCGATTGAACATCGGTTTCGCCCAACAAGGCAGGCGTTTCCCGCACGACGATGGCTCCAGGCCCAAAGGCCTCAACCACCAATCCTAAATCAGCGAGTTCATCCGCGCGTTGCGCAACGCGGTCCACAGAACCCTCATCCATTTCAACCACTTCAGGGATCAACAAGGGTTGGCGGCGGACACCATCGGCGGCCATGGCTTTGGTGATGCGTTCTTGGGTGAGGCGTTCATGGGCGGCGTGTTGGTCGACAATTACGATACCATCTTCGGTTTGAGCAATCACATAGGTCGCGTGCAATTGGGCGCGAGCAACGCCCAACGGTAAGGCTTGTTCAGGCGCCGCATTCCCGGCGTCTTCGGGGGCCTCCAAAACCGATCCAGATCGCGCTTGCTCAAGGCCGTGAATAGGGGCCTGGAAGGCGTGTGAGCGGTCGGAAAGCCCCTGGGATGGATAGCCACCAGATGGGGGTCGGTAGGCAAAGCCACCCTGCCCCGAGGGCATCGTACCGGTTCCAATAGCACCGAGGGCTGCTTGTGAAACGGTGGTTGCTGTTCTGTGGCCTGCTTCTGCTAAGGCATGTTTGATCGACCCAACGATCAGACCGCGAACCAGGCCTGCATCGGCAAAGCGGACTTCTGTTTTCATCGGGTGCACATTCACGTCAATTCGATCACCTGGCACATCCAAAAACAACGCCACGACTGGATAGCGATCAGAGGCAAGAACATCGCGGTATGCGCCGCGCAAGGCACCGAGTAGGGCTTTGTCACGAACCGGTCGGCCATTCACAAACAAGAACTGAAGCGCCGCGTTGCCTCGGTTGAAGGTCGGCAGACCCGCATAGCCTCGCAGCTGGGTGCCTTCGCGTTCCGCATCAATCGCCATGGCATTGGCTTCAAAGTCACGGCCCAAGATACGGGCTAGGCGGTCCAGGCGCGCTTCAAACAAGTCACCAGTTGACGGCGGCAGCTTTAAGACATCACGGCTGCCATCAGACAGGCGAAAACCCACGTCAGGATGGGCCATGGCCAAGCGCTGAACGGCTTCAACTGCGTGGGTCTGTTCTGTACGGGGCGTTTTCAGGAACTTGAGGCGTGCTGGCGTTGCATAAAAAAGATCACGAACCTGAATGCGAGTGCCAGGGCCACCAGACGCCGGCTGAAGAGGCGCGACGGTGCCGCCTTCAATGAACACAGACCAGGCTGTGTCGGAATCTCGGGTGCGCGATGAGATGGTCATGCGGCTGACCGACGCGATAGAGGGGAGTGCTTCGCCCCGAAACCCAAGCGTTGTGATGGTATCCAGCGAATCATCTGGCAGCTTTGATGTGGCGTGTCTTTCAATGGCCAGCATCAGGTCTTCGGCTGACATGCCATGGCCATCATCCGAGACGCTGATCTCTGTGCCGCCGCCATCACGCAAAACAATATCAATGTTCCGGGCGCCTGCATCCAAGCTGTTTTCGACCAGCTCTTTCAGGGCGGCGGCGGGGCGTTCGACAACCTCACCCGCCGCGATGCGGTTTACCAGTGTCTCGGGGAGGCGTCGGATGATCATGGTTTCAAGCGACCGATTACGGTTCGAATCGGCGATAGTCTACCATGGGTCACTGTATGTCATTGGGTTTTCAGGCCACTGGTTTGTCCTGCGATAACAAAGGTCAGGCGGTTCTCATCAATAATCCGTGCCGTTACGCGTTTGATGTCTTCCGCCGTGACAGCGTCGATAAAGGCATTGCGATCATCGAAGTACGACGGGCCTAAGTTATCTTGCTGAAGCCCTACCAGCATTTGCGCAATGCCGGATGAATCTGTGAACCGCAGCGGATATGATCCGGTCAAATACAGCTTCGCGTCATCCAACTCACTTGATGTGATGCCGTCTTCAGCGAATCGTTTCCATTCGGCGCGAATCACATCGATGGTTTCTTGAACTCGTGCCGTTTGCGTGCCGCTTTGGCCTAGCGTCAGGGCAGAGTGATCAAAGGGATACAAATAGCTGCCGACGGAATAGGCAAGACCGCGTTTTTCCCGCACTTCCGTATACAAACGTGATGTAAAGCCACCACTACCAAGGACATAATTCATCACATAGGCTGCATAAAATTCAGGATCGGCTCTTTTGAGGCCCTGGTCTGCGAACAGGATGGCGCTTTGTGGCACATCGAGTTCGATCAGTAGTTTTGAGCCATCCAAGTTTGGTTTGACGTCAGAAACCGCGCCAACATTACGCGTTTCTGGCAGCGCGCCAAAGGCCTTGTCTAAAAGAGGCCCAAGGGCTTCTGGCGTCACATCGCCGACGACACCAACAATCAGCGCATCCTTAGACAGCATGCGCTTGGTAAAGGCTGTCAGGTCTGCCTGAGTGATCGCCGCAACGCTTTCTAAAGTCCCATCAGCAGGACGGCTGTACGGATGGCCATCATACAAATGTTTGAACAGGGCACGGCTGGCTTGTGTCTGTGGGTCTTCTTCATCTTGACGAAGGCCAGATAGGATTTGACCTCTAATTCGCTCAACCGGTTCTGCATCAAAGCGCGGCGTCGTGAGTGAATCATGTAACAGCCCAAAAGCCGTATCCGCATGTTTCGTCAACGTGACCAGCCGTCCCCTAAATGAATCCAATCCAGAATCATAGCGCAGCGTGATTGACCGATCTTCCAACACGCGTTGGAAGGCTTGGCTATCCAGATCACCAGCGCCTTCATCCATTAAGCTCGCAGCAAGACGGGATAGTCCGAGACGATCATCTGGATCGAGTGCCGCACCGCCCTTAAAAGCAAATCGCATGGTGATGATGGGGTTTAAGTGGTCTTCAACCAACCACGCCGTGATGCCACCCGGGCTAACAACTTCTTTGATGGTTGTTGCTTGCGCCGCAACCGATGACAGAATCAGAAGACTGATTGCAAAAAGGCTGGAAGCAAAGGCCTTGCGTAAACCGAAAACGGATAGGGTCAGCATCAGTTTACCTCCGGTGCGAGCAACAGCGCGGTTACAGATTGCGCTTTTGAAAGAGTCATCTTAATTGCTGCATTGATGGCGTCTGGCGTGACGGCTGCGATGCGATTTGGCCACGTTTCAACGTCATTCACGGCTCCGCCCATTGAAAGGGCAGCGCCAAACGCACGGGCACCTGTACCAAAATTATCACGGGCAAAAATGGCAGCGGTTTGCATCCGATCTTTGGCACGTTCGACATCGTCAGCGTTGACGCCCTCTGCCATGAAGTCTGCTAGGACAGCATCAACAGCGGCTTCTAAATCACCCATGGTGACGCCCGGTTTTGGCGATGCGTAAACCCCAAACCTGCCTGGGCCGACGGCATCCGCTGAGTAGTAAGCGCCAGCAGATAAGGCAATGCCGCTCTCAATAACCAGCTTTCGATACAGCTTGCTAGAGGCGCTACCACCCAACACTTCAGCGGCGACTTCCAGGGATTCAGCATTTTCACTGTCACCCCAATGATAGCTGGATGCCAGATAGGAGCGGCTCCAACTGGGTTGCCGCACGCGGACGTCTGTATACGAAATGCGGCGTTCTGCCGTTTGGGGTGGCTCATCCACACGCGCTCTTTCAATGTCTGCGCCACGCGGAATCATGCCATATGTTTTCTCAGCCAGGGGTCGTAATTCATCTATGGTAATATCACCTTCGACAACCAAGATCGCATTATTCGGCGCGTACCAACGCTTATAAAAGGCAATGATCCGCTCGCGGTCTAGTGCCGCAATCTCATGTGCCCAGCCAATCACAGGACGGCGGTAGGGATAGTTCAGATAGCTGACAGCGGCGGCTTGTTCACCCAAAATACCACGCGGCGTGCTGTCCACCCGTTGGCGGCGCTCTTCCAACACGACATCCCGTTCCGGCACAATTTCTTTGTCCGTTAGCGTTAGGTTGGTCATGCGATCGGCTTCCATCTCCATCATCATGGGGAGGCGATCACGGGAGATCGTTTGAAAGTAGGCTGTGTAATCGAATGAGGTAAAAGCGTTCTCACGTCCGCCATTACGGGCGATGGTGTCTGAGAATGTTGATCCAGGGAAACGCTCTGTTCCTTTGAACATTAGATGCTCTAAGAAATGGGCGATGCCTGACTCGCCAGGACCTTCGTCGGCGGCGCCAACTTTGTACCAAACCATGTGCTGCACAACGGGCGCACGGGCGTTGGTAATCACCACAACCTGCATGCCGTTATCTAATGTGAAGGTCTCTGGGTTAAAGATGGCTGCGGTTGATGGCGTGGTTGTCGCAATGCCAATGATAGCCGCTACGATGGCCGCCTTCAGACTTTTTAGGGCCGGTATCATAGTGAAAAGCTTATTGGTCACAGTATGCTCCTGGTCAGGCTCTTAGATGGCGCTGCATACACCATACGGCAAGGGGCAGCACGTGGCTGTTATCCACGAACGATGGATGCCGCAAAATTGTGATGAAATGATGGCCGTGTAGAGGTGCGGCCTTCGGGTTGATAATTATTGGAGAAATTTCTCAAACGTGCTGCGTTTGCGCCGTTCAATCGTTGGAACCTCGCCCTCAGTCAGCGTTTTACCCAGCGCCTGATTTTCCTGAACCCGAGCCTGTTCCTTGGTCGGGTTCACAACCGTGCCAAATGCGTCTTTCGAGCGCCAAAACATAATTTTATCGGCAAGCGTGTCGTCTTCTTCCAGTAAGACACTGGTTTCGCGTTCTACCTGCTGGCGGATTTCCGGGTTGGCTTGAAGGGCACCTGTTCGTTCCAGCAAAGATGCCGTACCTTGAGAGGCTCCTTCCGGCGTCTCAACCGAAGCTGGCTTAGGCTCAGACCCAAAAACAGCTTTTGCTGCGGTCCCTTGCGGGTCCAGGGTATTGCGGGCGGCTGCACCGGGTTGAGGCGGGCGAAGGTCATATTCTGGTGGCAAGCTGAGGGGCGCACGGGTATAGACGGCAAATTCATCCGGGGCTTGCTTCGACTGATAAATGGCTTCGCGCGCTGTATCGCAGCCGACCGTCACCATTGCCGCAAGGCCAACCAAACAGACGGAGATTTTCTTACTCTTCATCGCAGGACTCCGTTGGTGTGTTCCGCTTTGATACCAAAAAACATAGGGAACCATCAATGATCCGAATCAATCGGACACTAATCTGGAAGGGTACGGCGTTTATGACCACCGAACAAGCCGTCGAAGACCAAGATGACGGCACCAACACTGATAGCGCTGTCGGCAATGTTAAAGGCGGGCCAATGCCATCCCATCGCGTGCACATCCAAAAAATCGAACACAGCCCCAAAGCGCACGCGATCGATCACATTGCCCAGTGCACCGCCAATGACCAAACCAATGGCAAAAATTGTCGGCCTGTCATCGTTGCGAAATAACCATATCCCAAGCCCAATGACGATGGTGATCGCAACGACGGATAGGATCACTGCGTTCCAGTCGCCGTCCGTATTGAACAAGCCAAAACTAACACCCCGATTCCAAGCCCATGCTAAATTGAAAAACCCGGTGATCCGCATAAAGTGTGGCGGCTCTGCCAGCAGACCCATGATCCACCATTTTGTGGCTTGGTCTGCCGCAATGATGGCGATGCTGAGAAGAAGCGCGCCGAGGCGCCAAGAACGCAGTGTCACAGTTGTATTATCCCTAGGTCGTTACGCGGCGACGGGGTGATTGCCAACAACATCGGCGCATCGGCCACAGATTTCCGGGTGGTTAGCGTTTGTGCCGATATCCGTTAGAATACGCCAACAGCGAATACATTTCTCACCGCCTGCGGGCATTGGTACAACGGCCACACCGGGCACATCTTCCAATGTAAAGGCTGTGTCCGGCGCATCACCATCACCAAAGCCAATCGCCGAGGTGATGAATAGGTCAGCAAGGGCTTCATCACCCAAGCTGGCGAGGGCATCATGTGTTTCTGTATCAGCGTAAATGACGGGTGCGGCTTGCAGGCTAGAGCCAATCCGTTTTTCGGCCCGCTCAATTTCCAAGGCCCCTGTCACCGTTCGGCGAGCGCGGCGAATTAAGGCCCACTTTTGCGCAAGCGCATCGTCTTGCCACCCGGCATCAATGGTTGGGAACAAGCGTTCATGAACGCTATCGCCGCTAGGGTTGCGCAAGCTCCAGGCTTCTTCTGCGGTGAAACAAATAAAAGGCGCAAGCCAACTGGTCAGGGTATCAAAAACAATATCCAACACGGTTCGTGCGGCGCGTCGTTTTGGCGAGTCTAGGCTGTCACAGTAAAGGCTGTCTTTGCGAATATCGAAATAGAACGCCGACAGATCCCCTGCGCAGAAGCTTTGCAATTGATTGAAAGCGCTATGGAAATCAAAGGCATCAATATCTTTGCGAAGCGACGCGTCCAACGCCCACAGGCGGTGCAATACCCATCGTTCCAGTTCGGGCATTTCTGTATGCGGCAAGCGTTCTTCGGGCGAAAACTTATCTAAGCTGCCTAAAAGGAAGCGCAACGTGTTCCGCACTCGGCGGTAATTGTCAGCGGTTGCTTTCAGAATGTCTTTGCCGATGCGTTGATCTTCCGTGTAGTCCGTCGAGACCACCCACAGGCGCAAAATATCCGCACCGTACTGGTTGATGACTTCCTGAGGTGCCGTGCTGTTGCCCCCAGACTTTGACATCTTTCGGCCGTGGTCATCGTTTGTGAAACCATGGGTCAGAACAATGTCATAAGGTGCGCGACCGCGGGTTCCACATGATTCCAAAAGCGATGAATGGAACCAGCCACGATGTTGGTCGCTGCCTTCTAAGTACAACGTCGCCGGTGAGGAGAGATCATCACGATCTTCCAGAACGAAGGCATGGGTCGATCCAGAATCAAACCAGACGTCTAGAATATCCGTTACGCGCTCATAGTCGTCGGCATTGTATTCATTGCCTAGGAATCGCGAAGAGTCAGAAACAAACCAGGCATCGGCACCTTCGGCTTCGACCGCTGCTGCGATCCGATCATGGACAGCGGGGTCACGCAGTGGCTCGCCCGTTTCTTTAGAAACAAAAACGGTGATGGGTACGCCCCATGTGCGTTGACGAGAGACACACCAATCGGGCCGTGTTTCGATCATGCTGCGAAGCCGCGTGCGACCGGCTTCAGGTACAAATCGGGTGTCGTCGATGGCCTTCAATGCCGTTTCCCGCAGACCGGTTTCTTCCATTGAGATAAACCATTGCGACGTGTTGCGGAAAATCAGCGGGGCTTTGGAGCGCCAGCTATGTGGATAGCGGTGAACAAGCTTGCCGTGGGCAACAAGACCGCCGTGCTCGGTCAGGCTTTCAATAATTTGGGTCGCAACCTTATAGACGTGTTTTCCAGCAAATAGCGGTACATGAGCGTAATAACACCCGTCCTCGCCAACCGTCTGCGGTACCTCAACGCCGTTGGCGACGCCCAAGACCCAGTCTTCCGCGCCATGGCCGGGGGCAATATGAACAATGCCCGTGCCTTCGTCGGTGGTGGCATAATCCGCAATGAGAACGGGAACATCAAAGTCATAGCCATGGCCCCGCCACGGGTGCGCGCACACGGTGCCCGCGACGTGTTCGCCCTTCACGTGGTCGGTGATCGTGTGCGCAGAGATGCCAGCGGTTTCAACAACGCGATCCACCAAATCAGTCGCAATGACGAGGCGATCACCAATGCTTATCAAGGCACCCTCATTAACCGCGTCAATTTCGACGATGGCATAGTCAATCTCTGACCCGACCGCCAACGCCCTGTTCGCGGGCATGGTCCAGGGTGTTGTTGTCCAAATGACAAGTGCTGCATTTTCTAGTTCAGGCGTCGATGCGGTCACCACAGGAAAACGTACAAAAACTGTCGAAGACGTGTGATCGTGGTACTCAATTTCTGCTTCGGCCAAAGCGGTCTTCTCGACCGGAGACCACATGACCGGTTTGGCGCCCCGATACAGCGCGCCGTTCATCAAGAATTTGCCAAGTTCGCGGACAATCTGGGCTTCGGCGGCATACGTCATTGTCGTATAGGGATTATCCCAATTACCAACGACGCCAAGGCGTTTAAACTCTTCACGTTGGATGGTGATCCAATGATCCGCAAAATCGCGGCATTCTTGGCGAAATTCAACGATGGGCACGGCATCTTTATCTTTGCCAGCTTTGCGGTATTTTTCTTCGATTTTCCATTCAATGGGAAGACCGTGGCAATCCCAGCCCGGCACATAATTCGCGTCAAAACCCAACATTTGATGGCAGCGATTGATAACGTCTTTCAAGATTTTGTTGAGCGCATGACCAATGTGTAGATGGCCGTTCGCATAGGGCGGGCCGTCATGAAGAATGAAGGTAGGTCGGCCTTTCGATTGTTCGCGCAGACGACCGTATAAATCATCGGCGATCCATTTTTCTAAGATCTTCGGTTCACGCTCTGGCAAGCCCGCACGCATCGGAAACGCCGTCTGCGGCAGAAAAACGGTCGATTTGTAGTCTGTGCTCATCTTGGCAATACCCTGGATTATAGAGGCCCGTAATTATAAAGGGCCAGCATCAGCGAGGCGTTCGCGGGCCATGTCGCAATCGCGGGCAATTTGTGCCTTTAAAGCATCAATGCCGTCAAACTTCTTTTCCGCTCGTACCATATCAATAAGGCGGACAAGAACCCGTTTGCCATAGATATCTTGCGCAAAGTTAAAAAAGTGAACCTCTAGAACCGGCGGTTTTCCGCCAAAGGTTGGTCGAACGCCCATGTTCGCGATACCATCAATCCAGTCCGGATGACCCTCGACGAGGCCTCTGACAGCATAAACACCATGCTGCGGGCTAACTTGTGGGCCGAGATAAATATTTGCGGTTGGGAATCCAATGGTGCGGCCTCGCTGCTCGCCCTGGGTGATATGGCCTTCAATCTCTGGATGAGTGCCGAGCAACCGTTGAGCTTCGATAATGTGGCCTGATGCGATGGCCTCACCGATGGTCGTCGTCGTTGACCGCATCGCGTTTACGGGGATCACCTCGATCTCACCATAGTTTTCACGAAGCGCCTCAAGTATGGAGGACTCCGTTAAGTGAGGCGATGCCACAATGACGATTTCGACACCAGCATGCTGCAAGCCCCGAACAACACCAGATAGACGGTTCAGCCGACCGCGCCGGATGTGCTTGGGATGATGGATGGCAACTACAGTTACGTGGCGTTCCAAAGGTTCACGCAGTACGGCCCGGTGGGCCGCGTGAACGCCATCAAAATCACCATAGCAAATGACGGAACCCGATGGCAGGATTGGCAGGCGAGGAAAGCGTGAAACCAGCATGCCGAGACCCTGTCAGCGGGCGTGTGCTACGTCAAGATGGCAGTCAACTAATTGAAACAATTAGTCAGGGCGTTTATTGACCATCATCGTTGCTTCGCCCGTCAGGACAGGTTTGCCATCGACGGTGCAGATGGTTTCCATCGTCACAAAGCGCTTCTCAGGCGAAAGGCCCGTAATCGTTGCCGTAGAAACCACTGTATCGCCAGCACGCACGGGGGCCTTAAACTTTAGCATTTGCGAGACATAAATGCAGCCCGGTCCAGGTAGTTTGGTGCCAACGACGGTTGAAATGTAACTTGCCGAAAGAATGCCATGCGCGATGCGGGACTTGAACATCGTTGCTGCGGCGAACTCATCGTTCAAGTGAACGGGGTTATTGTCGCCAGAGACTTCAGCAAAAGCGTGGATATCTTCGTCCGTAACGGTGCGTTCATAGCTGGCAGACATGCCTTCAGACAGATCTTCGAAGTAGTAGCCGTGCAGGTCCGTATAAGCGTTGCTCATTCGATGTATCCTTTTTAAAGCGGTCAAAATTGTGCGCCGCACAATAGGCGGCACGCCCAGGCCGTTCAATGGTTTCCTTTTAGCGCCGAAAATGGTTGGTTGTTTTAATGAAAATTACGCTCGTCATGATCGGCTTCAGCCTCTTGTTGGGTCTTGGTTCTGCCAAAGCGGAACCCTTCGATCTTACGCTCCCATTGGATTGTGATGTTGGTATAGATTGTTGGTTCGTAAACTACGTGGATCGCGACCCAAGCCCTGGCGTGCGTGACTTTGGTTGTGGATCGCACGGTTATGACGGTCACAAAGGCGTAGATATCGCTATTCGGGACACAGCCGAAATGGCCGCAGGCATCGAAGTAAAAGCGTCTGTGGCTGGCGTCGTTGTGGGCGTTCGCGATGGCACGCCGGACGGGGCCTTTTTGAAAGGCGGCCAAGCAGCCATTGATGGAAAAGAATGCGGCAACGGCATCTTGGCGCGACACACCGATGGGTGGGAAACTCAGTATTGCCACTTAAAGCGGGGCAGCGTGGTCGTTGCCAAAGGTCAGGCCATCAATCGTGGAGATGTCTTGGGGCTTGTCGGATTATCGGGGCGGACGCAATTTCCGCATATCCATTTGTCGGTTCGCAAAGATGGCAAGGTTGTGGATCCGTTTGTTGGCCTTCAATCAACCCATGACACGTGTTCAGTGGGCGCAGGTGCCTTGTGGGTGCCAGAGGTGCTGGAAAATGCGCCGTACCCACCGACTGATTTTTATGCCGTGGGCTTCACCGATAAGCGCCCTAGTTTTTCCGAAATCAACGCAGGCCAGCACACACAAGCAACCTTACCAACAACCGCCGATCTGCTGATTTTCTATGCGGCGGCGTATTGGGTAAAAAAAGACGATGTGTTCACCCTGATAATCACCGGGCCAAATGGCGTAAGCGTGGCAAATTCCTCGAACGTTCTCGAGAAACAACAGGCCCGCCGTTTTGCCTTCGCCGGTAAACGGCGCCCGGGTGCGGCGTGGCCCGCTGGCCCCTATACGGGAACGTCGACCCTGATTCGTGGTGATACGACCTATACGGAAACACAAACGGTCATTCTGGTTCCGCCTCCGTCGTCGGGCGGCGCGGACGGCGGCTGACCAACTTCGGTGTGACCCGCATGGATCGGTTAAGACGCGCTGATTGGCTTTGTGGTTCGGGCGACTCATCATCGGTTTCGTCGATGTGTTCATCTTCTTTTGCGACAGGCTCTTCCGCCAATGTGTCGTCTGGCGTTTCCTCTGGCTCGGGCGATGGTTTCTTATCCACGACGACAGAGTCATCAAACAGCGCTGACTGAGCCGGAGCTGTATAGTCGCGCTCTGCCAAGCGTTTGACGGTGCGGAGAACCATGGGGTGGTTATGCGGCGGTCTCACAGACCGCAAAATGTGGGCGCGACCGATGGCGCGTAACGCTTCGGCGACAGCGGGGCCACCTCCGTTCTTATCGCGATACCGTAGGTAGGCTGCAACCGTCCACGGGTTCGCGGGTAGAGCGGGAAGACCTTTGCCCCGGCACCAAGCCTGAAAATCACGCCATGCTCTGTCCATGCGGCCAGCTGTCATTGTGCGCCATCCCGCCATGCTGCCAAATCGTTTGCAATCGCCGTCATGGAACCGGTCCAATCGCCTCGGTCGATTTGTCGGTACAGGTGCATTGATGGAAAGAACGGTGAGGTATCCGAATCCAACCCATAGCGCCAATCCGGAACCACGGGCAACGGCACCCAAACGGGGACATTCATCGCACCGCATAAATGAGCAACAACCGAATCAGCGGCGATCACCAGGTCGAGCGTTTCAATAACCAAGGCGGTATCGAGGAAATCGGTGACAGCGACAACCCCATCTCTGATCCGACCGTCGCCATCGGCTTGGGCGGCGGCATCGCCCACTTGCAAGGAAACGAACTCGACATCGTTCAAATTCAAGATCGGGCCTAACGCCGCAAAGCCAAAGGATCGGCTTGCATCATCAACGTGGGCGGCGTTGCCGGCCCATGTCAGTCCGACTCGGAGCACTGTGCCGGTCTTCGCTGCGTGACCGCTCTTAGCTGCGTGACCGCTTTGTTGAATATAGGGCATGGAGCCAGGCACCGCATCGGGCGTTGCCTTCAATAAGCCTGGCACGCTCATGATGGGGCAGTGCACCGTGTGCTCGGGCACTAGGTCACCAAACGCATAGGCGTTCGTGATCCCTGTTGCCTTCCCCGCCAATCTTACCAGCGGTGCGGGGCCAACAAAGCCGACCCAGTCGGCCCGCTCGGCCAAAACCTGTGCGAACCGAAGCCCGAGAATCGCATCGCCAAATCCTTGTTCGGCGACCAATAAAATTCGCGCTCCCGTTAGGTCTTCGCCCTGCCAACGGGGCGAGCCCGGATCGACCGGCGCAGGCACACCGGGTTTGCGCCACCGCCATTCATAATCTTCGAATCCTTTGGTCCACTTACCGATCAACAGCAACGCATGGGCACGGTTTGTATGAAATTCTCCGGCATCGGTGTGATGATCTGGCGTTACCCCGCAAGCTCCATCATAGGCTTTGAGGGCGGCATCCAAATCACCCATAACGCGGTGGGTATTGCCCAGATTGTTGAACGCTCTGGCGAAATCAGGTTTGTGCCGCAAGGCCATTTGGTACGCCGTTGCGCCCGCCTTTAAATCGAGCGCCGCGACCCGGGCATTGCCCAGATCATTCCACGCAGAGGCATCTACGGGGTCGAGGGCGAGCGCCGCATCGAAGGCATTGGCGGCCTCAATGTAACGGCCCAAATGAGCGAGCGAGCGGGCCATTCCTGCATGGACGGTAGGGTGGTCGGTGCCAACCTCTAACGTTTGTCGGTAAAATCGGACGGCGTCTTGCCAGTCACCAGCGAGATATCGGAGTCCGGCCAAATTATTGAGAACCTCGGGCGTAGGCCCAAACTGATTGAGGAACACGCGGTAGATGGCTTCAGTCGCAGAAAGATTCCCTTCGCGGTGGGCCGCAACCGCCTTGGCCATGAGGTCTTGTTGAGTGCTGGGCGCTGTCATGGTGCAATCATAGCGCCGGGTTCCGGCTGAAAAAGAGTGGTGCTGCCGGACGGCGAAAATTTGACCTTAGATTGCTCTCGCTGTTTCTTCGAAACGGCTGCCGCGTCATTGAGAAGATCGGATAAACGCCTTGCTTCGATTCCCGAAGCAATTTTGGTGCCCCCAGCGAGAATCGAACTCGCACTCCCTTGCGGGAACGGGATTTTGAATCCCGCGCGTCTACCAGTTCCGCCACAGGGGCCCCGTTTTCGGAACGAAGACGATCTCCTACCTGATGTTTTCCAAAACAACAACCGCGTATTTCACCTTCTGTACAATTCATGTCTGAACCCTGGTTGCATGGTCGCCCGGCAGCGGCTATTGGAAGCCTTCTTGCGACCATATAGAGACTGTTCAATGCTTCGAAGCCTTTACGATTGGACCATGGGCCTCGCCGCCCACCCCCGCGCCCTGCTGATCTTATTCGTGATCGCCTTTGTCGAAAGCTCGGTCTTCCCGATCCCGCCCGATATTTTGCTGATCCCGATGATCCTGGCGGCGCGCCAATCGTGGTTCAAGATCGCGTTGATTTGCACCGTCGGATCCGTGATGGGCGGCTGGATGGGCTATTACATCGGCAGCGGTCTGTATGAGCAAATCGGCCTACCGGTTTTGGAATTCTATGGCTACGCCGCCAAATTCGAGGTGTTCCGCGAAACCTATAACGAATGGGGCGCGTGGGCTGTGTTCTTTGCCGGCGTCACACCGTTTCCCTATAAAGTCATCACGATTTTATCGGGAGCGACAGATCTGGACCCGACCGTGTTTACGATCGCCTCCGTCATGGCCCGGGGATTGCGGTTCTTTTTGGTTGCGGCGCTGTTGTATTGGTTTGGTCAGCCGATCCGCCAGTTCATCGAAAAACGACTGGGCTTAATGTTCACCTTGTTTTGTATTCTTCTGATTGGCGGATTCGTCGCCATCAAGTTTTTGACCTAAGGTGTCGCTATGATTGCTGTCTATCGTCATGCCCCGCTGTTGATTGCTCTGGCCTCTGCCCTCGCGATGGGCACGGCCCTGGTTTCTCAGTACGGGTTTGACCTGCACCCATGCCCCTTGTGCATCTACCAGCGTATCCCTTATGTCGTTGCCGGTTTGATTGCGTTGGTCGCGGTGGTGAAGCCCGCTCTTCGCAAGCCCGCTCTCACTGTCATTGCCGTGGCGTTCGTGATCAACACGGGCATCGCTGGTTATCATGTCGGCGTTGAACAGCAGTGGTGGGCCTCGGCTGTTTGTGGTGGTGGCATCCCAGAGGTTTCGACGGCCGATGATCTGTTGGCCGCGCTGAGCGTAAAACCAGAGAAAGCCTGTGACGAGGTCGATGCCACCTTGTTCGGCCTTTCCATGGCGACCTACAATGTCGTGGCGTGTGCGGCCCTCGCGGCCTTTGCCTGGATGGCGCGCCAAAACAGAGGATAACCGGTCATGACGTCTGAATCGCTGTCGAGCCGCCGCCGCCGCAATCGCTTACTGGGCGACCTCACCCAACAAGAAGCCACCAAGCGGATGATCCGTGTCGATCACGCCGGTGAATATGGCGCGGTCCGCATTTATGAAGGTCAGCGGGCAGTTTTAGGCAACACAGACTTAGGTCCGGTCTTGGCGGAAATGGCGGCCCATGAAGAGCATCATTTGGAAACGTTCGAAGGCCTGATTCATGAGCGCCACGTGCGGCCAACGGCCTTGATGCCGTTCTGGCACGTCGCCGGGTTCGTGCTGGGCGCGGGCACGGCCTTGATGGGGCCAAAGGCGGCGATGGCCTGCACGGTCGCCGTTGAAGAAGCGATTGATGAGCATTACGCCGCGCAAATTCGCGAGTTGGATGCCGACGGCCATGACCCCGCGCTGCGCGACACGTGCGAAAAGTTTCGCCAAGACGAACTGCACCACAAAGACATCGCCTTAGATCACGATGCGGAACAAGCGCCGGGCTATAAGGTTTTGAACAAGGCAATCAAACGCGGATCAAAAATCGCCATTTGGTTGTCTGAACGAGTCTGACGGCGTCCCCTCTTCGCGGTCGCTTTTTACCCACGAATTGCTGACAAAAGGCCGCACGGCGTTGACACGGGGTTGACGCCAAACCGCTGTTTTTTGCCAAAATAATCGACCAAATTTCGCCTAAGTTATTGATATCAAAATAAACACGTCTCTGATGGTGTCGTTTTGTCAACAAATGTAAGCATCCCTTGCGCCAGAGTCACCGCAGGCGGTGGGTTCCAAACGCTGCTTTGACCCTGAAAGCAGCGCAGCCACGGAACCGGTCTGGTTGGCTTGGTGTGATCCCATCCACGCGATAAAAACCCCGCAACACGTCGCACCGTCTATTCACAATTTAAAAGATCATAAGAGATATGGATTAAATGGTCAGAGAGGCAAGGGTGTTTGACCGATAATCGTCATTCCGGAACCGAGCGCCAAGCGACAGCGGAGGGTGACGATATTCGGAATCCAGAACAACTGAAAAACTGGATTCCCGTTTTCACGGGAATGACGGTTGTGTTGGCACGCCAAGGCCGAGGTCCGGCTCGACTTGGTCATTCAACACAGAGACCACAGAGGCCTCGACTGCGCTGCGCGCTGCCAAGGCATCACAGAGAAAAACACAGAGAAGGTTTTTACGGCGCGGAGGCGCGCCGGTTCTTTTTTCTTTTCTCACTGTCCCTCGGTGTTCTCACTGTTCTCTGTGTTAATGGCAGACGAACGAGCAAAACAAGTGTCTAACGATAGGGCCACTGGATTCCCGTTTTCACGGGAATGACGGTTGTGTTGGCACGCCAAAGCCGAGGTCCGGCTCGACTGGCGATGGCCGATGATCCAGGATACCAAGTGATTGAGGGGCGTATGGCGTCGCCTGAAGCGTGCTTACTGCAAATACTTCATCACCCGGCGGGCAATGGCGACCTTTTCTGCGCCAAACCGTTCGGACAGCATGGCCCGGCCATCTGTATCACGAAGCGCATCAGCCAACACCGTAAACAACCCGGCCAGCAATTCTTTAGCGGCGGCCTCATCGAAACGCCAATCGGTTCCGTTTCCTTCGGCGCGGGCATCGGCGAGTGGGCCGTCAATTTGTTCAATCAACCAGCGCACGCGGCGGTCCGTGTCTTCAAAATAACCGGCAATCGTCATCAAGCTATCTAAAACGACGGACCGCACGGCTGGATCATCAAAGACCATGATCCATTCAAAATTGTCTTCACCGGCGGTTTCTTTAATCCGGTCAACAATGCGGCGGCATCGCGTTTGGAATCGATCAAACTCATCGGGGCCAATCATCATATTCAGAGCATTTGAAAATCCCGGGATAACGCCCCGCGCGAGCTTGCCTGGACTGACGGTTTGCCGCCCGCGTTCTTCCAGCAGATGCGAAAATTGCTCAATCAACATGCGTTCAAATGGCTGTTCGCGCAATTGCTCCCAGCGTTGCCGTTCTTTTTGTTTGGCATAGGCATCAAAGGAATGTTCGAGCAGATTGGTGAGGGCGTCGGTTTGCTTAGCAAAATCCCCAGACATTCCGGCGAGGTCTGCAATGGTGAGAGCACCGCCACGCTTCTTGGCTTCTTGCATCATGCGCGCAACAAAGGAGTTAACGACCGTGGTTGCGATCATGCGTCCTTGGTCTTTCGCCTTCACCGTTGATCGTGATTTCTGCGTTGCCCCAGTAGATGTTTTGGGTGGCGCGGGTGGCGTGACTGCGGGCGTGGCCTTGGGTGCTAGAGATGCCGGTGTGGGCGCGACGTTTGTCTTGGCGGGTGCGACTGGCGTCGGTACTGGTGCTGCTTTGGGTTGGCTGCGGGCCGATGGCAACGGCTGATCAGGATTTTTAACAGGCTTGTGGGCTGGGTCACTCGGCTGGACGGGTAAATCCGCATCTGGTGCCTTCTTCGCGCGCTCACCGTGTTGCCAGTTGGCATCTTCTTTGGCTTTTTTATCGGTCTCTATTGCCGCCCATTTTTTTTGTTCAGCATGACGCTTTTCATGCTGTAACGCTTCCCAGTTTTTGCCGTCGTTATCTTTGAGGCGTGACTTAAACTCATTGTCGACCAGTTTGGCCTCTGAGGGCCTAAATCGAGATTTAAAATCACTTTGCACAAGCTTTGGCTCGGCTTTTTTCACCCGAGAGCGAAAGTCACTGAGAACCAATTCGGGATCGGGTGCTTTGACCCTCTTGGGCTTATCATCGGGGATGTCGCCCCATTCCAGGTCCGTATCAAACGAAAGGCTTGATTTACCGACCGGTGGCGGAGTGGGGGCTGGTTCTGGTTTGTCCAGGCTTTTGCCGCCTTTGCCGGCAAAGGTATAGCCGCCCTTTGTGCGAACGAAGATCTCTGCGCGGTCATCCTTTGGTTTTTGCTCAGCCTTTAACGTCGGCGCGCCTGTGACAGGTTTGCCAGACTGGATCACTTCAGATTTTGGGCGCGATGGCGGTTTCATGGTTCCTAATATTAAGCAACTGGACCGAGCAATACCAGATGGCGTTGACTTAAATTGAAACGACCGCCACCTTGCGCCCCATTATGAGTGATTCTCTTGTCATAGCCTTGGCGCAAACCAACCCGACGGTTGGCGATATTGCAGGTAATATCGCGGCGGCGAAGCGCGCGCGGGCGGCGGCTGCGGCGGCGGGCGCTGATCTGGTTGTTTTGGGCGAATTGGTGGTGTCTGGCTATCCGCCGGAAGATTTAGTCCTAAAGCCTGCGTTCATGGACGCGGTCGAGGCAGCCGTCACCGCCTTTGCCGCCGAAACGGACGATGATGGCCCGGGTGTGCTGCTGGGTACGCCCTGGCGAATGGCGGGTAAGCTGTATAATGCCGCCGTCTTGCTGGAAGGCGGAAAAATTGCCCATATCCGGCGTAAGTACGATCTGCCGAATTACCGGGTTTTTGACGAAAAACGAGTCTTTACCGCCGGGCCGTTACCGGGCCCGGTTCCGTTTCGCGGCGTCCGCCTTGGCGTGATGATCTGTGAAGATATGTGGACCCCAGACGTTGCTGAATGTTTGGAAGAAAGCGGCGCCGAAATGATTCTGTCGATCCACGGCTCGCCGTTTGATTTGGGTAAAGAGGACGAACGGCTTGGCCATGCGGTGGCACGGGTCACAGAAACCGGTCTGCCCTTGGTGTGTCTGAATATCGTTGGCGGCCAGGACGAGTTGATTTTTGATGGCAGCTCGTTCGTTTTGAACGCTGATCGGTCCTATGCCCACCGTCTTAAATCAATGACAGAAGATTTTGCCCTGACCCGGTGGCAGCGCGGTGAGGCCGGGTGGGCCTGCGCGGCGGGCACGGTAACACCGTCGCTGGATACAAACGCGTCCATCTATCATGCGATGGTGCTGGGCTTGCGCGATTACGTGCAGAAAAATGGGTTCCCCGGCGTGTTGCTGGGCTTGTCGGGCGGTATTGATTCAGCGCTGTCGGCGGCGGTCGCCGTGGATGCCTTGGGGCCAGACGCGGTCCATTGCGTAATGATGCCGTCACCTTATACGTCACAAGACAGTTTAGATGACGCGGCGGCCTGTGCCGCCATGCTGGGATGCAAGCTCGACACCATCAACATTGGTCCGGCGATGGCTGCGTTTGAGGGGATGCTGGCCCCCCTGTTGTCCAGCCATCCGCCCGACATCACCGAAGAAAACATTCAAAGCCGTAGCCGGGGCCTGACGTTGATGGCGCTATCGAACAAGTTGGGGGCGATGGTGCTGTCGACCGGCAACAAGTCTGAAATGTCGGTCGGTTACGCGACGCTTTACGGCGACATGTGCGGTGGCTATTCGGTCTTGAAGGATGTGTATAAGACAACGGTCTTTGCCATCTCAAATTGGCGCAACGCGCATCATCCAGACGGCATGCGCCATGAGATGTTGGGGCCCGACGGCCCTGTCATGCCGGACCGGATTATCACCAAACCGCCAACAGCAGAGTTGAAGCCGGATCAGACCGACCAAGATACCTTGCCGCCGTATGATATTTTGGATGCCATTTTAGAAGGCTTGATCGAAGACGAACGCACGCCCGATGATTTGGTTGCCGCCGGGCATGACCACGATTTGGTTTTGCGCATCTGGCGCATGCTCGACCGGGCCGAATATAAACGCCGCCAAGCCCCACCGGGTGTTAAAATCACACGCCGCGCCTTTGGCCGCGACCGCCGCTATCCCATTACCAACCGCTTTCAGGGTGCTGTATGACCGATTCACAAAACTTGTCGTCCGCCGTTTGCCGTTTTGCGCCCAGCCCGACCGGCATGTTGCATGTCGGCAACGTACGCATGGCTTTAGTCAACTGGCTACTGGCCAAAAAGTCTGACGGCAAGATGATCTTGCGCCTGGATGATACCGACAAAGAACGCTCGACCGAAGAATTCGCCCAAGGCATTCGCGATGACTTGGTTTGGTTGGGGCTGAACTGGGACGTGGAAGAAAAACAATCAGACCGCCTCGCCCGGTATGATGACGCCGCAGACCGCTTGCGTAGCCTGGGACGGCTCTATGCCTGTTATGAAACAGCGGAAGAATTGGAAGACATGCGCGCGCGCTTGCGCCGCCGGGGCAAGCCACCGATCTATGATCGTTCGGCCTTAAAGCTGTCGGATGATGATAAGGCCGCGTTCGAGGCCGAAGGCCGTAAGGCCCACTGGCGTTTCAAGCTGAACGCAGAACCCATCGAATGGGATGACATGGTGCGCGGCCCGCAAAGCTTTAATGGGGCAAAGTTGGCTGATCCGGTTTTGATCCGCGAAGATGGCACGTATTTGTATATGCTGCCGAGCGCCGTTGATGACATGGACATGGGCGTGACCCACGTGGTGCGTGGTGAAGATCACGTGACCAACACGGCGATTCAAAGTCAGATTTTTAACGCGCTGGGTGCGCCGGTGCCGTCTTTTGCGCACATGGCGCTGTTGACGGGGGCCGGGGGTGAGGCGCTCTCGAAACGGTTGGGATCGCTCTCGGTTTCCGATTTCCGTGCCGAAGGGTTAGAGCCGATGGCGATTAATTCACTGCTGGCCCGGTTGGGATCATCGGAATCGATTGAGCCCGCTGCCGATTTAGCCGCGCTGCTCGCCGGGTTTGATTTGGGTCACTTCGGTCGGGCGCAAGCGCGGTTCGACCCGGAAGACCTGCGCCGCATTAACGCGAAGATTTTGCATACACTGAGTTATGCTGATGTGGCCCCGCGTTTGGCAGCGTTGGGGATTGATGGCGTTGATGAAACCCTTTGGAATGCGGTCTCGGCGAACTTGAACACCGTTGCCGATGCCGGTGATTGGGTTGGTATTACTCAGGGGTCAATCACGCCGGTACGCGAGGATCCGGATCATTTGGCCGCGTGTGCAGATTTGTTGCCCACGGGTGACTTTGATGACACCACCTGGAAGACCTGGACCGGGGCCATTAAGGAAGCAACTGGTGTGAAGGGCAAAGCCTTGTTTATGCCGCTGCGCCAAGCCCTGACCGGACAAGACCATGGCCCCGACATGGGCGCACTGCTGCCGTTGATCGGGCGCGACAAAGCGATTGAGCGACTGAGGGGTTAGAATTAAGGGCACCTCGAAAAATGCCCTTCTCTACAAAGTTTAGACCGACTATGGCCTGATATGAAGCCACTTTGTGATGGTTTCATGGTTAATTCATGCCCCAATGGGCTGATTACTCGGTAAATCTGC